>Ga0307934_1000006_pt1 | contig 183207 bp, 185 predicted proteins | sample OrgLakmetageno90_FD_201838 | JGI IMG/M metagenome (GOLD analysis project Ga0307934, IMG submission 201838) | Saline water microbial communities from Organic Lake, Antarctica - #90 | ecosystem: Environmental > Aquatic > Non-marine Saline and Alkaline > Saline | place: Antarctica: Organic Lake...
CTGTCACAACATTGCCCGCCATAATTGTAACGTCAGGCATTTTGTCGCGCATGCGGCGTACGAAATCAACGAACGGTTCGCTGTAGCCATTGGCAACGTCGATACAAAGCTTATCGATGCCTTTGCCGTCTTTGCTTATTTTATGCGCCAAAAACGCATCGAGCTTTTCTTGGTCTTTGTCACCAACGCCAATGCTGTACCACAGATTTTTGTTGCCGTGGGTCTGGTAAAAATCAACCAGCGCTTCTAGTGGATAATGTTTTGTGACCGCTACGCTCAAACCATTGCCGTCTTCAACAAAGGCTTTGGCCATCTCAAGCGTGCCGACACCGTCCATGTTAGCGGCAATAATCGGCACGCCGCTAAATTCGCGCTGGCTCCATTTAAATTTCAACTGGCGCGCGATATCGACCTCGCGGCGGCTGGCAAGAGTTGATCGTTTGGGGCGGATCAACACATCTTTAAAATCAAGTTTAATATCTTCTTCAATACGCATGGCTTTGCCTTTTGGTCAGAAATGAAAATTAGTTAAAAACGGAAGATGCCGCATCCGCCGCCGCTTTTTTAGCGTTAATATCGCTTTGCACACGGACAATTTCGGCTTTAAGCGCAGCAATATAATCGTTTAAATCTGTGACAGACATATTTTCCAGATTGCGCGGAAAATCATATGTTTTCTTTTTTATCGGCAGGTCTTCGTCAAACATGATTTATCGATCTCGGTCTTGTTATTTTGTTTTCCGCGGTACAAGTTAGGGAGAAAACAATGAAAACGCAAATAATAAAAACACCGATCAGAAAGCGCCTTTGCCATGCCCCAAATGACAGCCATCAACATCACCGCCTTTGGCGACCCGAGCGTGCTTCAAGCCGTGCAAATGCCCATCCCTACCATTGAGGCGGGTGAAGTTTTAATCAAGACACATGCCGCCGGGGTAAACCGCCCCGATTTATTACAGCGCAAGGGTCTGTATCCGCCGCCCAAAGGGGCAAGCGAAATTTTAGGGCTTGAAGTTGCGGGCGAAATTATTGAAACAAAGTCGCCTGACTTTCAAATCGGTGATCGTGTTTGCGCGCTTTTATCGGGTGGCGGTTATGCCGAATATGCCGCTGCGCCTGCAGGGCAATGTTTGATTGTGCCGGATGGTGTCAGTATGCAACAGGCTTGCGCCCTGCCCGAGACTGTTTTTACGGTCTGGAACAATTTATTCATGCGCGGCAATCTTCAAAAAGGCGAGAGCGTTTTAATTCATGGCGGCGCGTCAGGCATCGGCACAACCGCCATTCAAATGGCACGCCAGTGGGGCTGTAAAATTTATGTGACAGCCGGCACAGACGAAAAATGTCAGGCATGTCTGGATTTGGGCGCTGATGTTGCGATTAATTACAAAACGCACACTTTTGTTGATGAGATCGCAGACAACAGCATTAATGTTGTTTTAGACATGGTCGGCGGGGATTATGTGCCGCAAAATCTGACACTTTTAAAAACCGATGGACGGCATATCAGCATCGCGTTTTTGCGCGGCACAGACACCACAATCAACCTCAAAACAATCATGCATAAGCGTATTCTCATGACAGGCTCAACATTGCGCCCCCGCTCGCTGACAGAAAAAACAGCCCTGCGCGATGGTATTTTAGAAACAGTCTGGCCTTGGGTAAAAAGCGGAACGCTGAAACCGCTTATCTTCAAATCATTCCCTTTAGTACAGGCCAGCGCGGCGCATGAGGCGCTCGAAAAAGGCGATCATATCGGCAAAATCGTTTTAAGTGTGCTGTGATAAATATGCAGGCACAAATAGTTCTGGTTTTTTCCACATAAACACGCTATAAGTTTTTTATTCCCGATAGCGTTACGCCATCACCCGCGCAGGCCTGAGACAGAGCCTTCCGCCACAAAGCGGCTTATGGGCGACCTTATCGACAACAGATTTTTACAATTACAATATGGAGAAAAACAAACATGTGTGCCGCAAAATTAGAAGTCACCGAATTATTAATGCCAAAGGCAACCGCCGTTTGGTTGGTTGAGAACACAGCCCAAACATTTGAGCAGATTGCCGCCTTTACAGGCCTTCACGCGATTGAAGTGCAAGCGCTTGCCGACGGTGAAATTGGCCGCGGCATTGTCGGCCGCAACCCTGTTGAGCAACATGAAGTCTCTCAAGAGGAGCTTGATAAAGCCAATGCTGATAATTCATACATTATGACACGCGCCAAGAGCGATCTGCCGTCTGTGAAAATTCGCGCCAAAGGCCCACGATACACGCCCGTTTCAAAACGTGGCGACAAGCCTGATGCCATTTCATATTTGCTCAAGCATCACCCTGAAATTGCAGATTCAAAAATTGTGAAATTAATCGGCACAACCAAGCTGACAATTGAGCGCATTCGTGAGCGTACGCACCCTAACAGCAGTTCTATTCGTCCGCGCCACCCTGTTGATCTGGGCCTGTGCAGCTATGCCGAGCTTGAGGCGGCTTCGCAAAAAGGTTTGAAAGCACAAGGTAAAACAGATGAAGAAATTTTGGCGCAAAAGTCCAAAATTCTCGGCAACCAAGAGAATATTTCGTCCGACACGCCCCGCACTGAAAAACAGACCAGCAGCACAGACGGCTTTGATTTTTCAAATTTTATGGTCGGTAGCGGCGACTCATCAAACAACTAAGTTTTTTTGAGCAACAAACAAATAAAAAACGCGGCCTTTAAGAGCCGCGTTTTTTTGACTTAGAATTGATTGGAGTCATGTTCGTTTGTCAGTAAAATTTATATTCACTCGTTTATATTAAGATTCGTAATTTGCTCTTTTAACCTTAGCTTTTCCATTTTGAGCGCTTTTAGTTTCGCATCTTGCGCCGCTGGTCTTGATTGCTCTCTTTCAATCCGCTGTGATAGCGTCGCGTGTTTTGAAATGAGTGAATCCAGATGGCTTTGGTGGGCGGCTGTTGGCTGTTGATGAGTATTTTGCATGGTCTCTCCCGCATGTTTGAGCATATTAAAAAACTGTCACAAAAGAATAAACACAGCTTTAATAGTGAGGCTGTGTTCGGTTTATTTAATCATTCTTTTCGCGCATTTATTTAGTGTGCCTGATTAAGTTTAACGAATGTTTAATTCATATGATGTGGTGATCGCTTTCTTCACAGCACGCCCCTGTTAAAAAATTAACCGTCTCTAAGGATACCCTGGCTAAAAAAAATCAACCGTCCCGAAGGACGGTTGAGCAGGTTTTGCGTGTGAGGAGGAACTATCGTTCAACATCTTTATTTTACATATAAATTGATTAAGGCCGGATAAACATTCGATACAATTTTATCTAATCTGTGCGCTAAACTTTAAAATAAGACTGTCGAAGAAAATAACCTATTGAAATAAATGAATTATTTTAAATATAAAAAGATCAAAAAAGAGCATATTATTTTTAAATAACATGCCCTTTTTATCTATTTTTTTAATCATCAAATTTACAAATCAAACGAAACGCCTTGGGCGAGCGGTAATTCACGCGAGTAATTTATCGTTTGAGTTTGACGACGCATATAAGCTTTCCATGCATCCGACCCGCTTTCGCGCCCGCCGCCTGTGTCTTTCTCGCCGCCAAACGCGCCGCCAATTTCCGCGCCGCTCGGCCCGATATTGACATTTGCAATACCGCAATCACTGCCGCTGGCAGACAAGAATAGTTCTGTCTCGCGAATGTCTGTGCTGAAAATACATGAGGAAAGACCTTGCGGCACATCATTTTGCATCGCAATCGCATCGTTAAGATCGCTGTAAGTCATCACATATAAAATCGGCGCAAATGTCTCGTGTTTGACGATGTCGCTTTGCTCTGGCATCTCGATAATGCATGGCGATACGTAATATCCGTTTTCAGGAACTGAATCTGTCACACGCGCGCCGCCGACCAAAATTTTGCCACCCTGCGCTTTGGCCTCAGTAATAGATTCTTGCATTGCGTTGAATGAGTCCTCATCAATTAATGGCCCCATCAGCGTGCTGGCTTCCAGCGGGTCACCGATACGAACCGACTCATATGCTTTTGCCAGTTTTGGCATCAACTCGTCTTTGACGCTTTCATGCACGATCAAGCGGCGCAATGTTGTGCAGCGCTGCCCACATGTGCCAACCGCTGAAAACAGCGTGGCGCGCAGCACCATATCCAGATCCGCGCTTGGGGAGACAATCATCGCATTATTCCCGCCCAGTTCTAAAAGCGAACGACCAAGGCGCGCCGCAACGCGCTCATTAACAGCGCGCCCCATACGCGTGCTGCCTGTGGCGCTAATCATCGGCACGTCTTTATGATCGACAAGCGCTTGGCCGCAATCGGCTTGACCAATTAAAACCTGAAGCAAGCCATCAGGCAACTTATTGCCATCATTTTTAAAACGCGTCGCCGCGCGGCGATATATTTCCTGGCATGCCAGCGCTGTTAAGGGCGTTTTTTCGGATGGCTTCCAAATCACAGGATTGCCGCAGACAAAAGCCAAGGCCGAATTCCATGCCCACACAGCCACAGGGAAGTTAAAGGCCGTAATAACACCCACAGGGCCAAGCGGTTGCCATGTTTCCCGCATATGATGCCCCGGGCGTTCAGAGGCGATCGTTAAGCCATATAATTGGCGCGAAAGCCCCACCGCAAAATCGCAGATATCAATCATCTCCTGCACTTCGCCCTGACCTTCGGTCAAAATCTTACCGTTTTCAAGGCTGACAATGCGCCCCAGATCATCTTTGGCTTTGCGAAGCTCTTCACCCAAAAGACGGACGAACTCGCCGCGCACAGGCGCCGGCAGAACGCGCCATTCTTGAAATGCTTCATGCGCTTTACCAACCATCGCTTCAACGTCGTTTGGCGTATGTTGCTTCACCGTGGCCACAAGCGCGCCGTTAATCGGGCTATGCACCTGAAGGTCGCCTTTATCGTCGGAATGAATACCGAAGCTGGATAGAATATTTTCGTAAGACATGTGATCGCCTTTATGTAGATTATTTTGATTTGACATTGCGGTTTGTGCGCTCATGATTATTTCTCCCTATATTTCGATAAGATTTTGCCACGATTCACATCTTAAAGATAGGCGCTCGTAAAAGCCGCGTGGCCTTATTCGAACTCTTTATTTTGCTTTTTTTCCGTATTTTTCTTTTTGATATCGCGTAAACGGCTGGAGCGCAGTTGCCCGCGCTGTTCCAAAATCGGATAAGCGAGCGCCGCCATCGCGCTGTTGATACGGCGATAATCGCGCAATATATCAAGATGCAAGGCACTGGTTGCAATTGTTTCGGGGATGCCTTCGCGGATGCGGTTAAAGTGATCTTCGACCGCTTTGGTTTCAATCTCGCGCAATATCTCTTTACTCTGGATTAAAGTACGCGCCATTTTGATATCGGGGCTAACAAAAACGCTATGGGCCTGACGCATTGTTTCCAAAACGAAATTATGGATTTTTTCGATATCCGCCCAGCCTGACGTAGAAAAACGCAGGCGATCTTTGATCTTCTTTTTCGCCATTTCCATCAGGCTTTTATCAATCGTGTCCCCTGCACTTTCAATATTGGCGGCAAAGCTGAGAATTTGCATGTAACGCATCGATTCCGAGGTATCAAGCGATTCATGGGTGATCTCAGCCATATACATTTTCAGTTCGCGGTACAAATTATCAATCACATCATCGCGTTGGCGAATTTGATAGACCAGCGCCGAATCGTTATCGCGCAGCGAGCGAATACTATCTTGAAGCATTTTCTCCAAAACATCCGCCATCCGCAATGTTTCACGCATCGCGCCCGACAAGGCGACCGATGTCGTGTTCAGCTCTTTTTTATCCAAATAACGCGGCAGTGATTCATTATCAACAGCCTCCTTATCAGGCATCAATTTTTGGCAAAGCGCGCCGATATAGGTTGTGAACGGCAGGAATGTGATGGCAAGCGCCACATTAAACAGTAAATGAAAATCAACCAATAATCGCTCTTCGCTCAAGCCAAATGATGTGAGCAGCGCAATAATTTCATCTAAAAACGGCAGGGCGACAATAACCCCCACCGTACGCATTAAAATATTACCGAGCGGCACACGCGCCGCCATCGGGCTATCTTTGAGCGTGGTCACAAACGGGGCAATCGCGCCGCCGATATTCGCGCCCAAAATCATCGCAAGACCTGTATAAATCGGTAAAACGCCGCTAATAACCAATGTCATCAAAAGCAAAACCATCGCGATAGAAGAATGCATCACCCATGTGATGATCGCGGCGATTAATACGGCAAAGATGGGGTCACTATCAAGCGATTGTAATACCATGCTCAGCACTTCGGAATCTTGCAGCGGTCCTGCCGATTGCCTGATCCAGCCCAGTGCAAACAGCATTAATCCAAGCCCAAGGATGAACTTTCCAATATGGCCCAAGCGCCCGCTATTTTTGAATTTTTGGAATAAAATATAGCCGACAATCACAAAAGCAGGCGCAAGCCATCCCAGATCAAAACTTAAAAACTGCGCAACGAGCGTTGTGCCGACATCCGCCCCGAGCATTACAGCAATACCGCCCGACACCGTCAACATGCCTTGACCACAAAACGCACCGACAATCAGCGCCGTGGCTGTCGAGCTTTGCACGATGGCTGTGACACCGATACCGGCGAAAAACGAGCTGATACGGTTTTTGGTGCTTTTGGCGATCACATCATGTAACTGCGCGCCAAAAGCGCGCGTGATGCCATTGCGCACATTACGCAACCCCCACAGCAACAGGCAAACGCCGCCGACGATATTTAGCAATATCAGGGTTGGTGTCATGGGGCTTATGTCCTTTCAGGGAATGTTGTTGCGGAACGTTAAAAGAGAAAAAATGGTTTAGTTTAAATATGTTACGCCATAGCGTAGCAGAACATACTAAAATCCTGCGTCCGGTAACGCAAGGTATTCTTGCTCTTGCGGGGTGTTTTCACGCCCCAAAACAACGTTGCGATGCGGAAAACGTCCGAACTTTTGAATGACATCCAGATGTTTGAGCGCATAATCATAGCCCATCGGGTTGTCATCTATCATTGTCTTAAAAAAAGCGACTGATTTTTTTTGATCGTTTATATTTTCGGAATGCATAAAGGGCATATATAAAAAGCCACGCTTGAGCGGTTTTAAGATTTTATCAAACCCTTTTGAAACTGCGTTTTTGGCCGTAAATAACGCTTTTTCATCACTAGCAAATGATTGCGTGTCGCCGCGAAACATATTGCGCGGAAACTGATCCAGAACAATACAAAGCGCCAAAGCGCCGTCGGCTTCGTTCTGCCAATGATCGCATAGCCCTTCACACGCCATCTCATAATTCATAAGAAAGCGCGCGCGAATAAGCGCGTCAAACTCATCATTTTTGTCAAACCATTGATGTGGCTCTGTTTCAGAAAACCAGAACTGGATAATGTCTTGTCGTGTGTCTCGCATATGGCAAAAGATAAGTGTTTTCAATCTATTGTCAATGTTTATAGCAGGGATTATAACGCGCGCTTAGCCGTGGTGAGACTCTTGTGGCTTTGGGTTTGGCACGCTTTTAAGATCATTTTTATAATCATCCCAAACATCAAGCGCATGGGTTGCCCGCAAAAGAGCAATAATCATATTGGCGTCTTTGAACATATCCAAATTCTCAAACGCTTCGCGCAACGGAACAAAAACCAAATCATCGCGCGCCGCAAGCGACGGGTCGCTTATCACGTAAGGATAAACGCGGTTTGGCACAATGCCCATGCTGGGGAAGTAGCTTTCGCCAAGCGGCTGAATGGTTTTGGAGGCAATGCCCGTTTCGGCGGCAATAAAATCTTGAAGCTGATCCGTGTTTTTGACCGTGGCCGGAATATTGACGCCCGGCAAGCTCATGACATTGCTTTGCCCGTCCCATTCCTGCACTGACGGAAAGTTTTTGACATGAATACCGACCATCACATCACCGCTGGCTTCATTTTTTAAAAGCGGCAAAAGCACCGCGCCGTTTGTTGATATATTAGAAAACGCAGCATCTTGCGGCACAGACGGAACGGCAAATTCCAGCGCCGTACTTTTCAAAACAGTTTGCGCGCCATTTGCCCCGCGCGCTTCTTCATTAAAGACAGAGCGAAGAATACGTAAATAATTGCCGCCTTCACTGGTTTCGACAAAATGCGAGACAGGCGCTGGCTCTTGCAAAGCTTGCGCGTTCAAAGAAACGGTGGCGATATCAAGATTATTGCCAATCCATGGCAGCGGGCTTTGCCCTGTTTTGCGGAGCAATTCATACAGGCTCATTTCAAGGCGCGCCTCAGGAAGCATACCGACCTGAACGCCGCGCAATAAATCTTGCAGATGATAGGTGCGGATAGAACCATCATGGCTAAAGTTAGAAAATTTCCCGCTCATATTCGCCTCATAAGGCGCGCCCGTAACAGGCACAAAATATGAGGTCACATGCTCGTTCACATCCGCCACAGCGGGGTAATATTGCAGCCCCATTTCAATATCGCCGATCTGCTCTTGCGTAAAGCCTGCGCGCTCTATCAATGTTTGGGTGACGCGCGCATGGGCGCTGTCATCATTACGATCATTCGTGGCAACCGCCAGTGGCTCTACCATATGCCCTGACCATGTGCGCCCATCTATGTTCGGGGTCATTTGGCGCGGCTGAATGTTCACAAGCGGGCGCGGATAGCCGCTTTTGGCAATCACGCGCACAGCGCCCTCATTATCTATCATATAAGGTATCACGTCATAAACAGCGCCGGGGCGCTTGACCAGATCAAAAATCTGCCCTGTATCTTGATTCACATGATGCGACATTTTCAGATAAGACGGCGCGTCTTTGTCGGTTTTATGCTCATACAATCGTATGCTTTTATCGTCATCGGTTTTTTGGATGACGGCAATGAAGTTACTCGGCGGCGCTTGAAGCGGCTTCATATCCTGGTCGAACAAACGAAATTGCCCATCATGCCAATTCTTTTTAATCCACGGGTTACGATAGGGCGCGGTATAGACAACGCGTGCGCCATTTCGCTCCGGCACATCGCGATATTGGTCGGCTGTCCATACGCCGTATTTTTCGCGCGTTTCAATATCGAACCGCTCGGCATATTCTTTGCGCCAGATATATTCAAACGCGCGATCATGGCTCAGATAAAACCGTGTCCAGCCATCGTCCAGAACGCCGATTTTTTCGAGCAAAAAGCCGCGTTCATTTTCCGGCTTTTCTCTGTCGGCATGCTCGGCATATGCTTGTAACAATGCAATATGTTCCGCGCCTTTTTCACCTGCGGGGATATCCAGATACACCATTGCGCTTGGCACAGCAGGGCGCATAAAATCGCGTAGCATAATAACGCCGCCTGTTTTAAGCGCCTTTAATTGTGATTGCAGCGCCTCTTCCACAGGCGCTTGCCCATAGCCTGAAAACGAGCTGACTTCATGCATCATGCTTGAGTTTAAAATAGCGTCATATTCGCCCACCCCGTCCAAATCACGCGCATCACCTTGAATGTAGGAAAGGTTCGGTAAATTATATTCCTGCTTTGCCGATTTGATATAATCACCGTCATAATCAAGCCCGACAACCTGCAAGCGCGGATTCATAAGCGCCAATTGATAACTGCTTAAACCGCGCGCGCAGCCGAGATCTAATATCTTAGCACCATCATGCAATTGAAAATGCGCGCTGGCAAAGGCAAGTTTTTGGATCATCGTCACGTCCATTTGTGCCAATAATCTCTGTTTTTCTTTATCCGAAGCTTCGCGGCTCATCACGGCATCCTTAATTTATAAGAAGCCCGAGATTAAAGCATATTATGGAAAAAATCAATTTGTTTTTGAATGCGGATATTCGTGAACATCCTGTTCTTTAAGCGTTCTGAAAGCGGCCACGGCCTTTTTGCCAATTTTGTTCGACCAAAGGCGCAGCACAATCGCCGGCAAAAACGAAAACAAAAGAAACGCCGCAAAGAAAGGATAGCGCAGCGCCAAAGACACATCACCATCAAGTTCGCGCTCATAATAAATAACGAATGTGAGACAGCCTGTGACAAAGAACAACAGTGATAAAAAGCGCAAAATACGGGCTTTTAAAAATAATTGTCGTATTTTTGCTATTTCGCCTTCGTCATTCACGCGGCAATCTCCATCGCTTTATAAAGGCTATATTTTAATGAACATCACGCCATATTTTGCGCTTCACAGCATACATAAGCCCTGTGAAGACAAGCAAGAATAAGAACACCATAACGCCTGTTTTTTTGCGTGTTTCCATGTGCGGCTCGGCTGACCACATTAAAAAATGCGCCAGATCTTTTGAATATTGCGAGACGGTTTGCGGCGCGCCGTCTTCGTAAGGAACTTGTTCATCCATCAAAGGCCGCGCCATCGCAATGATATGCCCCGGCATATATTTATTCCAATATTGCCCCTGCATTAATTCTTTGCCTTCTGGCGGGTCTTCATAGCCGGTCAGCAGGCCATAGATATAGTTCGGGCCATCCTTGCGCGCTTTGGCGAGCAAAGACATATCAGGCGGGTATGCACCGTTATTGGCATATATCGCCTGTTTTTTGTTCGCGTAAGGGTTGGCGAAAGGATCGCTTGGGCGTGCGGGGCGTTCAAACATTTCACCCTCATCGTTAGGACCGTCCATAACGCTATATTGTGATGCGATGGCTTTCACTTCCTCATCAGAATATCCCATTTCCGCCAAGTTGCGATATGAGAGTTTGCTCATGGCGTGGCACGCCGAACAGACTTGTTTGTAAACCAAAAAACCACGCTGAAGAGCGGCGCGATCATATGTCCCGAAAACGCCATCAAATGACCATTCCATTTGCGGCGGCTTCACCGCTTCTTTGGCGGCATACGCGCCAGAGACAACAGATAAGCTAAGGACGCCACAAAGGGCCATTAATAATAATTTTTTCATTATTTTGCGGCCTCCGGTGCCTTGGTTTCTTTCGTTTTTTCACGCGCCAGAACATCGGCATTGATGCTTTTGGGCACAGGCTTTGCGATTTCGTGTTTTGAGAGCCACGGCAAAATGACCACAAAGAAGGCGAAATAATATGCCGTTGCGATCTGACCAATCAACACATAAAGCCCCTCGGCAGGTTTTGCGCCAATATAACCAAGAACAATAACCGAGAGCACAAACACAAACAAAGCGGCTTTGTATTTCGGGCGGTAACGCGAGCTGCGAACAGGGTGCGTGTCAAGCCACGGCAAGACAAACAAAATCCCGACCGCCGCAAACATCGCTAAAACACCGCCAAGCTTGGCCGACAAAATAACGATATCTGTAAACGGAATGCCGATATCAAAATCAATCGCCCGCAAAATTGCATAAAACGGCAAGAAGTACCATTCAGGAACAATGTGCGCCGGTGTCACCATTGAATCATACTCAATGTAATGATCCGCATGGCCGAGCATGTTGGGCGCAAAGAACGCGACCGACACAAATGCCAGCATAAACACGCCAAGGCCAAACAAATCTTTCATTGTGTAGTAAGGGTGGAAGGGTAATGTATCTTGCTTGCCTTTAGGGTCAATGCCTGTTGGGTTGTTCGAGCCTGTCACGTGCAATGCCCAGACATGTAAGAACACAACAGCGACAATCATAAACGGCAAGACAAAATGCAGGGCGAAAAAGCGGTTCAGAGTCGGGTTTTCAATCGAGAAACCGCCCCAAAGCAGAACTTTCAAATCTTCCCCGATAAAAGGAATGGCCGAGAATAAGCTTGTGATCACTGTTGCGCCCCACCCGCTCATCTGGCTCCACGGCAAGGTGTAGCCCAAGAACGCTGTGGCCATCATCAGCAAGAAAATCAGAACGCCGAGCATCCATAAAAGCTCACGCGGCTTTTTGAAAGAGCCGTAATACATGCCGCGAAACATATGGATATAGACAGCAATAAAGAAGAAGGACGCGCCGTTCATGTGCAGATAGCGCAGCATCCAGCCCCAATTCACATCGCGCATGATGCGCTCGACGCTTTTAAAAGCGTAATCAGCATGCGGCGTATAATGCATCGCCAAGACGATGCCCGTTATAATCATCAGCATCAGCATGACCATGGCAATCGCGCCGAAATTCCAAAAATAATTGAAATTTTTCGGCGTCGGGAAAACACCATATTCTTTTTGCATCATGGTAAAAACAGGAAGACGTTCGTCAATCCAGTCTACGACCTTGTTATCAAACTTTGTGCGTTCGCCGCTCGCCATATTATGTACTCTCCGTTTACGGTTTAACCGATTATGATCCGTGTGTCGGTTTGAAATGTGTAGTTAGGGACAGGCAGGTTTAGTGGCGCTGGCCCCTTGCGAATGCGGCCTGATTCGTCATAGTGAGAGCCATGACACGGGCAAAACCAGCCGTTATATTCGCCTTTAATATCGGTTTCTTTTTGCCCCAGCGGCACACAGCCTAAATGGGTGCAAACGCCAACAGCCACAAGCCATTGGTCTTTTTGCACGCGCTCTTCGTCGGTCTGCTTATCGCGCAATGTCGAAACATCCACGCTGCGCGCGGCCTCGATTTCCGCTTCTGTTCTGTGACGAATAAAGACGGGCTTTCCTTGCCAGACAACCGTAATCGCCTGCCCTGCTTCAATCGGCGTAAGATCAACTTCGATTGTTGCCATTGCCAGCGTGTCTGCCGCCGGATTGAGAGAATCAATAAACGGCCATGCCATACACCCTGCCCCAATAGCGCCGAAAGCCCCCGCCGTGAGATATAAAAAATCACGTCTCGTGCCTGTGTCTTCGCCTGTTTCAGTATCTTTTTTGTCGATTGATTTTGTACTCATAATGTATAACTCTTTGATTGGCTTTTAGGACGAATATTACATTTCACCGTATAATTTCATAAAAATATATAGCGCATCGCATAGCCCCTTGCCAGTGGCTTTGTGCATTTTAGCGCTCTTTTTTGAGCAAACAGGCTTGTTTTCGTTCAAAATCCTCTGTAGGCAAAGAGTATGAGTATTCATTTAGCCCTTTATCAGCCGGACATCCCGCAAAACACTGGCGCCGCCATACGCATGAGTGCGTGCCTTGGGCTGTCGTTGGATATTATCGAGCCGTGCGGCTTTTTGTGGGACAGCCGCAAAATCCGTCAAAGTGCAATGGATTATTACGATCAAGCTTCCATTGCCCGCCATTCCTCATGGAATCGCTTTCTTGAAGCCTATCAAGGCAAACAGCGTATTATTTTGCTTACAACAAAAACAGAGACAAACTACACCGATTTCACCTTTCAAAAAGGCGATATCTTGCTCGCCGGTAGCGAAAGCGCAGGCGTACCGCAAAATGTTCATGATATTGTCGATGAGCGCCTGACCATTCACATGCATGGTGTGGCGCGCTCGATGAATGTCATCAATGCCTCCGCCATGATTGTCGGTGAGGCTTTACGGCAAATAAATAAGGACGAAAGACAATGACACAAAATAGCGCCTTAAACACAGATCAAGCATCGACAGACATCAATTGGGATCAGCGCAAGCGCTTGGCCTCGACATGGTTCGCCGATTTGCGCGATCAGATTTGTACACGCTTTGAAACATTGGAAGATGATCTTAAAGGTGGCCCGTTCCGCGACCATGACTCAGGCCGTTTTCAGCGGACGCCTTGGGATCGCGCCGACACGAATAAACCCAATGATTCTGGCTCTGTTCTTAAAGGTGGCGGCGAGATGTCAGTGATGCATGGCCGCGTTTTTGAGAAAGTCGGCGTGAATATCTCGACGGTGCATGGCACATTCTCAGAGGAATTTGCCGCCAAAATCCCCGGCGCAGACAAAAGCAACGGCGCATTTTGGGCGAGCGGCATTTCACTTGTGGCCCATATGCGCTCTCCTCTAGTCCCTGCCATACATATGAACACACGCATGATCGTCACCTCCAAAGGCTGGTTCGGCGGCGGGGCGGATTTAAACCCGATGTTTGAGCTTGACCAAGACACAAATGATTTCCACAAGGCGCTCAAGCAAACATGCGATTCATACAATCCCGATTACTATCCGGCTTATAAAAAATGGTGCGATGAATATTTCTTCATCCCCCATCGCGGCGTGGCGCGCGGCGTGGGCGGTATTTTTTATGATTATCTTGAAAATGATGATTGGGACAATGATTTTGCCTTTACCCAAGATGTCGGGCGCACTTTCAAAGAAATTTATCCCGAGATTGTCGAGCGACATTTTAACAAAGACTGGACAAAAGAGCAGCGCCAACACCAGCTTGTGAAGCGCGGCCATTACGCTGAATTCAACCTAATGTATGATCGCGGCACGCAATTCGGCCTTAAAACAGGCGGAAATACGGACGCGATTTTGATGTCTTTGCCGCCTGAGGCAAAATGGCCGTAAAGCTTGCGGCATCAAGACAAATCACGATTTTATCGTTTCTGTGTGAAAAACAGCTTTTTTCTGCGTAAAAACTTGTAAAAAATGCGCTGACACCATATACTGCAGTTATGCATAATAAGCTTTAAAGTTTTGTTTGTTGTGTAACCATTGCTCAAATCGCTTAAAACAATGGTCACAAAACAAGTTAAACATAAAAAAAAGTAGGGTGTCATGGATTATAGAACTGTCCAACAATTACGTGATACTGGCGCAAGTGTCAGTACAACCAATAAACTCTTGTCAGGTAGCGCTTTCGAATCGCCTGCCGCAGCCGCAAGATCCGATTTTGACGCCCAAATGAGCGGAAACGTTCGCGAATCAAATTCAGCCGGCTCTGTCGCCGCGCGCCGCAAAGAGAAAAATGGCGGCATGCTTCTTTACATGATGAATAGAAATCTTGACGATTTCTATAGTTCTTTAAGCGGTGGTAGTGATGTTCCCCGCGGCATGCGCCGTGTGCGTGGATCTGCCGATGCTAATCGCGCGCCGACGACCGATGCAGAGCGCGCCCGCGCCGCTGATGGCGAAGACGGCAATCGCGCCCCGACAGCCGATGCTGAAGATCCTAATCGCGCGCCTACAGCCGACGCTGAAGACGGTCCGCGCATCACAGATGTTGACGCGCCTGACTCAACAGCACCCCGCGCTGTAACGCCAGACACACCTGAAATCGATGCGCAAAGAACCGCAGTGGCGGATGTTACTACGCGCAGCCCCTCTCTTGATATTGATACAGCAGGCTCACCCCGCCTTTCTTCTAGCGCCGCAGCCTTAACAAGCGCGCCAGTTGATGCGGATGCTTACAGACAATTCGCTGAAACACGTGTCATGTCAGATGCTGAACTAAGAACGAGAGCCGCCGACGTGGTTGCGCCCCGCGCTCCCGATATTATGGCCGATTCTCCAGTTTCAGGCACTGCGCCCGATATTGACGAAACACGCATTGTAACGCCTGATGCTGCTGATGCGCCGCGCGTTGTTGCGGATGCACCAACTATGGCTGTTGCCCCTGATGTTGACACAGCGCGCCCCGTTATTACAGACGCGCCCCGCGCTCCTGCTCCCAGCCTTATGGCTGACTCTCCAGTTTTAGGCACTGCGCCCGATATTGACGAGACACGCATTGTAACGCCTGATGCTGCTGATGCGCCGCGCGTTGTTGCGGATGCACCAACTATGGCTGTTGCTCCTGATGTTGACACAGCCGCTCCTCGCCCAGCAACATTGGTCGATGAATTTCAAGCGCGCGCTATTTCGCCGGAATTTAGTGCTTATGCCGCAAGCAACAATATTGATCTTGATACATTTGGCGATATGCCAAGAACGCCGAGCGGTGACTTTGCAGGCGCTGCGGATGCATCACGCTTGGCAAATGTTGATATGCCCGATTCTGTTGGTGGCATACGCGGCGCGCGTGCCATGCGCATGCTTATTCCAGGGGCTGCTGATGCCGTTTTGATGGCCGGTGTAGCGGGTGCTGTGGGTATTTTCACAGGCGGCGTTGCTTTTGGACAAGAGGCTGACGTTAGCTATAATGGCGTAGGCTATGATTTTAACGGTAAAGCTGCGGGCGAGACCCTTCCTGGCCTTGGTACATACATTGCGTTTAATGATGGTCGTAACGCCGAAGGCACTGTTCGCGGCATCGAAGATTTCTTGGAAATCGCCAGCCCGTTCGCATTCGCCGCCGCAGGCGCGACAATCGGCGCGGTTGGAACATCATGGACAGGCCCCGGCTCTGCTGTAGGCGCATTTGTTGGCGGTGTTGGAGGCTTTCTCGCTGGTGGCGTGGCTATGCTGCTCGCCAGTGAAGCCACACGTAGTATTGCGCGCGGCATTGGTTTTGAAGATGTTGATCGCGGTTTAATCGGAAGCTTGTTTGCTCCTGAATATGCCGAGCAAATGGAAGGCTGGGTTCGCAATGTGCGCGACGACCAGACGTTATTCGATGTTTTGGATGAACAATTGGACGCCGCGGACACTGATGCCGAGCGCACTGCTATTTTCCGCGACTTTATGCGCGATGTGGAAAACGGTGTTGCCGACAATCAATTGCGCATTTTAGCAGAAATTACAGAATCAGTCGTAGCAACAACTGGCTATACCACTGAAGAAACTGAGCAGATTATAATGAATCCGGAATCGCGGGCGCATTTGATAGCCTTTTATGAGCAATCACTTGCGGAGGCTCCTGATGCTGCAGATATTGCAGCAACATTGGCCTCGCTTCAGCAATATGATGAGCTTGACGGACGCCGCATTGAAATTCAAGCCGCCGCCATGGCTGGTGAGATCATGAATGCACGTGAATTAAACGAGTCACTCGAAGGCTCTATGCGCGGGCTCAACCTCTACCGTGCCAATGACTATGCTAATAACGGATTTGATTCTGACCCGATGGGCACAATGATCGAACAAGAGCTTGCAGGAATCGACTTCAATGCGCGCCTTGACCATATCAATGGCCTTCTCGTTTCGCAAAATGAAGAAGAAGCTGGCGATGTTCTCATCAGCGCGTTTGAGACAGGCACTGATATTTACACGACCATGGGCTCAACTGAAGCTATTTATGAGATTCACAGCCTTGTGGAAGACGCCACAGAGCAGTTAATGCAAAGCCAGTCCGCTTATGTTGCCGCTAACTGGGATGCGCTTCAGGTCTACATGGAGCCCAATGCCGTTATTGATAATTGGTGGTGGCAAAGCGACACAACCTTGCTTGCCGCTGTTGAAGAGCGCCTTGCGGATGCAGATGCTTCTGATCCTGAAGCGATCGAATTGCAAGAGCTGTTAAGCGCCACCAACAATTTGCAAAACATAACGCAAGAGCAGGCTGTTATATTAATGAATAACAACTTATTTGCCAGCGACTTCCGCACAGCTATGAGTAATGATGATGAAATGACAATGTCATATTTCGAATCAGGTTTTGATCGCCGTGCTATGGCCATAGACCATATTCAAGGACGCGGTGAAAGAGCGATGGAAACTGTTCGCGAACATGGCTTTGAAGTCGAAGCGCTTGACCCGCAAACATTGGAGCAAGGCGCACCAACGCCAACGCAGCCGGGCCCTTCGCAGGAATATGCCAGAATGCAGTGATAATCGCTGATTATATTATAACTTTAAAACCGCCTTGAACTTTAAGGCGGTTTTTTTATGGATGGGTTTTATTGAGCTGTGAAATTATCAAGATGCGCAAAGCATGCTTGTTTGTCAGGCTGAAAGTCGTTTTGCATCCACCATTTTTCAATGAAGGATAAGGCTTGCCCAACAGCGCAGCCTTTTTGGATGCCTGCGCGTAAGACATCATCGCCTGAAAGGGGCAGTATAGGAACATGCCACTGCGCCAATGAAGTGGCTTTCGTTACACAGTCATCATCGCCTTGCTCTGCCGAAAGCGCCGCAGCGGCGGCATAGGTTGGAGAATATCCGAATTTGTATATTGCATGCTGCAACAGCGCCTTATCATTTTTTAAAAAAGCATAGGCTTTTAAAATATCTTGAATTTTTGTCTTGTGCGCGCGCGATAAAGACAAATATGTCGTCAAATGTGAAACAGGCTGCGCGGTCAAGCGCGCTAAAAAGAATAATTTAGCTTCGATATAACCTTCGCGCACCTCAAGAAAGCGCGAAAATAATTGATATGAGATGACATTAAAATCATCCGTAAAAAAATCACGCAAAACATGGTTTTCAAACATAGACCTAAAAACTTCCGCATCATTTTCAAACGCCATCATTTTAAAAATCTCATCTGTAATACGCTCCTGCGAGAGCGAGGAGAGATGAGCGGAAAAACGGCGACAAGCCTCAAGCGCAATTGGATCGGGCGCAGTATCCGGAAACAGTCCTAAAAACCTAAAATAACGCAAAATACGCAGATAATCTTCCTGAATGCGGTCTTGTGGCGCGCCGACAAATGCTATTCTTTTTGCCTTTAAATCGTCTTCACCGCAACCAAGCGGGTCATAAATATTACCATTGTCATCGCATAACAGCGTGTTGATCGTAAAGTCGCGCCGCGCCGCATCTTTTTTCCAGTCTGTGGTAAAAGACACCGTCGCGCGGCGACCATCGGTGGAGACATCTTCGCGCAATGTCGTAATTTCGACTGATGCGCCGTTATAAACAGCCGTGACAGTGCCGTGATCCAGACCTGTCGGAATGGCTTTCGCGCCCGCATTTTCCAAGCGCGTCATCACTTCCTGCGGCGTATAAATTGTTGCCATATCAAAATCGCTCACAGCGCGCTTTAAAAGCCAGTCGCGCACGCAGCCGCCAACAAACAATGTTTGCTTATCGGTTATGCTATGCGCGCCCGCCTCATTGAGCGCCTTGTATATGTAACGGATGTTGTCGCTTAATTGATCCATATGCCTGCGCGTGTTGATTTTGTTACAGAGCTTTTATAGCTTAAAAAGGCTTTTTTCTTGCCATATTAAAAATTATGTCCTACTCATAAATATAACAAAAAAATAAGAATAGGGAATAATGCTATGGGAGAGCAGAGCATATCAGGTCAGCCTGAGATGACAATCGAAGAAGCGCGAGAATTTCAGGCGCAAGTCGATCAGTATAAATCCAAGATAGATTCAGCGCGTTCAGAGATCAGTAAAGTCATTTTTGGCCAAACCGATATGGTGGATAATACATTGATTTCCGTTTTCGCTGGCGGACACGTTCTTCTTGAGGGCATGCCCGGCCTTGCCAAAACACTTTTTGCCAACACGCTGTCCCGTGTTCTTGGCATTGGTCATGGCCGCGTGCAATGTACGCCCGACCTTATGCCTAGCGATATTCTCGGCACCGAAATTCTGGTCGAGGTCGAAGGCGAAGACGGCAAAAGCAAAAAGAAATTCGAATTTTTAAAAGGCCCGATTTTTAACCAGCAAGTGCTTGTTGATGAAATCAACCGCGCCAGCCCGCGCACACAATCCGCATTGCTTCAGGCGATGCAGGAATATGAAGTGACAATTGGCGATGAAACAAGAAAGCTACCTGAGCCGTTTTTTGTAATCGCCACACAAAACCCGGTGGATCAAGCTGGAACGAACTCTTTGCCTGAAGCGCAGCTTGACAGATTCTTGATGAAAATTGGTTTGAGCTATCCTAATTTGCGCGATGAAATGAAGATCGCGACCTATGATTTCTCAAATGCTCCAAAAGCACAGCAAGTTTTGACGCCGGAAGAAATCATCGAAATTAGCGCCCTCATCAAAAAAGTCATGATGCCGGAAAATGTTGCCGAATTCGCCGTTCGCCTTGCCATGGCAACGCGCCCTGGCGAAGAATATACAAAAGTCGAATCCAAAGACGTCAAGCACGGCGCCGGCCCGCGCGCATCACAAGCCATGATGAAATGCGCACAAGCCAAAGCGTTTATGGATGGTCGCCTTACGATCACAATTGATGATGTCAAAGCCGTCTCAAAACAAATTTTGGGGCATAGAATTAGCCTTGAATATGGTGTGACAACACCTTTATCTGAATTTTTGGATAAAATCATCGAAGCTGTTGATGCCGAGCGCCCCACTTGGGACCCGACATTAGCAACAGCCAAAGCCGCTCCCGCAGCGCCGGCGCCGGCCTAAAAACCAGCGCGCACAATGAATTTAAAAGAGCCTTCATCACGAAGGCTCTTTTTATGTCTTCATAAACACGTGAAAATAACGGTAAGTTGGGATTAAATGCCCCCGCCTCCCTTCACAGATTGCGAGGAGATGATATCTTATGTCTTACGATGAAATTTGGGGCGATTTGCCCTGTTGTATTTGAGACATAAGAAAGGCCATTATAATGCCCACCACTCCTCAAAAATCCCCGCCACCTACAAAAACAAGCGCTATCGAAGCTGATATCAGCGCCATTAACGCTAAACTCACCGCGGCGCGCGCGCAGGTCGGCTCTGTTATTTTTGGCCAAGACAAAATCGTCGAACAAATTTTTGTAACACTCCTTTCAGGCGGTCATGTTTTATTGATCGGCGTGCCTGGCCTTGCCAAAACCATGATGGTTGAAACCGTCGCCAAAATTTTAGGGCTTGATACGAACCGCGTGCAATGTACGCCCGATTTAATGCCCGCCGACATCATCGGCTCGGAAGTTTTGGAAGAAGATGACAAAGGCAAACGCAATTTTCGCTTTATTAAAGGCCCTGTTTTCACAAGCTTTTTGATGGCCGATGAAATCAACCGCGCCAGCCCGCGCACACAATCTGCGCTTTTGCAGGCCATGCAGGAAAAAACCGTCAGCGTCAGCGGCAAAGAACACCCCCTTCCTGACCCGTTCCATGTTTTAGCAACACAAAACCCGCTTGAACAAGAAGGAACATACCCCCTGCCTGAAGCGCAGCTTGATCGCTTTCTTATGCAGGTGGATGTTGATTACCCTGATGAAGCGGCGGAGCGGCAAATCATTTTGGCGACCACCGGGAACGAAGTCGTCAAACTAAAGCCGACTTTTACAAAAAAAGATTTGCTCGCCGCGCAAACGCTTGTACGCGATATGCCTGTTGGTGAAAGCGTTGTGAATGCGATTTTAGCATTGGTTCGTAATGCGCGCCCCGGCAATGGCGCGCCCGATATTGTTAATCAATATGTGACATGGCCACCCGGCCCGCGCGCTTCACAGGCGCTTATGCTGGCTGTTCGGGCGCGTGCGTTACTACAGGGGCGTCTTGCCCCATCAATTGATGATGTTTGTGATCTGGCCTTGCCGATTTTAAAGCATCGTATGGCTTTGAATTATCAAGCGCGCGCTGATGGCGTCACAATTGCCGATGTCGTCCGCTCGCTGTGTGAAACATTATAAATGTAAATGATAAACGCACTCAAAAATAAAGCGCTACGGCTGCTTTTAAATGCACAAACACAGGCGGCTTCTATGCCCGCCTTAATGGCGCGCGCCAATGATGTGGCGCAAAGTGTTTTGGGCGGCGCACATAATTTGAAAAAAGCAGGCCAAGGCGACGCGTTCTGGCAATATAGAGAGTATGACCCTTCCGACCGCCCGCAAGATATTGATTGGCGACAATCGGGCAAGACAGACCGCGTTTTTGTGCGCCAAAAGGAAAAGCAATCCGCGCAAAAATATTATATCTGGGCACAGCACAACCACGCCATGGATTATCAAAGCGACAAAGCATTGATGCCCAAGCAAGAAGCGGCTCATATTTTATCGCTCGCTCTTGCGCAGATGATTATCAAATCAGGCGATTCAGTGTGCGCTTATCAAAGCCATGATGTGGCGGGGCGCAGTGAAAAAGCGATGATGAATTTGCTCATCTCATTAACCGCGCAAAACACAGATGATGTGCCGCGCGTCAATGACCGCCATTTAGAAAAGAATGCTGGTGTTATTTTGGTGGGTGATTTTTTAGCCCCCCTCAATCAAATAGAAGAGCTAACCAAAATCTTTGCGCGCATTGATAAAGTGCATTTGATACAGCTTCTTGACCCTGCCGAGCGTTCTCTTGCCTATCAAGGCCGCATGATTTTTCAATCGCCCTCACAAACAGCATCAAACAAAAATGAACATCTGGTTGAAAATGTTCAGTCTGTGCGCGCGACATATCAAAAACGACTGGACGATCATATTGCCGCGATCAAAAATTTATGCATGCGCCAAAACTGGTCTTATTTTTATCACCAAACTGACAGCGATATCCGCGATACATTATATGAAATTTACGGCGCGATGAATTTTGAAGACAATACTATTGCGCCGAACGCAGCGCAAAATGCCGGAGGGAAAAGATGAGTTTCTTTGGCCTTCCTTTCGCATTTTTACAGCCTTGGGTTCTGGCGGGACTGCTATTCTTGCCGGCGCTGTGGTTCTTGCTCCGCATTACGCCCCCTGCTCCAAAGCGCGTTATTTTTGCGCCCTATCGCTTTTTGGCGGATTTAATCGAAACCGATAAAACGACAAGTAAGACCCCGTGGCCGCTTCTTCTTTTGCGTATGTTGATTTTGGCGCTCATTATAACCGCGCTGGCAAAACCTGTTTTAAACCCGAACGAAACCCTGCCCTCAAACGGCCCTATTCGGCTGATTATTGACAATAGCTGGCCCGCCGCACAAACATGGAATTTTCAAACAAGTGAAGCCATGCGCCTGATTACCATGGCGGGGGCAGAGCGCCGCGAAATCACAATCATCGGCACAGCAAATGAGCCGGGGCAAGACAAGCCCGCCTTTCACGGCCCTTTAACCAGTGCGCAGGCGCAGAGTATTTTAAAAGGCATGAGCGTCCATTCATGGCCTGCTTCATACGAGGCGGTTGCTTCACTTTTAGGAGAGCAAAACGCGTTTCAAAGCGGTCACACATTTTGGCTTTCGCACGGCGTACGCGAAGGGAAAAGCGCGCTAATCGTCGAACCTGCAAAACAGGGCGGCGAATTTTCAATTGTGATGCCACAAAATTCGCAAATGCCGCTCCTTATCAAGCCGGCCCCGCAAGGGACATCTGAAACTGAAATTATGATAAGCGGTGTCCGCAGTATCACATCGCCCATACAAGCGCGCGCCAATGCGTTGGCCAATAATGGAAATTTACTGGATACACAAAGCGTTACCTTTACGCCATCAGCGCGCTCGGGGATCATCAATTTTGATCTGCCTGAAGCCATGAGCCGTCAATTATCGCGTCTTCAAATTGCCGGGCGCCAAGGCGCAGGAGCAGCGCTTTTATTAAACAACATAACAAACCGTCCCTTGATCGGCATTGTGAATAGTTCCGCCGATAATGAGGATGCACCCTTAACGGGCGAAGCCTATTTTATCGAAAAAGCGCTCGCGCCTTTTGCCGTGATTGAACAAGGCGATGCGGCCGATTTATTAGCTCTTGAAAACCTTCCTATTCTTATCATGCCCAATGTCGGCAATCTGCCGCCGCAAACATTAAATGATTTAGAATCATGGGTGCGCGCGGGCGGCTTGCTGATCCGCTTTGCAGGGCCAAATATGACACAAGGACAAAACTTTTTAATCCCCGTTCCGCTGCGCCAAGGCGGGCGCGCGCTTGATGGAGATTTAACCTGGGACACACCGCAACAAATGGCGGCATTTAGGGAAAACAGCCCCTATTTCGGGCTTGCCCTTCCTGAAGATGGCATTATTGTACAGCGCCAATTATTGGCCGAGCCTATCAGTGATCTCGATCAAAAAAGCTGGGCTGTTTTGGAAGATGGCACACCTTTGGTAACGGCTGATTACTTAGATAAAGGACTGCTTGTTTTATTTCATACCACCGCCACGCCGCTATGGTCAGATTTATCCATGTCGGGCGTGTTTGTTCAGATGTTACGCCGCACAATTGAAATGGCTGGCAGGCCGCGCATCACTGATTTTCAAATTACCGGCACGCTCGACCCGATATCCATACTGAACGGCCAAGGGTCATTGGTGCAAGCGCCCGATTATGTGATGCCGATTGATGCTGCACAAAGTCAGGACACGCCACTATCAAGCTTTCATCCACCCGGAATATACGGCAATGGAATCATGGAAATTACGCGCAATATCGGCGATCAAATTCAATCCATCAACACGCATACAAACTTGCCTATCAGCACAGAAACTTTAAACTATGAGAAACAAAATCAAACTGATTTAATGCCTCAATTTTTGTCGGCAGCGTTTATTTTATTCCTCATTGATTGGTTGATTATGGTGCTTTTATTTCAAGGGTTACTAACTTTCACCCGCAAAGCCAAGACAATATCTGCGCTGATTATTTTATGCTGCGGCGCTCTTCTATTCACCGCCGCACCAGCGCAGGCAGCGGATAATCAGGCGATAAAATATGCCGACAACATTCATTTGGCCTTTATTAAAAGCGGCGATACCGCGCTTGATGCGCTCACGCTTGAGGGCTTGCTTAAACTATCTGAATCATTAAAAAAGCGCACTTCAATTGAGCCTTCCGGCGTTGTTGCGCTTAATCCTTCAGAGGATATCTTGGCGTTTTTCCCCTTCATTTACTGGCCCATTCACAATAATCAAGCAACGCTTGATGATAAGGCCATCCGCAACATTCAATCCTATCTTGATAGTGGCGGCACAATCTTAATTGATACGCGTGATCGTATGTCGCAAGGCACACGCGCCGATAGAGACGGACAAAACGCATCGAATTTGCGCACTGTTTTAGGCGGCCTCAACATTCCCCCGCTCAAACAAATTCCTGACGATCATGTTCTGGGCAAATCATTTTATCTGCTCAGCGATTTTCCGGGTCGTTTTCAAGGCGGCACGATATGGGTTGAAGAACAAAGCGCCACAGGCCGCGACGGCGTCAGCGCTGTGATTATCGGAAGCCACGACTGGGCCGGTGGCTGGGCAGCGCTCAACTCATCCTCCGCTATTTCAAATCGACAGGCCGAGATGGCGCATCGCTTTGGGGTCAATCTTCTTATGTACGCCCTCACCGGAAATTATAAAGCCGACCAAGTTCATATCCCTCACATCCTACAGCGATTGGGGCAATAAGAATGAATGAATCAATCCTGACAAACGCATCGCTAAGCCTGCATTTCGCGCCTTATATCCCGATGGGCTATATCATCGCTTTTATGGTCGCAACGGCTTTGTTTATCGCGCTGTCAGTTTTCTATTTCAGACGCGGTATTTTAGGGCGCAGCCTTTGTGCAGCCGGCTTTTTGATTTTGCTTTTAAATCCTTCATTTTTAGAAGAAGAAAGAGCGCCCGTAAAAGATGTGGTGGCCGTCATCATTGATAAATCACAAAGCCAGTCTTTTGGTGACCGCGCCGAGGCGACTGAAAAAGCCGCCGCATGGATTACCGGCGCGTTGGCAAAAAAATCCGCAAATCTGGACGTACGCGTTTTTGAAACCGGCCTGCTTGATGGCGATAATGTCGCTCAATCCACAAATTTATTTGCACCGCTTGAAACCATGATGAATGATGTCCGCGCCTCGCGGCGGGCTGGCGTGATTATGATTACGGATGGTCAGGTGCATGATGCGCCGCAAGCGCTTGAAAGACTATCTCAATATGGGCCTATTCACACTTTGCTCTCTGGCGATAGGAACGACAAAGATCGCCGTATGGTGATTGTTGAAGCGCCTGCCTATGGCATTGTCGGTCAACAAATCACAATCAAATATAAAATCGAGCAATCGGGCGGAATTGAAGCGCGCTATGCGGATGTTATAACCCGCATGAACGACCAGCCGGAAAATAGAGATTACATACCCGTTGATGCCGTGCAAAGCATGACATTCACCATCGAGCATGCCGGCCAAAATATTGTAGATTTGAATGTTGCGGCCGCCGAAGGCGAGCTGACAATTGTGAATAATCGTGTGCCGCTGATTATAAACGGCGTGCGTGATCGTTTGAAAGTCTTGCTGGTTTCAGGGCAACCTCACACGGGCGGGCGCATGTGGCGCGATCTATTAACCTCCGACCCGGGCGTTGATCTGGTTCACTTTACGATCTTGCGTGAGCCCCATAAATTAGATGCAACGCCCCAGCGTGAACTATCGCTGATCGCGTTTCCGTTTCGTGAATTGTTTGAAGTGAAGCTCTATGATTTTGATTTAATTATTTTTGATCGTTACCGCTTAAACCGTATTTTGCCACAATTTTACTTTAGCAATATCGAAAAATATGTTCGTGAAGGCGGCGCATTGTTGGAGGCAAGCGGGCCGTCATTTGCCGGCGAAAATTCCTTATATACAACAGACCTTAAAAATATTTTGCCCGCCTACCCGACAGGGCAAATTATTCAACAGGGCTTCACACCATCCATCACTGAAAAAGGTGCGCGTCATCCGGTGACCAAAAACCTTGCCTGGAACAATAATTCAGACCCCGATAAAATCTGGGGGCAGTGGCTTCGTCAAGTGGCCGTTCAGCCCTTAAGCGGCCATGTTCTGATGAATGGTCACGCGCAAAATCCGCTTTTGATTTTAGACCGTGTTGGCGAAGGGCGCGTGGCGCAACTGGCAAGCGATCATATCTATTTGTGGGCGCGCGGCTATGATGGCGGCGGGCCACAAATTGAGCTGCTGCGGCGCACAGCGCACTGGCTTATGAAGGAGCCGGAGCTTGAAGAAAACAGCCTCACTGTGCGCAACACAGGCAACCGTATCCACATTGAGCGCCGTAGTTTAACACCTGCGGATATGGACATCGACATCACCGCGCCTGATGGATCAGCACAAACCCTGACTTTAACGCCCGATGATAGTGGCTTGCTGAAAACCAGTATTCAAGCCACCATGCCCGGCGTTTACAGCGTTAGTGACGGGCTGCAAAAGCGCTTTACAATTATTGGCACATTAAACCCGCCCGAATACCGCGCCGTGATTACGACGGATGAGATTATGACCCCCATTGCAAAAGCCACAGGCGGCAGTGTTAAATATATATCTGATGTCCCGCAGCCTGACATACGTATTTTACGCGAAGGCCAACGCTATAGCGGCAGAGGCTGGCTTGGGCTTCGCCAAAATAATGACTTTGATGTTCAAAGCCTCAAAGACACGCCGTGGCTTCCACTTTGGTTGTATGCCTTTGTGATGGTGGCTCTTTCCTGTTTTTGTTGGTGGCATGAAAGCCGCAGCGCGAAAAAAGCCACATAACACAAATCTATGAGCGCTCTGTATTTTGAGACATCAAAACGTTCAAAATATTTTCCATGAAAATATTTTTCTTAAGCGGCTTACTCAGTGCCGCTTTGATATTCGGGTTTTGGGCGACAATATCATCCATATTTTTATCACTATAACCAGAAACCATAATAATGGGTATATCGGGGAAATCGATGGCCATCTCTGCGGCCATTTCTTCGCCCGTCATCTCGGGCATGGCATAATCGCTAACGATTAAGTCGAATTTTTTAGGGTTCTCGCGCAAGACATCAATCGCGCTGAGCGCATTGTCACAACATGTTACCAAAAATCCCTTTCTCTCCAGCATCGTCAAAATCATTTTTTGAACGGTTTCATTATCTTCAACGACCAGAACATGTCCGGTCAATTCGACAGCTTCAAAATCATGCTCTTCATCATCCGCCAAAAGCGGCTCTTCTTGCACTGGCAAATAAATGACAAAGCGCGTCCCCTCCCCTGGCTTTGTACGAATTGCCATTGCCCCATCATGAGCGCTCACGATACCGTGAACCGTGGACATGCCCAGCCCTGTTCCACGATCAACGTCTTTGGTGGTAAAAAACGGCTCAAAAATCTTTTCAAGCACGTCTCTTGGAATGCCCGTTCCATCATCTTTGACAGAGAAGCAAACATAATGTTGATCTGGCTTTAAGCTGCCATTTTCAAGCGTTAAATATCCACTCTTATCTTCAGCCGTGTGGATTTTGAACCCTTTGCGATTTTCCGCTTTATCGCGCAGCATACCGGGGAAGTCAGTGTCATTTGACAAAATTGTTGTCTGGCGCACCTCAACATAGCCGCCACGATCTTCAATTGCATCAATCGCATTAACACATAAATTCATCATCGTCTGACCAATCTGGGTCGCGTTGCCTCGAACGCGATCATTGTTAGGGTCGATGTGCTGCGCCAGTTGAATTTTCACAGGGAGCGTCGCCATAATCATCGATAGCGTGCTTTCCACAACATCACTAATCCGAATAGAACTCATCGCCGCATCATGACGCCGCGAAAACGCTAAAATTTGCTCAACAAGCTCTTGTGCTTGTATCCCGCCTTTCATAATTTGCGTGGCAAAATGATGCTCCTTACTGTCACGATCAAGATCTTCGGTTAAAAACTCACTATAACCAAGAATAGACGCTAATATATTATTAAAATCATGCGCTACACCGCCTGCCAAGCGACCGAGCGCTTCCATTTTTTGCGCCTGATAAAATTGCTTTTGTAACTCGTCTTTTTCAATTGTCGCCTTCATGCGGTCTGTAATGTCGCGCACAATACCGAGCATTCCGCCGTCAGGCAGAACCGTAATTGATAGCGCGCCGTAGAAAAACTTGTCATTATAGCTTCTCACTTTCCGCTCACCTGTCCAGAATTGATGCTCTTGAAGGGCTGGAATAACTGTTTTTAAAACTTCTTTTTGTCCCGGTTCACAATAAATATGATACCAAGGGCTTCCGATAAAGCTTGGAACTTCACTTTCAGAAATACCGTGAATTTTCATGAGTGAGTGATTCATAAAAACAGTGCAGCCGTCACTATCAATAATAATAATGCCTTCATTGGCAAACTGAATGGCCGCCAAATGTCGGGCCGATTCTTTTTGCGCACTTTCCATGTTTTCTAAGGCTTGGTTTTTGTGCGCGCTTTCTTTTTGAATGTCGCGCAACTTAAAAAGCAAAATACACATAAGCCCAAACCCGGCAACGATCATCATTATCAAAGACAAGAAAGTGATTTTATATTTTTGCCGCGCCGCTTCTAAATGCCGATTTTCTGACTGTTCACTGACATATGAAAGCAACAGCGATAAATCCGTTTTAAAAACATGATAAGAATCGTATAAAGCCTGCACATTTTGATCTTGCTTTTTTTCAACAGCATCCATCATTTTGGCTTTGAAGATTAAAAATGATTGTGACATTTCCTTATAGATTTTCAGCCCTGCAGGATCGTTTTGCAGCGTAAATTCGATCTCTTCTGTGCGCTGATAAAACTCTTGAAATCCCTTTTTGATTTTTTCAGGATCGCCTGCCGGTATGTTGCCGATAAAAGCTGGAATATAATCAAAAAAAACATCATCAAAAAAAAATTCGTACAAATTATGATTATCAGATAAGTGAAATGCGATGTGAGAATCTGAACGAAAGCTTTGTAAATAACTGCGGCCAATCTCAAAAGCGGAGAAGCAAAACATAAGAATAATCAAAACAATCAGCCCAGCTTCTCGCTTCTTTTTAAACATCTGTCTCTGCGTGTTTCGTATGCTCATTATAACGCGGCCTTATGTCATGAATTTTTATTATTCATGTTTTTCTCCTGCGCGATAAGCGCCGCCTGCGTTCTATTCTTGGCTCCCAATTTACGGCAAATACCGCGCACATGTAGCTTGACCGTGACCACTTGCAAATCCAGAGCGCGCGCAATTTCTTTATTGGGCGCGCCGCGCATTAAATATTGCAAAACATCGTTTTCACGTGGGGTCAGTTTTTGCGGTGGAATTTTTTTATCCCTAGCCCCCCCAATGACCCTCGGCGCAAAATTGTCAGAAATGCGGCTGTAAGAGGCCATGATTTGATTTGTATTATGGTCGATTGGCAAGAAAATCTCACCGTCCATAATTTTATGAATGCCGTTCAACATCGCTTTTCCGGACATGGTTTTGGGGAAATAGCCCCGCGCGCCCATCGCCATCGCTTCTTCTACATCCGTCTGTTCCGCAAGCCCCGACAAAAGTGCGACCGACACTTCAGGATAGGTTGTTGTAATCTTAGACAACCCCTCCAAACCATTCATGCCCGGCATCCGAAAATCCAGCAATACAAGATCAAGAACAGGCGCGCCCTCCATAATATCCATCACTTCGTGCAAATCACGCGCTAAAATCGTATAGGCATCCGGCTCTGCCCGCTCAATATATTGCACCAGAGCATCACGAAATAACGTATGGTCGTCGGCTAATAATAGTCGCATCACTACTCCGGTTTTCTTCGTCATTATTACAATTACTGCAAAAAATTATTGCCTAACTATACAAAGGAATACTGTACGAAAGAAAAAACCAACTCACTATTTATTCTTGAAATAAAAAGCGTTTTGCATACCATCGTGAAGATGCGTCTTCATTGATCGTACTATCGTGTGGCGACATGGATCGGGATATCAATGTGGCTTTGTAGGTTGGCGAATTTTATGCGGTAAACATAAACGCTTTCTAAAACGCGTTGCACGTAATTACGGGTTTCATAAATCGGAATACGCTCCACCCAGTCAATCGCATCCACATCAGGATCACGCGGATCGCCAAACTCTTTAATCCAGCGATCAACACGCCCTGGCCCTGCGTTATACGCCGCCAAGGCCATCACATATGAGTTATCATAGCGCGCCAACATCTGCTTTAAATAGCCGCTACCAAGTTGAATATTATGCGCCGGCTTGCTGGTGAGCCATTCCAAACGGTGCGCCACACCGATTTTACGTGCTGTTTCTTTGGCCGTTGCGGGCATGAGCTGCATGAGGCCGCGCGCGCCCGCATGGCTCTGCGCGCCGTCATCAAAGCCACTTTCTTGGCGGATAAGCCCATGCACAAGCGCCCATTCAATATCCACCTCGCGCATGCTGGTCAGCATGGTGGGAAAAGCCTCATCAACCATCATAATGCCTTTTTGAAGGCCTTTCTTCGCCAAGCTAACGGCAGTCCCGCGTTGCCCCAGTGCCAACGCAAGGTCGGCAACAAGCACATAATCTTCCGGCTCTTGGTAAAGATCAGCCATCGCTCTTAAAAATAATGTCACTTCGCGCTTCATTCCGGCACGGTTTAACAGCTTTGCGGCTTGTGCCATCGGCTCTTTTTGAAGAGCGGCTTGGCGACCTAGTTCGCGCCGCGGCTGTCCTTGGGTCAATGATGGTCTGTATTGCGGCGGCACCTGCCCAAGCGCCATTTGTCCGTAATAGGTTGTTTGATACTGCGCGGCCACGCCATACCACGCCGCCGCCACATCGGGGTGACCAAGCGCATCACTGGCGCGCGCCGCCCAGTAAGCCCCGCGCGCTTTGCTGATGGGGGTTTTAACGCCATAATGGAGCGTTTCAAAATGTTTGAACGCCTCCCACGGCTTATTCAAATATCGTAAAGCAAGCCAACCTGATAAAAACTCAGCCTGTGCAAAGCCAAACCCTGATGTTTGCAAATGTTTAGAAACCAAAAGATAGGCGCTGTCATATTGCCCATCCTCGATTAAACGCCGCGCTAAAATATGCCGCTCGCGCCACCAATCAGGCAAATTGCTAATATGTTCGGCGGGCGGCGCATTATGTAACAGTTCAATCGCATCGAAATTGCGTTTATTTTCTCGGCGCCAATGTAAACGCTCATACATTAACCCCGGATCATTGGACAGCGAAGCCGGCACGCGGGCGATGTAATTATTCAGCCCCGCTTTGCCTTCAGCAATCGCAATCCGCGCTTCAACAAGCGCCGGATACCCATCACCAAGTCTACGGGTAATATCGCGACCATTTGTGTAATGCCGTCGATCAAGGGACAAATTAAAGCGGGCAATATTGGCATCGCGGCTTAAAAAGCGATTATAATCTTTAAAGATCGTGCGCTGTTCTTGCGGTGATAGCAATGTGACACGCCACCATCCATCCAAATATTGCCGCGCGCGCTCATCAAAGCCAAGCGACAGCATGGCATCAACATAGCGCACAGTGCCTTCAAATGTTTGCGGCTCATGGCTTTGAAACCACTGCATCACTTTAGAGGCGGGCATCTCATCAGGAATTGCGTTTTCGGCATGAAACACGAACCGTGCAACACGCGGCCAATTCGGGTTTTGTGAAATAAAGCGCGATAATGTTTCAAAATCAGCCTCATCCCCTTTCCGGTGCAAATAAAGCCATTGATAGAGCCGCGCCGCGTCGGGGTGATTAATATTTTGTAATCTCTCGCGCGCCTGTTCCCACTGGCCTTTATTGGCCATTTCAAGCGCGCTGACGATACGATTTTGCACATCAGGCGATAGCGGTATGGCGGCGGCATCGCGCGCGTAAAAATGAAGACAAAGCCCAAAACACAATACGAATATCAAAAGGCGTGAAGGGATCATCAGCGTTTTCTTGCAAAAAAGTAAGGAATTCATTATGATATTGTTCATAATACAAACATAAGAAAAGACATTCATAAGGGATATAAGACCATGTTTCAGGGATCGATGACCGCACTTTTGACGCCATTTCGCGATGATGAAATTCAATGGAAAACCATGGAAGAACATATCGAATGGCAAATTGCCAACGGCACGCAAGCCGTTATCCCTTGCGGGACCACCGGAGAATCGCCAACGCTGGAATTTGATGAACATAAGCGCATCATCGAACGAACTGTGGCAATCGTCAAGGGGCGTATTCCGGTAATCGCAGGAACAGGCTTTAATAATACAAAAAAAACGGTGGAAATGACTCGTTTTGCCAGAGTGGCTGGCGCAGATGCCGCGCTCGTGGTCGCGCCATATTATAACCGCCCCTCTCAAGAAGGACTGTTTGCACATTTTTATACGATTGCGCAAAATGTCGACCTGCCAATGATTATTTATAATATCCCGGGACGCACAGGCGTTGATATTTTGCCTGAAACCATGGGGCGCCTTGCAACGCACCCTAATATTGTTGGCGTGAAGGATGCCACAGCTGATCTCAGCCGTGTGAAAGCACAAGCTCAAAGTTGCGGCGCTGATTTTATCCAGCTTTCAGGGGAAGATGCGACCATTATTGATTATCTTGCCCAAGGCGGCCATGGCTGTATTTCAGTGACGGCCAATATCGCGCCTGCGCTTTGTTCGGCGCTTCACAAAAACTGGCAAGACGGCCGCAAGGCAGAGGCTGAGGACATCGGCAAGAAATTGATGCCGCTTCATGATGCATTATTTACAGAAACCTCGCCGCAGCCCGCCAAATACGCACTCAGCAAACTTGGCTTTGGAACAGATGAGATGCGCTTGCCGCTTTTGCCTGCTTCTGAGCCTGCGCGCGCAGCTGTTGATAAGGCTTTTGTTGATGTCGGGATCAAGACAGACTTGACTTACGGAGAGCGGGACACCATTCTCCATCACCATGGCTAAGAAGAAATCAAATAAGAACGCGAAAGGATATTTCACCAATGATGCATTGGTGGCCGATAATCGCCGCGCCAAATTTGATTATCATTTAGAGGGTATATTCGAGGCTGGCATTATGCTGACCGGCACAGAAGTGAAATCATTACGCCTTGGGCGCTGCAGCATTAATGAAGCCTATGTCGGCCCTAAAAATGATGCGATTTATTTATTGAACGCCAATATTACAGAATATTCGCAAGCCGGCGCGCATTTACAGCACCAACCCACCCGTCCGCGAAAATTGCTTTTGCACAAGCGCGAAATTGATAAATTGATGGGCGCTGTGACGCGGGAAGGTTACACGATTGTGCCTGTGAAATTATATTTTGATAAAAATGGCCGCGCAAAAATACAAATAGCGCTGGCAAAAGGGAAGAAGCAGCACGATAAACGCGATGCCGTTAAGGATCGCGAATGGGGACGCTCCAAGCAACGCTTGCTTCGCGATAAAAATTAAAACGAAAGAGTATAATAATGTGCGGTGATTCTTTACGATTAGGGTTGGCCTGGGCTGGTGTTAGCGAACAAGAAGCCGCCGACATCGAGCAAAAACTTAGCCGCGAACTTGAAGAAATGAGAGAGCGTCGCGAGGAGCGCCTGTATTATGAATCGCGCCTCAGAATGGACGATGACGATCAAACGCACTTTTCCAAATCAAAGCAACGGCGTCTATATTTCGAAGGCTAGCCTCTATCATCGATATGAAAACTCAAACGTAAAAAACGCCCTTTAAAAGGGCGTTTTTCTAATTCGTATCACATTTTTAAAACGAAATTATGAAGCGGCTTTTTTCGAAGTAGGCGCGGCTTTATCATTGGCCGGCGCTTCGGCGGCAGAATCCGTTGCGTCTTTTGCAGCATCAGATCCAGTCAACATCGTATCAGCAAGCAGGCCGGCATTTTTGCGGATGTCATGCTCAATTTTTTCTGCCATTTCGGTATTTTCGCGCAAGTATGCTTTGGCATTTTCACGGCCTTGACCAATACGCTCACCATAGCAAGAGAACCATGAGCCTGATTTTTCAACAATGCCGCCATTAACGCCAAGATCGAGGATTTCACCCATTTTGGAGATCCCTTCACCATACATAATGTCAAATTCAACTTGGCGGAATGGCGGTGCCATCTTGTTTTTGACAACTTTCACCCGTGTTTGGTTACCCACGATTTCGTCTTTGTCTTTGATCGCGCCAATACGGCGGATATCCAAACGAACAGAAGAGTAAAATTTCAGCGCATTACCACCCGTTGTTGTTTCGGGCGAGCCGAACATAACACCGATTTTCATACGAATCTGGTTAATGAAGATCACAACTGTGCGTGATTTCGAAATAGAGCCCGTCAATTTACGCAAAGCCTGACTCATCAAACGCGCCTGGAGACCAACATGCGTATCCCCCATATCCCCTTCAAGTTCTGCGCGCGGCACAAGCGCCGCAACCGAATCAACCACCAACACATCCAGCGCGCCAGAGCGCACGAGTGTGTCGGCAATTTCAAGAGCTTGTTCGCCTGCATCGGGCTGTGAAATTAAAAGATTATCGATATCAACGCCGAGCTTTTTGGCATAGCCGGGGTCAAGCGCATGTTCAGCATCAACAATGGCACATGTGCCGCCTGTTTTCTGTGCTTCGGCAATGATATGAAGCGCCAGCGTTGTTTTACCGGAACTTTCAGGGCCATAAATTTCAACGACACGGCCGCGCGGAACGCCCCCAATGCCAAGGCCGATATCAAGGCCGATAGAGCCTGTTGAAATTGATTCAATCTCATTCGGACGATGCTCGCCGTTCATTTTCATGATCGAACCTTTGCCGAACGCGCGTTCAATTTGCGACAATGCCGCGTCGAGTGCTTTTTCTTTATCGCCTGATGAAATCTTGCTCATAATGTCCCCTTACTAGAGTTATCGTTTGTTATGTATTTTGTTGTTATATCATTCGTTACATGTTTTTCCGCGATGTGCAACGGCGATTCATGGATGAAATATGTTTATCACCAAATAATGTACCTATTTTGTTCACAAGGAAAGAGAAAAAGAACAAAAAAGGAACAAAAACTTATAAAGAAAGCTTTGATTTGATATAATCTCCGAACAATCCGGCGGCTTCTTTGGTATCATTCCAGCTGCGTGAGGATGATATTCTCGCAAGCTTTGGCCCATCGATATGAATAGCGCCATTTAGGGCATCACAAATCACAGCTTCGGTATAATCAAGCGCGGCGGCGCGCGGATTAAAGGCATGTTTGAGGCGGTCATTCAGGCGGTTGGCGTAGTCCGATTTGGAATAGCGCGCCCATAACAGTGTCGAGCCCAAAAGCAAAGTCGATGTGCCAAAAAGCGGAATAGGCATTATCATAAAGAAAAGATAAGCCCCGTAGAGAGGAAAGAAGTGGGGATGGTTTTTTGTATCTTCTAAAACAAAGGCTGATATCTGATTGGTCGCCGCCGCTGAAACGATGGCAGCTTTTTGCCTGAGTGAAAGGGTATTAAAAAGCGCGCATAAACCCTCTTCATTACAATCGCTACAATCATTTTTACCAGAGACATTATTCGTCAAATTACTCTTCTAAGGCTTCCTTCACTTTGGCGGCCAGTTGTTTCAGGGTGAATGGCTTTTGCAAAAACCAAATGTTTTTCCCCATATGGTCTTTGAGCTTCTCTTCGGTATAGCCTGAAATATATATAATTTTCAAATTTGGATTGGTTTCACGAATTTTAGATGCCATGGTCGGCCCGTCCATATTGGGCATAATCACATCGGTAATCAGCAAATCAACAGGTGTGTCTGTTTGCGCTTGCATCAACTCAAGCCCCGCCTCGCCGCTATCAGCTTCCAAAACCTCATAGCCTTTATTGCCGAGCGCGCGGGCGCTGAAGGTGCGCACAGCGTCTTCGTCTTCAACCAGCATAATGCGCGCTGTGCCTGTTAAATCGCGCGTTTCATCTTCACGCTCGGTCGGGGCAACCTCAATTTGGGCTTCATGATCGGGCACGCGCGGTAGATAGATTGTGAAGATTGTTCCCTTATCCATGACGCTGTTAACGTCTAGATAGCCCCCTGTTTGGCGCACGATGCCGTAAACGGTGGCAAGGCCAAGCCCTGTGCCCGCGCCCACTTCTTTGGTGGTGAAAAACGGTTCAAAAATGCGGGTCAGTAATTCATCAGGGATACCATGCCCATCATCGCTCACTGAAATCGATACCCACTGCCCTGCCGGCATGTGGTCTGCGCCTTTTTCAACGGCGCGTTTATTCTCGTAATTTTCGGTTTTAATGACAAGCTTTCCGCCCTCATGCATAGCATCGCGGGCATTCACCGCCAAATTAATCAAAACCTGCTCCATCTGCCCGACATCCACCTTCACCAGCCATAAATCAGAGCCGTGACGCACATCAAGCTCGATATTCGCCCCGATCAAACGGCGAATCAAATGCGACAGTTCGGTCAAGATATCGGTCATATCATGCACCATCGGGCGCAAGGTTTGCTGGCGTGAAAAAGCCAAAAGCTGACGCACCAAATTTGCTGCGCGATTAGAGTTTTGTTTAATCTGCATAATGTCTGAAAATGATGGGTCGCCCGGCTTGTGGCGCAGTAATAGTAAATCACAAAAACCGATCATCGCGGTCAAAAGATTGTTAAAATCATGCGCGATACCGCCGGCTAATTGCCCAATAGCCTGCATTTTTTGCGACTGCACAAATTGCGCCTCCAGCTCTTTTTGCTGGGTCAAATCGATAAAGTGCAACACAAGGTTTTCACTAGCCTCCAGGCGCCGCGCAAACATCTGTACCGCGACACTGCGCTCGTTCCCGCGCAGGGTAATCTCCATTGAAGGGCTTGTTTGGTTGTGATCCTCAATCGCTTTGAGCGCGTCCATCGCCGTGTCACGATCGCCATCTTCAATGATACTTTCAAGAATTTGCCCTTCAATCGCGCTAATCTCAAAACCTAAAATATCAGCCAGCGCTTTGTTACAATCATCAATAACGCCGTTTGAATTGACCATGATGATCCCGAGCGGCGCTTCGGCGAAAAAGCGTTTGAATTTGTCTTCTGATTCTTTAAGGGCTTGGCGCATCGCGCGTTCGGCGGTCAAATCATGCACCACCCCGCGCGTGCGGACTGTGCCTTCGCCTTCCATCACAACGGCTTGGGAAATCGAGGCGGTAAAATTGCGCCCGCGCGGGCCTTTCATAACAATTTCGGCCATTTGTTTTGCCCCGCCATGGGCGGTGATGTCAAACGGCCGCGCGTGATCGGGCACAACTTCAAAGTAATTATGGAGCTTACCTTCACGCAGAACCGTTTCAATATCATCGCCCAGCCAGCGCGCGAGCGTGGCGTTCACAAACATAAAACGCCCCTCTTCATCAACCGAGAAAAACCCGACAGGCGCATTGTCAGTAAAATCAATCAGCTTTTCCCGCTCATCCCGCACAGAGCGATCAGATTCAAGCTTTTGGGTGATGTCATCAACGCGCCAATGAATATAGCCCGCCCATCCGGCAACGGGCTGGGCGGTGATTTGAAACCAGCTATCGCGTTGATCTTGATTGCTGTAAAGCTCGATTGTATCGGTGAGGCCGCGATGGGCTTGGTCGGCAAGTGTACGGAAATGCGATAATGTTTCATCATCTGTTTCAAATAGCTTTGAAAGGCTTTCAAGCGAGGGTTCGCCAAACTCTTCGCACAACGCTTTGAATTTTTTATTCACAAATACAGCGTCATCAACCGGATCAGTAATCAAGCGCGCGCCGCGACTACCTTCCAGAACTTCCATGACTAATTCATGTTCTTTTTCTTTTGTGCCGCGAATGTGGAAGGCTTTTTGGATATAAACCGAAATGGCAGACGCCGCGACAAAAGCAATGCCCGCAGCCAAAATAGCTTCTTGCTGGATGTTTAATTTAATCGCGGCAATGGTGCAGACGATCAAATAAATGAACACCAACACAATAGCCACCACGACGCCGAGCCGTGAAATGCCCTTTTTCTCTTCGGCATCTGGGTTGCGGTGGTGTTTGGCGATAAACGATGAATGGTCGAGTTTCATGTTTGACATGATAAAGTCGATAAGCCGTGAAGACAATGGCATAACGCACCATGCGCCTGCTTTTAAAGTCTTTTACTGCATTTTCCCTTTCATACGGAAAACATAGGAGATCACTTCAGCCACAGCCTTGAACTGGTCGGCAGGCACCATCTGGTCAATTTCGATTGTGTCATATAAGACGCGCGCCAAAGGCGGGGCTTGGTAAATTGTCACATTATGCTCTTTGGCCACTTCACGAATGCGCAATGCCAGATCGTCCGAACCTTTGGCAACGCACACAGGCGCATCCATTTCATCGGGGTCATATTTAAGCGCGATCGAGAAGTGTGTCGGGTTTGTAATCACCACATCGGCGCTCGGCACGGCCTGTATCATGCGCTGCCGTCCGCGCTCGGCGCGCAGTTGCCTCAGTTTCGCGCGGACATGCGGGTCACCTTCGGTTTGCTTATATTCGTCTTTAATCTCTTGCTTGGTCATGCGCATTTTTTTCATATGCTCGGTGCGCTGAAACGCGACATCAATCACCGCGATCACGATCAAAACAACCAGCACGCCCAGCATCAGCCGTACAAACAAGGCCATCAATTCGTCCAAAACCAGCAAAAGCGGCATCCCGATCAAATGCTCAATCGTGCCAAAATATGGCATAATCAGGATCATCCCGACCGCAGTGATAATCCCGAGCTTTAAAACGCCTTTGGCAAACTCCATTAAAGCGCGCATGGAAAACAGGCGCTTGAAGCCTTTAAGCGGTGATATCTTGCTGACATCCGGCTTTAAAACTTCAGGCGCAAAGAGCGGGCCGACCTGAATAAACGGGCCTAAAAACGCCATAAAAAACAAAAGAATAAGCGGCAACGACAAAATCGCCAGCACGACAAAAAACATCTCGCCCAAAATCTCCGCAACGCCCCCCGGCGGCCGCGGGAACAAATGCGGCATTTCGATATATGTTTTCATATGAATGGATAAATTGGTAAAGACAGGGCCAGCCAGAACAGCGATCACGATCGTGCCCGTCAACAGCATGATCCAGTTATTCAGCTCTTTGGAAAGCGCAATCTGCCCTTTTTTGCGCGATTCCTCCAGTTTTCGAGGGGTGGGCTCCTCGGTTTTGGAGGAGTCGTCTTCTTCACCTTCGGCCATTTAAGGCACTCCTTTAAATTGACATAACATGCAAAAACTCTTATAAAGACCTAAATCAAACGCAAGAGGTGCAAAATGTCCGAACTTTCATTGACAGTCTATTATAACGGCGCGCCCGTCTCATTAAGTTTTAACGACATATCAACAATGGATCGTAAATCGATTGCTGATGATGCTGCGTGGGGACATGTGGACCCCGCCCCTTATACAGAAGTACGCCTGCACGAGGGCGCTGTAACATCGGCGGGTGTCGGAAGTTGTTTTGTCAGTCAAACGCCGGACGAAATTCGTGCTATGGCCATGCAGCCTACTTAAGCGCTCCCATCAGCCACCCCGATTAACCGCCAGACAGGAAGAAAATCATGCCTTCCTCAAATTTTGCGAGCCAAAACATCAAACCCGCCGACACAACCAGCGCGAGTGTCAAAATCGACAGTAAAATTTGCAATGGAAGCGCCAGCAAGAACACCTGAATTTGCGGCATTAGACGCGTCAAAACCCCCATGCCGATATACACAAGCAATGATAAAACAATAAACGGGCTGGCGATTTGCACCCCGATCATAAAGCTTCCTGCCACAGCCTTTGACAGCATTTCCGCCATCGAGCCCGCATCGGGCAATTCACCAATCGGGAATAAATCATAACTACCGACCAGCCCTAAAAATAACAAATGATGCATGTTGGTGGCAAAGATTAACACAACGCCTGTGACCGACAGCATCGCGCCCACGATTGAGCCTTGCGTGGCAGAGCCGGGGTTAAAAACCTGCGCGTTACCAAGGCCAGCCATCATTGAAATCACCATCCCCGCCGTATCCAGCGCGGCCATAAAAACGCGGGCAATCGTGCCGATAAACAGGCCGATGATAAATTCCATGACTAATAATGTGAACAAAACAGGCGGCGCTGGCACTTGCTCGGGCAGATACATCGCCACAAAAGGCGCAAGCGTCACAGACAGACCAAGGGCGATATAAAGGCGGATGTTTGAGGGCGTGAAGCTATCGCCCACCCCCGGCATGATGGTGACCGCCGCACCGATTCGCACAAATGTCAGCATAAAAGCAAAGACACTGCCGACCAAAAATTCTTCCAAAAGACTCATACGCAAAGCCTATCAGATGAATAAAAAACAGCAAAGCGTCCATTAGCATTCAGTAAACAGGACATCAGGGGAATGTAAGAATCAGTTAATGGCAATAATGCGATCGGCCAGCGTTTCCATGAACGCAATCATAATGGCGGCAAAGCCGGGGAAGAAAACGAAAAGTGAGAGAAAAATTGCGATGATTTTTGGCACAAACACAAGCGTAATTTCCTGAACCTGCGTCAAAGCCTGCAAAAGCGCAATCGCGACACCCACCACAAGGCCAATCATCATAGGCGGCGCCCCAACCTGCAATGAGATTATAATGGCTTCGCGTAAAACATCGATGATTTCAGTTTCGTTCATATTTCCATTTTAAAGCAAAAAAGCCTGAATACAAACAGGCTTTTGAACAAAGATGTAAAGGGGGACGGCGAAAGTGCTTAAACAGGCATCCGCATAATTTCTTGATACGCGCTCATCATCCGGTCGCGCACAGCAACAACGGTTTGCAATGTCAGCTCTGCCGCTGTGACCGCTTCAACAACATCAGTCATCGACGCATCACCTGTGACGGCTTCTGCTGAGGCTTTTTCACCGCCGCGCAATGTCGAGAGCGAATCAAGGGCGGCGTTCTTCACAAGACTGCTAAATGAAACACCGTCATCACCTTGAGACTTGCCGATATCGGCAACGCCTTGTGCGTTTTTATAGAGGCCGGCGGCCTGCATCGGATTGATTTTATCTGTCATATTTCAAAATTCTCTCTTTATTCAAATATCATTCTACCACAAATCTTAATTGCGTAAAATGTTGATCGTCTGCAAAAGCATATTTCGGCTTTGTTCGATCATTCCCAAATTCGCCTCATACGATCTTTGCGCTTCTTGCATATCCATCGTTTCGATCAATGAATTGACGTTGGGCATTTTCACGTAGCCATTATTATCCGCTCCCGGATGATCGGGCATGAATTTAAGTTTAAACGGCTTGTCACGGTCATAGTCAATTTCTGACACTTCCACCGTTTTAAAGCCAAGGTCGCGATCCATCTTATTTTTAAAAATGGTAAACTGGCGTACATACGGGTCTTCGTCTGGTGTTGGCGCGGCGGTTTTTGCGTTGGCGATATTTTCAGAAATCACCCGAATGCGCGTGCTTTGCGCTTTCATGCCGTTGGCCGAGATGCTCATGGCTCCAAATAATTCACTCATATCTTGTTTTCCTTATCCCTAATTCCCAAAATTCTTAACGACTTAACGCCCATGTTTACTGCTGGCGCCCATATTTACTGTTGACGCCCAAGCGCTGTTTTAATCATCGACACATTTTTTTGATATAATGTCGTCATCAAGTTGTAATCCATCGTTGTGCGCGATGCGTTGATCATCTGCTCTTCCATGATGACGGCGTTTCCGGCGGGCGCAACTTCATATGTTTCGCGCGCTTCGCGGTTTCTGGCATCTGCTAGATTTTGATGATCGGGCATGTGCATCGGGTTGGTTGTTTGCGGGCGCACTTTGTTTTGGCGCGTCACATTTTCCACAACCTTGCCGAAATCCACCTTTGTCAAATCGCGCGGCTGATAGCCGGGCGTGTCAGCATTGGCGATATTTTGCGCGATCACGCGCTGGCGTTGATCCAGATAATCCATTTTGGCTGTCATCGCCTTAAATAATCCCAAACTTTGCGTTGTCATGGTTTCACCTTTTCCCGTTTTGCAGTAAGTTAAATCTAATCAAAGAATGAATTTGCAGGAACTGTGCCAAAATGGACGAGTTTGACGACGGCAGGCCAAAAGAGAGCGAAAATGCGCTAAAGCCTTTAAATATAAAGGAAAAATCGAAACGCCAAGTGGCTGTGGCGTTGCAAGATTCCAAGACAGGGAAAGAATTGCCGCGTGTTACAGCCGCCGGACGCGGCAAAATTGCCGAGCAGATTCTGCAAATGGCGTTTGAGAACGATATAAAAGTTCGCGAAGATGGCGCCTTGGCTGAAATGCTGGCCGCGATTGATCTGGACAGCCCCATTCCGACCGAAGCCTTCATGGCTGTTGCCGAAATCCTGAGTTACGTTTATCGTGCCAATGGTGAGCCAAACCCCTTCGATGCGGTTTTGGATGATATTGCCCACAGACAAGAGCAAATGGAAAATATCCATACGGATAAACAGGCAGATAAAGACGAAAATAAGGATATATAAAGCGTGAGCCAGCAACAAATTGATATCTTCAAGCAATCTTTGCAAAATCACATCGATATGATCGATCAAGCCAGCGCCAAGTTGCAACAAGGCCAAATCACCAATATCAAGCCGATGGAAGCCAAAATCGAGACATTATGTATGAACATTATCGCCGCAGGCCGCGAGACAGGCATGGCGCTAGAGCCAAAAATGAAAGAGATGATTAGCAAGCTGGATCAATTCGAAGCCGCGCTTTCATTTCACAAAGAACAACTTTTATCACGCCCCTAAAGCGAAGTAAGGACATAAAAAATGGACGTTATTGACCCTATGGCACTCTTGAAGTTCGCCGCCGCCCTTATGTTTGTGCTGGCGCTTATGGTGGGGCTTGCGATGGCTTTTAAAAAATTCGGGCAGGGCAATAATATTATGTCCGGCCAGAAAAAGCGCATGAAGATTTTAGAGATTTTACCGATTGATGCCCGCCGCAAAGCCATCTTGCTTCAGCGCGATGACCGCGAGCATCTCATCATTTTGGGGGCAAATGGCGAGACTCTCATTGAAAGCGACATAGAATCAAAGCAGGATAACAATAAATCAAACAGCATTTAAGAAGACGCGCAGCATAAGGTTTAGAATTTGTACCAAAATCAACCAGCCATAGCTTCTAAAGATAGCGCTTTGCACAAAGGCGACATCATGGCGCGTGTGCGGCGTTTGGGCTGTCTCTTCATCTTGCCTACTCTGCTCGCGATCATTGCATTCTTGCCAAATGACGTGCTGGCGCAAAGCTTTAGCCTTGATCTGGGCGATAGTGAAGAAAACGGCACGGTCACAGGCCGCATCGTTCAGCTTTTAGCGATTTTAACGGTGCTCTCGCTCGCCCCGTCTATTTTAATCATGATGACATCCTTCACCCGCATTATCGTGGTGCTGTCATTTTTGAGAACCGCGATCGGCATCCAGCAAACACCGCCCAACACAGTTTTGATCTCGCTCGCGCTGTTTTTAACCTTCTTTATTATGGCGCCCACGCTCCAGCAAGCTTATACAGCAGGGATCGAGCCGCTCATCAATGAGGAAATTGACGAAATGACCGCCTTTGAGCGCTCAATAGACCCGTTCAAAATCTTTATGCTGACCCATGTCCGCGAGGATGATCTGCGTTTGTTTATGGAACTGAGCGAAACCGACGTCGCCGAGCCGATGGACACGCCACTTCAGGTTCTGATCCCCTCTTTCATGATCTCGGAGCTACGCCGCGCGTTCGAAATTGGCTTCCTGCTGTTCCTGCCGTTTCTTATTATCGATATGGTCACAGCCTCAATCCTGATGTCGATGGGTATGATGATGCTCCCGCCCGTGATGATCTCGCTCCCGTTCAAAATCGTCTTCTTCGTACTGGTCGATGGCTGGTACCTGATCTGCGGCTCGCTCATCCAAAGCTTCGATCTCGGAACCCTCCCCCCGCCGCCGCCCGCGGGTAGTATTACCTTCCCATAGATTAGATTTTTTAAGAGTGAGCCGATTTGCTGTATTTAAACGGTAATAAATCACAGGCTTTCATTTTGAATAAGTCATTTGCATACGCATCATATACGATCACGCGCGCCTCACCCGTTTCATCATAATCGGTGATAAATTCACGGCAACGCCCACAAGGCGGAATAACTTTATGATCTGTGCTTTCATTGCGGCGCACCGCGACGATGCAATCAATGGGGTCTGTGTTGAGATGCGTCAGTACCTTACCAATTACAATCGGCTCGGCACAAACGGTCAAAGAAGACACCTCAGCTTCAAGAACAAACGCTGTTTCTATTTTCCCAGAGTGAAGACGAATGGCAGAGGCTACGCCGTGCCAATCTTTTTTCATGTTTTGGTCAAACAAGGCTTTGGCGGCTTCAATCAGCGCAAAATCATCTTTTGTTAGTTCTTCTTTATGCATGTTAATTCGCATCTTCATTCGCCTCTTCTGGCGGGGTGCTGCGGAAGCTTTGGAGGAAGCCGGAGAAGAGGTCAACTTCATCGACGATGGACTGGATTGTTTCGCGGTCGGCGATGATGGCGCTGTTGCGGGGGCGGGTGACGATGTCGAAGAGGCGCGCTTTTAAGGTGGCGTTCATCGCGTCTTGATAGCGGCGGCGCTCATTATTCAGTCCGACGCGGTTTCCGGCCAAATTCAGCGCGACCGCGCGGTTCAGCAGAAGCTGTGCTTCTTCATCGGTCAGTGGACGATTGAGATCAATCGAAGCATCCAAAATCAAATCTTGTATCGCCAAAGCCGCATCATCCCAAAGGCCTGAGCGCCATGAAATATCGGCGCGCAGAGCGTTAATATCGGGGCTGTTGGGGAATGTATTAAGTAAAACGAGCGCTTCTTCGGTGCGGTTTGATTGCGCAAGGCCGCGCGCGCGCAGTAAATCCACGCGCCGCAGTTCCGTCTCGTTTCCGCTCGCCTGATAAAGATCACGCGCTGTGTTTAAAGAGGCCATGGCTTGGGCGGGTTTTCTATCCATTAAATATACCGTGCCAAGACGAACCGCCACGCGCGCCTTGTCTTCGCCTTCAAGGCGGCGGTCAACTTGAAGTTGTAATATTGTGCTGGCGCGCGGCAGTAAATCCGCCTCGATCAAGCGCTCCGCAAGACGTTGCCCCAGCAAATTCCCCTCATCGGCGGCGGGTGTTAATTCGCTAAATTCTTCATAAAGCTGGATCGCATCGAGCGGCGTGAGCCCCTCTTTGTTCATCAACAACTCTTTAAACTCATCACGCATATATCGCGCAATATCTTTGGCAATGTCCGAGCCGGGGCTCATCGTTGTGGCATCTTTTAAGATGGTGAAGCCTTTTAAATATTGCTCGTCTTCAATATAAAGCCGACCCAAAAGGAAGTTGGTTTGCGCTTCCAGCTCATCCCCGCGCCATGCATAACGCAAGCCTTCAAGGCGATCAATCGCGCGATCACGGTCAATGTCACCTTCGCTCAGCTCAAGCAATGTCAGCGCAAGACCTGCCTTCACGCGGTGCCAATCATCTTCACCCTGCACAAGCTCTGTCCAGATGCTGCGTGCGCCTTCAATATCGTCCGCTTGGCGGTCGGCTTCGCCTTGCAGATAATCAAGCGCGGCAATTGTCCATGGTTTTAACTGCTCGCGCTCTGATTCAAGTTTAGCCAAAATGGTTTTGGCTGTTCCCTCATTGCCCGCGCGCAAGGCCACTTCGGCAAGCTTAATGCCCATTTTTTCCAAAAGCGGGCGCGGATAATTGACCAGCAAGCTAAAATCTTGCGGCATATTTTCAATGGCTTGTTGCCAGTCTTCCAGCCACGCCAAAGTATAGGTGCGCCAATATTTAATTTCGTCATACAGGTCAAGTTCAGGGTTAAACAAAGCCTCAAACGCCAGTTCATGTTTTCCCGCCAAGGCCGCAGACGCCCCGCGCATGGCGATGAATTCAGGGCTTTGCGAGAGATCAGGCAGCAGGCTTTCAGCAAAATTCAAAAAGCCGAGCGCTTCTTGCCCGCGCTCGTTTGCCAAATTCATTTTCGCCAGAGTCAGCAAATCCTGCACCTTGCCGCTATTTTCTTTTTCGGCGATATCGGCCAGCAAAATACGCTGGTTTTCTTCCAGCGCGAACAAGCCGCCCAGCGCCCAGCGGTCAAAATCATAAATGCGGTTTTGCATCGAGGTTGTTTGCGTTTGCAACGCGCCAACTTCGTTTTCTTTGATATTCTCGCGAATTCTCCGATGCCCGATATCATTATTGGACGAAAGCGCCAGCCCGCCACCATCGCTGAATTCCAGCGCGATCCCGCCCTCGCGCACACGGCGCAGCTCCAGATCATCAATCTTGGGTTTGATCGCGATTCCGATCGGGCTTTGAAATTGAATAAAATCAACCGTTTCACGGTAATCGCCCGCAAAATCGTCTGATTGTAAAACCGTGCCGATTTGTAAAATATCACCGACAAATGGGTCTTGCATCTCAAGAATTTGCGTCACATTATTAAAGCCCCAAGACACGCGGCCATTGCGCAGATCATTTAGCGACAGAACATTAAGATTAGGATCAAGCCGCCCAAAGCTTCGATCATAGCGCGATGATTGATAGCCCGAGCGCTCGTTTGGCGTTATCACAACGCGCCATATCAAGCCGCCCCCTTCGCCATAAATAAATAAATCACGATGGTTTTGCGGCAAGGCCATACGGTAAGCCACTCCGCCTTTTAATTCTGTGCGCACGAGCTCACCAAACATATCGGTTTGCGGCCCTTCAAGCTTAGGCGGTACGTTAATCGCGGCGCGATCCAGCACGATCCATAAAATATCACCGCGAATGAAGGATGCCATGCCGACAGATTCTGTCGTGGAAAGCGTGACCACATGGGGCGCGGCGCGTGTTTTCATGATTTCAACCAGCGGCGGCGGCGCCGCAACGGCGTCCGGTGCATCCATAATGTCTATGATAATATTCTCTTCGCGCGCATCCACTGCGCTGGCGGCCGCAGGTATCTCTTCGGGCGGTGGCTCTGCGACTTCTGCAATCTCAGTGTCTTGCGCAGCAGGCGTTACAGATGATGGTTTTTTTTGGGGTGCGGCAGGCACAACAGCAGGCGGCGCGTTATTAACAGCGCTTTTATCAGCCCTATTATAAACATCAATCACAACTTTTGTGCCGACCAAAAAATCACGAAAGCGCGCATTTTCACCCGTTGTGATGGCGACAGACAGATTTTGGGAGTCTTGGGAAAGCTGACGTATTTCGCGAATAGCGGTTTTGTCGCTGTGTTCGCGGCTGGTTAATTGCAGATTCGCCGGGCGCTGAAAATCCACCCGTAATGTTTGCGCGTCAGTGCGTGTCACTTCATAAGGAACATTGCTTTTCCAGTCAAAAACAGCGCGCACATAATCCTTGTGCAGACCTGTTCGCATATTCAGCGTTTCCGCCGCCATGGCTGTGGCGGAAAAAAAGAAAAATAAAACAACGCTGTAAACCGTAAGACGTTTCATATCAAGACTTTGCCAGACTTCAAAACAAACAACAAGATCACAAACCAAAAGGGCGGTAAAATAGAGACATTTATTTCAACGATTTCAAATGTTTGAAAAATAATTTTAAAAGCCGAACACGCGATTGCGACGACCATCATGATTGGTAATAATAATATCGACACGGCGCGACAGATCAAGGCGACGCTCTTGGTCGGCGATCATCGACAAATCATCGTAACGACCGCTGGAAGAGCCGCGAATGATGACATCTTTTTGATAGCCAACACTTTCAAGCACCCCTGCCACGTTGGCGGCGCGCGCCAATGACAGCTCCCAATTTGAAGCAAAGCCCGTGTTTGAGTCTATGGCGCGCGGATCAGCATGACCAACAATTTCAATTTGGTTCTTAATTTTGGAGAGCGCCCCGCCAAGCGTGTAAAGCGCGCGCGTTCCCTCTTCGCCGACCGTGGCGCTGGCAGGCTCAAATAAAAGCTCGCGCGGCAGTGAAATCACAAGTCGCCCTTGCTGGGGGGTCATTGTCACCCCTTCCAAAAAACGGCTCTCTTGCTGTAGGCTACGCATCAGCGCCGAGACATAACCGACATCCAGCGCGCGGTTATAATTGATGCGGTTCAGATTGATATCGTCCTCCGCACCTGCAAATTGGGGCGCGCCGTAAAAGCGGTTAAATTCAGACTGCACAGCGGCTGTTACCGCCGACCAATCTTGCTTTTCAGGCTCGGTCATTGAAAATAAAAGCACAAAGAAAGTCAGCATCAAGGCCATGACATCGGTAAAGGAAATCAGCCATACATTGTTACTTTGCTCATTTTCTTTAATATCACCGGAGCGACGGAAATGACGCCGTCCGCTTGCGGAAGGCGCGGTGCTGGCTTCGTGCGGAATATCTGTTTGTTTATTTTTATTATTTTTAATGTCTTTTTTCATCACGGCACCACATCAGGATTATACGGCACATGCGGGCGAAACAATAAATCAACCATATCATCTTTGCCGTTTTGAAGCCCTGCCGAGAGCAAACGCATCGGCAAGCCTGCGCTTTGTATACGGTCGGCAATCATGGTGGCTCTATCTGCCAATCGGCGTAACTGCTCGGGGTCCTCATTTTGCATTAAGGCAATATCGTCATTTGTGTTGAGCAAGATATCCATTCGAAACGGCATGCCACCGCGATCATTGCGGATCAAAGAGATAAGCATCGGCAAGAAAAACGCGGTGTCCTCATCAAGCGCGCCGGCGCGGCGCGAGGGCGCTTGGCCGATATCCGACACGGCACTTTCAAGCGCGCTGTAAGACAGCCTGACATGCATTTCCCCGCGCGAGCGGTTCACGGCGACATCTGCACCAGGGATACGGGCGGTAAATAATTTGTTCAAACGCTCAAGCTCTTGACCTTCTTCGTTGGCGACAGAGGCTTCGGACTGACGAATGGAAGGCTGTTCATCAACATCGCGCGTATCGACTTTGGCGGCGAAGGCGCGGTTTAAGCTGTCTGTAATTGGCTTATATTTTGTTTCTTCAAAATTTGAGATTGCATTCAAAACGATGAAAAACGCCAAAAGCATGATGAACAAAGACAGTCCCAAAAGTTGGGACGACAATGATTTGGCATTACCCGTGCTAACCCGGCGGCGACGTGATCTCATGAAATAAATGACTAATTACAGTTTGAAGTAGCGATGATCCAGTTGCAAGCGGATGCAAATCATCAAAATTAGTCTAACACATCTGCGCTCATTCTTTCAAAACGAAAGAGCAATAGCGATATCGCTTAATTATCAAAACTGGCGAGAAGCTTATCGATGTCTTCTTGCGAGATCGCTTTATCGGGCAGTTGCGGGCCGTTTAATAATTGTGAATCATCTTGCGGCTCTGTCTGTTGCGTTTCAGGCGATGGCGTCTCACTTTGACTATCATCCAAGAGTGCCAGTCCCGCCAAAAGAGAATCAACTTTATCGTCAATCATCGCAATGGCTCTGACCACTTTGCTAATTCTTTGCCCTGTGATGTCCTGAAAGGAACAAGCTTCAAAAATCTTCATGATTTCAGCCTCAATCGGCGCGGCCACTTCAGAAGGGGCTTGTGGCGTAAGCGCCTGTATGGCCTCGCAGGAATCCATGATCGTGCCTGTGGCTTCTGCCGTGGCCTGCACAACCGCATCAAGCTCGTCTGTGGCTTCGGGAATATGCTTGCCGGCGATGTCTTCGGATTGACCGGAATGAATTTGCTTGCGTACATCTTCAATAATTTCGCGCAATTCTACCAAATCTTTAGCCAGAGCGCTTTTGGGCACAAACTCTTCGGCTTGCACCTTTTCAAGCACAGAATTGATAATGGTCACAACTTGATCGCGGCGATACGATGCCTGCCCTGTTGTGTCGCATATCTCTGAAGGGTCAGGCGGCGTCATATTGTCTGTCATAGTGATGATCCTGTTTTGTGAGAACGAGAAGAACGAAGGGCAAAATTTATGGCATCACCGATGATATTTTTTGCTGGAGCGTGTCGGCGTTAAACGGCTTCACGATATAGTTATTTACCCCTGCCGCGCGGGCGGCAATCACATTGTCCGTTTTGCTTTCTGCCGTCACCATAATAAAAGGAACATCGGTGTTTTTGTCTTCGGCGGCACGAACGCATTTTACCAATTCAAGCCCTGTCATCGGTTCCATATTCCAGTCTGAAATAACCAGATCATATTTTTTATGCTTCATTAAATCGAGCGCCATTTTACCGTCTGTGGCTTGGTCAATCTTTGAAAAGCCAAGCTGTTTCAGTAAGTTATTCATGATGCGCAGCATCGTTTGATAATCGTCAACAATCAAAACATTCATATCGGCAGTGTTCATTCAAGCCCCCTTATTTTATAAATCAAAATCGCAGACAAAGTTAAATACCAACAGTAAGGCCGCACAAACCCTATCCTAACGGATATACGGGCATATGCATTTGCCATACGTAAGCATGTAAAAAGAGAGGAAAATTTATCTTATTGCGGCGGGATCGCAGGGAGCTGTTTTTGCTGAGCCAGCAAAATGGTCACGGTTCGCGCACGGTCTGGGGTCATCTCCGCCATAATGGGGGCGGATTTACGCTCCGACATGCGCGCGAAAACTGACAGCAAAACATCAATATCAAGCGTGTTGAATATGCGCGCCGCATCTTTGGCTTTCATGCCTTCATAAATTTTGACAAGGCTTGAAATGCGCCCCTCTTCCTCCAGCGTTTGCTGTTCAAGCAAGGCTGAAATTTCATCGCGCACCGCGGTCAACTCGCGCAGTTTTTGCTCTACCTCGCGCTCGGCGGCGGATAATAACGCCTCGCGCATGGAAAGCTCTTGGGTTTGTTGCTCTAAACTTTCGCGGCGCGCCACAAGGTCGCGATAGATATCTTCTTTGACTTCGGAAAATTCAAATTCGGCTTCGGTGGCGTCGCGCCATTCGATATCAGGGCGCTCTAAAGCACCAGGCGGGCCAGCGCTGTCGATAGCCTCGCTCTCGCTGGCGTTCCTTTGTTGCGCATCCATAGGTGGCGGCTCGGCTTCAGTTTCTTCAACTGCAAACGCGATGCCTTTGGTTTCAAAGCCGACGGCGATCTCTGTCAGACGCAAACCGAGCGCGAACAGGCCAATAATGACCAAAACAGGCAAAATACGAAGGCGCTGTAAAATTTTCATGACACACCGTCCGCTTTATGGCGGCGCTGATTGAGAGCATCAAACAATTCTTGTTCGGCGCGGCTGAGCGGCTCTTTTTCGTTTTGATCCTCTTCCTCATCGGCAAAGAAATCATTGGCATCAAGACCATCATTTCCGGTGGCATAATCAGGATCCCGAATGGCAAAAGAGAACGGTGATTTTTTCTTTTTGATTTTGGTTTTGCTCACAGCTTTTTTTGCCGCAGGGCGCTTGTTTGTTTTATCCAAGCCGCTTGAATCCTGAACATCGTCCTCATCTTGTAATGCATAGGCGTTTTTGGACGAATTTTTTCCTGATGTCTGATCTGCCAAAACTTCAAGACGGCTTGCCAAACGGTTTGCTGACTGGGTCATCAACTCTAATTCTTCGGTTAGCGCTTGTGCTTCGGTTAATTTCTTTTGTAAATCGCGCCCTGAGATGGCCGCCGTATCGCGCAAATTATGGATAGCATCATCCGCTGTTTCAATATGCTTTGACAATTCCGTCATCAAACCTTGAATTTCATGACGGCTTTGGCGAAACACTTTCAAGTGAAGCGAAAGGCGCGCGGCAAAGAAAATTGTTGCACATAACAGCACAGCAATCACAACATCAAACAACAAAACCCAGTTCCAAACCATGAGACTTACACCTCACTATCATCTTCGGGCGGGATATAGCGCTCGATGCGGACGGCAATATTTTCCTGCTTTTGCCCGACAGGGCCGCGAAACATCGGAAAATCACCACAGCGCATTTCAAGCTCGTCTTCAACGCGCGTTGAAAACATAATCTGCGTGCCGACTTTCCAGTTCAACATATCATTCAGCGAAATTGTGCTTTCGCCCAAAATCGCCTGTAACTGCACGTCAGTCTTGTATAATTCTTGTGTCAGGTGATTTTCCCAGATTGAATCACGACCAAATTTTTCACCCATGAACATCTGCAAAAGCAATTCGCGGATCGGCTCAAGCGTAGCGTATGGAATCAGGATTTCGGCGCGGCCGCCGCGATCGCCCATATCGACACGAAGGCGCGCCAACACGCAAGCATTACCGCTTTGTGAAATCGTGGCAAAGCGCGGGTTTGTTTCCATACGATCAAGTGAGAAACTGACAGGGGCGAGCGGATCAAAAGCCGATGAAAGATCGCTTAGCGCAACCCCGACCATCCGCTCAACCAGCTTGCTTTCAATTGTGGTATAAGGCCGCCCTTCAACGCGCACCGCTGGCGTGCCCTTACGCCCGCCCAGCAAGACATCAACGATGGAGTAAATCAGCGCGCTATCTGTCACCAAAAGCCCGAAATTGTCCCACTCTTCGGCTTTAAACACAGACAACATCGCTGGCAGGGGGATGGAATTCATATAATCGCCAAAGCGAACGGTCGAAACCTGATCGAGAGACACTTCGACGTTATCGGAGGTTAAATTACGCAAGGACGTAGACATCAACCTTACCAGACGGTCAAACACGATATCAAGCATCGGCAGGCGTTCATAATTCACCATCGCCGAGTTAATCAGCGCCATCACGCCCGATGTTTCATCGCCGCCCGATAAATCTTCATCAAAACCAAGCAGGCTATCAATTTCTTCTTGGTTGAGAATGCGCGCGCCGCCATCATCATCGCCGCCACCATCAAACGCAGGAACGGCGTCCGGGTCATCCCCGCCGCCGTCATCAGAAGACTCTTCGCCATCATCAGCCATGTTTTCCCACTCGGCCATCATCGCGCGCTCTTCGTCGCTCATATTTTCGCGTTCTTCGGTGTCAGTCTCACTCATATTTTTATCTTATGCAGTTTCCGTACCAAGTGCAGATATTACAGGTCTTGCCTCGTATTTTTAAATCTAACACATTATTATAGCATATTAATGTATTCGATTATTGTATCAATATTTCCTGAAAGAGAACATCTTTGACCTCAATCGGAAACGCCGCCGCGTTCACGCGCGATAATAACTCCATTTGAAGCCTGTAAACGCCTTGTGATCCTCGCAAATCGCGCTCGCGTAGTTCTCGCAAATAGGTCTGAAATTGATCGACAACACGCGGCATGACGGCTTCAATCGCAGCTTGGTCGAAAGCGCTGCGCAGCTCAAGCTGTAAAACAAGGCGCAAATAGCGCGGCTGACCGCTATCGGTGCTTAAATTAACGACCATGTCGGGTATTTTCAAAAAATACGCACTGCCCGAACCTTCGCCGCCCTCGCCGCCATGAGAATCGGCATATTCGTCAGTTTGCCCGCCCTCAACATTGGAAGCTGTTTCTTGTTTGGCAGCATCGCCGCCGCCGAGCATACCGCTAAAATAAAGCCCTGCGCCCGCGCCACCGAGTAAAAGAAGCGGAATCACAACAAAGAGCAATATTTTTTTGGCATCAAACCCGCCGCCGCCCGAATCTTCATCACCATCATCGCCGCCGCCCCCGATATCGCTCATATCAAGTGTTGGCTCAAGCGCGCCTTCATTATCATCAGCCATTATATTGTCTCCTGCGAATAAAATTTTTCTTATCATACACGATTTTTAAACAGACAAAAACGCTGTGTCACATTCTTTCCCTTTGTTTTTCAAACAAAAGCCATATGCCGCTCTTATAGATTAACGATTGAGACAGGCATAATTTGCCCATGCTTTGTGTCTCTTGACGTTTTTTGCCTGCTCTTGCGCTGGCTTGCGAACAGATATCGCGCCTCAAACAACCCGTAAGACACTGAAATAATAGAAAAATATAAATTGGCACGGCAACTGCATTGATGAAGGTGGAAATTAATAAAATGCATATGGAGCTCAGGATCAATGGAAAATCCAATTTTTATAGGACTATCAAGACAAGTGGCCTTGCGGGCACAGATGGATTTGATCGCCAATAACATTGCCAATATGTCCACGCCCGGCTATCGCGCCCAAAACATGGTGTTCACTGAATATTTGTCCGACCCTAAAGGACAAAAAGACCCGTTATCATTCGTTCTTGATTACGGTCATTTTCAAGATACTTCAGCAGGCTCAATGTCATACACGAATAATCCGCTTGATGTCGGGCTTGAAGGGCCGGGCTTTATGGGCATTCAAGGCATGAATGAAGAAACAGCCTTTACCCGCGCCGGCGCTTTTCAAATGACGGTTAATGGCGAGCTTGTCACAAGCCGTGGCAATTTCGTCATGGATGAAGGCGGCAACCCGATCACAATTCCTGAAGATGCGCGCGAAATCAGAATTACCGAAGACGGCACTATCGCCAGCGAACAGGGCGAGATTGCCAAAATTATGATCCGCGAATTTGATAATTTACAAAATATGGAAGCGCGCGGCGACGGGCTTTATTACACAGCAGAAGAAGGCAACGAACCGGTCGAAACCCGCGCCATTCAAGGCATGATCGAAGGGGCAAACGTCAAACCTGTTTTGGAAGTAACGCGCATGATCGAAGTGTCGCGCGCCTATCAATCAACGCAAAACATGCTGCGTAACGAACATGAAAGACAGCGCACAATGATTCAGCGCTTATCTAGTGACCAATAAGTCGCGTGACAGATAACGCAAGCGACACATAACAGATAAATAAAGACACCAAAAAGGAGACATTAAAATGAGATCATTAGACATCGGCGCAACAGGAATGCTGGCACAGCAAATGAATGTTGACGTTATCTCAAACAACATCGCCAACATGACAACCACAGGCTTTAAGCGCCAGCGGATTGATTTTAAAGATCTGGTTTACCAGAGTATTGATAAGCCCGGCGCGCAATCGTCCGACATCAACACAATTTTGCCATCAGGCCTTCAGCTTGGCCTTGGCGTGCGGGTTGGCTCGGTTTACAAAATTCATGAGCAAGGCGCGCTTCAAATCACAGAAAACCCCCTTGATATGGCAATCACAGGTGATGGCTTCTTCCAAATTGAAACGCCAAACGGTGAAACCGCTTATACAAGATCAGGTATTTTCCAGCTGAGCGAAAATGGCGAGATAGTCACAACACAGGGCTATCGTTTAGAGCCGAGCATCGTTGTGCCGCAAAACGCGATTTCGATTGAAGTCAATGAAAGCGGCGAAGTGTTTGCCGAACTTGATGGGCAGGTTGCTTTGAGCAATCTCGGTCAAATTCAGCTTGCCACTTTTGTAAACCCCGCCGGCCTTGATTCAATCGGCGATAATTTATTCTTGGAGACAACCGCATCCGGCAACCCGCAAACAAACAATCCGGGGCAAGATAATACAGGGCTTATCCGCCAGAGCATGCTGGAAAATTCAAATGTCAATGTGGTTGAAGAAATCACTGATTTGATCACAGCCCAGCGCGCTTACGAGATGAACTCGACCGTTATCAGAACCAGCGATGAAATGCTGCAAACAACCACACAGCTTCGCTAATCGGTAAACGGGCATAGTAAAAAACACGAACAAACAGAGGTTAACATGACAAATCTAAAGCAAACATTCGATCTGACCTTCCGCATTATGGTTTTGGCCTTTGCGTTATTGATCGGCCTCTCCTTCGTGATCTTGGGGGCGCGCGCTGCGCTCGCCGCTTCGCTCAAGCCAACCGCCATCGTAACAGACAGTGTCTTTACAGTCGGTGATTTGTTTAGCGGCGTGGGCGAAGAAGCCTCGCTTAAAATCCTTGGCCCTGCCCCAGCGCCGGGTCAGGATATGGTGCTCAATGCCCGCACGCTCATGCGTATCGCACTCGCGCTTGATTTACAGTGGCGCCCACAATCCAGCGAAGAGCAAATCATCGTGCGCCGTAAAGCGACATTGATCGGCACAGAAGAAATTCGCGCCGCGCTTATCGGCCCTTTAAAAGACAAAGGCGCGGATGGTCGTTTTGATGTGGTGTTTTTTGGTGTCTCGCAGCCCGAAATTATTCTGCCCGCAGAGCAGCCAAGCACGATTGAAATCGGCGAGATTAACTATGACCAGCAATCAGGCCGCTTTGAAGCCGAGATTTTTGCCCCCAGCCGCAAAAATGCCCTCACGCAAGTGACACTTGTCGGCCAAGCCGAGCGCTTGCTTTCTGTTCCTGTTTTAGCAAACAGCATGGCGCGCGGCGATATTATCGGCGCGATGGATATTGACTGGGTCGATGCGGTCGCCTCAGACCTGCAGCGCGACACAATTTTGGACGCGGAAAAACTAATCGGCATGACCCCGCGCCGCTTGACGATGTCCGGCGAAGCCCTGCGCGATGCTGACCTTGAAAAGCCAAAGCTTGTCTCACGCGGCGAAACCGTCACCATCACGTACCAACTCGGCACAATTAACCTGACAGCCAAAGGCCGCGCGCTTGATAATGGCGCCAAAGACAGCCTGATCCGCGTGGTGAATGTTTCAAGCAACCAGCCGCTAGAAGCCATTGTAAAAGGCCAAGGCGTTGTCAGTGTCGTGCAGTAAATAATAACAATAACAAAAAAAGACGAAATCATTTTGGAAAGGGAAATCATCATGAAAAATTTAAAGAAAAACACCAGAACGCTAATCTTCTCGCTTTTTGCTGTCAGCGCCCTCAGCGCCTGCGGCACAGCTGAAAAACTGGCCAATGTTGGCAAAGCGCCGCAAATGACCAAAATCGAGAACCCGCAATTAAAAGCCAATTACAAACCCGTGAGCATGCCGATGCCTGCGCCTGAAATTGTGCAAAAACAACCAAACTCGCTATGGGCTTCAAACCGCAAAGGCTTTTTCAAAGACCAGCGCGCTTCTAATGTCGGTGATATTTTGACAGTTTTGGTTGATATCGAGGACGAAGCCGAACTGGATAACTCCACCCAGCGCACCCGCAACGGCAATGAAGACGCCAACCTCCCTGCTCTTGGCGGTTATGAGCAAGCGCTCAATCAAATTTTGCCTGAAGCTGTTAACCCGCTGAATCTGACGCAATTTGGTTCAAACTCCTCCAGCAGCGGCAACGGCTCAACCGAGCGTGAAGAAGCCATTGAACTGCGCCTTGCCGCGATCATCACGCAAATTTTGCCCAATGGTAATTTGGTGATTGATGGCTCGCAAGAAGTGCGCGTGAATTTTGAGAAGCGTCTTTTGAATGTGGCCGGCGTGATCCGCCCTGAAGATATCTCAATCAACAACACCATAAACCACGACCAGATCGCCGAAGCGCGCATCATCTACGGCGGCGAAGGCCATTTGACAGATGTGCAACAACCCCGCTACGGCCAACAGGTTTACGACATTCTGTTCCCCTTCTAAGGAACAGTTTAATTCCCCAAACCACCCAAAGTGAAACTCTCCCCCGTTTGAAAGAACGGGGGATTTTTTTGATGAAAAATATATGGTATTACTTTTCTGGCCTCATCGCCCCCGTAAAGAGCGGATCACCATACCAGATGCCATGGAAAATGCCGTTCTTATCCAATGACCCTGCAATGAAATAAATATTTTGCTCTTGAACAGCTCCATCTTGCGCGCAAGAGTGAATTTCAGAGATAACTTCGAAGCTCTGGTTGTCTGTCGTATTTTTAATCGGCTCAATCACACTGACCGAAGACACCCGCACCCGCTTTTCAAGATCAATGCGCGTTGATTCAATGCGCACCAAAGCCACAAGCTCTTGGGAAAACGCATTTGCCGGTAGCTGTTTCAGATATGTCTGACTATGTGAATCTGGCCCGCGACAAGCAAAAGCCTGAGACGAAACAGACATCAAAGCCACCAAGGCAAAAAATTGTAAAAATACGCGCATCACTCTACTCACTCCCTCTAAAAAAATAAGCAGCGGAATGTGCGCTGCTTATTTCAAATTTAATATATTCAGTACGCTCTAATTGTCAGGATTGCTTTTTTAAAATAATCTACATGTGCGGGTAAAGAATATATAATGTCAAACGTACGCGCAGGTAAGCCAGGGTAATGTTCCCATCTAGCAATTTCTTCATAGCCATTATCTGTCATAATTTTATCAATGTGTGTGAGATTTTCCTCGCCCGTAATCTCGATAGCCCATGATATTACGTCTTGTGATTTGATCGTGTTGATCGCCCCGTTAATCACACGATGTTCAAACCCGTCAACATCAATTTTAACATGGGTAGGCACATCCATTTTATATTTCATATGCATCTCATCAATGCTTATACCAAACACCCACTGTGATGTTACAGGGTTAAACACGCGCCCACGCCGCTCATAACTATTTGGATCAGAAAAACTGATTTGGGTTTCGCCAGCTTTTGGCGGGCAAAGCATAAAGGCACGGTCATAGTAAGACTGGTCGTTTGCACCAGCATGTACCACTTCAAACTTATCATGACTACCATCACGTTTTGCCAACACATACACATTGCGCATAATCGTTTCAATGCTGGCCGTAAATGGCTCAACAAAACACACTTTTGAATCATGAAGATGGTGACATAAAAAACCCTCAAGCCCATTTGCCGCCCCTATATCATAAAAGACTTTGCAATCTTTGATGGCATGAAGCCAATGATACACTATGTCCTCTTGATTTTTTCCAAATTGGGCGATCCGCCTAAATTCTTTGAAAGACCTGACAACGACAGGCATTTTTTTATCAGGGTTGGAAAAAGGGCGATGCACAATCCATGCTGATATATCACCATCCCAGCGCAACTTTGCTTTCAAGCCATGTAATAAATAAAAAATACGAACCCATTCTCTAATAAATGGTGGCAATAATTTTGCTAATTTTTGTGGAATTGTTTTTTTAGTCATGAACAAGCTCTCTTATTAAAATCACCCTGTTATCGTTTGATAATTTTTTTCACTTTTGATTTCATTTTCTGGATCGCAAATCCGATTTGAATCACATTTTGAGCCATTTTATAGCTGGTTGGGTTGGCCTTGTGAAACGAGTTGTAATGTAATTGATCTGCGGGGATGATCGCCCCCTCCGATCGAATACCCAAAACATCGCGTTGGCGATCGCTTAGGCCGCGCAAGTCTGTTGAATATAGGGCAACAGGGCACTTTGTTTTGTTGCCGTGATCTTTACCATGATGGAAACCACCTAAGAATACTGTTCGCGGTGTTGTAACAGGTTGTTGTGGCCCATGAAAACCGCGATGGTCAAACAATACAATGTCACCTTTTTTTCCAACCACACGCACCATGTTTTCAAATATTTCGTCTTGCATATCTTTAGGATATTTATAGGGGTCTGCGCCATGCGGAAAATCCCATAAATGCGTGCCGGGAGTAAAACAAAATGCGCCTTCTTCAGTATCATGAGTATAAAGCATAATACCGACAGAAAATGGCCCTGCATTTTTATTTGTGCGGTATGAACCTGTGTGTGCGTGCATCGGGAAATACAGTTCATTATCACCCAAATCATTCTTAACGATCATTTCTTGAATCAAAACATTTGCATCCAAGTAACCTTCAACTATGTCAAGAATTCGCTCATCAAGTAAAATCTGCAATGATTCTTCGCCCAGTAAAAAAGCTTCATATATTTTTTTATGGCGGTCTTTCTGATAAAACCCTTGCGATCCATACACAGACGGATTTGCAAGCATGTTATTCGTTTTTTGAATTAAGCTTTCAAACTGGGGGGGGGAATCCACGTAATACCGTTATACCCCGCTCACGCAGGCTTTTGAGGCCACCTTCTACATCATAATCAATAAATTCAAGGCTTTCCATTATAAATATCCTCTAAAATAATGAAGCAATGCTCTTAAAACCCTAATCGTCGCGGTGGGTTTTTTCCATACGTTCGTGGCGCTCTTGGGCTTCGATTGTCAGGGTGGCGACGGGGCGCGCGTCAAGGCGGGCGACCGAGATTGGTTCGCCTGAATCTTCGCAATAGCCGTACGAGCCGTCATCAACGCGCATCAAAGCTTCGTTAATTTTTGAGATGAGTTTGCGTTCGCGGTCTCTGGTGCGAAGCTCTAGCGCGTGGTCGGTTTCGGCGGAGGCGCGGTCGGCAAGGTCGGGCTTTTGAAGCTCTGTCTCTTGCAGGGTCTCTTTGATTGTGTCCGATGATTCACGGATTAGTTCTGCGCGCCACTGAATGAGTTTCAGGCGGAAATATTCCAACATAATGGAGTTCATAAACTCACCCTTATCGTCTTTTGGGTGATAATCCGGGGGAACCAGAACGCTTGCAGGTGAAGCCATGACAGTCTTATCCTTATATTCTTAATAAATGATCTTGGAATATAAAGCCACATTTCGTGCCTGACAAGTAGGAATGTCTTTGTGTGAAGCTTTATCCCCTTAGCGTTTAACTCTTAACGTTTAACTCTTAACGTTTATCAAGGGACATACGCATTTTTGCGATCTCAACCTGCGCGCGCAAATCAATCTCGTCCAAAATGGCGGTCATGCGCGGGTCCATGATTTTCTCGCGGTGTGCGGCGACGACATCGGCAATGTCAATGACATGCCCCACCGTCATACTGCCGCTTAAAAGCGCCATGCGCATCCGCTCCAGCTCGTCCAAAATGCCGTCTGCACGCGCGCGCATGCGTTTTTTAGCGGCGCGCTCGGTCGGGTCTTCGGCGGCTTGCACGGATAAAAGCGCGTCAATTCCGGCGATGGATTGTGAGGGGGAAGCGCCTGATGATTCTTTCGCCCCGCCCGTGACCATGTCGCCAAACGAGCTGTCGCCCTTGGAAACATTGCCCTTTTTCTTGGTGGAGGACGTGGATGATGATTTTTTAGGACCTTCGACTTTCATAATGCTAATTATCCCCCTTTCAGGCGCACAGGTCAAGACATGCAATATAAAGCGCATAAAAGGGAAAAACTTACCCATGTGGTGACTGTTTCTGCCGTCAGAGCCTCTGAAACAAACCAAAATACTTTATAAGCCATTGATATAAAACAATTTTATTTTTGGCACGGCATTCGCAACTGTTTGGACAGGAAAACAGTTAAAGGCGAGCAAATAATGCAGACTTATATCAGAGACATCTTTTTCGTAATGGCGATTCTTCTTATGGCGATTGTGGCGCATATCGGCGATGCCGATGCCAAAACAACGCGCATTAAAGACATTGTCGAAATCGAAGGCGTGCGTGATAACCCGCTGGTTGGCTATGGTCTTGTGGTCGGGTTAAACGGCACGGGCGATAGTTTGAACAACTCCCCTTTTACAGAGCAGAGCTTAACCGCGATGCTGGAGAGAATGGGCGTGAATGTCCGTGGCCAGAATTTAAACACAGGTAATGTGGCCGCCGTGATGGTGACAGCCACCCTGCCCCCGTTTTCAAACCAAGGTTCGCGCATTGATGTCAATGTTTCAACGCTTGGCGATGCCGAGAGTTTACAAGGCGGCATCCTGCTTGTGACGCCTTTGCTTGGCGCAGACGGCGAAGTGTATGCCGTGGCGCAAGGCTCGATGGTGATCTCCGGCTTTACGGTTGAGGGGCAAGCGGCAACCTTTGTGCGCAATATTCCCACAAGCGGCCGCATTCCTGCCGGCGCGATTGTTGAGCGCGAGATTGACTTTGAACTTGATGATTTCCAAGAAATTCGCCTCTCGCTTCGTAACCCTGATTTTACAACCGCCCGCCGCATTGCGCGCGCTATAGATGGGTTTATGTCGGCAAATATTGCCGAAGCGCAAAATTCGGGCAGTGTGCTGCTGAAAAAACCCGCAGGATTTAAAGGCACAATTGTTGATCTGATTACCGATATCGAGCAACTACCGATCCAGCCCGATCAAGTGGCGCGTGTTGTGATTGATGAACGCTCCGGCGTGATTGTGATGGGCGCGGATGTGCGTATCAGCACCGTCGCCATTGCCCAAGGCAATTTAACCATCCGCATTACCGAAACGCCGCAAGTCTCACAAGCCAACCCCTTTGCGCCCCAGGGCCAAACCGTGGTCGTGCCACGCACAGACATTGAAGTGAACTCGGGCGAAGACACAAAGCTTGGGATGCTTGAAACAGGCGTAACACTTCAAGATCTTGTGACAGGCATGAACCGCATGGGTGTCTCCCCGCGTGACACCATCACTATTTTACAAGCGATCAAAGCCGCAGGCGCGCTTCAAGCCGAAATATCAACAATGTAAGTGAAGACAGAGAAACAAGAGTAAAGACAATGGAACAATTAACCTCATTCAAGCCGAACGATTACATGGTGCAGGCCGCCAGAGCCGAAGCCATGGCAGAGGCAAAACGTGCCGAGGCGATGAAAACGATCGAAAATTACGACAAGATCGAACAAGCCGCCCAAGAATTTGAAGCTGTGTTTTTATCTGAAATGCTCAAACCCATGTTCGAGCAGATCAAGACAGACCCTATGTTTGGCGGTGGCCAGGGCGAAGATGTCTTTAGCGGCATGCTGGTTCAGGAATACGCGAACATTATGTCGCAGGCCGGTGGCATAGGACTTGCAGAGCATGTAAAGGACGAGCTGATACGCATACAGGAACAGGGCAAAAATGTCCCTACCGCACAAATGAAGGCGGACCATGTGCAAGCACAATTATTAGATGATGCAAACGCAATTTTAGCAGCAGGAGATTTGAGATGACAAGTGACCGTGTATTTAACAAAGATGCTTTAGGGCAACCTTCCAGACGAGCTGCGGGCGCGCGCGATTTTATATTGTCGAGCGATCCGAACAAGGCGATGCAGCAAATGATGAAAACAATCGACACGATGCGCGATGTGTTTTTAGAAGAAAACGACGCTTTAAAATCTTCTGACACATCAGGGTTTTTAAGCCTGCAGGATAAAAAGATCAGCATTGCCCGCGATTACCAAAACGGCACAAGACAGCTTTTGGAACGCAAGGCGGATTTAAAGCATATTGATGTCGCTTTAAAAGACGCGCTACGCAGTAAACAAAAAGAATTTAGCGACATTATGAGCGAGAATTTACAAGCCCTCGATCAGATGCGCAGCGGCGTTAAACGCCTCAATGATCGTATGGTGCGCGGCGCGTGTGATGCGGTTCAAAAAAGCAATTTGAATTATAGCGCGAACGGTTCGCTTCACAAAAACAAAGGGCCTGTTTCGATTGGGCTCAGTGAATCTGCATAAGTGAATCTGCATAAGCGAGTCGGCATAAGCCAGACGCATAAAGATGACAAAGGATTAAAAGAATGGATATTTCAGCCTTTTTTACACAGCAAACCAACACCGGAAAAGCCGGCACGCCTTCCGCACAATCTGCGGGCATAGGCGGCAATGGTCTTTTTAGTGGCGGCTTGGCCGGTGTCAGCTTTATGGACATGATCTTTGCCCGCACCGCCATCACTGGCGAAAATATCGAGGGCAATATCGCCGCCGCGACCACAGGCGAAAATGCACAAAACGCTCTTGATAGCGACATTTTGAGCTTTCAACTCAACAGTAATGGCAATTTTGAAACAGACACACTGATCGATACATCTGCCGAAGGCGCGTTACAAGCCAGCATCGGCGCGATTATGAAAGACATGCTCACCGCCCAAAATGCGACAGAGCACATGAACAAAATTGGCGAACAGCAAAACGCCATGAATGCCAAAATTGAAGGCAATGTTGAAAAGCTGAACGCCTTTTTGAAACGCTTGATGGCGGGCACACCGAATGAAAGCGCGGGCACGCAAACAAATGTCGCGATGATTGCCGCCAATTTGGATGTGCAGGATTTAAACACGATCAAAACAGCGCTCAAAAATGGCGAAGCGATCCCCGAAGAGCTGATGGTTGCGGCCTTTACAATGGCGATGCCACCGCAAACTTCGCGCAAAGATGCGATTTTACTGCCGCGCGGCAATGTGGCCACAGGCGGTGCGAACAATGCGCTTGGTGATCTGGCAACGCCCGCACAAATAGCATCCCAGCAAAAAAGCATGGATGATCTTGCGGCCTCGCTTAACAGCTTGATCGTTGATAGCGGGTATAAAGGCGGCAATGATTTTGACATTGGCTTTGATGATATTTTGCGTGTGTTTGAACAAGCACAAACAAAAGGCGGCACTGAAAACGCGCTTTTGGCACAGAACTTAAAAAATAACGCACAGGCTGCAAACGCGCCCAGCGCTTTAAACAGCGCCGTGCAAAACCTGCCGCTGCCCATGAACGGCATGAACGGTATGAGCGATAGCTTTTCGATGGATAGCATCTTCCCAGAAGGGTTTGATTTTGCGTCCCTCTCTTCAAGCGGCGGGCAAAGCCTGAACGCGCAAATTGCGCAAATGACCAGCATGGTCAGCCATGTTCAGCAAGCCGGATACCCGCACCCTGCCACACAGCATGTGGCGGTGAACATTGCCAAAGCCGCACAGAATGGCGACACAGACATCACCATTCGTCTTGACCCGCCTGATCTCGGCCGCGTCCAGATCAAAATGATGATCGCCGCCGACAAAAAGGTGCAGGCCGTGATGCTGATTGAAAAGCCGGAGACATTTTTGATGTTACAGCGCGACGCGCAAATGCTTGAAAAAGCGTTGCAGGATGCGGGGCTTGATGTCAGCGGCGACAGCTTAAATTTTGAACTGGCTCAAGATGGCAATTTGTTCGACCACGACCAAAAAGACCAAAACGGTAATTCCGGCGCTGGTGGCGGCAAAGGCGGCGAGAGCGCCGAGAGTGAAGATTTAGACATTATTGAAACAACGATGGATTGGTATGTCGATCCGCAAACGGGTCTGACACGATATAATCTGCTGGTTTAACAGCCTGCAACAAAAAGACTTTTAAGGAGAATATAAAATGGTAGCCGACGTAACCGTATCAGGGGCATTACAACAAGCCGCACAGACGCAAGATCAGTCTGTCACGCTCGCCGAGGATTTCAATCAGTTTTTGACGCTGTTAACAACGCAGCTTCAAAACCAAGACCCGCTTGACCCGATGGATTCAACCGAATTTACCAACCAGTTGGTTCAGTTTTCTCAAGTTGAGCAATCGATTAACACCAACTCAAAACTTGATGATTTGGTCAGCTTGCAACTTGGCAGTATCTCGGGCGTTGCGCTTGGGTATGTCGGCATGGATGTCAATTATATCAGCCGCGAGTTTAACTTTAACGGCGAGACAGCCTCTAAAGTGAATTACGTTTTGCCGCGCGATGCCGTTGAATCAAATATCAATATTTTCAACGAAGCCGGTGAGTTGGTCTTTTCAGACACAGTGCCGCGCGAGGCCGGCCCGAACGAATATGTTTGGAACGGACAGACAAACGGCGGCTCAATCGCAGAGCCCGGAACATATGGCATACAAATTGCCGCTGTTGATAATGACGGCAACCCGATTGAAAACTCGACCGTGGTGTCGGGTAATGTGCGCGGCATTGAATCGCAAGACGGCGTTATCTTTTTGCTGGTCGGCGAGCGCGCTGTCCCGCTTGGGCAAGTTGTGAACGCATCTTTACCGCAAGAGATTGAACCCGTAACAGCGCCGGAAGGCGAAGAGGAGCCTGTCTAGAGCACTGTGCGATAGACATATAAGAGGAATAAAACCATGAGTTTATTTGATTCATTAAATACAGGCGTCGCGGGAATGAACGCGCAGAGCCGTGCCACAGGGGCGATATCAACCAATATCGCGAACCTGAACACGGTCGGCTACAAAAAGTCTGATATTGCTTTTAGTGATGTTGTTGCCGATCGCGCCGGAACAAATAAATTTAACCATGGCGGCGTTTCAACCGAGCGTATCCAGCGCGTCGATATACAAGGCCAAATTCAGCAAACACAGGTAACAACCGAAGCCGCCATCTCAGGCGCAGGTTTCTTTGTTGTTAAAAACAGCCCGAACGCGGAAGCCGATTTCTTATTCACCCGCAACGGCCAGTTTAACGAAGATAATCAGGGCAATTTAAGAAACTCAGCTGGCTTTTACCTTTACGGCATTCCGGTTGGTGCGGATGGCAACGCGACAGCAACCGGCGCATCGCTTCAATCGCTTGAGCCTGTGAATGTCACAAGCCTGAACGCCGCCCCTATTCCAACCACGCGTTCAACGCTGGCGATCAATCTTGATGCCTCACAGCAAGGTATTAACAGCCAAATTTTGAATGGCGGGCAAAGCCTGCCTGTCACAAGCCAGTCGATCTGGGATCCTGTTGCGAACACGAGCATTGACACCAGCGCCCCAGCGCAATTCTCGCGTAGCCAAACAGTGTTTGACCAAAACGGCACGCCGCGCGACTTAACCTTTGAGTATCGCAAAATTATTGGCCCGATGGCGCATATTACATCCGGCCTGCCACAGCTTGACCGCGATGCCGTCATGGTCGACAACACCGCAGGCCCAACAGCGGGCATTACCAACAGCGACACATTTAATTTGAGCGCAGGCGCGAATAATCTGAATGTTAATTTCGTGAACACAGCCGCCGATCTCAGCCTCAACCAGGCCAACACGGTGCAAGACATGATCAATGTCATCAATCGCTTTCGCGATGGCGGCGGCAACAAAGTGTTTGATGCCGGGCTTGACGATCAAGGCCGCCTATTGGTGCGCGCCAGTGACCCAGCCGCAACGCTTGATATTAGCGGGTCTTCGGCCAGCGTATTAGGTGGCACGGGTTTGAATATCATCCCCGACCCTGCCAGCGGCGGCTTTTCTTATGCGCCACAAGCCAGCGCCAGCGGCAACAGCGCGGCCTATCCCGATCAAGAAAATTTTCCGGAACTGGCCAACACAGACAACCCCAACACGCGCGGCTGGTGGGAAGTGCGGGTTTTAATTCCGGCAGACCCGAGTGTAACATCACAAACTTTGCCCGACCCAAACAACCCGAACCTGACCATTCCAAACCCTGATTACGACCCAAACAGCCCATTATTTGGGCAACAGCGGGAGTTTAGCAAGGGCTTGATTAATTTTGATAGCGCAGGCGTTTTGAATGTACCGCGTGATGCCGCAACAAACCTGCCGGTTGCCGCCAATATTGCCCTGAATGATCTTGATTTCGCCTCCGCAACGGCTGGGGAAGAAATCAGCGTGACTGTCGATATCGGTCGTTTCCAGCAATTTTCAGGCAACTTTAATGTTGTCTTTAGCGAACAAAACGGCGCAGCGCCGGGAACATTGACCACGGTAGACATCACCCGTGAAGGCCGCGTGGTCGCTAATTTCACCAACGGCACACAGCAAGATATTTATCAAATTCCGCTGGCCAATTTTATCAACCCGAACGGTTTGAACGATATTTCAGGCACGGTGTTCAAGGCCACAACAGACGCGGGCGAACTGGAATTGTTTGACCCCGGCACAAACGGCGCAGGTCTCATTATGGGCAACGCCATTGAGAATTCAAACGTCGATCTGGCCGATGAATTTGCCACATTGATCGTGACGCAGCGCGCTTATAGCGCCAATTCACGGGTCGTTTCAACCGTTGATGAGATGACAGAGCAATTGCGCTCGCTCAAAAGATAAATGATCAAGCGACAAATAAGTAAGGAGACTTAAACATGCACAGCAAAACAACCGTCAATAAGACAAACAACACCACTATCAACCTCAGCAAAGGAGTATAACCATGAGTTTATTTGGATCCCTTTTTACCGGCGTTTCCGGTTTGGCCGCACAATCGCAGTCCACAGCCATGATCGCCAACAATATTGCAAACGTGAACACAGTCGGCTTTAAGCGCTCGGAAGCCTCTTTCTTCAGCCTTGTGACAAGCGAAGGACGGTCTTCGACCTATTCCCCCGGCACAGTGTCGGTTAACCGTATCCAGCGCGTTGACCAGCAAGGCCCGATTCAGCAAACCGCGTCCTCAACCGATGCCGCGATTTCAGGAAACGGCTTTTTCACCGTCAAACGCTCCACCGAGATCGGACAGGAATTTCTCTATACGCGCTCCGGCTCGTTTAGTGAGGATTCGCAAGGATTGCTTCGTAACACAGCCGGCTTTGCGCTTTATGCATGGCCTCTGGATGGGGACGGCAATTTGCCGGCAAACCAGGGTGATTTAGTATCGCTTGTGCCGGCAGATGTGGCTTTCTTGGGCGGCTTAACACGCCCGACATCGAACGCGGAAATTTCGTTTAACCTTGATGCCGCCGAAGTGGACACAAACCTTGATACGGCCGCAACAGATGCAACACCGCCTGACTTTACACGTGGCGTGACGGTGTTTGACAGTTTAGGGCAAGCGCAGGTTCTCACGCTTGAATATACCAAAGTATTCGGCCCCCAAGCCGCCGCCGCAGGTACAGTCAGCGATTTGTTAGCCACAGACAATCTGGTCACAGATGTCGGCCTTACGATTGGCGATCAGTTCAGTATCAGTTCTGAAACAGGTGGTCCGTTGACACTGACCATTACGGCAAGCGCGCCCGCAGCACCGGGCGAAGTGCAGGTCGTGAATGATATCATCACCGAAATCAATGGCTCAGGCCTTGGTGTAAGAGCCTTCCTTGGTAATGACGGTGAACTTGTTATTCAACGTGAAGAATTCACAGGCGGCGCGGCCAATACGCTAACGCTTGAGAATAACGCTGGCACACCTTTGATCGGCCTTGGAATCACGCTGGCAACCAACCCGCAAACATTTGCATCGAACGATTTGCAAACGCTTGATCCTGACTTGTACGATAACGGCCAGTTCACAGACTCACCGCCTTTCTCAAACAGCTCCAATCTGGACGACAACTCGTTTCCGGCATTCCAGTTCTTGCCTGGCGACACGCAGTATAACGACCGCGGCTTTTGGCAGCTCAACATCATCCACCCTGACGGCACAAGCCTGTCACGTGGCCTGATAAACTTTAATGGTGATGGTAGCTTGAACGCTTTGTCTGATTCGGATGGTAACGTTGATTTGAACTTGAACCAGATTGACTGGGGCAACGGCTCAAACCCGCAAAATATCAGTGTTGATGTTGAACGGTTCAGCCAGTTTGCTGGTAACTATGATGTGATCTTCTCTGACCAGAACGGTGCCGAGCTTGGCTTGCGGACAGGTGTTGAGATCACAAGAGAAGGCCTCGTTGTTGCTCGTTTCTCTAACGGCGCAACCGCAGATCTATACCAGATCCCGCTCGTGACCTTCTCTAACGCCAACGGCCTGACCGAAGTTTCGGGAACGGCTTACAGCGAAAACCAAGAATCAGGGGAAGAAAACCTCCGCCGCGCCGGAACAGGTGGTGCAGGTTTCCTAGAGCCCGCAACGATTGAATCATCAAACGTCGATTTGGCCGATGAGTTCGCAAAGCTGATTGTCAGCCAGCGCGCCTACTCTGCCAACACAAGGGTGATAAGCACCGTCGACCAGATGACAGAAGAATTGCTACGTCTTAGATAGGATCTTTTAAGACAGTAGCTGACATCTCCCCCCTCCCCCTCTCGCAAGGAATAGCGTGTGGCGGGAAGATGAAACAAATAACGGCGATAGGAAGGATACCTATCGCCGTTATTCTTTTATATATAATAAGACTCATCAAACATCGCAAAAGCTGATATAGTTAGTGTAATAAAGAATATGACAGACCTTTTGAATCTATGTAGACATCTATTTTGAATAATGTTAAGTTGATTCATACTTTGTTAAGGGTATCTATAGTATTCTTAATTGTGACCGGGAGGACTCCGGTCTATTTATAAACGGAAAACCTAGGAAGGGAGATCCATTATGACTTCTGATGTAGTTCTTACAAGTGCATTGAGACAGAATCTGTTATCACTGCAAAGCACACAAAACCTCATCGATACAACTCAGCTACGCTTGGCGACCGGTAAAAAGGTCAACTCTGCGCTTGATAGCCCACAAAGCTTCTTTGCCTCTGAGGCCTTGAAAAACCGTGCCTCTGACTTGAACCGTCTACTTGATGGTCTGGGCCAGAACATTCAGGTGATTAAAGCGGCCGACGCCGGTATTTCTGCCTTGACCAAATTGGTTGAGCAAGCCGACTCAGTTGCACAATCAGCGCGTGATGTTCTTGCACAAGGACAAGCCGAAGCCAAAGCAACTGGTGACCGCGACCTACGTGGCATCAATGACTTAACAAGCCTTGCCACAATCACTGCCGGCGACACAATTACGTTGTCCGCCACAGATGAAGATGGCGACCAAATCAACGTTGGTACTTTTAGCACAGCTGCTGCTTCTGCAACAGCCGATGTTGCTATTACAATTAACGCCAACGATTCCATCCAAAACATCATTGACCGCGTAAATGATTTGCGTCTTGACGACGGTAACGGTGTTGCTTCTGGCGCACAAGCCTTTGAAGCGAGCCTTGATGAAGGTGGAAATCTTCAAATCCGTACTCTTAACGGCGGCGACTTCCGTGCTGTCTTTGCAGGCGGCGGCGGCGTTGGCGATACTGACTCTGAAGATCTTGCCTTAGCGCAGTCTCTTGGTTTTGGTAACATTGTTAGAAGTGCTGGTGACCAATCTACAGCGGGTGATACAAGTATCGAATTCTCGGCTGTTTCTGACGTTGCGTTGCAATCGTTTAACCTGACACGTGTGAATGCTGGTGATGAAGAAGTTGCCTTGCGCAGCACATTACTTTCCGACGTATTCGGCAAAGGTGACACGACAACCAACTTGTTAGCTGGTCTTGATGATGCTGCTGATGATTACACAATCAGCATTAATGGTAACGCTGTCGAAACTATTGATCTAACGAACGCAGCCGGTGACTCGCTGACACTTCAAGGCTTCATTGATGGTATCAATGATAACGACTCCTTGAACCAGTTGATCCGCGCTGAATTCAATGACAAAACAGGTCAGCTTTCTATCCGCGCAATTGATGCCTCTGTTGAGAGTATCCAGATCGGTGTTACGGATACTGTTACAGCCAACTTCGGTTTTGGCTTGACAGATAATCCGGATGCAGCTGGCTTGACAGGTGCGGGTGCCAACTTCTCTGAAAATATTCAGATTGGTCGTGCGGCAGCTGAACTTGCTAGTCTTGAAGATGACTTCAACAATATTCGTGACCAGATTACGCAGCTTGTCAGCAATGGCGACACTGGGTATCGCGGCACAAACTTGTTGAACGGTGACAACCTCACCAGCTTCTTCAACGAATTCCGTTCAAGCTCACTGACAACAAACGGTGTGACATTCACAGCCGACGGTCTTGGTGTTAGTGAAGCGAACTTTAGCCGCTCATCATCTGTTGATGGTGCTTTAGCAGAGGTTCGTGGCGCTCTTGAAGGTGTTCGTAACTTCGGTTCAACATTGGCGAACAATTTATCTGTTATCCAGACACGCCAAGACTTCACAACCAGCTTGATCAACACCTTAAAAGAAGGTTCAGACAAGCTTGTGAATGCCGATGCAAATGAAGAAGGCGCGAAATTGCTGGCCTTGCAGACAAGACAGCAGCTTGGTGTTACATCTTTGTCACTAGCGTCTCAGTCACAACAGTCTATCTTGCGGTTATTCTAATCGCGCTAAGTTTAAAGCCTATAAAGCTTGGAAAAATCGGGGAAGAATTCCCCGGTTTTTTTTTGGCATGATCGCGCAAAAGCACATTCAAAAATAAATAGTTTCTTAACAGCTTGGATGATATACTCATACGATAGTAAGGAAGAAATCCTGTTTCAAACATAGAGGTAGAAACCCAAATGGCTCTCATAATCGATCTAAAACCCGGTGAAAAAATTCTGATTGGCGACGCTGTCATCACAAACGACCAGCAACGAACCCGCCTTCATATATCCGGCGATTCCCCTATCCTTCGTGAAAAAGATGTGATGCAAGAGGAAGACGCCAACACACCGTGTAAAAAAATATATTTCCTTGTTCAATGTATGTATCTGGCGCGCAACCCGCGTGTCTATCATGATCGCTATTTTGCGCTGATCAAAGAGATACAGGACGCCGCCCCGACATCTGCATTTTTCTTTATGAAGATTAATGATATGATTTTGGAAGGCACTTATTATAAGGCTCTTAAAGAAGGCCGTGAACTTATGAAACATGAAGAAGAATTGATAGATAATGTCAGAAAATCACAAACCGCCGCAGAATAATCCATATGCGAACGCCGCGAACGCTTATGACACAAACGCACAAAAGCACACGCCCGACCAGCGCGAGATGGAAGCCCGCATTCTTTTAAAAGCCAATAAGGCCTTTAAAGAAGTGCAAAATAAATGGGATGATGTTTCCGCCGAAGATCTGGACGATGTTTTAAAATACAACCGTAATGTTTGGATGATGTTTGTGGACACAGCCGTTGAGGACGAAAGCCCCGACCGCCCACAAACTTTGCGTAACAATATCGCTAATTTAGGCGTTTTCATTTTTAATCACACGCTCGATATACTGGCAGACCCAAAGCCTGAAAAGCTGGATGTGTTAATGGAGATCAACAGCGAGATTGCCGCCGGCCTCATGACACGCCCAAAAACTGAAGGGCAAAAAGAACAAGTGCCACAAAGTGAAGTGCCGCCACAAAACACCCCGAAAGAGGATATTTTGAGCTAAGCATATTATTACAAAAAACGAACAAAGAAAAAGGCCTATGAAATTCATAAGCCTTTTTTAAATTCTGATATAAACAAATCTTATGCCAGCAAACTTACTGATCCTGCATTGCTATTGCCGGCTTGTACGGCGGATGTGAATGCGGCTTGTTGCTGCTGTGTTTGTTGCGTTTGCTGCGCTTGTTGGGGCGCGGGCGCAGATTGAGCGGCCTGTTGCGCCTGGACATTAGCATTTGTAGGCGCATCATTCGTGCTGGATTGCACCTCTACTCGCACCTGACCTTGTGAGGTTGTGGCTCTGGCTTGCGCCTCAAGCTGGGCCTGTGAGGGGAATTGCCCGCGCACATCGCCCGTGTCGCCATCACGCAGCTGTAAAACCGCGCGATCAAAATTAACGTCAAATGAAATGTAAGGGCTAACGAACGGCGCTTGCGGCGCTGCCTGTTGCACACGATCAGGATTAGCGGCAAGAGACGTCGCATTACTCGTCTGTTCGGCGTTTGCACGAACAAATGATGATGATTTCAACACTGTAGACACAGCTTCTAACATTTAGAATCACTCTTCCTAACTAAAACTAACTATTTTAAACCCATTACCTTCCAACGAATAAAAAGAAGGTAAACTAACCTATTACAATAGTAGCAAAGAAAAGCGCAAAAGTCAAATTTTTCAACAATCAAAGCGCTTTTATTACCTTAAATTTTATGCAGTTTAAGCGATAGTTTTCAACATTGCTTTAACTATTTTTGTTAAACTAGGCATATAGAAGAAAAAAGAAAGCGATCAAGGGGTTTGCGTAAGTTGCAATTCTGCGGTATTTTGTAAAGAGCATGATTTCCATGTTGTCTTTGCGCTTTCGCATTTTATATTTTTAAATGATACAAACTACAGGTTCGAAAACACGTGAACAGTCTTTTAGATACCGTCAAACAACTCGGCCCGACGCGCCTTGCCATTATGGGCGGCGTGGTTGTTGGCCTGTTGATGTTCTTTGTCTTTGTTTCGCTCCGTATTTCCTCCCCTGAAATGGAACTGCTTTACAGCGACCTTTCAACCGTTGACTCCCAGGCCATGAGCGGCGCTCTTGCCGAAGCCGGAATTGAACACGATATCTCTGCCGATGGCGCACAAATTACGGTGTCAAACGCCGATGTCGGTAAATCGCGTATGTTGCTCGCCGAGCGCGGCCTCCCCAATGGCGGCTCGCTTGGCTATGAACTTTTTGATACACAATCAGGCTTTGGCACAACAAATTTTGTTCAAAATGTTAATCAAGTGCGCGCGCTTGAGGGCGAATTAGCGCGCACAATCGGCTCACTGGAGCAAGTGCGCAGTGCGCGCGTCCATTTGGTTTTGCCGCAGCGTGAATTATTCAGCCGCGAAAGCCGCGCCGCCAGCGCCAGCGTCTTTTTAACATTGCGCCCGGGCGCGCGCCTCGAAAACCAGCAGGTTTTATCGATTCAGTCTCTTGTGGCGTCTGCTGTGCCACAATTAAAGACAGACACAGTTTCCATTATCGACAGTTCAGGCAATTTGCTTGCGCGCGGCGATGGTGATGATGAAAGCATGATGACGGTCAAGGCCGAAGAAATGCGCCGCAATTACGAACAGCGCCTGACGCGCGCGGTTGAAGACATTGTTGGCCGCGTGGTTGGCTTTGGCAATGTTCGCGCCAATATCACGGTTGATCTTAATTTTGATCGCATCAGCACAAATGAAGAGTTTTACGATCCTGAAACTCAAGTTGTCCGTTCGACCCAGACGGTTGAAGAAAACAATGTTGAGCGCGACCCGCCATCGGGCGAAGTGTCGGTTCAAAACAATCTTCCCGGCATTGCAGGCGATATTTTCGCAGATGCGAAGCCTTCCCTTGAAAGCAATCGTGTTGAAGAAACTGTCAATTTTGAAATCAGCCGCACAGTGCGCAGTATGGTGCGTGAAGTAGGCGAAGTGAACCGCTTGTCCGTGGCTGTTTTGGTTGATGGCACCTATATCACTGATGCCGAAGGCAATCGCACATACCAGCCGCGCCCCCAAGAGCAACTCGATCAAATCGCCGCGCTTGTACGCTCTGCTATTGGCTATCAAGATGATCGCGGCGACAGTATTGAAGTGATTAACTTGCCGTTTGCCGATGTTGACACAGAAGACGCCATTTTAAATGCTGATCTTCTCTTTGGCTTTGAGCGCAGTGATTTGCTTGATGCGGTTGAGATCATCATGGTTGCGATCATGATTATTTTGGTCATCTTGCTTGTTATCCAGCCCATGGTCGGCCGCCTTTTGGCAACGGAGGACGGCAAAACCGAAGACGGTATGGAAACAGAGCTTTTGGCAGGCGGAACAGCGCAAAATGCGCTCACAGGGCCTGATGGCGAAGAATTCGAGCCTCCTGCCCTGACAGAAGATGATGAAAGCGACTTTCTTGATATGCATAAGGTTGATGGCAAAGTGAAAGCGTCTGCTGTGCGTAAAGTAGAAGACATTGTTGAAAACTATCCGGCTGAAACCGTTTCTGTTTTAAGAAGCTGGATGACTTCGGAAACCCAATAATAAAGTAAGAATAAGGAATTAAACCAATGCGGGTGCGCGAGGATTACAGGACACTAACGGGGGCTGAAAAAGCCGCCATCTTCCTGCTTGCGCTGGGCGAAGACCACACAGCCAAAATTTTTGAGCATATGGATGATGATGAGATCATGGAGATCTCGCAAACAATGGCGGGGCTAGGCAAGGTCAACTCGACCGTTGTTGAGCGCCTTTTCATTGAATTTGCCGAGCAGATGAGCTCGACCAATGCGCTCGTCGGCTCGCTTGATTCCACCGAACGCCTTTTGGCGCGAGTTTTGGGCGAAGACAAAGTCAACGAAATTATGGAAGAAATTCGCGGCCCTGCAGGCCGTACCATGTGGGAAAAGCTTGGCAATGTGAACGAAGAAATTTTGGCTAATTTCCTGCAAAAAGAATATCCGCAAACGGTTGCGGTGGTGTTGTCAAAAATTCAGACCGAGCATTCCGCGCGCTGCCTTGCGCTCTTGCCAGAAAACTTTGCGATGGAAGTCATTCACCGCATGCTGCGCATGGAAGCCGTACAAAAAGAAGTGCTGGAAGATGTTGAGCGCACATTGCGCACAGAGTTCATGTCTAACCTTGCCCGCACTGCGCGCCGCGATAGCCATGAGATGATGGCCGAAATCTTTAACAGTCTTGAGCGTTCGACCGAGAGCAAATTCATGGAAGAGCTGGAAAAAAGCGTTCCCGAATCGGCCGAGAAAATTCGCTCGCTTATGTTCACTTTCGAAGACCTTCTCAAACTCGACCCAACCGCGGTTCAAACCGTTATCCGCGCTGTCGACAAAGACAAGCTGCCCCCTGCCCTTAAAGGCGCGACCGAAACACTGCGCGATCTGTTCTTTTCTAACATGTCCGAACGCGCCGCCAAAATCATGCGTGAAGACATGGCGGCAATGGGGCCAATACGCCTTAAAGATGTCGAAGAGGCCCAGACATACATTGTTAATGTGACTAAAGACCTTGAAGCGCGCGGCGAGATCGTCGTTTCCACAGGCAACGAGGAAGACGAACTTATTTATTAAGGCGCGTGAAATATGAGTGAACAAGACACATTACCGCCCCGCCCCAAAAAACTTCAAAAATTCATGTTTGACGTTCACGATTTCAATGATGATGCTGAAGACATTATTGAAGAAGACGCGCCGCCCCCACCGCCTGTTTTTAGCGAGCAGGAAATGGCCGATTCGCGCCAAAACGGTTATGAGGCCGGTAAACAAGACGGTCTCACAGAAGCCCATGCAGGCTTTGCGCGCCAAGTAACTGCTATTTTAGAAGTGATTGCGCGCGACATACAAACCCTCTTCCAAGCCGAGCAAGAGCGCGAAGCGAAGTACGAGACCGAAATTATTGCGATTACAGACGTCATTCTCAAAACCATATTCCCCGCCCTTTCAAAAAAACACGGGCTCGATGAAATTACAAACATGATCGAAACCGTGGTCAAAACCCAAAAAGAACAAAAAGAAATTATCATCACAGTCCATGAAGATTATGTTGAAGCTGTCACCGAAAAAACTGCCGATCTTGCCGGAAAAGCGCAACTGGACGGTATTTTAAAGATTGAGTCCGGCGGCGATAATGTCGCGCAAGATGATTGCCGGCTTTCATGGCATCGCGGCGGCGCGGTGCGCGATATATCAACATTATCGGCGCAAATTCAAAAAGAATTAGAACAACTGCTTGCGGGCAGACCGAGACTGGACAATAATGATAGTGATAACATCGATGATGATCCCGACACGAGCGCCCCAGACGCTGACGCCCCAAGCACAAGTGACCAAGGAAATGAATAGATGAGCGACGAAAACGAAACATCTCAAGACGAAATCGACGCCTTAATGGGGGACGATTCCGCAAAAACACCGAAAGCTGACACACAGTCAGGCGCGATGAAGCTTGATGAAATCAAGTCCGAAGGCGTAAGCGATGATGATAGCGATGATTACGAATATGGCGAGCCTATGGCTGGTGATGTTACCGCCATTTACGACATTCCGGTTCAAATATCTGCCGTTTTAGGCCGCTCAACCATGCAGGTCAGCCAGCTCTTGAAGCTTGGTCGTGGCGCGGTTGTCGAGCTTGATCGTAAAGTTGGCGAAGCGATTGATATCTACGTGAATAACAGGCTTGTGGCGCGCGGTGAAGTTGTTGTGGTTGAAGACAAGCTGGGCGTGACCATGACAGAAATCGTCAAATCAGACAGAACATAGGCCGTACGCATTCAGCCGCAAGACTTATGAAGCCACAAGACTTATAAAGCTACAAGACTTATAAAGCCACAAAGCAGGGCACAAATATCATGACAACAGATGCAGCACAATCCAGCCAGACAGACGCCGCGCCGAGCGAAGATATACGCATCAACGGCATGAAAGTCTCCGCCGATTTTTCAACGATTATCGGGCTTGTTTCTGCGGTCGGCCTCATTATTATTGCCATCATGATGGGCAGTAGTAACGCAAACTTTCTCAACGGCCCTTCTTTCATGATTGTTATTTTAGGCACGATTGCCGCCACCGCTGTTTCTTATACAGGACAAGAGCTCAAACACGTCCCCGGCATTTTGGGAAACACGATTATTCGCCACGCCCGCGATCCGAGCGCTTTGGCACGCTCGCTGATGACAATATCGGTTGTTGCCCGCAAAAAAGGGCTTTTGGCTCTCAGCACAGCAGAACAACAGCTAAAAAAAGACCCCTTTTTAGCGCGCGGTGTCCAATTGGTCACCGATGGTTACAGCGCGGATGATATTTACCAGCTTCTTGGGCAAGAAGTGGATTCACTGGCTGAACGCCACAGACGCTCTGCCAGCATCGTGCGCCGCGCTTCGGAAGTTGCGCCCGCGATGGGCTTGATCGGCACATTGGTCGGCCTCGTGCAAATGCTCGCTCAGCTTGATGATCCGGCCTCGATTGGCCCTGCGATGGCGGTCGCGCTTTTGACCACCTTTTATGGCGCGATCATGGGCACCGTTATTCTCGGCCCGTTGGCGGCCAAACTTGAGCGCAATTCTAATGACGAAACCATGTCAAAACGCCTGATTTTGACTGCGATGGAATCCATTGCCCGCCAAGAAAACCCGCGCCGCCTTGAAATGCTTTTAAACAGCGAATTGCCGCCTGAACACCGCATTCGCTTTTTTAACTGATGACACAGCCCTCTTTTGTCACATTCCCTTATGGTGAAAACCGCGATGCGGGGCCATTTCACGATCAAGATGACCGCTTTTCCGAAAATTATGTCCGGCATTTTATTGACCGCTTCACCAAAAAAAATAACCGCGTTTTTGACCCGTTCGCAGGGCTTGGCACAAGCATGTTTATTGCCGAAGAAATGGGGCGCATCCCCTATGGCATCGAGGCCGACAAGAGCCGCTATGAGTGGACAGCAGGGCAAATAGAACACTGGCAAAACATGATTTGTGATGATGCCGCCAATGTTGACGACTATAAATTGCCGAAGATGGATTTTATGATCACCTCCCCGCCCTTTATGGCGCGCGATCATAAATGGAACCCGCTGAGCGGCGGTGATAAAGCGCAAGATGGTTACACGCGCTATTTAGAGCAGATGGAAGCTATCTTTAAATCTATGCGCTCTGTGATGAAAAAGAACGCGCACATGCTCATTCACCTTGATAACATCCATAGCCGCGTGTTCACACCACTTGTGTGGGATGTTGGGGCAGTCATATCCAAGCATTTTAAGCTTGAAGATGACATTATCGTCCACTGGAGTGACAAAAAAAGCGCCCAAAGCCACACACATGGCTTGCTGTTTAAAAATACAAGACTATGATTGAAAAGAAGATAATTCACATATACGGCATTATCATGCGGAGGAAACTATGCGTTTAATGATTGTTGGCCGCCTTGAAGGTCATATCAGCGAAGCCGGAAAAATTGCCCTTAAAAAAGGCGCGAAGGTCATCCATTGCGAAGACACCGAGCAAGCCATCGGCGCTCTGATGAACGGCAAAGGCGCTGATCTTGCCATGGTTGATATTAAACAAAATATCCGCGCTTTTATCGACAAGCTTGAACTTGAGCGCATCCATATGCCCGTTGTTGCCTGCGGCATAGGCACGGACGCGCAATCTGCTGTGCGCGCCATCCAAGCCGGCGCCAAAGAATATGTCCCGCTTCCGCCAGATGCGGAGCTGATCGCCGCCGTTTTGGCCGCCGTCACAGAAGAAAGCAACACAATGATCGCGGGTGACCCGTCGATGAAGAGCGTGCTGCAAACCGCAGATCGCATCGCACCGAGCGATGCCACAATTTTAATTACGGGCGAATCGGGCACGGGTAAAGAGGTGATGTCGCAATATGTTCACCGTAAATCCAAGCGCAAAGACGGGCCGTTTATCGCTGTCAACTGCGCCGCCATTCCTGAAAACCTTTTGGAATCAGAGCTTTTTGGTCATGAAAAAGGCGCGTTCACAGGCGCAACAGGTCGCCGTATCGGCAAATTTGAAGAATCCAACGGCGGAACGCTTTTGCTGGATGAAATTTCAGAAATGCACCCCTCTCTCCAAGCCAAATTATTGCGCGTGATCCAAGAAAAAGAAGTGACTCGCATCGGTAACAACGAACCCGTGAAGGTTGATGTTCGCCTGATCGCCACATCAAACCGCAATCTTGAAGATTCAGTCCAAAAAGGCGAGTTTCGCGAAGATTTATATTTCCGCTTAAACGTTGTGAATATCCGCCTGCCCGGCTTGCGCGAAAGACCGATGGATATCATCCCGCTCGCGTTGTTTTTTGCCGATAAATTCGCCGATCAAAACGGCTTGCCGAAACGCAAATTGGCCGTTGAGACAGAAGAAAAACTAAAAGCCCATTCATGGCGCGGTAACATCCGCGAGCTTGAAAACACTATGCATCGCGCAGTCTTGATGGCCACAGAAGATGCCATTGAAGCCGAAGCGATCCAGATTCAAAGCCGCATGCAAGAGCCTGCGAGCGCGCAAGCTGCGACAAGCCCTAACAATGCGAGCAATGCCCCCGACCCCGCCGGCGTTTCAAGCGCAGGCACAGACGCAACAGCGCAAGCCACGCCAACCACATCGAACGCGCCAAATGCAAATGAAGCCGCCAGCAGCGCGCCCTCTGCTCAAAATGCTGGCCACCAACCCGCAGTCGAGCATTTGGTGGGGCGCACCATTGCCGATGTCGAGCGCGACATGATTTTGAACACGCTCGATCATTGCCTCGGCAACCGCACCCATGCCGCCAATATTTTAGGGATATCAATCCGCACGCTCCGCAATAAACTGAATTTGTATAAAGATGACGGCGCTGATATTCCTGCCGCCTCACAAGGCGGAGGCTAGACCCGTGATGATGACACGGGGCACAAAAACCGAACACATTCAACAAGATATAATCAGACTTTAATTGACCCGTACAGCGGCGTGACTCCAGCCTTGTGGACGGTCGCGTTTGTCTTTGTGCAAAATATAAATAGGTTCGGCGCGAATTTCGACGCGGCGCGCTGTGCTGGCATCTTCGCCCTCGCCCGCTTCGCCTTCGGCATCAATCACGATACGATCAATCGGCATGCCGTTTTGCGCCAATAAATTACGCACCGCAATGCCGCGGCGCATCGCTAGTGTTTTATTGGCGCTTTTACTACCTGTGTTATCTGTAAAGCCGCTCAAATAAACCCGCCAGGCGAAACGCTCGCCATATTTATCAGCAAAAGGCCACGCCAAATCATAAGCGGCTTGGTCAAGTGTGGTGCTTCCCGAATCAAAATAAACGGCGTAGATCGTTTGATCCTCTTCAGGCATCGTAAGCAGCGCGAGCGCATCATAAAAACCATCACGACATTCATTTGAACTCTCCGCATCCCTAGCGCTGGATTGGGATACAACCCAGCAATCAAAGCGCGTTTGCGCAATGGCCAATAGCTCTATATTGCCTTCAGGCGCGCTCATAAAAACAAGCGCATCCAAAAGCCATAAATGCGCCTCAACAAACACATCCATTTCCTCATCATCAAAGCGGAACTCTCTGGGATTCAAAGGAAAAACTGAGTTGCCACGCACTGCCTCACTGGCTTTTTCAGCCAATATATTCACGTCACGCTCACGCAAGCCTTGCGCGCGCACAGTCGCCGCCATGGCGTTATATTCGCCATGCAAATAACGCCCCAGCGCAGGATTCATAATCTCGGCGCTTTCTGGTGATGTTAAAAACGGCAATTGCGATATGCGGCCATTACAGGAAGCCAGCATAAGCCCCACGAGCATGGTGACCACAATCAATTCTGTCCGTATTCTTTTAAATATTCTCATAATGCGCCGTATCATAGTGTTTTTTATACGCTGTGCAACAAATACGTTTTAAGCTCATGTGCCAAAGCAAAGAAAAACATAGATATGTGCGGCATTGCATGTTGTGAAAAGCCCTTGTATTATGGTGTTTGATGTAATTCTTGTCCGCTTCGGAACCATAATCAAAATCATGGCTGAAAACACACCTAACAACGCAAATATTCTTTTCACGAGAGGTCGCACGGCGCTTGGCACGTTCATGAGCGGTAGTATGATGCTGGCGCTTGGAATTGTCGCGATCTTGCTGTTCATGCTTGTTCCCATTCCGCCCTTTATGCTGGATATGGGGTTGGCTGTTTCGATCACATTATCGATTGTGATTTTGATGCTGGTGCTTTTCATTGTGACACCGCTTGAATTTTCAACATTTCCAACCGTTTTGCTGATTGTCACCTCGCTTCGGTTGGGTTTGAATGTCGCCTCAACGCGCCTGATTTTAAGTGATGGGGAAGATGGGCAAGATTCAGCAGGGCAAGTAATTGAGGCGTTCGGCAGCTTTATTATTCAGGATAGCTATATTGTCGGCGGGATTGTGTTTGCCATTTTGGTGATCGTGAATTTTGTTGTGATCACCAAAGGTTCGGGGCGGATCGCCGAAGTGGCGGCGCGCTTCACGCTTGATGCGATGCCCGGCAAACAAATGGCGATTGATTCGGATCTTTCATCCGGCATGATTACCGAAGACGAGGCCAAAGAGCGGCGCTCCGAGCTTGAGCAAGAAAGCAGCTTTTTTGGTTCGATGGATGGTGCGGCGAAGTTTGTGCGCGGCGATGCGATTGCGGGTCTTCTCATTGTTTTTATCAATATTATCGGCGGCATTATCATCGGCACGACCCAGCATGATATGAGCATGGCGGATGCGGCCGCGACCTATACTGTATTGACAATCGGTGATGGTTTGGTCAGCCAGATTCCAGCGCTGATTGTGTCAGTCTCCGCTGGTCTTTTGGTGTCTAAAGCCGGTGTAAAAGGCGCGGCAGAGGCGGTTTTATTCCAGCAATTCGGGCGTTATCCGATGGCGCTGTCTCTTGCTTCCGGCCTGATGATCGCAATGGCACTTATTCCGGCGCTTCCCACCATGCCGTTTTTGTTTTTGGGCGGCGTTACAGGGGCGATTGCTTATTGGAACTGGCGCAAAAAAGATGAGCGCGACGCGCTGAGCGAAGAGGTGCAAGCCTTGCAAGGCCCGCAAGCACCCGTTGCCGAAGAGCCGATTTCAAAAGCACTGGCAATGGACACGATTCGTTTAGAGCTTGGCTATGGGCTGTTGCCGCTGGTGCAAAATGACGATGATATTAAACTGACCGATCAAATCAAAGGCCTGCGCCGCCAGCTTGCAGAAGATATGGGCTATATTCTGCCCGCCGTGCGCATTCAGGATAATTTACAGCTTCCGACAAACACTTACATTGTCAAAATTAAAGAGATTGAAGTCGGGCGCGGTGATGTCCGCCCTGGTATGTTGCTCAGTATGGACCCTTCGGGCGAGCCGATTACGCTTCCGGGTGAAAACACAATCGAGCCGACCTTTGGCCTTCCGGCAATGTGGATTGACGAGCAATATCGTGAAGAGGCACATTTTAAAGGCTTTACCGTTGTTGACGCGCCGACTGTGATTACGACCCATATCACTGAAATTATCAAAGATAATATGTCCGATCTTCTCACCTATGCCGAAACACAAAAACTGCTGGATGAATTGCCACAGGAATATCAAAAGCTTGTGACAGATGTTGTGCCCGGCCAAATCAGCATCGGCAGTCTTCAGCGCATTTTGCAAAACTTAGTCTCCGAACGTATTTCAGTGCGCGATATGCCTGCCATTTTAGAAGGTATTGCCGAAGCCGCCTCCTATTCCAAAAATCCGATGATTATCACAGAGCATGTCCGCTCGCGCCTTGCGCGCCAAATCTGTAATCAAAATGTCGGGCCGAGCGGGAACGTACCGCTGGTCACACTTTCGCCTGAATGGGAGCAAACATTTAGCGAATCACTTTTGGGCGATGGCGAAGAGAAACAACTGGCGATGGCGCCGTCACGCCTGCAAGAATTTATTACAGCGGTCCGCGATGCCTATGAAAAACATATGCAGCAAGGCGAAACACCCATCTTGCTGACCTCGCCCGCCATACGCCCTTATGTCCGCTCGGTGATTGAGCGTTTCCGCCCGCAAACGATTGTGATGTCGCAAAACGAAATCCACCCCAAAGCCAAAATCAGGACGCTGGGGCAGGTCTAGCGTCAGAGCGTGTGCAATAAAAAACTGTTTTATCCACATTTACGGGATTCACAGACACTTCATTTACCTTTATGCTCTAGTATAGAAATTACGGAATATGTAGAATGAAATAGATTCGTCTGTTTTGTTTATTAACAAATGAATCGAACGGTAAAGAACGGGCATGCGGCTAAAGTCTTTTTATGCGAATACGATCACCGAAGCCATGAAAATGGTGCGGGACACGCTCGGCGAAGATGCTGTGATTGTTGCCACGCGTGAGGAAAAAGAAGGCGGTGTGCGTTTGACGGCTGCGATTGAGCCGCCCGATCGTTATCAAGACGATCAATATCACCAAGACCGCAATTTTAACGCGGGTCAACAAGAACAAAATGATGAGACCATGTTTGAACATGACGACATAAATGACGAGAATACGGTGACAGAACGTCTCACCGACGTCATGTTGCGTCACAATGTTCCCGAAGATGTCATCGACCAGATTATCTCCTGCGCCACTGTTGTCGGCCTAGAGCAGCCCGAAGTGGCGCTGATCGCCGCGCTTGAGCATTTATACAGCTTCCGCCCCCTTACCCGCGATCCAAACCCGACTGCCACCATGCTGGTTGGCCCGCCCGGTTCGGGCAAAACGCTTATTGTTGCAAAACTCGCCGCGCGCGCGGTGATGAACGATCAAACCGTGTCGGTGATTTCTTCCGATACAGTGCGCGCCGGCGGCATTGAACAGCTTTCGGCCTTTACGCGCCTGATGGATGTTGACCTTGAAAAAGCCAGCTCGCAAAAACAGCTTATGACAGCTTTGGAAAATGCGCGTGATAGCGACCACATTATTATCGACACGGCTGGCGTCAACCCGTTTAACCCCGAAGATATGCGCGTTTTGGCGCGCTTGATTGCCGCTGGTGAAATTGAGCCTGTTTTGGCCTTGCCTGCAGGAACGGACGCCGAGGAATCAGGCGAAATTGGCCGCGCCTTTGCCGCCCTTGGCGTTAAATCCTTGATCGCGACCCGCCTTGATATTGCGCGTCGCATTGGCGGGGTGTTTGCCGCCGCGCATTATGGCGGGCTTATTTTTGCTGATGCGAGCAATACGCCCAAAGTTGCGGATGGGCTTTTTGCCCTCTCCCCGCAGCGCCTTGCCCATATTTTAATGCCTGAATTGGCGCGCACGAAAAAACAGACCAAAACTGCCCCGAAAAAAGAAACCGTTTACGCTGGATAAATATTATGACCGACCAATCGACCATCGACAAAAAACCAAGTGAAGCACCGAAAACGCCCAGTTTCCGCAAAGGAAAGAACGTTATCGCCGTTGCCAGCGGCAAAGGCGGGGTTGGCAAAACATGGTTTTCGATCACGCTGTCTCACGCTTTGGCGCGTGCCGGCAAAAAAGTGTTGTTGTTTGATGGTGATTTGGGGCTTGCAAACGTTGATGTTCAGCTCGGCCTGATGGCCAAGCGGGATTTGAACGATGTTATCCGTGGTCGTTTAAGCCTTGGGAAAGTCATCCAGCGCTATGAAGAAGGCGGCTTTGACATTATTGCAGGTCGCAGCGGGCAGGCCTCGCTTTCAGCCTTGCCAAGCCAGCGCTTGGCTGTTTTGCGCGACCAGCTTTTGGAGGTTGCCGATAATTACGATATTGTCGTGATTGATCTGGGCGCGGGCGTTGATCGCACCGTGCGGATGATGTCGGCGAGCGCCACAAAAACGTTGCTGGTCACAACAGACGAGCCAACCTCGCTTACCGATGCTTATGCCTTTATCAAGCTTGGTAATGCGGCGGGCATGTCTAAAAATGTCAGTATTGTGGTGAATATGGCGCCGAGCAATTCCGAAGGCGAAAAAACCTATAAAACGCTTTTAAAAGCCTGCGAGAATTTCTTGCGCTTAAAGCCGCCGCTTGCGGGCATGGTTGCAGCGGACCCGCGCGTTAAAGAATCAATTCGCCATCAAACACCCATCCTCATTCGCTCGCCCAATAGTGACGCGGCAGGGGATGTTGAAGACATCGCCGACCTTATGATTAAAGAGCTGGCTCTTGCAAAAAGAAGGGCGGCGGGCGGATAATCCGCTTTTCCCGCACACGAATATGAGCAATTCATCAGGATTTTCAGGCTTTCCGCCAAAAATCGAAAGCTTGTCCGATATTCCCTCATCCGTTGCTGAGCGCAAAGCCAAAATCATTGAAATACGCGGCGAAATGCGCGTTCAAAAAGTGCGTGAACAAATGCAGGCGCAGGTGATTAGCAACAGAGCCGATGGCTCGACCCGCCTTGAAACTCCGCGCGGCGAAATCACGGTTCGCTTCAGCGGCAACCAGCCACCGCCTTCAGAGGGAAGCGTTTTAACCCTTGAAGTGCCGCGCGGAAGCCCGCCCTCACAAGTTATAATCCGCGCGCCCGCCGCCGACCCTGCCCGCCCTCAAAACACGCAAGCGGGCAATCAAGTGACCACCCCCCAGAGCAAGCAAGACACAAGCCAGACCGCGCGCGGCGAACGAATCGCGAGCGATACGCCCGCCATCACAACAAACAAAAATATCACCCGCCCGCTTTCGCCCGAAATATCGCGCAATCTCAGCACGCAAACCCAAGAAAGCCCCGACATTCGCCAAACGGAGCCGCCTGCCGCGCGCACCATTAAAGAAGGCGATATTTTACGCTTAACGCCTTTATCGGCAGAAGATGCACAGCGCCTTGCTAATGAAATCCGCGCCGTCGGCAACGCCGAACAAATTGTACAAACGCGCGCCACCATCGCCGCGGCGACGCAAACAACATTGCCACGCCCAGAAGCGGTGAATATTGCAAATACACTCAATACGAATATTTCCAGCCAAACGCCGACATCCACAGCGGCTCTTTTACAAAACACGGCGCTGGCGCAACCAAACCTCTCCGCAGCGCCGATCATCGGCGGCAATGCTACGCCGGCAACCATCACGACTTTGTCTTCTGCGGCCTCTAGCCCCAATGTGAGCGCGCCGCAATCCGGCACACTTGTTTCAAGGCTTTTTTCGCCGCCTGCGATGACAGTTGCGGCCAATGCGCTTTCGCCATCGATCGCCACTGATCTGATTGGTTTAAAAACATATAGTCCTGCGCTTACTAATTTTTTAGCCACCAGCACTACTTCAGGCCTGCCTGATATGCGCGTACAATCAGTTCAAAATAGTTTCGTTCAACTCAGCGCTGTTGGCACACCCAACGTGAATAATGCGCAAGCCTCTTCTCAAAATACGTTGCAAACAACCCCTGGCGCTCTACAAGCCCATATCGTACATAATAATTTCATACCGCAAAACATGGCGCAAAACATAACAGGAAACGCGGGCGCTCACGGTTCTCAAGGCGTTCCGGTTGTGGCGATCAAGATGCCATCACAAAGCACGCCCTCACTATTTGCCATGGCATGGCCGACCACCAATTTGGGCGAAGGCTCAAGCTTGCAAATGACCCCGATTATCAAACCAAGCGGCGCGGTCACACAAAACACTGCCACAGGCCAAGGTCTCCCGCTTGCGCCGTTTATGCCGCAAAGCTTTTATTCCTCATTCGCATGGCCTGATGCAAACGAAGCCTTACAAAGCTTAAACCAAGCCACCGCCAGCGCGGCGCAGGCTATGGCACAAGTTTTGAGCCAAACAACCCCGCACTTATCAACGCCCACGCGCCTGCCCGCCGCCGCGCTTTTGTTTGTAGCGGCAGTGCGCGGGGGCGATATTTCTGGCTGGCTTGGCGAGCGCGGTACAGAGATGTTACAGCGCCTTGGTAAAGGCGATCTAATGAGCCGCCTTAACCGCGATCTTTCCGGCATGCAACGAAGCGCCAGTGACGCGAGTTCGCAAGAATGGCGCACTCTGGCAATGCCGCTTTACAGCGATCAAGAGATCCAAAAAATGATGCTGCATTATCGCTATGATGACAGCGAAAACGGTGAACAGACGGAACGCAAAGGCACGCGCTTTATCTTTGATTTATCGCTTGATCGGCTTGGCCCTGTGCAAATTGACGGTTTGCACCGCCCGATGGTGGATAAGAAGAATCGTCTTGATCTGATTGTCCGCACCACAGACCCGCTCGGTCGCCAAATGCAAAGCGCGATGCGCCAGTTATATCTGGAGGCGCTCGATCAGGCTGGCTGTATTGGGGAACTCTCATTTCAGGGTAAACAAGACGGTTTTATTAAAATTGAGATGCCCAAAGATAGTTTTTAAGCTGCTTGCGCAAAGACACGCTATTCATCGTCCAGATTACGGCGATAGCCGTCAATGGCGATTTCATCCAGCAAATCAGATTGCTTTTTCTCTTCTTCGGCGCGCTCTGCTTTTTCGCGGTTGCGATGGATAATTTCGATTTTTTTCATTTCGGCAAAAGCTGCGCGCATATCTTCTTGGGCGGCTTCAATGCGGGTATTAAGTTCGCCAAGATAGCGGTTTAATTTATCAATACGGTTGCGGCTGGCTTGTAAAAAATTGCCTAAAAACGCGACTGATTCAGCGTGATCTGATTCTTTGGCAAGCTTTTGCTCATGCGCCATTTTATCCTGAATATCTTTTTTTTCGGCTTCCACGCGCTCGGCCTCGCGCAATATGCTCGCCAGATATTTTTGTTTTTCATCAACCGTGTGTTTACGAAGACGGATAAGCGGTTCAAGATCAGCCATTATCCTGACCTTCGTTCATTTTGCCCGCCGCTCTGCCAAGCGCCTTATCAACAATCTCATCTTCCGAAGAGGGCGTTAAGTCTTGCATCCCTAATATATCGGCCAGAATCTGAAAGCCTTGTTCAATAGAGGTGTTTTCATCTTTGTCTTGTGCCAAAAATTTGTTGATATCAGGATAAAGCCGAATGGCTTCATCAACATTTGGATCACTGCCACGCCTGTAAGCGCCAAGGCGGATCAGCTCGGCCATGTCTTCATAGGTTGTAATGACGTTTTTGGCGACTTTGATAATATCGTTCCGCGATTCGCTCACCGCTTTTGGCATTGAGCGGGAAACAGATTTTAAAATATTAATCGCAGGATAGCGGCCGCGATCAGCAATTTCGCGCTCCATCACGATATGCCCGTCAATAATACCGCGCACAGCGTCTGAAACTGGCTCGTTAACATCATCCCCCTCAACCAGCACTGAAAACAGCCCTGTGATTGAGCCTTGCCCCGGCGCGCCCGGCCCTGCGCGCTCCAAAAGCCGCGCTAATTCGCCAAAAGTTGTCGGCGGATAGCCTTTTGAAGTGGGTGGCTCGCCCGCAGAAAGGCCAATTTCGCGCTGCGCCATGGCAAAACGGGTCAGCGAATCAATCAAGCACAGCACTTGTCGCCCGCGATCACGAAAATATTCGGCTGTTGCCAACGTTAGATAAGCCGCTTGACGGCGCATGAGAGCTGGCTCATCGCCTGTTGAGACAATTACGACAGAGCGCGCCAGCCCTTCAGGGCCTAGATCATCTTCCAAAAATTCCTGCACTTCGCGCCCACGCTCCCCAACAAGACCGATCACGGAGATATCAGCCTCGGTATAGCGCGCCATCATTGAAAGCAAAATGGATTTACCCACACCCGAACCTGAGAAAATGCCCATTCTTTGGCCTTGGCATGTGGCTAAAAACGTATTAACTGCGCGCACGCCTAGATCAAGCTGCTCACCGATGCGCTGGCGCGCATGAGGCGGTGGCGGTGTGTTACGAAGCGGAATCATATGCGCGCCTTGGGGCAATGCGCCTTTGCCGTCAATCGGCTCGCCCATAGCGTTTATCACGCGCCCAAGCCAGCGCTCATCGGGCATAGCAACAGGCTTGTTGCGCTGAATGATCGCAGGGCAGCCAAGGCTAACGCCTTCCAGCGCGCCAAAAGGCATCAAAAGCGCATGTTCGTCTTTAAAGCCAACCACTTCGCAGGGGATAATGTGCGTCTCCGAAGGTTGTAAATTCACCCGCGCGCCGATAGACAGCGCCGATCCGAACCCTTCAATCTCCACCAAAAGGCCAAGAACCTTCGTGACACGGCCAAAAATTTGGTAATCGGTCATTTGGTCTATGGCGGCAATGGCTTGTTCGGATAAACGGTCCATCTTTTTGATTATATTCCCTTTTTTGGTTGGCTTCGTAGGAGTTATTTAACTATTTTATCACAAGATAGTAGAGTGTACATAACCTGATTTACAGCAAAATCATTGAAAGCGCGGCATGTGAGCGAACACATAAAAAAAGAAAGCTTGATGAAAAAGTGGGAACGGTGGTTTTTAAACCCCGGCGCTGACCCTACACGCACGCTTAACCGCGCCTATATTCTCGCCCTAGCCGTGATTGCGTTTATTTCAATCGGCGCGCATTTTGTGACATCCAAAATTTCAGATCGTCAAAAAGACAGTACACAAATTGTGTATGAACTGAACAAACAGCGCACACAAATGCAGCAAATCCTTATTTATGCCACCCATTATAACCAAATGGGCGATCCACTCGATATGCGATTCTTGTTTCAGTCTGTGAACGAAATGAACCAAAGCCATGAGTTTTTGGTGCAAACAGCTTCGGCGACGGACGTCTTAGGCAAGCCAAATAGTAACGCCCTTGAGCGGGTTTATTTTAAGCCACCCTACATGCTGGCAAAAAACATCAATGAATATAACATTTTAGCGCAAAAATACATGGGCTATAACGAGAAAGACCAGCAAGAACCGCGCGAAAAACTGATCGCTGAAATGACGTTTCAATACACGAACGTGGTTCAGCCCGCTATCGACGTCGCGCTTGACAGCTATCAAGGTGAAATTATTGCAGAAATCGAACGCTTTTTCAGGATACAGCTGACGGGCGTTTGTTTGATTTTGTTGGTTTTAGTGGCGGAAGCGCTGTTTATTTTCAGACCCTTGGTGAAGCGATTAAGAATTTACAACCGCATGATGAAGAAATATGCCTTGGAAGACGTCTTGACGGGGCTGAATAATCGCCGCGCGTTTTTATCCAATGCTGGCACGAGTCTACGCCGCGCCGCCCGCGATAAAACCCCTGTGACTGTCGCGTTGATGGATCTGGACCATTTTAAAAACGTCAATGACACTTATGGGCATGATGTCGGCGATACTGTCTTGAAGCATTTTTCACAGCTTGTGAAAAAATCATTTCGTTCTGGTGATGTCATCGGGCGTATTGGCGGAGAAGAATTCGCTATTTTACTGCCCGAAGCATCTGAAGATAAAGCCTTTAAAATCCTCCAAAGGCTGTGCCAGACAGTCGAAAATACGCCCTGCCCTTATGAAAACGAAATGGGTATTATGGATGATTTATACTTCACCGTGAGTATCGGCATGTTCACCGCCAAAGAAATCACCCATGAAACCGCGATTGAAGACTTGATGAAAACAGCAGATGAGGCGCTGTATTACACCAAAAACAATGGCCGCAATGGCGTGTCTTGCGCAGAGAATATCACCCAAAAGGGCGCAGATAAAGCAGAGGATGCACAAGCCGAGAACAGCCAAGGTGAACGCGTTGATAATGACGGCAATTTAGTTTCCATAGACGAAGAAAAGAAAAAGCGACTCGATAAGTCCTAAAAATCCGACCTTTCCCAATTTAAAATATGATTTGTTTCATTTGTTAATCTTTGTTAAAGTATATTAACAAGTTCGTAAACACACATTTATCTATCATTTTTGAAATTGGAGTTCCCCGCATGCGCGTTTTATTAGTTGAAGACGATACCTCTACCGCCAAAAGCATTGAACTGATGCTGAAATCCGAGGGGTATATTGTTGATACCGCTGATCTGGGCGAAGACGGTCTTGAGATCGGAAAAATTTATGAGTACGACATCATCATTTTGGATTTGATGTTGCCCGACATGGATGGTTATGAAGTTTTAAAACGTCTGCGCGCTTCAAAAGTTGAAACGCCGATTTTGATCCTCTCTGGCCTGACCGAAATGGACAACAAAATTAAAGGTCTCGGCTTTGGCGCTGATGATTATCTCACCAAGCCCTTTGATAAACGCGAACTTGTGGCCCGCATTCAGGCCATTGTCCGCCGATCACAAGGCCATGCGCAAAGCGAAATCACAACAGGCAAAGTCAAAGTTAATCTTGATACGCGCACAGTCGAAGTTGATAACGCGCCGCTACATTTAACGGGCAAAGAATATGGCATTTTAGAGCTGTTATCGCTGCGTAAAGGCACGACACTCACCAAAGAAATGTTCTTGAACCATCTTTATGGCGGCATGGACGAGCCGGAAGTGAAAATCATTGATGTGTTTATCTGCAAACTACGTAAGAAAATACAGCAGGCCGCTGACGGTGAAAACTATATTGAAACTGTCTGGGGTCGTGGCTATGTCTTGCGTGACCCGCAAGAAACCAAGGTTAAAGCCGCTGGCTAAATCCTTTGTTTTTATTCAAAGTTCAAAAACCCGCACATAAGCGGGTTTTTTTATGCATGTTTTCTTTGCTTTTTTGATTAATCTACGGTACGGTACATTCATTATGGCAAGTAAAGAGACATCGCCACCGCTTATCACAGATCCCAATTGCCCCGCGCAACTGGAGGAACTTTATCGATTCATGAGCCATTGCGAAGAAAACGCACAGGCTTTGCCCGCAAAAGAAGCCGTGTATCTTCGTGATTTCTTTAACGCTTATAGCGCCCGCATGACAGATGTCTTGGCTTCCAATCGATATGAATTCAGAGACATACGCCCTCTTTTAAGGCAATATATCGCGCCGCAGCAAAAACTGGATGTGGCCCAGCTTGTGGTGCCGCAAAAACTTAGCGATTTATTTTGTGCTGTCGCCTCCCATTATAAAACTGCTATTCGCTCTGAAATCATGATTTTGCCGACTTCTTTTGTTAAAGAGGAGCCGCGACATTCTTCGCAAGAGATCGCCCCGTCCAAGCCACAGCATTTTAAAAACAGCACGGAGCTCAATTTTACAGTGCGCTATAATGGCTTTGAGCAGCGCTTTGGTTTTGTTCAACTCTTTGATCTTGAGCAAGATAAGAAATGGCAAGGTGCGGTTGCCATCCCATATTTTGCTATTGATGATGAGATTCTGAGTGCGCTGTCGGCTTTTGATACAAAAGATATAATGCGCCACTTACAAAGCGCGATGAGCCTAAGCAATCATGATATGCTGCACAGCTACACCCCAACATATATCAATAATCGCGTCGCGGCTGAATCTAAAAGCTCTGTATCAAAGGCGATCGATAAATGGGCGAAACAGTTTGACCGCCTTGGCCGCTTCCTGTCGGTTGAAGGTTATGAGATGTGGGCGACGTTATCGCATATAAAAACATGGCCTTATCTGGCACAGACGCCGTCGGGCCAAGTCTTGCCGCAAACCGTCAGTGATTATTTTGACAAGCTGCAAATCTTAAAAGAACAAATGATAACAGACGGCAAAACTGTGTCTGAGACGCATAATATTTGCGATTTTTTAGGCTCAATAATGGCCTTTACGTTGATGCGTCTTGTCCCGCAAAACGACCCGCTTATGCTGGATTGTGTGCGTCGTATGGAAGCGATTGACCCTTTGCCTGCAATGATGGCGGTCAATGAAATATGCCGCGCCTCCAAATCAAAAACCAAAATATTGCAAAGCCGCTTTGCCAAAGACAGACTGCATGAGCTGATTGATGTTGCGATGAATTTAAGCGAGGCGACAGGCGACAAGCCAATATGGGCGCTACGCCAAATCAGCCTTACGCCTGCGCTCGATTTTAAAACCTTGGCCGATGCCTCAACCAGCCAAATGAGAGAGACTCTGACATCGCTTTATGATGATGAGAATAAAAAGACTTTTATCGCACGCGATCAAATGGCGGATGCTTTGTTGAATGATATCAGGCGCATTGTGAATGACCATCAAGATGCACTTGGCACGCTGTTAAAGGATAATTCAACATTGAGCGCTAAAATACAAAAATTGGCGTTTGATCATATTTATAAAGACTCCTCAGCCATGGGGCAAAAAACCAAGCGCATTATGAACACTTACTGTGAAGCAGGTTACGACATTTTTCCCGCGCCGCAGGCCACGCCGACCTACGAGCAAATCAAGCAATACCAGCTTATACGCGGCCTCAAAAACGTTGCCCCGCTTCATCTTGAGGATTACTCGCTTGGCATGCGAAATGCACATCGCAAAACCGATATGATTGATCTGGAAATGGTGCAAGCCGCCGCCTATTCGGTCGATTATCGTCCTTAAAAAAATATCCTTTTGCAAATACCAAATAAATACCAAACCAAATAAATACCAAAAATGAGTCTGGTCTTTCGTCTTTTCATCGCTTAAAAAGAGAGAATGAAGAATTTAGCCAATATTTTAACGATCACGCGGCTCGCTTTGCTGCCATTTATGATTGTGCTGTTTTATCTGCCCTTTAATTGGGCGGCGTGGCTTTGTCTGGTTTTGTTCACAATCGGTGCGCTCACTGACTTTTTTGACGGCTGGGTGGCGCGCAAATTCAACCAGATTTCCGAATTCGGCAAATTAATGGACCCCATCGCCGATAAGGTTTTTGTCATCACCATTTTATTAATGCTGGTGGCAAGCGGCCGCATTGATGGCTTTTATGTGTTGTGTGTGGTGGTGATTTTAATGCGCGAATTTGTCGTGTCGGGAATCCGTGAATATCTCGCGCCGAAAAATATCAAGTTGCCTGTGACAAATATGGCCAAATGGAAAACAACCGTGCAAATGTTGGCGACGGGCTTATTAATATTAGCGCCCGTTAATGTATACGCCGATGCGGGTGGGAAAATCTTTTTGGTGTTGGCGGCGGCTATGACAGTGGTGACAGGCGCACAATATCTGACATCCGCCTTTAAACATTTGCGCGCGGATCACGATGCGGGCGCGGGCCTATGAATTTATATAAAAAAATGCAGCCGCTTCTGTTCAAAATCGACCCTGAAAACGCGCATGGTATGACATTGAAAGCGCTGAAGGCAGGGCTGGTTCCGAGCGGTAAGCCGAAACACGATACGATCTTAAAAACGATGCTGTGGAATCGTAATTTCCCAAACCCTGTCGGGCTTGCCGCCGGCTTTGATAAAAATGCCGAGATTATTGCGCCGATGTTAAAGCTGGGCTTTGGTGCGGTTGAAGTTGGCACCGTCACGCCTCTACCCCAAGACGGCAATCCGCGCCCGCGCGTTTTCCGTGATCTGGCCAATCAAGCGGTGATAAACCGTATGGGCTTCCCTAATGGTGGCCTTCAGGTTTTTAAAGAAAATATTGAGCATTATCTTGATAAAAAACAGCGCCTTGGCGGGGTTGTCGGTATTAATATCGGCATGAATAAAGACCAGAGTGATCCGGCAAAAGATTATGCGCTGTTGATGCAATCTCTCGCCCCTTACGCTGATTATGTCACCATTAATATCTCATCCCCCAACACGCCCGGCTTGCGAGATTTGCAAAAGCGCGCCCCGCTTTTAAAGCTTATAAAAACCGTGATGGATGTGCGCGCGCATGTTTGTAAATATGACCCGCCACCCTTGCTTGTAAAATTCGCGCCTGATCTTGACGATGCGCAGCTTGGCGAACTTGTCGGCGCGGTTTTGGATAGCGGCATTGACGGCGTGATCTTGACCAACACAACCCTTGATCGCCCACCAAGCCTCACGCCATCTTTCGCGAGCGAAAAAGGCGGGCTGAGCGGCGCGCCCTTAAAGCAAAAATCAACCGAGATTATCCGCCGTTTTTACAAGCTCAGCAAAGGCAAAGTGCCGCTCATTGGCCTTGGCGGCATTGCCAGCGGCCAAGATGCCTATGACAAAATAAAAGCGGGGGCAAGTCTGGTTCAGCTCTACACATCTCTGGTTTATGAAGGGCCATATGTGGTACAAAAAATAAATTCTGAATTAGCAGCTCTTTTAAGACGCGATGGTTTTTCCCATGTCAGCGAAGCTGTCGGCGTTGAAGCGCGGTAAGTCGCATTTTGAGGTTTCATTTCAGATAATATAACAGCGATCTCGCAAGGGTCTCAAGGATATATGCAGCCGCTTTTAAACATTATCATGGGGAACAAAAGCCGTTCCAAGCGCCAAGGGAAAGCGCAGACAAGGAAAACGCACAAAAGCGCCTTTTTCAAGCCGCGCGCGCGCGCGATGCAAAGCCCTCAAACATCTCAAAGTAAAGTCTTTGCGTTTGTCTTTTTAAGCGCATCCTTCATCATCGCGGCTGCCTCCGCATTTTTACTGCACGCATCCGGCGTTTCAACGCTGGCATCCTTATCAGCCTTTGCCTTTGGGCTTTTGTGCGGCATTATGGCGTTTGATGTTTTAAACCGCAAGCGCTGGGAACAAGTGATGACAACGCACTTAAACCGCGTTGTCAGCCACCATGACCGCCTTGTGCGTGAAGTGGCGCGCAACCGCAATGATATCTCGATTTTAAAAGACGGGCTGGGCGAAATGGCGGCGAGTGTTGAAACACAAAGACGCCGCGAAAAATATGACAACCTCGCCAAACAGCGCGCCCCATCCTCTGATAACGCCCCCAATGGCGGCATCATTCATTCTGTCCTCTCCCATCTCGCCGCCCTCGGCAACAAGCCACGCGCCAGCATCGGGACAACGCATGATAAAGAGATTTTAGAACTGGAACTCACGCCGCCGCCTTTATCACCCTTACCACGCTCGTTTCGTGATGAGGCGTTTGAAGCCAATGACGGCACAGGGCTGAGCGATGCGGTTGTCAGCGAAATTGTTTTGCACAGCGTGCGGGAGAATAAGCTGAATTTATTCTTTCAGCCCGTGATGCGTCTGCCCCAGCGCAAAGCCTCCATGGTGGAAGTGACTTGTCGGATGCGTGCAGGTGCGGGTGTTTATATTCCGGCGATGCGCTATATGAAATTTGCCAAAGATCAAGATTTACATGTGGATCTTGACCATCTGGTTTTGCAAAAAACGCTTCAAACAATCTTGCAAAATTCTAAAAAGTTGGGCGAAGCTCTGCCCGATTATTGCATCAATGTCAGCGCGGCTTCGCTTTCAGACAGCGCTTTTATCGGCGAGCTTTTAGCCTTCATTGGCGCACACCAGCGCCTTGCCAAACATCTGATTTTTGAGTTGCCGCAGGCCCACCTGAGCGAACTTGATAAAAAAGCGCGCACCATCATGCTTAGCCTTGATAAAATCGGCTGTCGTTTTGGCACGGACACTGTGCGCAATCGCCGCATTGATGTCGCGCTGTTTAAAGATTTAAAAATCCGCTTTTTCAAAATCAATGGCAGTTGGCTGATGAAAGAAGCCAAAATAGCGGGCGGCGCGGCGCGTATTGCCACTTTAAAAGCGCAGCTAGACCATGCGGGCATTGATATGATCGTTGAGAAAATAGAAAACGAAGCCACGCTGCGTGAACTTTTAGACTTTAATATCAATTACGGTCAAGGCTATCTTTTTGCCAAACCCGATCAAAAAATGCCGTCTCAATTCAACACACCAAACACTCTGCTCAATAAGAAAGCCGCGTAAGAATGAACAAGCCTGCCCTGCAAAATAAATCTGATTTATTAATTGAATCGCTCTCGGTCGTCGCGGATCAATATGATTATTATATGATCGATATTTGGGGCGTTTTGCATGATGGGGTGCGTCCGTTTACGGGCACGATTGATTGTCTTAAAAATCTCAAAGAGCAAGGCAAGTTCGTGTGTCTTCTTTCAAACACCCCAAGCCGTGGCCCAGACGTTGTCGAAGACCTCGCCGTTTTTGGTATCACGCGCGATTTATACGACAATATCGTGACAGCCGGTGATTCTGCTTTTCAAGCCTTAAAAGCCTATCAAGGGAAGCGTGGCTGGTATGCGGGCAACCATGCCGGCGCGCCGCTCATTAAAGGGCTTGATATTGAGGTTGTCGGCAATCCTTCGGACGCTGATTTTATGATTAATGATCTATATGATTTATCCGAAACCGAGCAACGCGTTGTTGCGCCATTATTAAAAGAAGCAGCCAACAAAAAGCTTGATATGATCTGCGGCAATCCAGATTTGGTGGTTAATGTCGGTAACCAGCTCAAAGAATGCCCCGGTACTTACGCCGCCCTTTATGAAACCATGGGCGGCAACGTTATTTATCATGGCAAACCACACGCCCCTGTTTATGAAACGGTGTGGGATTTAATGGGCAATCCCGATAAATCTAAAATTTTGGCCATCGGTGATTCATTCCATACAGACATCCATGGTGCGAATAATTTCGGCATCGACAGTGCCTTTCATTTGGTCGGCATTCACTGGGAAGAGGTCAGGCAAACCAGAGCGCCTGATGAAGCTGATCCGGACAAGATCACAGCCATGGTTGAAAAACAAAAACACAAACCGACATACGCGCTCGCCGCGTTTTGCTGGTAAATTAATGTCTGAGGAGACACACAAAATGAAGCATATTTTCTTAATGATAACGATGATGTTCGGCGTTCTTGTGAGCGCTCATTCAGCTGCGTTGGCACAAGAGGAAACTGAAATCACAAGCGCCCCTGATGTCGCCCACGCCATCGCCCATGCCATCGCCATGCACGGCAATATTAAATATGACGAAAACTTTACTCATTTTGACTATGTGAACCCAAACGCCCCCAAAGGCGGAACCTTACGCATGTGGGGCAATGAAACTTTTGACAATATGAACGGCTTTATACCCAAAGGCGTGCCTGCCGACGGGCTGGGCTTGATCTATGAAACATTGATGGTCAAATCATCGGACGAGCCGTTTACGATGTATGGCGGCCTCGCCAAAACGATTGAAACCCCGCAAGATCGCAGCTTTGTCATTTTCACAATTGATGAAAACGCGCGCTGGCACGACGGCGTTCCGCTCACTGCCGAAGATGTCGTTTGGACGTTTGAAACACTCACAACCAAAGCGCGCCCGTTTTACCGCGCTTATTACGCCAATGTCAGCAATGTGGAAGCGCTTGATCCGCGCCGCGTGAAATTCACCTTCGACCAAGCAGGCAACCGTGAATTACCGCTGATTGTTGGCAGTATGCCCATTTTACCGCAGCATTACTGGACAAGCGAAGGCCGCGACTTTGAAGCCACCACGCTGGAAGCGCCGCTGGGCAGTGGCGCTTATAAAGTCGGTGATATTAATCCCGGTAAATCCATTGAATATGTCCGCGTTGCAGATTGGTGGGGGCAAGATATTCCCGTAAATAAGGGCCGCTTTAATTTTGACCGCATCACGTATGATTATTACCGCGATCAGAATGTTTCGCTGGAGGCTTTATTTGCCGATGAATATGATTTTCGCCAAGAATACACCGCCAAATTATGGGCCACGTCTTACGACGCGCCACCAGTACAAGATGGCCGCATCATGAAAGAAACACGCAACAACGCTTTACCGCAAGGCATGCAGGCCTTCGCGTTTAATTTGCGCCGCTCTCTATTCCAAGATATTGCGGTGCGTAAAGCAATTAATTATGCCTTTGATTTTGAATGGTCGAACAAGCAATTCGCTTTTGATGCGTATGTTCGCACCGATAGCTATTTTGAAAACTCGGAAATGGAAGCCACAGGATTGCCGCAAGGGCGCGAGCTCGAAATTTTGGAAGAATTTCGCGACCAATTGCCGCCAAGCGTTTTTGATACAGAATTTACCATTCCCAAAACAAATGCGAGTGGCAATAACCGCGCCAATTTGCGTGTTGCGCAGCAATTGCTAAAAGAGGCCGGCTATATTAAAGGTGATGATGATATTCTATATCACCCCGAAACGGGCGAGCGTCTTGAATTTGAACTTTTGGTTGCCAACACAAACGCAGCGTTCGAGCGTTGGTTTGGCCCTTGGAAACAAGCGATGGAGCGTCTCGGCATTAAAGCCGATATCCGCATTGTCGATGCCAGCCAATATATCAACCGCGTCATGGCGTTCGATTTTGACATGATCGTGCAAAGCTGGGGGCAGTCAAGCTCGCCTGGTAATGAACAGCGCGAATATTGGGGCAGTGAAAAAGCAGACATGGCCGGATCACGCAATATTTTAGGGCTCAAAGACCCTGTTGTTGATGCTTTGATCGAGCTGATCGTCAGCGCGCCGGATCGTGAAGAACTTGTCATCCGCACCCGCGCCCTTGACCGTGTTTTGAAAGATGGCTGGTATGTCGTGCCGAACTGGCATTTGGCGGCGTGGCGCATTGCTTATTGGGATAAATTCGGCCAACCGGAAGTACAAGCGCCCTATGCGCTTGGCGTGATCGACACATGGTGGGTGAGTCAAGAGAGCGCACAGGAATGATCACAGTCAGATGAAAACCGCTATAATCATTCCCGCCCGCTGGGGCTCGACACGCTTTCCCGGCAAACCACTGGTGAAAATTGGCGGTGTGCCGATGTTACAGCGCGTTGTTGAAATCGGGAAAGCATCCGCTGCCAATTTTGATGATACGATTGTTATGGTCGCAACAGAAGATGTGCGAATTCAAGAGTTTTGCGCCCAAATTAATGTGCCGTGCGCGATGACACCCAACGATTGCCCAACAGGATCAGACCGTGTTTTGGCGGCGCTTAAAGCTGAGAATATTGAAGCTGATTTTGTTTTTGGGCTTCAAGGCGATGCGCCCTTTACACCGCTTGATGCGATTGCAAAAATGATTGAATTTGTGCGTGCCGCCCCAAAAACCGAAGTGATAACGCCTATTGTACGCCTGCGGTGGGATGAGCTTGTGGCGCTTCGACAATCAAAAACGCAAACACCTTTTAGCGGCACAACCGCTATTATCAACGACGCTGGCAAAGCCATCTGGTTTTCTAAAAATATCATCCCCGCCATTCGAAAAGAAGACCAGCTTTGCACAAAATCAGAGTTCAGCCCTGTATATCAACATCTCGGCCTCTACGGATTTCGGCGCGATATTTTGGAGACATTTGTCGCTTTGCCGCAAGGGCATTACGAAACATTAGAAGGGCTGGAACAGCTGAGACTTTTGGAAAACGGCATCTCTATTCAAACCATCACGCTTTCAATTGCCGCCGGTTTGGCGCAAGCCGGTATTGACTCCCCCGAAGATGTCAGCCGCGCCGAGAAAATTTTGAACGGGACACAGTCAATATGAGCCAGACAGGTACAAAAAAAGACAGCGCGCAAAAAACAAACCTATGGGGCGCGGTTACATCCGCTATCATCTCCCCTGTTATGCCCATCGCGTTTTCATGTCTGTGCCTTATCACAGCTTTTGGTTTTGGTTTATTTTTCAGCGGTTATCAAGATATCCACTATGCCCCGGCCGCCTTTGCCTTGTTTGCCTTTGCGCTTGTGGCGTTTGTGCCTATGCTGCGCGGTCAATTATTACTGCCGTTTTCAGCCACTATCTTGCTGTTTACCGCGTTCTTTTTTTACGTCACGCTCAGCTTGATGTGGAGCAGTGTTCCCTTCGCGAGCATGGTGACATATATGGTATTTTTAAGCCTACCCCTCACTTTTTTCGGGTTGCTGATTAACAAATATAGTGATCGTTTGGTGCAAAGCGCCTTTTTAATTGTCACAACCGCCATGCTCATTTTGTCGTTTTGGGCGATTGTGCAAACCGCCGCACTGTCTGAGATATACGGCACGCGCGCGGCACACCCGCTGCAAAACCCCAACAGCTTGGCCGCGCTGTTAAATCTGGCGCTTATCCCCGTCACAGTTTTCTTCTTGGCTTATAAAGGCTCGTTCTGGCGGATCAGCTTTTTCATGCTGTGCAGTGTCATGTTGCTATTTGCCGGCGTTCTCGCCACAGAAAGCCGCGCGGCGCTCAGTATTTACGCGCTTGTTTGCGCGCTTATGATGTTCTTACTGGCACAACAAGGCGCGCTGAAATGGCGGCGCGTGCTGACGCTGATCATTGTCTGCTTGTTGCTATTTGCAGGATCGATTTACTTAAATGGCGGCGCATATGCCGAGCGTCTCGTTGCCCTTGGCGCAATTAATAATGACGGCGCGGCGCTGGCGCGGCTTTCGATTTGGTCAAGCGCGCTTGATTTATTCAAACAAAACATCTGGTTCGGCACAGGCCTTGGCACATTTTATTTATATTACCCTTCCGTGCGGATGCCTGGTTTTGATAATTCATCAGGCAGCTGGGCGCATATGGATTCGCTTCAATTTGGCATTGAAATGGGGATTTTAGCGCCCTTATTGTTTTATGCGTTTTGTATCGCCATTTTGGTGCGCACGCACAAAGCATTAAAAACAGATCGAAACACATCAAATCACGCATTAGACAACCGTAAATTGATGATCATTGCGGCCTTTGGCGGACTCGTGTCAGTCTTTTTACATTCTCACGTTAGTTTTCCGCTTTATATCCTGCCTATTTTGATTGTTTGTGGCATTTTACTAGCCCTTTTACACCGCGAAACGGCTTTTTACATCGAAAAACCATCATTTCTAGCCTTTGAACTGCCAAAATGGCAAAAGAACTTTATGATTTTTGTCACGCTTTGTGTCTTTTCCTTGCTTGGATATTTCACCTTTAGCGCGGCGTATGGACAGCATCATCTGCTTAAAGCCTATCATTCGCTCAATAATGGTCAGCCCACCGCCTTTATCGAAACCATCACAAAAAGCGAAGCCCTCTCGCCGCAAAGCTTTATTGATCCGCAAGTTCAGCTTGCAGGGCTGTATATTGATTTGATCGGCCCAAACACAAACGCTATATTCACAAGCGAAGAATCATCCGCCCTTGAAGAGCAGACAGCCGCACTCTTGAATTTTGCCGAACAAATGAACCCGGCATGGGGCGAGATTAATTTCTTGCGGGCGCGCTATTTTGAAAAAACGCTGGATCGCGCGAACCCTGATGATCGAAACCGCATTATCGCGCAATATACAGCCGCCATTACCAAAAACCGCATGCATTATCGCGCGCGCATGAATCTTGCCTCGTTTCATATGGGCGGCGGGCAAGCCCAGCAAGCATGGGCGGTCTTGATAGACGGCATCGGCTATCCTGCGCCCGCGCACATCATTGGCGAGTATAATACGCTTATGCAAAAAATTTCGCCGCTCGTGCGGGTTCAAAATCAATATTTGTTTGAAAGACAAACGCCATGACAAACGCCATGATGGATATCACAACAAAAAAGGCCACCAGATTAATCATCGCCCGCCACGGCAACACGTTTGAAAAAGGCGAGATCGTGCGCCGCGTCGGTATGCGCACTGATCTTGATCTGACAGAAGAAGGCCGCGCCCAGGGCCGCGCCATCGGACGCTATTTAAAAGCGCACGATCTATTGCCCGATCATGTGTTCAGCTCCCAGCTTAAAAGAACACAGCAAACGGCGCAGGAAAGCCTATCGGAGGCCGCCCTTGAGCGCGCTGTTCAGCCGCTTTCTTTGTTTAATGAAATTGATTATGGCCCTGATGAGAATAAAAGCGAGGATGAGGTGATCGCGCGAATCGGCGAAGACGCTATCAAAGAATGGGATAAAAGCGCGACAGTGCCGCAAGGCTGGGATGTTGACATCGAAACAATCACCACAGGCTGGCAATTTTTCGCCAGCGACGTAGCCACGCGCCATCAAGGAGAGACCATTATGGTCGTGACATCAAACGGTATCGCCCGTTTTGCGCCCTTTATCATCTATAATAATATGAGTGAGTTTACCGCGACGCATCCTTTAAAAATTGCGACAGGCGCGGTTTGTGTTTTGGAATGCCATGATCAGACATGGTCTGTAAAATCGTGGAATGTCAGGCCGGATTTATAAAGCCCTTAGCGTGGACGCGGCATATGGCCTGACATACGATTGGTCGGCTGTGAGCGCGGCGGCAAAGATTTAGGCGGTGTGCGGCTCGCGCCGGAATTAAAAGAATTTCTCATTTTGTGTATCCTCTCCATTTCAAAGAGTGACTATTTTCACAGTCACTTTTTTAAATCGTAAGAAGTGATTTAATGTTTACATAATATTAACATTTTGTCAAAGTTCTTTTTTGCGTGCGCTCATTATCTTGCTCCAAATGGCACACGACGCCAAAAAACGGGCGGCAAAGATAATATTGGAACAGCGCATTTCGTAGAGAATAACAATTACCATAGCGCACGTAACGATTATAAAGCACCAGCATAATAATGGTCACCGTACAGACAAGGTTAAGAACCGTCAGCGCACAAAATAAAATATCCTGCAAGCACAACGCCGCGTAAGACAACGTTACCAGCCCTCCCACAGCCCAAAAACTCCATGTTTTAACGGAAATTTCTGTGGGCGCGCTAGCCCCAATCCATAATGTTTTGATTTGCGGCAAATATGCAAAAATGGAAATTAATCCGAATATTGCATAAATATTGGAAATGATAATTTGCGTCATCGTTGTGTCCCTTTAACATTTTGGTTTGACAATGCCGCATCATTATCATGAGCGCGGCGTTGTAAAATCACGTGTTAAGAAACTGTTAACAAATCACTTTCTTACTAAAGATACATTATGTAAAATATAATTGTCAACAAATTTTGATTGTTCTCTGCCCCCGCACCGATTACTGTTTGAATCATGTTCAATTATATTCTTAAACGCTTGCTATTCATGATCCCCACGCTTTTGGGGATTATGCTGGTGAGTTTTGTGATCGTGCAGTTTGTCCCCGGTGGCCCTGTCGAGCGCATGATCGCCGAGTTGCAAGGGCATGGGGGCGACGCCACGGCGCGCATTTCGGGCGGCGGCGGCGATATTGCGGCGGGCAATAATATCGCCCAAGCCACCGCCACAGGCCAAGGCAGTCAATATCGCGGGGCGCAAGGTCTTGACCCCGCCTTCATTGCCGAGCTTGAAGAGATGTATGGTTTTGACAAACCGGCCTATGAGCGCTTTGGGCAAATGGTCTGGAATTATATGCGCTTTGATCTGGGGGAAAGTTATTACCGCGATATTGGCGTGATTGATCTGGTGCTTGAAAAGATGCCTGTTTCGATTTCACTCGGGCTGTGGTCAACGCTGATTATTTATCTGATTTCCATTCCGCTTGGTATTAAAAAGGCCGTGAAAGACGGTGAAGCGTTTGATATCTGGAGTAGTGCCGTGGTCTTTATTGGCTATGCGATCCCCTCTTTTATGTTCGCGATTTTGCTGATTATTTTATTTGCCGGCGGGCGCTATTTCGACTTTTTCCCCCTGCGCGGGCTTGTCTCTGATAATTGGGATGATCTGAGCCCTCTTCGCCAAATTCTTGATTATTTGTGGCACATGACACTGCCTGTTTTAGCGATGGTCATTAGCGGCTTCGCAGGGCTTACGATGCTGACCAAAAACTCGTTTTTGGATGAGATCGGCAAGCAATATGTTTTAACCGCGCGCGCCAAGGGCTTGACCGAAAAACAGGTTTTATATGGTCATGTCTTTCGCAATGCGATGCTGATTGTGATTGCGGGCTTCCCGAGCGCTTTTTTGGCGATTTTCTTCACAGGTTCGCTTTTGATCGAAGTCATTTTCAGTCTCGATGGCCTCGGTCTTTTGGGTTACGAATCAATCATTAATCGTGATTATCCTGTGGTGCTCGGCACGCTTTATATCTTTGCGCTCATTGGCCTAGTGATGACGCTGATCCGCGATCTGGTTTATGTCTGGGTGGACCCGCGCATTGATTTTAACGCGCGCAAAGTATAAGTTATTTGCTATTGTCATAATAAAGTGTTATAAAATTTGATAATAAAAAATAACAGGATGCGGAATATGGGAATGCCAAATACAAAGCGTAAAGAAAACGCATATGCTGTCAAACGCCTTTTGCGCGCGCAAACAGCCACCGAAACCGTCAATGAAAACGCTGACAATAATGTCGTCTTGATGAGCCCTCATCAGGTTAAAATCAAACGGCTTTCGCATAATTTAAAAGAGAAAAAAGCGCACCTTGAATCAATAAAACAGCGCCTTGATCTGACGATCAAATGTGGTCTCGCCAACGACACAATCCATTAAGAAACCAGGAATATAGACTCATGACAAACAATATCTTTGACAAATATAATCTGGATCGCGACATTCTTGTTCGTGAAGCGCGCGCCATTGCCGCCAGCACCTGCCCGATCATTATGGATATTTTCAACCAAGCCGCCCACAATAAAGACGCGCTCGGGCTTGAAACCAAAGACGATAATTCACCAGTGACAATCGCAGATCACCGCGCCAGCGCCCACATCGTCAGCCAGCTGACAGCCCTCACACCCCATATCGCTGTTGTATCCGAAGAAAACGATGTTAATCTAGACCCTAGCCAGCCTTACTGGAGCGTTGATCCGCTTGATGGCACGAAAATTTTTGCCAGTGGCCGCAAAGGCTTCGCCGTTAATATTGCGCTGATGCTCGATGGCATGCCCGCCCTTGGCGTTGTCAGCTGTCCCGCCCACGGCACCTCATATTTCAGCGCGCAAGGCATGAAATCTTATAAAGTCACGCCCGAAGGACAAGTGCAGGAAATTGCCGTGCGCGCCCCGCAATCGGACAGTTTGTCAGTATATTTTGACAAAGCGCACGCCAAAATCGAAACCTATGAACGTGCCGTGCAAGGGCTTGCACCCGCGCTTATTTTGCCAGAACAGCCAAACGTAGAGCGCCAATTCCCCCATAATTTAATGGTGGCCGAAGGCACAAGCGACATTCATGTAAAAACAGGCAAAGACATCACCTTTAACGCCTCCAGCGGGCGCTCATGGGATAATGCGGCTGATTACATCATTTTAAAAAACGCGGGTGGCACGATGGTGCGCCTGAACAGCGATGATGACGGCAATGTCACCGTCTCGCCGCTCAAATTCGACACTGTGCGCGACCGCATGCCGGCTTATATGTCGGGCAATCGTGGGCTTATCGAAACAGCGTTCCCGCATTTACGCCTCTAAAATTTATATTTTTTTGTAAATCAGTACATTTGCATCATCACAGCCATTGCGTCATCGTGCGCAAACGCATTAAAATGCATGCATGACACCTTTAACCAAAAGACGAATCGCCCAGTTCAAAGCCAATAAACGTGGCTTTTACAGCTTTTGGATTTTCATATTTTTGTGTTTTGTGTGTTTGGGCGCTGAATTTATAGCCAATGACAAACCCATTTTGGTTAAATTCGAAGGCAATTATTACATGCCTGTTTTTCAAAGCTATGCCGAAACCGATTTCGGCGGTGATTTTGAAACCGAAGCCGATTACCGCGATGCTTTCGTCAAAGATCTCATCAACGAATCAGGCTGGATACTCTGGCCGCCCATTCGCTATTCTTACGACACAATCAATTATGATCTGCCCCAGCCAGCCCCAGCGCCACCAAGCGCGGATAATATCTTAGGCACGGACGATCAAGGCCGCGATGTCGCCGCGCGGGTATTATACGGCTTTCGCATCTCTATTCTTTTCGGCCTGACCCTCACGCTGGTCAGTTCCATCATCGGGATCACGGCGGGCGCGTTCCAAGGCTATTACGGCGGCTGGCTCGATATGATCATGCAGCGCGTGATCGAGGTCTGGTCATCTTTGCCCTCACTTTATATTTTGATTATTTTCTCGGCCATGTTCATCCCCGGCTTTTGGACATTGCTTTTAATTTTGCTGTTGTTTTCGTGGGTCAGTCTTGTCGATGTTGTCCGCGCCGAGTTTTTACGCACGCGTAATTTTGATTATATCCGCGCCGCCACAGCGCTTGGCGTTTCCAACCTCACCATCATGCGCCGCCATGTTCTGCCGAACGCCATGGTGGCCACCATGACATTAATGCCTTTTATTTTGACAGGTTCGATCACGGCGCTAACAAGCCTCGATTTTCTCGGCCTTGGCCTGCCGCCTGGCAGCGCCTCGCTTGGGGAATTGCTCGCACAAGGTAAAAATAATTTGCAAGCCCCATGGCTTGGCATTACGGCCTTTGTCACATTGGCGATGATGTTGACGCTTTTGACATTTATCGGCGAAGCAGTGCGCGATGCGTTTGACCCGCGCAAAACAAATATCGCATAAATTATCGTATAAAATATTGCCTTCTGGCGCGCGGCATATTATACCCGCAAGATAACAATCTATATAGGATACAGAGTATGCAGATCGACAAAATTTCCTACGGCGACCTTATTCCCGACGAGTTCAATGTGATCATTGAAAATTCACTCGGCGGCGTTCCGGTCAAATACGAAATTGATAAAGAAAGCGGCGCCATGTTTGTTGATCGCATCTTGCATACATCAATGACTTACCCCGGTAATTACGGCTTCATTCCGCACACGCTTTCTGGTGACGGCGACCCTGTTGATGTTTTGGCCGTTGGCCGCATTCCTGTCATGCCGGGCGCGGTGATGGCTGTGCGCCCTGTTGGCGTTTTGTTAATGGAAGATGATGGTGGACAAGACGAGAAAATTATTGCCGTACCGGTCAACAAAGTTCACCCTTATTATAATGACGTCCAAAACTACACGGATTTGCGCCAAGTTTACCAAGACCAGATCGAGCATTTCTTTACGCATTACAAAGATCTGGAAAAAGGCAAATGGTCTAAAACACTCGGCTGGGGCGACGCGGAAATGGCAAAAGAACTTGTCAAAAACGGCGTTGAAAGAGCACAAGGGAACGCAGTCAAATCCGTTACGGGATAACAATAAAGGGCGTCCCAACAGGGAGATATCGTCATCAATATTGTCAAAAAATGGCTTGTGCGGCTTTTTGAAATCAAGGCCACGCCGCCTTTACCGTCCGCTTCAAAACAGCCGCCCTCACTATCCCTTCATTTTTCAAACGCAGCCTCACAAAAACAAATCGAAATATTGTTTACCCCCGCCATAAAGCGCGTGATTGACCCCAATCATTATGTTGTAAAACGTGAAGGGCTAGCGTTTGAGGACGCAATCAAGAACGGCCGCGCCGCAACATTGCGCGACCCACAAAGCGGTGAAGTCTTTGCGCTCAGCATGGCTTATCCTGTTTTTTCCAAACATAGTAAAAATCACGACTTCACCGAAATCGGCACAAGCCAGACGCGCCTTGGCGGCTTTCGCTGCGCGCAAATTGTGATTGCGGCGCTGAGCTTAAAAGAGTGGCTCAATAATCGCCCGCGTGACAGCATTGTCACTGAAATCCTGCCCGATAATGGCGCTTCGCTTCACGCCTACAAAAATGCTCTCGGCTGGCAAGCTATTGAAGATAAAGATAAAACGAAGCGTCTGCATATTCTATGCAACGAAACTATCAGCGCTGAAGATAAGGGGCGTCACACGATCTGGTTTGAAGCCGCGCCGCCGACCTTGAAAACCATGGCTGCTTTGCTTTTGAGGTACATGGATAACGGATATTTACAAAACCGCAAAACCGGCGAATCGATCCGCCTTGATTTATCCGCCCTTGCCACTGTCGGCCTGACCCGCACTGTGCTGGAACAGATCGCAACCAATCAACGCGCCAAGCCGCCTACGCCGCAACACAAATAGCTCATAAACAATACCCATGCTGCATCACAGCACATCCTTCGCTTGATTTTTGCGTGCAATGTCGTCTAATCGCATTTAAAATTATTGATAATTGATAAGAGGATAATCAAAATGTCATTAAAAAATATGTTTGAAAACACAGAATCAGATGCCCCCGCGCGCCGCTTAAAAGTGCGTTTTTCCGAAGCTGCCGATTCGGGCGCGCTTGTTGATTTTTACAAACAAAACCGCCACCAGCATGTTGATGATCGCCCATCCGAAAAAATTGCGGCGACAGCCAATGCAGGGCGCACTTTCATGATTACGGATGAGAAAGACGATATTGCCGCCGCGTCATGCGCCTATGATTATCCGCACCCACTTGATGATTCGGGCGAAACACACTGGACAGAAATCGGCTCAACCCGCGCCCAACTCAGCGGGCTTGGCGTGTATCCGTTTATTATTGCCTCGCAAGTCATTTATGATTTTCTCTCAAGCCCGCCCAAAGACCATTTCTTTGCCTCCATTTATAATGATAATCTACCCGTTGCTGATTTTTTGGAGAACAAAGTCGGCTGGGATCGTTTTGTCCCTGATGATGATCTGATTGATGCCAGCGGCGAGCGCGCTAGTTTGGACAAACTTGTCTGGCTCAAAGCCGAAAGCCACACATTGCCGCACCAAGCCCGCCTTGTTCTGGAATTTATGGATAAAGCTGGCGGCGAAGGCATTATCAACAAAAAAACAGGCGAACGCACATGCTTTGATTTTAGCCAGTTCCCGCTCGCCAACCGCTTTCGCGCCGCTGTTGAAACACTGGCGACAGGTGATTTCGCCAACGCCATCGAAGCCGCCCCGCCGATCGGAAAAAAGGAGCTGCGCGAACGCTTGACAGCGCACCAAAACAGGCCAATAAATAATGATCAGCCCCGTTTTGAGTAAGAGCTTAGATTAAGAATTTTGAATAAAGGATAAAGCCTATGCCCGTTATCAATAGCATCGCCAGCACAAATGATGAAAGCACCGCCTGGCGCCAAGAGCTGCATCAAAACCCGCAAACATGCTATGAAGAGACATTCGCCTCCGAATTTATCCAAAAAAAGCTGACCGAATGGGGCATCCCTTTTGAAGCGGGCATGGCGACAACAGGCGTGGTGGCGACCATTGAGGGGCAAAAATGTGATTCCGGCAAAGCCATTGCTTTGCGGGCCGATATTGACGCGCTTGATATTGTCGAAAAATCAGGCGTTGATCATGCTTCCAAAATTGAGGGTAAAATGCACGCTTGCGGGCATGATGGGCACACCGCAACACTTTTGAGCGCGGCGCGCTATCTAAGCGAAAACAGAAACTTTAACGGCAAAGTGCATTTGATTTTTCAGCCTGCTGAAGAAGGCGGGCGCGGCGCGCATACGATGATGGATGAAGGCTTATTCACAAAATTCCCGTGCGATGCGGTTTATGGCCTGCATAACTGGCCTTATCTGAGCGTCGGCAAGGTGCAAATGCGCACAGGGCCTCTTTTGGCATCAGTGGATGAATTTGAAATCGAGATCACAGGCGTCGGCGGCCATGCTGCCATGCCGCACATGACAACCGACCCCTCCGTGATTGCGGCGCAGCTTGTTATGGCGCTGCAAACTGTGGTCAGCCGCAATGTTGACCCTGTGGAAACCGCCGTACTAAGCATCACAAACATGCATGTCGGCACTGGCGCATTTAACATCATTGCTGAAAAAGCCGCTTTGTCTGGCACAGTGCGCACTTTTAACAACGATATTCGCCACAAAATCAAAGACCGTATTGAAACGATCACCGCCAATATCTGCCAAGCTTTCGGCGCGACATTTAAAATTAATTACGATTTTAACACCGACGCCACCATCAACAGCGCTGACGGCGTTGCCATAGCCGCGGAAATATTCGGCGAGATTGTCGGCGCAAGCAATGTCGATGTCGATTGCCCGCCTTGCATGGGCGGCGAAGATTTTGGCGCCTATTTAAAAGAAAAGCCCGGCGCCTTTATTTTTGTTGGTCAAAAAGTTGAAGATAACGAAAAAAGCCCGCATAACCACGGCCTGCATAGCCCGTTTTATGATTTTAACGATGAAATCATCCCGATTGGCGCAAGCTTTTTTGCCCGTATTGCTGAAAAATCGATGCCGCTTTAAGGCTGTAAATGCCCCTGCATAAAATCATTAAATTGCGCCCTGCGACATTTTTTGTTTGACAGGATCGCTGTAAATCTGTTTCCATGATCTTATGGTTACGCAAACAAACACACATTGCCGCACAAATATTATGCATCCGCGACGCTGGAAACCCAGCTCCGGCAGCCTATGTCATGCTTGTGCCCGTTTGAAGACCCCCTAAACGAACCGCCACAAAAATAATAAGACAAACAGCTGCCCCGTTCTTTTGAACATGGCGGCTTTTTTTATATGTTCGAAGATTTTAGGTAACGCAGATATTAGACGAATAAAAAAACGGATAAAAGTAATGACACAGTTAATGACACAAACAAACCCAGATGACAGCGCCTTTGAGCCTTTACTTGCCGGCACATTAAACGAGCGGTTTTTCAGCGCCGTTCACAAAGCACCTGTTCTTTACTATGATGTTGTGCGCACAGGCATGGCCAGCCCAAAGGCGGATTATGTCGTTATGCCAACGCCTTACGAGATTGTTTTGCTTCATAGCGGCAATGTCACAGACAAGCTTTTGAGCCAAATGCTTGCGCTTCAATCAGAGGCTGTCACCGTGCAAAAGCCCGATGCCACCAACAATGTCGATTTCAAAACCGAAAATGACATTATCGGCCACTTTATTAAAGGCGGCCTCGGCTTTGGTATTTTCACGCCCGACGGCGCGCTGATTGGCCAGAACCTTGTTTATATTGATATGAACAGCGCCACTATCGGTTGGTTGATTGTGGGTAATGAATGGCGCGGCAACCAGCTGAGCGAGGGGTTGATTGATTTATCATCCATGCTGGCCGAGTGTGCGGGACTTGATTCAGTGAATGCCAATGTGCGTATGAGCAATCAAAAAGGATTTGATAAATTCAGCGTTGCGGGCTTTGCGCCCACAAGCGAAGGGGTCAACGCCAAAGACGGCTCGAAAAATTATGTGATGGCCAAAACATTCGCTTAAACATTTGAAAGCAAAAAACTATGTTTGAGACTCATCGACTTGAATTTTATCGCCCAAGCGCTCACGCAATGTTTTCATGACACGGCCATTTTCTTCGGCCTTGGCCGCCAAAGCACGCTGGCTGGCATCCAGCCGGTCAAGCGTGGGGCGGTCAACATCCAAAAAATCTTGCGCGCGCACTTTAAAAGCGGCGGAGGCTTGCTGATATTCTTTAGATTTTTGGTCTTTTTCGGCTTGCACAGCGGCGAACGCCATACTATCTCCCACAGCCAGCGCTTTGCCCTCATCTTCCATGATCTGGGTCAGGCGCTCGACAATTTTCATGACATGGCGTACAGCCAGTTGCGGGTCTTGCGGCAATTTATAATCGGTCATTTTGCTTTTCCTTATGAATAAACATCTCTCTTGTCCAACAAAATATCATGGATGAAGCTGAGCGCAAGGCGGATAATCATTTTACTGATCGATTGAGTATGGTTTAATCAAACCTATGGCACAAAAACTGTTACAAGTCGAAAATCTCGACGTTCAATTTCATACCCCAGACGGCGTTTTTGACGCCGTCAAAGGCGCATCCTTTAGCATCGATAAAGGTGAAACGCTCGCTCTTGTCGGCGAATCAGGCTCTGGCAAATCAGTGAGCGCGCTTTCAATCATGCAGCTTCTGCCCTACCCGGTGGCAAAGCACAGCGCGCAATCATCAATTATATTTGAAGGCGAACAGCTGGTCGGCAAGCCTGATAAATTCATGCGGAATATTCGCGGTAGTCAAGTCGGGATGATTTTTCAAGAGCCGCAAAGCGCGCTCAACCCGCTTCACACCATCGAGCGCCAGATCAACGAAATGCTACGCCTGCACCAAGGCATGGACAAAAACGCCGCCCGCGCCCGCACGCTGGAGCTGATGGATCTTGTCGGCATGCCGCGCATGAAAGAGCGCTTAAACTCATACCCGCACGAGCTTTCAGGCGGCCAGCGCCAGCGCGTTATGATTGCCATGGCGCTTGCCAACAACCCCGAACTATTAATCGCAGACGAGCCGACAACCGCGCTTGATGTTACCGTTCAGGCGCAAATTTTGGAGCTTTTGGACGAATTAAAGCGCGAGCTTAACATGGCGCTTTTGCTGATTACGCATGATTTGACCATTGTTGAAAAAATGGCAGATCATGTTTGCGTGATGAAAGACGGGCTAATTGTCGAGCATAATCAAGGCAAAAAACTGTTTAAAGCGCCGCGCCACGATTACACAAAAATGCTTCTCAGCGCTCAGCCCGCTTCAAAGCCGCCTTTGGCGAATGAAAATAATCCGGTGGTTTTGAAGGCCAATGATTTAAAAGTCTGGTTTCCGCAAAAGAAAAGTTTTTTTGGCAAAACCCTGCAATGGGTCAAGGCGGTTGACGGGATTGATGTGACCTGCCGCAAAGGGCAAACCATCGGGGTGGTCGGCGAATCGGGCTCGGGCAAATCAACGCTTGGTTATGGCCTGCTGCGCTTAAACACTTTAGCAGGTGGCCAGATTTTATATGGCGATCAAGATATCACTTCATTTGACCGCAAAGACATGATGGCCTTGCGCCGTAAAATGCAGATCGTGTTTCAAGACCCTTTCAGCTCGCTTTCGCCGCGCATGAGCGTACAGCAAATTATTGCTGAAGGTCTTAAAGTCCATATGAGTGATCTGGTGCGATCTGAGCGCGAAGATCGCGTTGTGCAAGCTTTGCGCGATGTTGGCCTTGATCCTGATACGCGTTTTCGTTACCCGCACGAATTTTCAGGCGGTCAGCGCCAGCGTATTTGCATTGCGCGCGCCATGGTTTTACAGCCCGAATTTGTTGTGCTGGACGAACCGACAAGCGCGCTTGATTTATCGGTGCAGGCACAGATAATCGATTTGCTGCGCGATTTGCAGGAAAAATATGATATCTCTTACATGTTTATCAGCCACGATTTGCGCGTTGTCCGCGCGATGGCGCATGATGTGATTGTGATGAGAAACGGTAAAGTCGTTGAAAGCGGCACGGCCAAAAATATTTTCGATGCGCCCAAACAAGATTACACAATCGATTTGATGGAAGCCGCGCTGAACTTAAAAGCCCGCAACAAAGCCGCTTAGAAGCTATTCCCCCAAAAACTATTTACCTAAAATTATTTACCTTAAACTATTTACCGCGCGCAAAACCTTCGCGCCGTGGATCAGCCGCGCCGATCATCGTGCCGTTTTCAATAACAATCGCTGTGAGACCGGAATTCATATCACCGACTTTCACCTCATGCCCTTTGGCTTTTAACGCGCCTTGCATATGCGCCGCGCCATGCTCCAGTTCGACAATGTCCGAGCGCGCGAGCATGTTGGGCATCGCCAAAGATTGTGCAAGCGGCATATTCCAGTCAATTTGTGCAACCAATCGTTGTAAAATATAGCCAATGATACGACTACCGCCCGCAGAGCCGACAACAAAGACAGGCGCGCCTTGCGCATCAAACACAATCACCGGCGCCATGGAAGAGCGTGGGCGCTTCATCGATGCGGGGCTGTTGACGTGGTCGATATCAAAAGAGAAATCCGTCAATTCGTTGTTGAGAAAATAGCCGCCCTCACTCATTAATTTTGAGCCAAAGCTGTTTTCAATTGTAGTTGTCATTGACAATATATTGCCTTGCCCATCGACAATTGAGATATGCGCCGTGCCGCCTTCAGTGTCAGGCATTCCTGCACTCACCTTGCTTTGCGCGCGATCGACTGAGATCATCGCGCTACGCTGGCGTAAATAGGTGGGCGTTAAAAGGGCGCGATAATCAAGACTCATAAAATCAGGATCGGTGAGATATTGGTTACGATCCGCAAAGGCAAGGCGCGAACTTTCTGCAATCAAATGGATATTTTCTGCCGTGGCCCCTGCCGATAAATCAAACCGCTCCAGCATCCCGAGCGCTTGCAACAAAGCCACACCGCCTGATGATGATGGCGCCATAGAGCAAACTTTATAAGTGCGGTAAGGCCCGCATAATAATGGGCGCTCTTGCACTTCATAAGCGGCAAAATCCGCCAGCGTTAAATGACCACCATGCGCTTTGATTGTTTGCGTTAAGGACGCGGCATGTTGACCATAAAACCACTGCGCCCCGCCCGCGCGAAGTTGATCGAGCGTTTGGGCATAGGCTTCATTTTTTAAAATTGTTCCTGCCGCTTTTGGCGTGCCGTCTGCGTTCAGTAAATAGGCGGCTGAACGCTGAAAACCAGATAGTTTTTGCGCATCATGCGCGATCATATCGGCCAAACGCGGTGATATCGCAAACCCATCGCGCGCTAAGTCTTGCGCATAATCAAAGCTTTGCCCCTGATCCATCACACCGAAGGATTTATGAAGGCGCATCAAAAGCGCAGGCGTGCCGGGCACACCAACGGGAAGGCCGCCAAGCGAGGCGGTTTCAAAATCCATTTTCATGCCATTTTCATCATGAAAAAAGGACGCGCGCGCCGCAGAAGGCGCTGTCTCGCGGGCATCAAAACTATGTAATTTTTGACCGTCTGCCTCATAATAAAGCGCATACGCACCGCCGCCAAGGCCGGAGGATTGCGGCTCTACAAGGCCAAGAACAAGCTGGGCGGCAATGCCCGCATCCGCCGCTGTGCCGCCTTGCTCCAAGATATCGACCGCCGCTTTTGTCGCCTCTTTATGCGGTGTCACAACCATGTATGTTTGTCCTTGCGCCGTGCTTTGCGGGTAAAGCCCTGTCGCAATTTCAGGCATGGCGCGCGGATCATGTACTGTATTTGGTGCCGTATTTGGTGACGTGTTTTGCGACATACTCTGTGCGAGGGCGCTATGAGAGAGAAAAACACAGCCCATCAATATCGCCAATCTTGGCATTATCTTAAACAATTCGCGTGTATCCTTGTATTTCATCACTTTTTCCTTGATTTGCGGCCATCAACGGTTTAATCATGCGTTACAGTAGATGAGCTGACAAATTAAAACAATTAGAAAGAGGTGATTACCTGTGGTAAGCGTATCTGTTCGTGATAACAATGTAGACCAAGCATTGAAGGTTTTGAAAAAGAAGATGCAACGCGAAGGCATTTTTCGTGAAATGAAATTGCGTCGTGACTTCGAAAAACCGTCCGAGAAGAAAAAGCGTGAAAAGGCTGAGGCCGTACGTCGCGCGCGCAAGATGGATCGTAAAAGACGCGATCGTAATTCTTAAGCACATGGTTTTTATAAATTTTAGAAAAAGTCGGCATTTGCCGGCTTTTTTCATACAGATAACAATATTTACTGATAAGGAAACCAAGACATGACAGGATCACTCTCTGCAATCGAAGCGCAAGCTCTTATCCATGGAGGAAAAGCGATATTAATTGATGTCCGCGAAGCGGATGAATTCAAGGCTGAACATATCGCCTATGCAATGTCTGTTCCTTTAGGGTCGCTCGAAGATGGCTTTAAAACGCTTAAACTGCCCCAAGAGACAATCGTTATTTTTCACTGTCATAAAGGTACACGCGGCACTATGGCTTGTGAGCGGATAAAGGGCATTGGAAGCTGTTCAAACGAAGTCGTCAATATTGAAGGCGGGATAGAAGGCTGGAAAACAAGCGGTCTGCCCGTCATTACACAATCAGGAAAAGCGCAGAAAAAAGCGCCCGTTTCTATTTTCAGACAAGTTCAGATGATTGCCGGCTCGTTTATTGCTGTGTTTGTCGTCATCGGCTTTTCAGGCTTGACACTCGGGTTTGTCTTGGCAGGTATGGTCGGCGCGGCGCTGTTTTTATCCGGTCTTAGCGGCTGGTGCGGCATGGCCATTCTTTTAGGCAAGATGCCCTGGAATAAATAAGCCGAGATTATTAAGGCGCGCGCATAAGCGGCGCGGTTTGCTTTTGAAGCCAATCTTTGTGATCTTGATCCAGATGCGGCGATAGCGCTTTATAGACGTCGCGATGATATTCATTCAGCCATTGCATTTCATCCGCATCCAGAAGATCAATATCAATCAATGTGCGATCAAACGGCGTGAGCGAGACGGTGTTAAAACGCAGCATCAGCGGATCGTTCGGGTCTTCTTCGACAAACACCAGATTTTCAAGGCGAATGCCATAAGCGCCCTCTTCGTAATATCCCGGCTCGTTTGAGATCAGCATGCCAACCTCCAGCGCCTTGGTAAAACGCGATGATATACCCGCGCCATTTTCATGCACCGACAAATAATGCCCCACGCCATGCCCTGTGCCATGGCCATAATCGCGCCCGACTTTGCGCAAAAACTGGCGCGCTAACATATCAATATCTCTGCCCGTTGTGCCTTTGGGAAATTGTGCGGATGCAATGGCGATATGGCCTTTGAGGACACGGGTGAAGTTTTCCTTCATGTCTGGCGTCGGCGTGCCAACAGACACTGTGCGCGTGTTATCGGTTGTGCCATCGCCATATTGCGCGCCGCTGTCAACCAATAATAGGCTATCGCCTTTTATATCTGCATTGCTTTCATCACTCACGCGGTAGTGAACAATCGCGCCATTGCCCGCCCAGCCGACAATCGGGTCAAAACTGTTTTCGCGGAAATCATCTTGCTCTTGGCGAAAGGCGAACAGGCGTTCCTCGACATCTTTTTCGGTTAATGCGCCGCCTTTTGCGGTCTGTTCAACCCATTTCCAAAATTTGGCCAGCGCAACACCGTCTTTGATATGGGCATTTATAATGGCGGCAATTTCGGCCTTATTCTTTTTGGCTTTGCGCGCCATGACAGGGTCAGCCATATGCTCAAAATCTACGCCGCGCGTTTTTAAACACTGGCGAAGCCACTGGGAAGACAGGCTATAATCAAATGAAACGGCTTGCCCTGCGCGTTCGCGGCCTGTGGCAAAGTTATCAATAAAATCTTCCAGCGCTTCAAGTTTGTGAATAGAAACACGATTGCCTAAATACGCCCGCGCCTCATCGCTCATTTTTTCATCATCAACAAAAAAATCAACCGTGCCATCAGCGCTCACAATAGCATAAGATAATACAAACGGCGTGTTCGGCAGATCATGTCCGCGAATATTCAAAAGCCATGCGATGCAATCGGGCGCGGTTAAAATGAACGCGTCTTTTTGTGCGTCTTTTAAATCTTGTGCGATCAAATCAAGTTTGTCCTCAATCGAAACGCCCGCTTTTTTCAAATCAAAAATCTCGATTTTCTCTTTCGGCGGGGCGGGCTGATCTGCCCAGATGTGATCGACAGGATTGGCTTTGACCGCAACAAGATTCATCCCGCGCGCATCCAGCGCCTTTTTCATTTGCGCCACTTGATGCACCGTATGAAGACGCGGATCATAACCAATTAAGCCGCCTTTGGGGGCGTGTGATGCGATCCAGTCATATTGCGCATCTTGTTTTGAAAGCGTTATGGCTTCAAATAAATCATCATCAACCTGTTGTTTCATCTGGATCGTGTAGCGCGAATCCGAGAATACAGCCGCATGCGAAGATAAAATTACGGCAAAGCCTGCCGAGCCAGTAAAACCGCTCATCCATTTCAGGCGCTCGGCGCAAGCCGGAACATATTCGCCCTGCCATTCATCACTGCGCGGCACAATGAAACCGTCCAGTTTTTGTTGTGATAAAACCGCGCGCAAATCTTGCAAACGATCGGATGAGATTTTTTTATTTTTGTCTGTCATACTATAAAAAATAGGCGGTTTCACTTCATGACACAATCAATTTCAGACAATAATCCCCCGCAGCCCTCAAATAGAGAACCATCTGAAAACGCGCATATCATCGTTTTTGGCAATGAAAAAGGCGGCAGTGGTAAATCCACCAGCGCCATTCACACAGCCATTGCGCTGCTACGACTGGGCTATAAAGTCGCCACGATTGATCTGGATGCCCGCCAAGGCACCATGACGCAATATCTGAAAAACCGCTGGGATTATAATGCGCGCGCAGATCTTGCACTGCCAAGCCCGACCCATATGCCGATTGAACAAAGCGCGGCGGAAAATCAGCAAGCCAGACATAAGGTCGATCATGATTTTTTCGCAATGGCGCTAGCAGAACTGTCACCCGCGCATGATTTCATCATCATTGACACACCCGGCAGTCATAATTATTTGAGCCGTTTAGCGCATGGCAAAGCCGACACAATTGTCACGCCGCTAAATGATAGTTTTTTGGATCTGGACTTGATCGGCAGGATATCCCAGCAAGACGTCAACATCATAAAGCCCTCGGTTTATACCCAGATGGTGGCCGAACAAATGACGTTAAAAACAAAGCAAAGCGGTGAAAAACCACGCTGGATTGTCATGCGAAACCGTGTCGCGCATAATAACGCGCACAATAAACAGCGTGTTGGTGAGGCGTTGCAGAACATGAGCGCCATGTTTGATTTCACCCTCGCCCCCGGCTTTGGCGAACGGGTGATTTTTCGGGAAATGTTCCCCGATGGTTTAACGTTGCTGGATTTAAAGAAAACGAGCGGCAGTTTGAGCCTATCTGAAATTTCAGCGCGGATGGAGGTACGACAATTAATTATGGCGATTGACCCTGCAAATTTAAAGGGGCATCGCGCGCCGCCACGCATGAAATAAGCGGTCGTCTATTGCACCCAGTCGCCGTCATCCAGCTCGCCTGAGTCAATTTTGGCCTGAATTTCTTTTTTCAATATCTCTTTGGCAAACTCTTCTGCTTCCGTCACCATTTTGGATAAATCAGGCGGATCAGGACGATAATTGACCTTGAACATATTTTCAAACTGAGCAATCGCCCCATTCAATCGCCCCAGCTTGCGCGATGCGTCCTCGGTTTGTCTGGCTTGAGGTGAGCCGGAATCGATCAAATCGAGCTTTAAGCGCTTTTGATTCATGCCTATGAAAAACGCCAATTGCACGCCTTCCAAAAAAGCAGCCGCAACGGTTAAACACTGTGATATTTTAATTTTGCGCCCGCCTTTGGATTTGGCTGTAAAATTAAATGTCGTTGTTTTGGACGGGCTACGAATAATTAACCCGCATTTCCCCTCATCCTCACCAATATTCATGATGAGAGCGACGTTTGAATCATGGGAGATATTCACATCTTTGCCCGCCTTGCTGAACGCATCCGCCGCGATCTCGATGGAATTGCTGTAATCTTTTTTGTTGACCGCATCACATTGCTCAATGATATCGACAAAAGGGTGACGCTCGCCTTCGCCATCTTCATAGACAACGCGGCCTTTGTGGTAAATGGATATCCAGCGATTTGAATTCCAGCTTTGTTCATAGCCCTTTGTGATCCCGTCCCACGCTTCTTGCCAATTAAATTGACTGCCGCGACTAACAAGCGGGCCATAATCATAAAAACTGCGGGTAATGTGCGCCGCCATGCGGGTGGCTGTGTGCATATTTTGCGCGCGCACGATTAATGTTTCGCTTTGCCCGTCGCGATGCACCAACGGCAACATAATACGATTGCTGACCGCAACAATCGGCACAGCATCGTTAAAGTCAGCCGGGACTTTGTCTGAAATGACAAATTTTTCGCGGAGTAACGATGTTTGAAAGTCGGGCATAAATTAAAATTCTCAATAAAAACAAAGCAATATACTAACTATAGCATAGGCAGGTTAATTTAAGAATTCGAAAAAAATTCCAAAATGAAGGTACGCATGAATGTGATTATTTTTAAAGGCGCGCGGCTGTAATATAGCTACCGCGGCCAAAGAACTGCGCAACCGCAGGGTCTTCGTTTGATGGCTCATAGATATTATCATTACCGGCTTTTGAAGACGGGCTATCGCTCGCCGCTAGCGTGTGCATCGCAATGCCGCCCGCCATACCTGAACCGAAAGCGTTAAAAGCCGGAAGTAAAGATCCCTGTACACCCAGTTGAAACCCTCCGTCTGTCCGGTCGCGCCTGAACTCATCGTAAAGTTCAGCCGCTTTATCCCATTCAATCGATTGGACCCACTCCGGTGCTTCTAACGCTTCGGTAAAGGCTGCTCCCAGTATGCCCCCACTTAGGCAATCCAGTAATATTTCGCCACCCATGGTGTCGTGATCAGCCGCTTGTTTTGGCTGCCCATTTTCATCTAAATTTTTATCTTTGTCATGTGTGTCGAAATCGGTTTGCATTGTTTTGTCTCTCGCCTTTGTTACCCCCACTATAGGGATACGGCGTAAAGACGGATTTAATTTTAGGTTGGATTTTATCAAATTGTTTGGCGGGGCATTTGATGACAATATTTTGTGCCACACTTTACATCAAGGTCGCGACCGCGGCCCGACCCCCATGGGCCGAAGCCTGCGTAGCGTTTGAACGCATCACTAAAAACTTATGCCTTATCGCCGACTTCCATCGCCAGCGGCTCGTACCAATCACGGATCATATCCGCGCTTTCACGGCTGGGATGGTTAAAGGGCGGTTTGAGAACGCCGTTAAAATATGTTCGCACAAGCTCTTGCCATGTGGTTTCAATATCTTTGCCGTGCACATCGCACCATTGTTTAAACCAGACCGTGCCGGCACGGACATGGGTGATTTCATCATCATGAATAATTTGCAGCATGTCGGCAGTAACAAAATCCTCGTTGTTTTTCATGCTCACAATCATATGCGGGGTCACATCAAGCCCGCGCGCTTCCAAAACCATCGGCACAATGGCAAGGCGCGCGGCAAAATCATGCGCTGTTTTCAGCGATGAATCCCATAGCCCGTCATGGGCGGGCAGATCGCCATAAGAAGCGCCCAGTTCAACAAGGCGGCTTGAGAGCATCAAAAAATGCTTGGCTTCATCATTGGCAACCTTCATCCAGTCATCATAAAAGGCACGCGGCAAAACAAGGCTCGGCTCTTCGCGCGTACCTTCAAAATCCCACGCCATATCGGTAAAGCGCGCCATAACATCCCACGCCAGATCAATCGCGTTCAGTTCAATATGTGCCAAAGCATGAAGCAACGCGATTTTATTACGAACTGATCCCGCCTTGGCGCGTTTGGGCATTTTGGAAACATGACAAAGCTCAGGTTTTTTAGGACGCGCGGGGCGATCAGGCAGTGCAACAGAGCCTGTCTTCACCACATCATCTGTCGCCTCAAACCACTGCGCTGCAAAATCGCGCGTCATACGCGCTTTTTCATGCGGGTCAGGCTGCATCAAAACAGCCAGAGCCATCTCGGCCAGAGGTAATATTGTCATAGATTTATATCATTTCTTGAATATGGCTGATTTTTAGTTCTGATGATCAAACACCATATTCTCCGCATCGCAATCCGCATGGAATTGCGCGACAAAAGCGCCCGTCATTTCTGCATTAAAGTTAAAAGCGTCATTGGCATAGCTTTCGGCAACCAGCGTATTAAAGCATTGCTGATATGGTTGAACGCCTTCGCGCCCTGGCAACAAGCGTTGCGGCTCTGCTGTAAAGCTAATGCCTTTAAATTCGTCATTTTGAAAACGCGCAAGCCCGATACAGCACACAGCACATGTCTCAAGCGCCTCATTCATATGCGTTTTCTTGTTCTCCAGCCCAACAAGCGCAGGCAGATCGGCTGGCGTGATGTTTTGGCTATAGGCAACAACGCCCCCATTGATAAGCACATCACCTGCAATGCCGCCATTACAGCGATCACCAGCAGCGTAATTTTTGACAACCATAATCCGGTCATCTTCAATGCGGACGCGATCAAGAGATGAAAAATAGCCTGTACCGCCTGTGCTATATTCAATATGCACCAAACGGTCATTTTCAATCGGCCCTAAATCTTTATAACGAAATACCCCGCCAACATTATACTCACTCGCTTCGCTCTCAATATCATAGGAAAATTCAACGAATTGAAAGCCATCTTCATCTGTCACAGCTTCAGCCTCACGAATGAGCCCCGGCATACAATCTGACATCGGGAATGATAAAGGCGCAGCATCCTCAACATAAAAACACAGCGGATCGACGTTAATTTCAGCGCTCGGCGTGGTCGAAGGCACAGCCATGTTCATGTATTGCGGTAAATACTCATTGATTCGCTGGCCGCTCATACCCGTATAAACAATATAACCGCCGACAACCAGCAACAGCATAAACGCACTCAAAATTACTTTTTGCATCAAATCATTCCCTTTTATCTCTTATTTTGTGCACGAATCTTCAATCTGATCCATTAGCATCTCAGCTTCTATTTTATTAAAGCTTTTTTCGCCGCCTTTAATATACGATTCAACCACAGCCAGCATACAATCATCATTGTCCGCGACAAATCCAGTGATATCATAATTAAAAGTGTTCACTTTCATCTCAACAAAACCATTATCATTATAAACCAGCGTTCCCAAACAGCAATCCTCACAATAACCACGGTCAGGCAAGCTTTGCGTATCGCTATTTTTAAGATCAAACGCAGCGCCACTCATCAGCAGACGCGGTGAAAAGTTATAGTACATTTCTAGCGCGTGATTATCATCCAGCCCCGCCCCTTCCATATCGCCGCGACACCCGCCCGAACATGTTCCATGTGTCTGCGCACCAGACATTTCGTGCGTAAAGACAAAATCATCCTCTTGTTCAATAATACCAAAAATCGACAAACGCTTCGTAATTTGCCCGTCTTTTGATATATGCAGCGTTAGAAAGCGATGGCCTCCATTCTTTTTGTCAATATAGCGATATCCGAAATAGCCTTGCTCCCAAGTTGAGTGAAGCTCGCCTTCGGTTTTTTTATATTGATTATAGCCTGACACCACAAAATCTTGGCCATAAGCCTGTTTCACTTTGGAAGCGATACCTAAGGGCTTTAAATCTTGTGTTTTGCAATCCACCGCCAACTTTACCTGCTCATTCAGCGCGTTCATTTCAGCGCGAAAAACACAGAGCGGGTCAAGCAAAGTACCGTCTTTCAAATAAAATCCCGGATCAAAGGACATCTGATGATCCGAATGATCGTGTCCTTCATGGGCTTTTAATCCATGGGAGAATGATATGGCGGCGAAGAAGACCGTCATAAAGAAGGCGATAAGCGCATATTGAAAACGCCCGCTTCGCTTGAGCGCCATATTATTTTGTAAAGCCTGCATTTTTTGCCTTTACTTTAAAAGCGCTTCTGCGGTGACGGTTAAAGATATCATGCTCTCTCCTGCCGCCGCCACGGGCGCTGACATTTTAGCACTATCCATAGAGCGCGCCATTGAAGCATGGCGAAGCGGCTGCGGCCGATAATTATTACCCATATCGACATTAATTTTTAACATCTCGGTTTCCGACTTGCCGATAACGCGGGCAGTGCGGCGCGCTTTTTCCAGCAATTTCTCAAGCGCCGCTTCCAACATAACATTGCGGCTTTCTTCCAGTTTTTCAGGCGACAATGTGTATGATAATCCATTCATTGTCATTCCCATATTTTGCAATTTTCCCGCAAGCTCCAGCAAATCATCGGCCTGCTTACCTTTGATCTGCAAATTTTGCTGGCCGCGCCAGATCATGTCACGGCGCGCGCCTTTGCCCCGATTGCGGTCATATTCATTGACGCGATATTGCTGTGTAGAGGCCTTAACGCTCTCAACTTTTGCGGCTTCATCCACCGCGCTTCGCATTATTTTGTTGATCTCGTCCTGCACATTGCGCGGATTGGCGTTTTCAACCTGAATGCTCAATGTTGCGATCAGCAAATCTTGCTCGACTTCCATTTGCTCGGTTGCAGACAATGTAATTAATGTTGCGCCTTCCGGTATATCAAGAAGGGTTTTGTAATCTTGCGCGTGCGCAGCAAAGCTTGAAATCATCGTAACAAGCGCGAAAGTAAGACATAATGATAAAAAACGCATTTTATATCCTTTATTATTGTGGGCTTTATTATTTAACTTACGATAAACCGCTTCAAAACATTCGACAATGGTTAATTCAAAACGATAAAGGTGATCTTTAATTTTGCATAACGCTCTCAGTTTTGATATTCATTGAAAATGTCTGATTTTAAAATTCATCTTATTTACGAGCCGTGGCACTCTGCTGCGCTATTTTCATACGCCGTCCCGATGCCGAAAATGGCGGCTTACGGCCATGTATATTGCGTGCTTGAAAATAAAGACGGCGTTATCAAGAATGACCTTTATGGCTTACGCGAAGATGAAGTCGAAAACAGCATTGTCAGAGAGGGATTGGCTGGCGTTTACGACCGCGCCATGCGCCGCGCACGGCTTCGTATCGCGGTTGAAGAAAACATTATTTTTTTAGCGGATCCTGAAGAGATGATTGCTTCATTTACATTGTCCGAAGCGTCTTTTGACCGCGTGTATGCCCATTTTAAAGCAGGGGATAATAAGCTATTTGATTATGACCGTATGTTTCAAAATTGCGTCCGCCGCGCCCGCGATGCGCTTGATATTGCAGGCATAAAAACGGGAGCTTCATTTGGATACAGCGCGGGTCGTTTTTATAATAAAATGCGCGCCATAAGCGAGGGGAATTTGCTCGCTTCAGAATCAGGAATCATTGTCATTGAAACGATCAAAGATAAAGCGCCGATTAAAGGCGATCCCGATCATAAAAAGCGTGATTTTATTGATTTAGACTTTTTATAAGACCCTTTTAGCGCCCTTACTCATCACCCATTACTCATCGCCCATTTTTAAGGCGGCAATAAATGCGCTTTGCGGAATTTCAACATTGCCATATTGGCGCATTTTCTTTTTGCCCTTTTTCTGCTTGTCCAAAAGCTTACGCTTACGCGAGACATCGCCGCCATAACATTTGGCTGTCACGTCTTTGCGCATTGCACTAATGGTTTCGCGAGCAACGATTTTACCGCCGATAGCGGCTTGCACAGCAATTTTAAACATTTGGCGTGGGATCAGCTCTTTAAGGCGCTCACAAAGCTGCCTACCGCGCCGCTCGGCTTGGTCACGCGGTACAATCATTGCTAGCGCGTCTACGCCTTCGGCATTGACCAAAATCTCCATCCGCACCAGATCGCCTTTTTCATAGCCATCAAGCTCATAATCAAAACTGGCATAGCCGCGCGAGATAGATTTGAGGCGGTCATAAAAATCAAACACAACTTCGTTCAGCGGCAAGCGATATTGCACCAGCGCGCGCTCGCCCGCATATGTCAGATTCTCCTGAACACCGCGCCGCTCTTCACAAAGCTGTAAAAGTCCGCCCAAATATTCATCAGGCGTTAAAATCGTTGCTTTGATCCATGGCTCATGAATTTCTTTAATATGCGTCACTTCAGGCATATCAACAGGATTATAAAGCTCCAAAACCGTATCGTCATTTTTATAAACCATGTAAACAACGCTCGGCGCAGTCGGGATCAAATCCAGATCAAATTCCCGCTCTAGGCGCTCCTGAATGATCTCCATGTGTAAAAGGCCTAAGAAGCCACAGCGAAAGCCCATTCCCAAAGCTTGCGAGCTTTCAGGTTCGTAATGTAGCGCGGCATCGTTGAGTTTTAATTTGCCGATACAATCGCGTAATTTTTCGTATTCACCATTATCAACCGGAAACAGCGAACAAAAAACCATCGGCACGCTCGGCTTGAAGCCTTTGAGCGCTGTCTCGCAACGATTACGTTCTTCGGTGATCGTATCACCAACCAGCGTTTCAGAAATATCTTTAATTCCAGCGGTGATAAAGCCCATCTCGCCGGGGCCAAGGCTGGGCACTTCGACTTTTTTGGGGTTAAACACACCAACGCGGTCAATTTCACGCGCCGCTTTTGTGCCCATAAAATAGGCTTTCATGCCTTTTTTAAGGTAGCCGTCAATGACGCGCACCAAAATAACAACGCCTAAATAAGTGTCATACCAGCTATCAACCAGCAAAGCTTTGGTGGGCGCTTCCGCGCTTCCCTCTTTGGGCGGCGGCAAGCGCGTGACAACGGCCTCTAGTAATTCTGTAATCCCGGCCCCTGTTTTGGCAGAGGTTAAAACAGCGCCGTCTGCCGGAATGCCGATTACATCTTCAATTTCTTGGCGTACCCGCTCCGGATCAGCGGCGGGCAAGTCAATTTTATTAATCGCCGGGACAATTTCATGCTCGTTTTCAATCGCCTGATAAACATTGGCAAGCGTTTGCGCTTCAACACCTTGAGAAGCATCCACAACCAAAATAGACCCTTCACACGAAGCCAGCGAGCGCGAAACTTCATAAGAAAAATCGACATGGCCAGGCGTGTCCATCAAATTCAGTTGATATTCAATACCGTCTTTGGCTTTGTAGGTCAGGCGAACGGTTTGCGCTTTGATGGTTATGCCGCGCTCACGTTCCAGATCCATGTTGTCCAGAACCTGCTCTTGCATCTCGCGCTGCGTTAAGCCACCGCACTCTTGAATCAGGCGGTCGGCAAGTGTGCTTTTCCCATGATCGATGTGGGCGATGATGGCAAAGTTACGAATTTCGGATAATGGCTTACTCATGCGCAAAACATATGGGCAAATGATCCAAAAAGCAATCTTATCAGACGCGCGAGCGCAAAATAAATTGCCGCGCCGCACAACACAACAAATTTGCGCCCCTTAAATGTTTATGACAATAATATTAAAAATAAAAATACAGGTTGGGATTAACGTTATGAACTGGATGCGAAAAGCTTTCAATTTTTGCGCTGAAGCCATAGAGGCGCACCGCGAGATGAGGCGTGATGTCGCAAAAGACGCGATTGCGCTTGATGCTTATGTCACAGACACCTTAATCAGCGAAATGAACCAAGAGGCTTATGTACGCCTTGATGATGTCAAAGAATTTGCGCGCCAGCTTGCGTTGCACCAACGTTTTCAATGCTCGGAATATGATACGAACGCCTACCTCGCGCCGTTTTTTCGCACCTTGCAGGGGCGTATCGAGCGCGCAGAAATGCCGGCATATTTAAAAATCTTTGAATCAGTTGATGCGGCGCGGGTAAAAGTCTCGGATTTACTCGCCTATATTCAATATACGCAACTGCCTGATGGCGCGCAGGATATGCAGCGCGTGGCTCTGGATGTTGTTGTGGCGGTTGATGAAACAGAATTTGATCTGTCAACGCCGCTTGGTCATCTTCAAAAATTTATGAATGAGAACTTGCCCCTGCGCACCCCCTCATCGCCGATTACCATTGAAAGCCAACAGACTGATATCGCGCTTGATTTGCTTCGCCCGATGGTGATGGCGGTCGGCTTTGCCACTCTTTATCGTGAACAAACCAGCCTTATCCAGAGCGAAGCAATCCCGACACTGGAAAGCACCCAATGGGAACGCCAGCAAAAACAACAGCAAGATGCTGCACAGCCGCGCTATTATCGCGGCGCGCGTCTTGATTAAATGTAATGGAACGACTTTGGGTTTTTAAAGGGTAACGATGCCCTTACATCGCCCAGTCATCACTTTCAAACATAAAAAAAGCGCCCACAAAGGCGCTTTTTAGAAACTCTTTAAACCGTGACTTTAAGGTGTCAAGTCGGCGGGCGTGAATGTCTGACCACTTGCTGATGCTTCTGGAGCATCGGGGCCGTACATTGTAACGCCGAAAGCTTGCTGTACACCAGCGCCTGTTCCTGCGTTCATTGTGAAAGCCATCGTTGGCGTTCCGATTGCTTGATCTAATGCTTGTCCTGTTATAGGCATATCGTTCACTCCTCTATTTACACTTTACCATTTACCGTTATCACGTTTTGTTTTTGTTAATCCCGATGGATAATAAGAGGGTAATAATCGCCTTCTTGAGGCTCACCTGTCTTATCGTCTATCAAGACCATCAACACCTGGAACGCATTGTCCATATACTTCGTCAGTTCAGGATGGACCGGAATACCGAAATTCCTTATATCGCCATCATCCATGACAAAATCTAGTTTACGTGCATCAAGATCATATTCTAACCATGATAATGTTTTTGCGAAAGGTTTGTTATGAAATACCATGGCCTCGGCCCGATCGTTCACGACAAGTTCCACTTTTACATTCGTATCAGGGTTCACACCTTGATTGTAAGCACTATGAGGTTTGTTTTTATCCGTCATATCCGACAGCTGTAAGTTCAATTTATAACCTCTAAAGCTTACTCCGCTTACTATGAATATACAATATTGCATGTGAAGATACAATAAAATTATCCATAAAAACGCCGTATTTCCTTGTTTCGTGTCTCGTTAATTCATAAGTAACAAAACAATCGTCGTAATGCAAACTTTTCTTCAATAAAGACAATAACTTTGTAATAAAATTACAAATCAGTGCTTAAAGTGCCGCATTCCGGTAAATACCATCGCCAATCCACGGTCATTTGCAGCCGCAATCACATCCTCATCCCGAATCGACCCACCCGGCTGTATAATGGCTGTCACCCCGGCATTCGCAGCCTCTAACAGCCCATCAGCAAAGGGAAAAAACGCGTCTGAAGCCACAACCGCGCCTTTGGCAAGAGACTCACCGATAGCATCCTTATTTTCGTGCAAAGCGGCATCAATCGCTTTTTGGGCGGCAATGCGCGTCGAATCGATTCGGCTCATTTGCCCCGCGCCAATTCCGACAGTGGCGTTATTTTTGGCATAAATGATCGCGTTTGACTTAACGTGCTTAGCCACTTTAAAGGCAAAGATCATGTCACGAAGCTCTTTGTCCGTCGGTTCACGGTCTGTCACAATCTTGAGGTCGTCGGGGGAAATCATGCCGATATCGCAATCTTGAACCAATAAACCGCCCGAAATTGTCTTCACAATGCGGCGCGCTTCGTTTGACTGTGGCATTTTTCCGGTTGTCAAAACACGTAAATTTGTCTTTTGCGCCAATATATCAATCGCGCCCGCTTCAATTGAGGGCGCGATAATCACCTCGCTAAACACTTTGATGATCTCGGTCGCCACTTCCGCCGTCAAAGGACGATTCATCGCAATAATACCGCCAAAGGCACTGACAGGGTCGCAGCGAAGCGCCGCCTTATAAGCATCCAGCAGATGATCGGCGCTGGCAACGCCGCACGGGTTGGCGTGTTTGATAATGGCAATTGTTGGCGCTTCAAAATCAGCGATAAGCTCAAAGGCCGCATCCGTGTCGTTCAAATTATTGTAAGACAGCGATTTTCCCTGAATTTGAGTGGCGGTGGCCACGCCGGGGCGGTTTGTGCCGTCCAGATAAATAGCGGCGTTTTGGTGTGGGTTTTCACCATAGCGCAGCGTTTCCTCTAAATCGCCTGAAAAGCTGATACGGCGCGGGAAATCATTGGTTTCAAGCTCTGCCGTAAACCAGCTGGCAATGTTAGCATCATAAGTGGCGGTGAGCGCAAAAGCGTTTGCCGCAAGGCGGCGGCGCGTTTGATAGGTTGTCGCGCCATCATTGGCTTTCATATCCTCCAGCACAACATCATAATCTTGCGGGTCAGTCACAATTGTCACGAATTCATAGTTTTTTGCCCCTGCGCGCACCATGGCAGGGCCGCCAATATCGATATTTTCAATCGCGCTCTCATGGTCTGCGCCTTCGCGGATCACATCGCTAAACGGATATAAATTGGCCACAATCAAATCAATGGCCTCGATATTGTTGTCTTGCATCGCTTTTTGGTGATCTTCATGGTCACGGCGCGCTAATATGCCGCCATGAATAAGAGGGTGAAGCGTTTTGACGCGCCCATCCATAATTTCAGGAAAGCCTGTGTGATCGGACACATCTTTGACCGTAATACCGCCCTCTTTGAGCGCCTTTGCCGTGCCGCCCGTTGATAGAATTTCAACGCCAAAAGCTTCTAGCGCTTTGGCAAAGGGCAGTAAATCAAGCTTGTTGGAAACTGACAACAAAGCTCGCTTTATTTTGACCCGGCGGGCATCTGTAATTTTTGAGTCGTCTTTACGTGTCACCGGAGGGGCGCTTTGCGCCGTGTTGTCTTGCATCTTCATACCTTTAAAAGAGTTGAATGATCGTTTTTAAGTTTCAAGACAACATATATCGCACAATCACGCCAGTTGTTCCATATCATATTGCCCTTCAGACAAAATGTATAAACCGCGATGGTTGGGCAGGGGTTTGAAAGTGTCGGTCAAGCCAAACACCGTTTCCGCTCCGCCAAGGAACAAAAACCCGTCTCCCGTGACTTTTTGAGAAATGCGCTGTAAAATGTCGGTCTTGTCTGGCGCGTCAAAATAAATCAGCACATTACGGCAAAAAACAACATCAAATGTGTCCATACCCGCCATACTGTTCAGGAGGTTAAAATTGGCGAACTTGACCATATTACGGATTTCGTCTTTCAAAGCCCATTTATCGCCGTCTTCGTCAAAATACTTGATAAGCGTTTGCACAGGCAAGCCGCGCTGCACTTCAAATTGCGAATATTTCGCCGCACTCGCCTGATCCAATATTTTATCATCAATATCGGTCGCATAAATTTCAATCTTCCATTTCGGCATTTGGTGTGCCATGTCTTTGAGCATCATCGCGATTGAATATGGCTCTTGCCCACTGGAGGCGGCGGCGCACCATATTTTTAATCTTTTAGAGGAGGCGCGGCTTTTCAGCATATAAGGCATCACGACATTTTTAAAAATCTCGAACGGGCGCGTATCACGGTAAAACGACGTTTCGTTTGTGGTCATCGCCTCGACAATATCTTTAATCAGCTTCGGGTCAGGAAGGCCGCGCAGTGCGTTTGTCATGTTGCTCAGGCTGTCAAAACCCCACGCTTTGGCGACAGGGCCAAGGCGCGAATCAATCAAGTAAGATTTGTCCGAAGACAATGTCAGCCCGGATTGTTTTTTCAGCAAATCTGCATAAAGGTCAAAATCTGTAATATGCATATGGTTGGCTTATCCTATTCCTAAAGCTTTTTCACGCAAACGCGGGCCGATTTGATCCAGCGGTAATATTTCGGCACAAATTCCAGCCGCTGCCACAGCGCCGGGCATCCCCCACACAACGCTTGTGGCTTCATCCTGCGCAATCAAATATCCGCCATCTTTCACGATTGCCTGCGCGCCGTCAACGCCATCATTGCCCATTCCTGTCAGAACCCCTATCAAAACCTTATGTCCGTAAAGTTTTTGAAGACTTCGGAACATTGGCTCTGCGGATGGTTTACAATATTTTTCAGGCGGCGAATCCGTAATGTTAATCGCGATATTATGATTTTCAAGCTGGGTCAGTTCCATATGATACGCCCCTTGGGCGACATAGGCGTGACCATTCTCAATCAGCATGCCTTGTTCAGCTTCATGACACGGTACGCCGCAATTTTGCTCGATATGTTGCGCCAAAATGCGGGTGAAGGTTTTGGGCATGTGCTGTGTAATCACAATCGGGATCGGCAGATCTTTCAAATGCTTTAAAACTGAAAATAGCGCGTTCGGCCCACCTGTTGAACTCGCAATCGCCAATACGCGTGGGCGTCCTTGATATAATAATAATTTATTCATCAATTGAATCGAACCATTGGCGCTGGAAGCCGTCCGCGCTTCAGAGGCGTTGTCGCTTGCCATGTTCGGCGGTGGCACAATAGCTCTTCTCGTGCGCACCATGCCGCGGATCATATTGACCAGATTTTTGCGAAAATCATTCGCACCGCCCATTTCGGATGTGCTGGTCGGCTTGACGATACAATCCGTCGCGCCCAGCGTAATGGCCTTCATGGTCACTTCCGCGCCTTTTGAGCTGAGCGTTGAGCAAATAATGATTTGCGCGTCCGCATAGGCTTTGCGCAATAACGGCAAAGCTGTGATGCCATCCATAATCGGCATTTCGATATCCAAAATCACCACATCCGGCTTGGCTTTGGCAATGCTATTGACCGCCGCCTCACCATTGTGAAGCGAGCTGACAACCTCCATGTCTTTTTCCGCCTCAAGCGAACGCGCAATCAAACCGCGAATAACGGCTGAATCGTCCACAAGCATGACACGGATTTTATCGCCGTCATGCACACTGTCTTTAGACGAGTCGCTTGGTGGTTGGGTCATGCCCATTGATACAATACCTTTTATTTATTCTTTATTTTACGTTGAAGCGTGCCTTTAAGTCTCGCGCGCTTCCATCAAGCCAATCTGGACAAATTTTGATTCGATAATTTCACTATCAAACGGCTTCATGATGTACTCATCCGCGCCCGCGCTTATCGCGCGCCTGATGTGGTTTAAATCATTTTCAGTGGTGCAAAAAATAACTTTTGGCGCGCCGCCACCTTCAAGTGTGCGCAGCTTTTCCAAAAATTCAATCCCGCTCATCACCGGCATGTTCCAGTCCAGCAAAACGCCGTCCGGTAACTTGTCTTGGCAATATTCAAACGCTTTTTGGCCATCTTCAGCTTCATCACATTCAAACCCCAAATCTTCAACAATACGGCGCGCGACCTTTCGCACGACACGGCTATCATCGACAATCAAACATAATTTCATACACTCACTCTTTTCTTAATACGCCGCTTGCATTCTTTGTTAATGATCCACTTTTCCAAGCAATTTCGGTACATCCAAGACGACCAAAAGCCGTTTCTCAAGGCGATAAATTCCTTGCGATATATCATGCCATAATTGATCGAGCGTTGCTGGGTTATCTTCAAAATCCTCTTGCTGCAAAGTCAAAACATCACCGACACGATCAATGATTAAACTATAAAGCTCCCCTTGATATTCCACCACAACGCTCATCGCTTTTTGTGTATCCATCGGTCGCTTGTCCATTCCTAATTTTTTTCGGACATCAATCGCCGTAACAATGCGTCCGCGTAAATTCAGCGCGCCGGCAACTTCAGGCAAAGATAGCGGAATTTTGGTTACGCGCTGCTCCCCCAAAACATCTTGCACCTGCAAGACGGGAATCCCGAACATTTGATCCGCGATCACAATTGTTAAAAAATCGCGCTGCTTGTCATCGCCCGCTAATAATTGCCCTTCAATCCGCTCATGCGCGGTCTTGTCAGTGGATGATGCGCTCATGACGAAGCCCCTCCGTTATAATGTTTAGATAATGTCTCAGACAAAGTGGTTAGCAAGGTGTCGCGGTCAAACTTTGCGATATAGTTTGAGAATCCGGCTTGGAGGCCGCGATCAATATCCTTTTGGGTTGTGTGCGATGACAGCGCCACCATAGGGATATTTTGCCATTTTTCTTGTTCTTTTATTTTCTTGGCAAATTCAAACCCGTTCATTTCAGGCATTTCAATGTCACTTAAAATCACATCAAAATCCGCGCCATTATCACAAATGGCAAGCGCATCAATCGCGTTTTCCGCCGCCGTCACATGATAGCCCGCAATTTTCAAAAGCGGCATCATCATATTGCGGAAAAACGGGCTATCCTCAACCAGCAATATCCGCTTCACATCATGGCTTATCAGCATATCATCTTGCGGTTCATAAGGCTCATCACCATGATCTTTGTACCAATCACGATCCACCTGATGCAAAAAGTGCGACACATTTATCACATCGGTCGTTTTGCCGCGAATGATCGCAGAACCGAGCATGTCTTCGGCCTTGCCTGTCATTTTGATATCAATATGTTCTTCGGCGATATCGATAATCTGATCAACCACAAGCCCCATGGCTTTTTCTTTATCGGAAAACACCAAAACGGGCTTTTTATCAAACGATTCAATCGAAACTGCGCTTGAATATGGCAGTAATGTCATCAAGCTATCACGATATTGTACAACCATGCGCCCATCGGTATGCTCAATATCTTTTGTTTTAATATCCTCAAGCCGCGAAACCAGCGCCAGCGGAACGGCTTTTGGCGTTTGATCGCCTGCCTGAAACAAAAGGAGAGCTGTCTTGCTTTGCTGGGTGTCATCCTCAATTTGTGCGGCGCGCTTGTTTGCGCTGTCGGCAACGAAGCGGTCACCGGATGATTTGGCAATGCCGGAAGGGTCCAAAATCATAATCACAGAGCCATCGCCCAAAATCGTATTGCCGGAGAAAATATCGATGTCCTTCAAAATACTGGCAACAGGCTTAACGACAATTTCTTCCGTATCAAAAACACGGTCAACAATCACGCCCAAAACACAAGCGCCCACTTCCATGACAATAATATATTTGCCTTGGCCTTGTTTTTGGCTTTGGCTTTGGCTTTGGCTTTGGTCGATATCACGCTGATTATCAGGATGGTCTGTCAAATCTGCCAGCACATCATCCGTGAGAGGCTTATCCAGCTTTAACAGCGTTTGCAAAGACACCAGCGGCAATAAATGATCGCGCAAACGGAACACGGGCGAACCTTTAATCATTTCAATGCGGGTTTCCCCATCTGATGATGTCATTACAAGTTCTTTAACTGTCAGTTGCGGAATCGCAAACCGCTCGCCTGCCGATTGAACAATCAGAGCCGAAACAATCGCCAATGTCAGCGGAATTTTGATCGCAATGGTCGTCCCTTCATCCTCGACAGAGCTTAGCTCAATTGAGCCGCCAATTTTCTCGATATTGGTGCGCACAACATCCATCCCGACCCCGCGTCCTGAAACCGATGTCACCGCTTCAGCGGTTGAGAAGCCAGCTTTGAAAATATATTGCTGGATTTGCTGTGTGCTGAGTTGCTCTATCTCTTGCGCGCTCGCAAGGCCGTTGGCCAAGATTTTATCTTTGATTTTTTGGGTCGAAAGCCCTTTGCCATCATCGGCAATCTCGATAATAATATGCCCGCCTTCATGATAAGAGTTGAGACGAATTGTGCCATGCTCGGGCTTGCCTTTGGCAAGGCGCTCTTTTGGTGTTTCAATCCCGTGATCGCCGGAATTGCGTACCATATGGGTGAGCGGGTCTTTAATCAGCTCAAGCACCTGACGATCAAGCTCGGTATCTTTGCCCTGCATTTCCAGCTCGATCTTTTTACCGAGCTCCATCGAGATATCACGAATTATGCGCGGTAATTTCGCCCATGCGTTGCCGATCGGCTGCATGCGCGTTTTCATCACCCCTTCTTGCAGGTCGGACACAACATGATTGAGCCGCAACAGCGGCGCGCCGAATTCACTATCGTTGTGCGTGCGCAAAATTTGTAAAAGCTGGTTTCGGGTCAAAACAAGCTCGGACACCATCGTCATCAAATTTTCAATAACATCAACACTCACCCGCAAGGACTGGTTTGCCAAATTCGAGGCGCGCGCTTCCATGGCTTCCGGTGCTTGCGGCGCAGGTAGGTCTTTACCTTCGGTTTGCAATATCTGTTTTTCTGTCGCTTCATTTTCAGCAGCCGCCATAATCTCATCAAGCGACATTGAATTATCCAGCGCGACTTTGTCGTCTTCGCCGGCTTCTTTTAAAATATTGGCAAGTTTTGCGATCAATTCATCGTCACTGCCTTCCGGCTCTGCGCCATTGGCCTCAATTTCGCCGACAATGTATTTGATGCGGTCGAGCGATTCAAAAATCAACGTGACATATTCACTGGTCACTTCAAGCGCCCCGTCCCGAAACAGCCCCAAAACATCTTCGGCTTTGTGCGCGGTTTTTTCGAGTCGTGGCAAGCCGAGAAAGCCGCATGTCCCTTTAACCGTGTGAATCACACGGAAAATTTTGGATAATAAATCTTTATCATTAGGGTTTTGTTCAAGCTTCACTAGATCAACATCAAGCTCTGCAAGGCTTTCATTGGTTTCCGTCAGAAACTCAGCAATTAAATCGTCCATGGTAATCCCCAACTGATAATTTTGCGATAAAGCATGCGCACACTTTATCGTAAAAACAGATGCCGCGAAATCAATCACAGCGAACGCATACGATTATACTACCTTTACATACTGAAGGGATTGTTAAGTCTGACAAAAGATATCGATCAGGCGACTCGTGTCACCGCATAAACAACGCGGTCTTTCACAGCTGATTTGATCTTGATTTCGTAATGGTAATGCGCCGCCAATGTCGCCAAAGCAAAAGGATGCACCAAACGTGGATCAAGCTCTTGGGGGGAGAGTTTCAAAGCCAGCGCGTCTTCAACTTGTGCGCGTACAAGCGTATCTTCCGCGGTGGCGTGAATTTCAACGCAATCATCGCTTGCATTATATTGCACCGTGATCGCGCCGCCTTTTGGCAACGATTCTTGCGCCAACATCAAACCGCCAATGAGCATTTTACAAAAACCGTTCGGGCGCTCCTCAAACCCGAAATCCATGTAAGGGTCCCAGTCTTGGGTGATTTTACCGTCGCACGAAATCAGTTCGCCAAAAATTTTGTGAATGTCTTCAGGCTTGATGCTCGGATCACTGCCGCCCAAACCATAAACAATGCGGAAGGCCATGAGTTTGGCAGAGGCTGTCTTGGCGCTATGCGCTAAAAGTTCAATCGCATCATCGCTGCCTTCCATGCCCATTTCTTCCAAAAACTCAACGCCGTTATGAATAGCGCCAACGGGGCTGATAATATCGTGGCAAATGCGCGAGACCAAAAGCTCTAAAACCGCAGGGTCAAGCAAAGCGGCAGAGCGCGCCTGCTCGTTTGTGGGCGTTTGTGTCATGGTTTCATCCTGTGTATCTTTATTGCGGGAAAACAACGTCATAGCCAACTTTTTCAACCTCCGTAATTACCATTTTCTTGAGACGATCAAGCGCCTCTTGTGTTTTGGCTTCGGCGCGGGTGACCAGAACATTTTGTGTGTTCGAAGCGCGCAAAAGCCACCAGCCATCTTGTGTGACAACGCGCACGCCGTCAATATCATCAATATGCATAGCCGCGTCATTTTGCCCCAAAACGCGCACAGAGTCCGAAATTTTTTCAATCAATTCAAACTTATGGGCTTCATCCACCTCAAAGCGCACCTCAGGGGTGTTAAACATAACAGGCATATGCGCGGTCAAAGAAGACATCGCCGCCCCCGCTTCGCACACGCAGTTCATGAGCCGTATCGCGCAATAAACCGCATCATCAAAGCCATACCATTTATCATTAAAAAAGATATGACCGCTCAACTCGCCCGCAAGCGGGGCTTTGAGCTGTGCCATTTTGTCTTTGATCAGCGAATGCCCCGTTTTCCACATCACAGGCTCGCCGCCAAGGCGCGCGATTTCATCAAACAGCACCTGCGAGCATTTGACATCACCAATGATCGGCGCGCCGGGGTGTTCCTCCAAAACATCTTTGGCGTAAATTCCCAAAAGCAGATCACAACGCAACACATTGCCTTTTTCGTCCACCACGCCAATGCGGTCGCCGTCACCATCAAAGGCAACGCCAAAATCACATTTTTCAGCGCGGACAAGCGCGATTAAATCCTGCAGATTTTCATCGACTGTCGGGTCGGGGTGGTGGTTTGGGAAATTGCCGTCAATCTCGTCAAACAACAAGATATGCTTGCCGTTCAGGCGGCTGGTCAAACGCCTTACAATCTCGCCTGTCGCGCCATTGCCGCAGTCCCATGCGATTTTGGTGTTTGTTAAATCGACATCCAGATCACGCAAAATTCGGTCAATATAATCATTTTGAATATCAATTTCGCGCGCGCGCCCTGCGCCGCTCTCAAAATCCCCTGCCGCGACCAGCGCGCCGATATCCTGGATCAGCGAGCCAAATACAGGGCTGCTTTGCAGGGTCATTTTAAAACCGTTATAATCAGATGGGTTATGCGAGCCTGTAATCATGATGCCGCCATCCGCCATATGGTCTTTAACAGCAAAATAAAGCATGGGCGAAGGGCCAAGCCCGACATTTTCAACGATTAAGCCGCAATCGGTTAGGCCTTCAATCACACGGGCGCAGTAAAGCGGTGAGCTTTCGCGCCCATCATACCCCACACAAACGCGCGTGCCGCCACGGCGTTTTAAAAATGTGCCGAAACCACGCCCGACATAGTAAGCATCGGTTTCAGAGAGGTTTTTGTCCACCTGCCCGCGAATATCATATTCACGCAAGATTTGCGGATCAAAATTATGAGCCATATCTTTTTGCGCCACGTTTTCTGTCGCCGTTTGTGTCATCATTCATTACCCATGTGTTTTTTTAACATTTCGCGCACTTCATCGCCGATTTGCGCATCCGCTAAGGCAAAGGCGATATTGGCCTCGATAAAGCCCATCCGCCCGCCGCAATCAAAGCGCGTGCCCTCAAAGCGCAAGCCATGAAACGGCTGGTTACCAATGAGTTTGGCCATCGCGTCTGTGAGCTGAATTTCACCACCCGCGCCTTTTTCAAAGGCCGAGAGGTAATCAAACACTTCGGGCTGTAAGATGTAGCGGCCAATGACCGAGAGCGTTGAGGGCGCTTTGCTTGGCTCGGGCTTTTCAACCAAGCCTTTAACTTCGACCATATTGTCTTTGGTGTCACCCGTTTCAAGAACGCCGTATTTTTGCGTCTCCTCACGCGGCACATCCATCACAGCGACAATGTTACCGCCGCTTTCATTATAGGCGTTTATCATTTGCGACAGACAGCCCGTTTTGGCCTGAATGACATCATCAGGCAGCATCACCGCAAACGGCTCATCTCCCACCAGCTTGCGCGCGCACCAAATGGCATGGCCAAGGCCAAGCGGGCGCGCTTGGCGGGTTAAAAACAATTTGCCTTCGGGCATTTCGCAATCTGTGACCTTTTTGATCATATCCAGCTTGCCGCGCGCCTCTAAGGTTTGCATCAATTCGGGCTGGTGGTCGAAATGCTCTTCTAACATTTCTTTTTGGCGGCCTGTGACGAAGATAAATTCTTCAATCCCCGCATCGCGCGCTTCTTCAAAAGCGTGCTGGATGAGGGGGCGATCACCAAGCGGCAGCATTTCTTTGGGCATGGCTTTGGTCGCCGGCAAAAACCGCGTTCCAAGCCCCGCCACAGGAAACACCGCCTTGCGGACAGGTTTAAAAGATGATGTCATAATTCACGCACTATTTATTGATATTCATAGAATTTCTCGCACAGATGCCCCCGCAGATCAAGGCGTGAAGCAAAATGGTGCACCAAACAATTTTTGAAGGATTTTAAGGGGAAAGCTTCCACGCTTGAGGAGCCGTGCTGATTCGCTTGCCGACACGGTAAAAGCCGCCTTGCGGGATATGGGTCAATTCAACACGCACTTCGTTCTCTCGTACGCGCACAATTGTACCTTGTGTTCCCGCCGCAATGCCTAATATGTCGCTAAAAGACCGCCCGCTTGAGGGCGTGTCACCACAAGAAGAAGGGCTTGTATTGATTGCCACTTTTGTTCCGACTGTGAAATCTTTTGTTAAGCTCATCTTTTGCGTTCTCTCATTCATTTTATTTTAAAATATAGATACGGAATCACTTGCCTTTAAGCAAGATATCTCTGGCAGCATTGATTTTGGAGGTTAGCCAAGCCGAGCCGTCTTGGTCGGGATGGAGTTTTTTGATGAGTTTTTTATGGGCCGCGTTTATTTCGGAATCGCTTGCCCCGCTTGAAAGACCCAAGATTTCATAGGCTTCTTTTTTGGTCAAATTAAAGCTGTGCGTATTGTGAAAAGAAGATTTTGCCTCCTCCTCGCTTTCGGTATTGTTTTGATATTGTCCGGCAAATTTCTTGGCCTGACGACGGCGGTGATAGGCTGATAAAATAATTGGCAACATCGCAACAACAAGCCCGATTGCGCCCGCCAAGCGGCCTGTAATCGCCATGTAAAACAAAGAGACGCAAACCGTTAAAATTGCCGCTGTCAAAAACAATGCCGATATTTGGCGTAACTCGGCGCTGATAAAGAAACGATAGAGACCATATAGGCCGACCAACAATCCAAAGCCGATAATGATATAATGCATAGAGTTTCTTTCAGTGTTGATACGCTCTGCATAACTTAGAATAAAAGGAACATTTTACAAAGCAATATCACTTTTTAGCGATATGGAAAATAATATTTTGACTCACATTTAAATCTGACGTAGAGTCATTAAATTCAAACTAAGAGTGTGTGCAAAAATGACTACGAAAACCTATATTTTGAGATATGGCAAAACGCTTCTCCTACAAGAGGTGAAAACCAAAACATTACCGATTGATCTGGCTGGACTATGCCAAAGTTATGATGGCATTGTTTTGAGAAAAATCTATGGCCGTGGTCATTTTGCCGAGATTGAAACAAGCCCTGACTGCTTTGAGAGCGTTAAACCTTTGATCGAAAGCAAGGGTTGTGAGATTTTTGAGGCCGAGAACCAATATGTGCAATCAAGCCACAGCACTTAAAGCCCCAAAAGACAGACAAAATAAAAGCCGCCCTAAAAAAAGCCACAATGAAGCGGCTTTTTTTATGCGTTGTTATTGAGCTTATGCAGCAAGACTACGCAATACATAATGCAAGATGCCGCCATTTTTGAAATATTCCAGCTCATCGACCGTGTCGATCCGGCACAAAAGCTTCACTTGCTCGGAATCGCCATTCTTGCGATGAATTGTCATACTCATTTCCGCGCGCGGTGAAACCGTGTCAATACCATCGATATCAAATGTCTCCGTGCCGTTCAGCTTCAATGTTTTACGTGTTTGACCATCTGTGAACTGAAGCGGAATAACGCCCATCCCAATCAGGTTGGAGCGGTGGATACGCTCGTAACTTTCGGTGATAACAGCCTGAACGCCTAAAAGCCGTGTTCCTTTTGCCGCCCAGTCGCGCGATGATCCTGTGCCATATTCCTTGCCGCCGATCACAACCAGAGACTTATTCTCGCCCTGATATTTCATCGCCGCATCATAAATGCTCATTTGTACGCCGGAAGGCATATGTTTGGTAAATCCGCCCTCGACATTATTGAGCATTTCGTTCTTGATACGAATATTGCCAAATGTACCGCGCATCATAATTTCATGATTACCGCGGCGCGCGCCGTAAGAGTTGAAATCGCGTGGTTTGACACCTTTTTTCTCTAAATATAACCCAGCCGGTGAATCGCGCTTAATCGCGCCGGCAGGCGAAATGTGGTCGGTTGTGACAGAATCACCCAAAAGCGCTAAACAATGCGCGCCTTTGATATTTTCAACCGCGCCTGCCATCGCGCCCATCCCTTCAAAGAAAGGCGGATTTTTGACATAGGTGGATTTATCAACCCAGTCATAGGTTTCGCCGCTTTCGTTACTGCCGATTGTTTTCCACTCTGCTGTGCCTTCAAACACGTTGCTGTAACGCTCTTTGAACATTTCAGGGGTAACCGAGCTGGCAATACAATCCTGAATTTCTTTCAGCGAGGGCCACAAATCTTTCAAGAAGACATCGTTGCCATCTTGGTCTTGGCCGATGGCGTCTTTATAAATATCAACAAACAAACTGCCCGCAATCGCATAGGCCACAACCAAAGGCGGCGAGGCAAGATAGTTTGATTTCACATGCGGGCTGATGCGCCCTTCAAAGTTGCGGTTGCCTGAAAGCACGCCGCAGACATTTAAATCATGCTCTTCAACCAAGCCTTTGAACGGATCAGGCAATGGCCCTGAGTTCCCGATACAAGTGGTACAGCCATAGCCGACAAGGTTAAAGCCGAGCGCGTCCAGATCATCCTGCAAGCCTGCTTTTTCCAGATAATCGGTAACAACTTGTGAGCCGGGCGCGAGTGAAGTTTTCACCCATGGCTTCACTTTAAGCCCTTTTGCCAGCGCATTACGCGCGACAAGGCCAGCGGCCAGCATAACAGAAGGGTTTGAAGTGTTGGTACAGCTGGTAATCGCGGCAATGGCGACATCGCCATGACCAAAATCGTAATCCTCGCCTTCAATTTCAAAACGCGGCGCATCGGCGGCTGTTTTAATCTCTTTGCCAAGCTCGTTTGATAAATGCGCCTTATAGGAGGCCGCCGCCTCCGACAGCGCCACTTTATCTTGCGGGCGCTTCGGCCCAGCCATAGACGGAACAACGTCGCCCAGATCAAGCGCGACTGTGTCGGTAAAGACAGGCTCTTGAACATCGCCCGCCTCGCGCCATAGGCCTTGTTCTTTGGAATATGCTTCTACAAGCTTGACGCGGTGCGGGTCACGGCCTGTGAAGGTCAGATAATCAAGGGTTGATTGGTCAACAGGGAAGAATGCACATGTGCTGCCAAATTCTGGCGACATATTGCCGATTGTGGCTTGGTCGGCAAGGCTGAGATGATCAAGGCCACTGCCGTAAAATTCAACAAATTTGCCGACAACGCCTTTTTCACGGAGCATTTGCGTGACAGTCAAAACCAGATCGGTCGCGGTTGCGCCCTCTTTAAGCTTGCCTGTTAATTTAAAGCCAATCACTTCGGGAATGGTCATGGAAATCGGCTGGCCGAGCATGGCGGCTTCGGCCTCGATACCGCCCACGCCCCAGCCCAAAACAGCAAGGCCGTTAATCATGGTGGTGTGGGAGTCCGTGCCGACAACCGTGTCAGGATAGGCGACCATATTGTCGCTTTCATCATCCTTATCGCTCCAGACCGTCTGGCCGAGATATTCTAAATTCACCTGATGGCAAATGCCTGTGCCGGGCGGCACAACGCGAAAATTACGGAAGGCATCTTGCCCCCAGCGCAAAAACGCATAGCGCTCACCATTGCGCTCAAACTCGCGCTCGACATTATATTGGAACGCCTCGGGCGTGCCGAATTTATCCACCATCACCGAATGGTCAATCACCAGATCAACAGGGGCAAGCGGGTTAATTTTTTGCGGGTCACCGCCCAAAGCTTGCATCGCCTCGCGCATCGCCGCCAGATCAACAACCGCCGGCACGCCTGTAAAATCCTGCATCAAAACGCGCGCCGGGCGAAAGGCGATTTCGTGATCGACCTTGCCGCCATTATCGAGCCATGTTTTTAAAGCCTTGATATCGTCTTGGGTCACCGAGCGGTCATCTTCATGGCGCAGTAAATTTTCAAGAAGCACTTTCAAGGTAAAGGGCAGGCGCGAAATATCGCCGATTGTCTCCGCGGCTTTGGCCAGCGAGAAATAATCGTAAGATTTGCCGTCAACGCTCATTGAAGTGCGTGTTTTCATTTTGTCATGTCCGGTGCGTGCCATGAGAATATCCTCTCTGCTATAGAATCAGTTTTTAAAATCAGCCAGATCATATCATGAACACGCCCCGCTCAAAAGGGTGAACAGATATTAAAGCGCAAATGAAGACCATCGAAAACATGTAAGGAAATAAAAAAAGACATAATGTTCATAATTACGCCACATTTGTGTGGGATAGTAAAAATAGAACAAGATTTCCAGATCTGTTCCGAAGTTTTTAAAACTTCCAGCATTTAAATTCAAAGCCGCTGTGTCATTCACTTGAACAGCGGTTTTTTTTATTTAAAAACCCTCCTGCGGGCAGGCATCTGAAATCCGCGCATATTCTTCGATCGTGTCCACTTTGCTTTGGGCGTAATTACGGTCTTGCATCATATGAATAAACAGCGCTTTCAGCGCTTCGGCGACATCATCGCGGATCATGTTGCGCGCCGGCACATGCAAGGAGCGCGGCGCTAAAAAGATATAATCTTGCGGGCGCTCCCACAACAGATGGAGGCCAGACATGATGCGGTCTGAATGTTTTTGCAGCACGTCACGATCAACATCAATATGTTTGGCCTCATGTGCAAAAATTTCTTTGAACAAACACGGGCGCTTTTGAAAATCTTGTGCGACGTAGATTTTAGAAGTCATGGAGAGCGTGATATCAATTTGCTCTATCGCAAAGCATTTGGGGTTCTGTGGCGATTTTTTAAACGACAACGCGTGCGCCAATTTAATATCGCCGCTCATCATGCCGCCCGTAATGACATCCACATCACCAGCAAAGCGTGAGGGCAGTGTCTGTTTCATACGCCCCAAATCCTCAACCGCTTTGGTCATATCAAAACGAACCGGCACTTCGACAATGTCAATATTGATTGATGGCTTAATCGCCTGATCCATACAAAAAGATGGTTCTTGATACGCCTGATTATTCGCTGGCTTAATTGCATGAGCCTGATGCCCGATTACAAAAACCAAGAGCGCAAAAACAGCCAGAAAAAGCTGTTGTGTGCGCCGGCGCTTATAAGCCGCAATCAAAACGGATTTCATCCTGAAATTCCTGTAAATCAATAACGCGGCGGCGTTTTTTTAGTTCTGAATTGATGCGCGCAACAGAGCCTTCAACATAAGCCTCAACGGACTGACGATGGCTATGCACCAAATCCTTCACAGGCTTTTGTAAATCAGGGCCGCGAACATTCAAGTTCGGGCGCTTATATCCTAAATCAGCGCGCAACCTATCTATTTCTTCTTCTATAAATAACGCCTCTTCTAGCATTAATTCGGTTTCAAGCTCGTATAGTGAATCATACATGCAACTCCCAGGCGGAAATTCAGCAGCAATCATAACGCTGTGTCTGGTCTCAATTTTCACGTGTAATTCAGATAGATAAGAGCAACCCATCGCCGGGAACGGGTCAAAATTAGAGCGCGTTGCAACGAACAGCTCTGTTTGACCCAAGCTTGCGTGCGGCCCTGTAAAGCGCGCTTTATAAATGCGCTCTTTTTCAATCGTTAAAGCTTTCACATCAAGCGATTGATTATATTGCGTCATGCTGTCATCACGGATAAAATCCAAAACATAATCTACATTGTGGGGGCACACCGCTTTTTGCTCCTCCACAATTCTTTCACGCTTGTAAGGCGATACGGTTTTTCTTGTCTCTTGCTCCTGCCCTTGCGCTTGCTTTGGTTTTTCAAGGCGCGGCATTGACTCCTGTGCTTGTGACGGCGCGGGTATAAACGCCAGAAGAAACAAGCCCCCAAACACGATACGCGCAAACGATATTGTCAGTTTTTTTTGCTTCATATCACCTTACCTTTGCTCACTTAGTTTGACGGCGGCTTGCCGACATATATTATTCACGCGCTCATATTCTTCAAGTGTGTCAATCTTGCCTTGCTCATAATTCATTTCTTCGTACAAATTTTTCTCATGCGCTTTGACGACCTGATTGATAATATCAACAAGCTGCTTTTGCACCGCATCGACTTCATCGAGATGATAAGGGCCGATGGCGCCTGTTTTGTTGACGGCATCTTGTAAATCCTGGCCGACGCGCTGTGAATAGTTATTGATAACGCGGCGGTCTGTTTTGACATGTTTTAATTCATGATCCAAAATGGCTTCGCGGCAGCCTTTATAATTATTTTCTTTGGCCAAATAAATAATCGGCGAAAGTGTGATTTGCAGCTTTACGCTGTCATACCAAAGGCAAGCCAGCTCTTCATGTGGATAGCGCTTTACGCCCCATTTAACTTCTAGCTTAATTTCAGGCTTATCATAACGAAGCCCGCCCGTGGCGGTGTCCAGATTAACCGCATAAGGGCTGGTTGTGTTGGTTTCAAAAGCCCCCAGCTCGGCGGATGTTTTTGAAAAATCATACTCCACATCGTTTGTATAGGGCGCTATCACAACTTGCGGCGGCTTGGGAATGGAACATTCAATCCGCCCGCTTGCTAAAAGCATCAAGCCGGAAAGCGCTATAACATCAAACCCAAACATACAAAAACCTTACTCAAGAAAAAATGGCGCAGCAGAGCGCAAAGAAAATTATCCGCCTTATCCCCGCATTATAATTGCATTTTTTTTGATAATGCAACAACGCTATTAACACTCCGCTTATATTATGATATCGCTTTTTTAAGGGTAAAAACAAGTTTGCAAAGGGTTCATATGATTACCATCGGCCACATTCTATTATTTATACTCGATGTCTATTTCTGGATTATTATCGCCACGGTCATCATCAGCTGGCTTATTGCGTTCGATGTTTTAAACGTCCGTAACGCCCAAGCGCGCAATATTGTAGGGCTTTTAAACAAGCTGACAGAGCCTGTTTACAAGCCATTGCGAAAATATATCCCCTCCCTTGGCGGGATCGATGTGACACCGATTATTGTCATTTTTACGATCTATATTTTACAAAATCTTATTGTTCGCTCCTTTATATATTAAGGCTTTCGCATGAGCATCATTATCGACGGTAAGGCGCACGCCGCCGCCTTAAAAAAATCAATCGCCGCCCAAATCGAAGCTTTGGCTTCAAAGCCCGGCTTGGCGGTTATTTTGGTCGGGGACGACCCTGCCAGTCATGTTTATGTGAAAAACAAAATTAAAGCCTGCGCAGCAACCGGCATTATAAGTGCCGAACATCAGCTCCCTGAAAACACGACCGCCGCTGCGATTGCTGATGTTATAAAAGATCTCAATGATGATTCATCCATCGATGGTATTTTGCTACAGCTTCCTTTGCCCGGCTCTTTGGCAAAAGACCAAGAGCGCCTTGTGCAAATGATTGCGCCGCACAAGGATGTTGATGGTTTGACCACTGTGAATGCAGGGAAATTAATGCTGGGTATTGATGACGGTCTTGTTCCCTGCACCCCGCAAGGTAGCTTACTGATGATACAATCCATCAAGCCTGATTTAAGCGGTCTTCACGCTGTTGTGATCGGGCGCTCGAATTTGTTTGGCAAGCCGATGGGGCAATTATTGCTTCAGCAAAACTGCACCGTAACACAATGTCACTCGCGCACGCGCGATTTGCCTAGCATTTGCGCCCAAGCCGATATTCTGATTGCCGCGGTCGGCCGCCCCCAAATGGTTCAGGCAGACTGGGTGAAGCAAGGCGCGATTGTGATTGATGTCGGGATTAACCGCACAGATGAGGGTAAACTGGTCGGTGATGTTGATTTTGAGAGCGTAAAAGACAAAACAGCCGCCATTACACCCGTGCCGGGCGGCGTCGGGCCGATGACCATTGCTTGCCTTTTGCAAAACACGTTAAAAGCGCATATCACAAAACAAGCGCGCTAGAGCGTTACCTATCTAAAGTTCAGATCACCTTGGGGCGTTTTGGTTAAAAGATTTAATTCACGCCAATTCACAGACGCTTTGGTAAAATCACCCAGCAAACGCGCAACGGCCTGTTTTTTGCCTTTTTCAAAGAATGAAGCCTCCTCTGAAAATACCATACGCAACGTATAGTAATCAGTTAAAAAGGCGCGCGATGGTTCAGGCCAGACAATATCGCCGCGCGCTGTCATCACGCTATCAAGGCTCAAAAGAGATGATTTGAGACGCGCTTGCACCTGCTCTGCAAGCTCTTGCGGCGTGCCTGTATGTTGCACTTGAACATCGACGCCGCAAATTTCAAAATCGTCTTCGGCCGCTTTAAACGGCGTTACGGGCAATTCAAATAATGCATTTTCACTATAATCAACAGGCGTTAAAACTTGCGGCTTTTTGCCCAGCGCCCCAATAATTGAGGCGGCAAAGCTGAGCGTACCGACACGATTTTTACTATATTCTCCGCCATAGATATCACCTGTATGATCGCCTTCTTCAAGTGCGCGCAGCCATGCGTTATGAATTTTTTCAGCCGCATCACTTTGCCCGCAATAATTAAGCATCATCACCGCTGCCATCAAAAGCCCTGAAGGATTGGCCATGTTTTTGCCGGCAATATCGGGCGCTGTGCCGTGAACAGCTTCAAACATCGCAAAATCCTGCCCCAAATTCGCTGAGCCGCTCAGCCCAACAGAGCCGAGCGCTTCGCTGACAACGTCCGAGCCGATATCGCCATACATGTTTTGCGTCACGACCACATCAAAATCATTAGGCCGCGCGCCAAGGCGGGCAATTCCGATATCGGCGATGTAAAATTCGGCCTTGATATCAGGGTAATCAGTGGCAACCACATCAAACACATCGTGGAAATTTGTGCCATCAGTCATTTTTTGAATGTTGTCTTTGGCAATCGCCGTTACTTTTTCACGGCCATTGGCGCGGGCATATTCAAAGGCGGCGCGCATGATGCGCTCTGATTCAGAGCGGGTCGAGACTTTGCGCCCAACCGCCACGTCCTTGGTCGGGCGATGCTCGATTCCAGCGTATAAATCTTCTAAATTCTCGCGCACGATCACCATATCAACATTTGAAGCATTGCTGCGCGGGGCAATAACAGGCTCAAGCGACACAGAGGGACGAATATTGGCGAACAAGTCAAAACGCTTGCGGATGGCGACATTGACGCTGCTATAGCCTTTACCCTGCGGCGTGCTAAGCGGCGCTTTTAAAAGGGCTTTGCAGGATTGAAGCACATCAAAATCTGCATCCGAAATGCCTTTGGTTTCGCCCGCTTCATAAGCTTTCATGCCCACCGTCACTTCATGCAAATCAAGCTTGGCACCCGCACATTTCATAATTTCAAGCACAGCCTCCATGATTTCAGGGCCAATGCCATCCCCTTTTGCCACGGCTACTTTAACGGGGGCAATTTTAACGGGTGTATTTTGTACAGACGATGATTGTGCCACGGGCAACTCCTTCGATATATGTGAAATCGAAAGCTAATTCATTATGCAAAAAAATGCAAGATGTGTGTGTTTGTAATTGCGGGTTATTCGCCCTGCGTTGCGCTATAACCTGCCACGCCGTCAAATGTATGAAGCATCACCGCTTTGGTGAAGTTCATATCCGCCTTGTTCAAACGCTCCATCAACGCAATCACTTGTGATGTATTGATCGCGCCGTTTTTTCCCATGAAACGCAAACGCCAATTATCGGCGCAAAATGTTTCGGGGCGACCATCTGGCCAGACTTTAACGCCGCGATTTGAGATCAAATACAGCTCTAGATCATCCGTGACACAAGGCATAATTTTGGCGGCCAGATCATCAGCGCTACCATCCCAGTTCAAGTTCACATCAACGCCCACGCGCAATTTCTCTTCTTTGCGCACTTTTTTAAGAGGCGGCATTTTCATACCACCAGCCGCAACGCCCGCATAATCAGCCGGCTTCATTTTTTCGGGCAGCTGCCCGAGGCGGGCAATGACAGCATCGGTAAACTCTTTTGTTCCGACTTTTTCACGGCTTGTTCCGTCGCGATAAATTTCGCCCGTATGAATGCCGTCTTCAATGGTTTTAAACCACGCATTATGAATGTTGGCGGCAATATCGCCTTGACCAATATGCACAAGCATCATCACAGCGCCCAAAATCAGCCCCGATGGGTTTGCGATCCCCTGCCCCGAAATATCCGGCGCGCTGCCATGGACAGCTTCAAACATCGCAAAATCTTGCCCGATATTGGATGAGCCACCCAAACCAACAGAGCCTGTAATTTCAGCCGCAATGTCAGAGACAATATCGCCATATAAATTCGGCAAAACGATAACATCAAACATCTCTGGCGAAGAGGCCACTTTGGCCGCGCCGATATCAATAATCATGTGATCTTTTTCAATATCGCTGTAGTCTTCCCCAATCTCATCAAACACTTTGTGAAACAAACCATCGGACAATTTCATAATATTATCTTTGGTCATGCAGGTGACTTTTTTGCGACCATTGGCGCGCGCATATTCAAACGCATAGCGCACAATGCGCTCTGTGCCGGGGCGCGAGATTAGCTTGAGCGAAGCCATCACATCTTGCGACTGACGATATTCAATCCCGCCATAGAGATCCTCTTCGTTCTCACGAATTATAACAAGATCCATATCCGGATGTTTGGTTTCGACATAAGGCGCATAAGACACGCAAGGCCGCACGTTAGCATAAAGCCCCAGCGTTTTACGGATGGTGACATTCAGGCTTTTAAAGCCGCCGCCTTGGGGGGTCGTGATCGGGGCTTTAAGAAAAATTTTAGTGCGCTGAAGGGATTCCCACGAAGATTCTGCAATGCCGCTAGTGACGCCACTTTTATAAACGCTTTCGCCAACGCTAATCTCTTCCATATCCAGCTGCGCGCCCGCCGCTTCCAACACGCGCAAAGTCGCATCCATAATTTCAGGGCCAATGCCGTCACCGCGCGCAATTGTTATGGCTGTCTTTTTTGTCATTATAAATTACGCTTTCTTTACTTTAACTTTGACGTCAACTTTGGTTTCAATCACTTCGTCTTGTGTATATTTCTCATTCACCGCAGGACCAAAGCGCAACAGGCCATAGGCCAAAAACGCCGAACTAATCGAGCCCATCAAAACACCAAGGCGCACATAAGCCTGCATTTCAATACCATCATACGCAAGGCCGCCAATAAACAGCGACATTGTAAAGCCGATACCGCATAAAAGCGAGACTGCATACAGGTGAATCCAGTTCGCCCCGCGCGGCTTGGGCGAGAGCTTGAGCTTGATCGTCAGCCACATAAAGCCGAACACACCTATCTGTTTACCGACAAACAAACCAAGCGCAATACCAAGCACCACAGGTTGCGTTAGATCGGCAAGCGTAATGCCGGCAAACGGAACACCCGCATTGGCAAAGGCAAAAATCGGCAAAATCCCAAACGCGACCCACGGATGCAAACCATGTTCCATATGTTTAAGCGGTGAATAGGTTGGGTCTTTTCGATCCCGCATCGGGATAAATAGCGCCGTGACTACGCCTGCAAGCGTGGCATGAACGCCCGACTTCAGAACAGCCGCCCATAATATCAGCCCGACCAGCACATAAGCCCCTGTGCTGAGAACATTTTTACGATTCATTATAAACAAAACAACCAAGGCGGCGCCGGCAAAATAAAACGCTTCTTGCACAATATTGCTGGAATAAAAGATCGCAATAATCATAATCGCGCCGAGATCGTCAATAATCGCAACCGCCGTTAAAAGAACTTTCAAACTCGCCGGCACGCGGCTTTTCACAAGGGAAAGAACCCCGAGCGCAAACGCGATGTCTGTCGCCGCCGGAATCGCCCAGCCTGCAAGCATTTCAGGATTGTCTTTGTTTAAGTACCAAAAAATCGCCGCCGGAATGGCCATACCGCCAACCGCGGCAATGGCGGGCAATAGCGCGCGTTCACGTGTGGAAAGCTCGCCTTCCATAATTTCACGTTTAATTTCAAGCCCGACTAAAAAGAAGAAGATCGCCATAAAGCCATCATTAATCCACATCAAGATCGGCTTGTGAATTTCAATATCCATCGAACCGACATCGGAGAGGCCAACACGGAAATCAATTTCATTGAGAATATAGTTGTACCAAACATTGAGGGGGCTGTTGGCGATAATCAATGCCAAAATAGCCATAAACACGAGTGTGATACCACCCGCCGCTTCCATTTTGAAAAAATGACGCGTCATGTTCATTAGGTCTTGGGAACGTTTTACCGTAAATGTCTCGATTTTATCGACTATATTTGAAACCATAACTCTCACATTGTTTGTCTAACAAAAATAAAGAGGTAACGATAAATAAACTATTTCAAAAGTACAGTGAAATCGAAACCTTAATTGTGAGCCGTTTCTTGACTTCGTCCATTATTCTGACAAAATAGCTGCCACAGCAACTTTTCATAGTGAGATTTCTTTAATGCTCGTATTCCAGCGATTATTATCACGGTGCGCGCCGTTATTGTCCCTGACAGCTTTTGTATTACTCTGTTTATCAAGCGCCCCCGCGCTTGCTTTAGAAACGCGCGAGCAGACCATCAACATGGTCACCCACCCTGCGGCTATTCTTTGTTTAATTGTGTTTGTACTGTCTTATGTGGCGGTTTTACTGGAAGAAAAAACCCATTTGCGCAAATCCAAGCCCGTGATGCTGGGCGCGGGGATTATCTGGATCATTATCGGCATCATGGCGCCCTCTTATGATATTGACCACGACATGCTGCATGATGCGATTTTCCATGGGCTGGATGAATATGGCAGTCTTTTATTATTCTTGCTCGCGGCGATGACCTTCATTAGCGCGCTACAAGAGCGCAATGTCTTTGATGTCTTACGGACAAAGCTTGTCAATGCGGGGCTAAACATCAAACAGCTTTTTTGGGTCACGGGAATCATGGCGTTTTGCCTTTCGCCGATTGCCGATAATTTGACCACAGCGCTTGTTTTGGGCGCTGTCATTATGGCGGTAGGGGCGAATGATCCTAAATTTGTCGCGCTGGCGTGTATTAATGTTGTGAATGCCGCGAACGCTGGCGGCGCTTTCAGCCCGTTTGGGGATATTACGACCCTCATGGTCTGGCAAGCCGACAAAGTCGAGTTTTTTGAATTTTTTGCGCTGTTTTTGCCCTCTGTTGCCTGTTTCATTGTACCCGCCACGATCATGAGCTTTTTCGTGCCACAAGGCATGCCATGGGCGATCAAAGAAGAGGTCTCTTTAAAGCGTGGCGCAAAAACGATTATTTTGCTCGGCATTCTCACCATTGCGATGGCTGTCGGGCTTGAGCAAATGCTTGGTCTGCCGCCTTTCCTTGGCATGATGACAGGGATGAGCGTTTTGATGCTGTTTTCTTATTATGTCCGCAAGGTCGGCAAAGGAAAAGACGAAGATTTTGATATTATGAAGCTGGTTGCCTCTGCGGAATGGGACACGCTGCTGTTCTTCTTCGGCGTGATTTTCAGTGTCGGCGGCTTAACCTTTATCGGCTATATGGAGCTGGCATCAACAACGATGTATGATGGCTGGGGCGCAAGCACCACCAATATCGCGCTCGGCTTTGCCTCTGCCATGATTGACAATATTCCCGTTATGTTTGCGGTGCTAAGCATGAATCCGGAAATGGATCATTTCCAGTGGCTTTTGATTACGCTAACAACAGGGGTTGGCGGCAGTATGCTTTCGATCGGATCAGCCGCTGGCGTGGCGCTTATGGGCGTGGCGCGCGGTCACTACACCTTCTTTAGCCATTTGAAATGGACGCCCGTTTTAATCCTCGGCTATGCCGCCGCGATTGCAGTTCACTTTTTAGTGAACGGGTAAAGGCCGCACGCTTTATGAAAGAGTTCGCAGAAAACAAAGCCTTGCTGGCTATTGGCCTTGCGCTGTGTGGTTATTTCACTTTCAGCATCGTCGATGTCGCGGCCAAATATCTCGGAGCGATTTATAATGTGCATCTGATTTTATTTATCGCCAATTTCATCGGCTTTGTCGTTTTATGTGGCTTTATTCTCATCCATAAAGGCCCCCGCGCGATCATCCCGCGTCAACGATTTGATCTGCATTTATTTCGCGCCGCCCTTATGGTTGCCAATAGTTATTTTATTGTGGCAGGGCTCACCTATATAAGCATTGCCGATATGTATGGGCTTTTGTTTGCCTCGCCCTTTATCATGACGATTTTATCGATCTTTATTTTAAAAGAAACGGTCGGCTTGCATCGCTGGGTTTCAATCATTGTTGGTTTTATCGGTGTTTTAATTATTTTGCAGCCCGGCTATTCCACCATGAATTTAGGAATGCTGTTTGGTGTTTGCGCCGCTCTGGTGCTGGGCATGAACGCCATTGTGATACGCATGATCGGCTCTGGTGAATACACCCCCATTTTTCCGTTTTATGCCATGCTCGCGGTCACGCTTTTTAACGCGCCATTTGCGTTGATGGATTTTGTAATGCCGCCGCTCGCGCATCTAGCGATTTTTGCGGTTTATGGTGTCGGTATTGTGATCGCCATCGGCCTCATTGCGCGCGCTTATGTAACCGCGCCCACCACAGCAACAATTGCGCCGTTTGTTTATAGCTCGATGATATGGGCGGTTTTGTTTGGCTATTTGATCTTTGATGATATCCCCAAAATAACCACCTATATCGGCGCGGCTGTCATTATGAGCGCTGGCTTTTATTTGCTTTATCGCGAGCAGCAAGCCAAAAAATCCGCGCGCACATGAAAAGTTTAGGATTGATTTTTTGGCCTCACTCATGCAGTGTCTCTTTACATAAATAAAGGACAGGCATGCGAAATAACGATTTAAAAACATCTTTAAAAGAACTTGGAGCGCTCAGACGTGCAAAAAACGTCAATGTGCCGCTTCGACCTGATGAGGAAATGATTGATATCGGCGCCAGCGCAGGCGGCGTTGACCTTGAAACGGCGCGCATCATTTATGAAACTATGGTTCATGCCAGCCTTCTTTCCAAAAAGAAAATAAAAGCCTAAAGACAAAAATATTCATAAACCGCGTTGTTTTGGTCAACGCGCAAATTTTGAAGCGCCGACCCACAAGAGAGGGTCGGAACGATGAGATAGGATGTGCAAAAATCAGGAGCCGTCGAACTGCCGGCGCACCCGCTCACGCTCATCAGGGTCAAGAATAATATTATTTTGAATCGCATGGGCTTTCCTGTTTTGTATGGTCATGTTTTCGGCATCAATCTGCTTTTGGCGTGATTGCCCGGCGCGATACAGCAATCGCGCCAGAACAATCAAGCTCAGCAAAAGCAAGCCGCTTAAAAGCGCTGTCATCATTTATTTTTCGCCTTGGTTTTAGGCGCTTTGTTCGGCACAAAATAAACCAAAAGCGCCGTGATAATAGCCGCCGCTGATTGGATAATTTCAGGCGAGATGATCTCCGCGCTTAGATTTGTAAATTCTGTGATGAGATAAACCAGCGCGCCGATAAAGGCGACAATGGCTTTGTCGATGGATGTAAACATATTCGTGTTCCTTTTTGTTTGTTGTGATTAGGGTTTTGTAAGGCGGTAAAAAATGTGATTGCCGAGAACGGTGACAGGCTTTTCGCCCTTCGCCCAATAGGGCAAAATGCCAGCGGCGTGGTAGTGATCCGCCCTATTTGTAATGTCTGGCAAATGGCCATAAAGTGCGCGCTGTGCAATGCGCATGGCGGTGGCGAAATAAAGATCATCGCGCTCCACTGACAACACTTTGCCAAAATTCGGGTCATCCTTATTCCAGCAGCTAAACTGAAACGGCTTTTGGCAGACTTCGATGATGCTGTTGCCCCACCAGCCGCCGATTTCTGTGCGATTGATGACAACATTAGCAACGGCCTGCATCCCCGCGCTCCCCTCGCCGCGTGCCTCGCCCCACATGGTGCGTGCCAGCACGTCAATATTGAGCGCGCTTTGAAAGCCAGCAGAATCCGCTTCTGTTTTGATGTCGTTGATAATCGCTGAAGCCGGCGCTTCGCTGGGGGCCGTCGGCGTTAAATATTTCATGTCTCTCTCCTGAAGTTAAATTATGTGGGCGTACGTGGTGTTTTAAGGCGGGCGTTTAAGGATTCGGCTTTCATCGCGGTGTGGTCGAGCTTTGATTCAATTCGTAGTAAATGCGACACAAGCCGCACTTCAAGCTCTTTCAAATCAGAAATCGAAGCATAGCTTTTGGCCACTTCCAGCTTAAAGCCTGATAGCGCCTCGCGCATTTGGGCGTGGCGCGTGTCGATCACTTCGCGCAGATGCGTGAGCGCCGTTTCAGAATCGCGCCGCGTGCGCCAGATAAAGGCAAATAATGCCCCCAGCGCCGGCAAATCAAACACCGTAATCCACCACACCAGATCTTGTGAAAAAATGGACATGTTTGTGCCCCTTTCTTTGTTAGGTTGTGATTGTGGTTATGAGTTAAATATCGAAATCAGTATCAGCGGCAAAACCATCGCGGCCTTTTTGCCAATTTGTGCGCCCGCCATGATAAAAGCGTTTTAATCGCACAGGCTCTTGCGAAAGCGCGCCCGCAACCGCGTCCAGCCCATCATCTTTTTGACCGCGCAAACCGGGTCGCCATTCCTGAATTTCGGCAATAAAAGGCGTTTGATAAATATCGCGATGAACATAAAGCATCCGCGCCGCCAAAACCGTATCAAACGCCTCCATAATCCGCACATCTTTGGCGCGCGACTGGCTAATTTCCTTCACCGCGCACGGCACATGCGCTTTGGCGAGTTCACGCCGCAAAATATTTGGCAAAAACCGCCCGATGCCGTTAATTTCAAGCGCGACAGACGGCACATAAAAAGCCTTTAAAAGACGCGCAATCTGGCGACATTGATCGCTCGCCTCATCACTATTTGTGTCCGAAATATCACTTTTGATATAAGCCAAATGATGCAGCCAATAACAGCCCTTCTCATCCGTAAACACAATCGCCAAAACACTTGCATCGCCGCCCGCCTTGCCAAAGGACGGATCCCACCACGCGCTGGCCGACACCATTTTTGTGTCACCGATTTGAAGTAGCGGAATTTCTTTGAAATATTCAACCGCCGCGTCATATTTTTGAAAGGCCTGCGGGTCAAGTCGCCCTTCGGCAATGTTCACAGGCTGCAAAAGCATTTGCGAGCGAAATTTGTTGGGCCCTGCGCCCAAGCGAATGCGCTCAATCGCTGCCAAATCAAACCGCTCCGGCCATGCGCTTAGGCCTTTTTCGTTTAACACAGGCAAGGTCAAGCGCGTGAAGCCATCCAAAAACGGTTTGGTTTCGTTGATTTCGGTGCGCGCAATATCGGCATAAATCGTGTACCAGCTATGCGGCGTGCCGATATAAATCATCGTGCCGCCCGGCACAAGAATGAAATCGTTTTCAGTGAGACGCTGGCGTAAAATCTCTCTTTTTTCTGCCGTATCGCAAGTGTTTGGCACTTCAACATCATCACAAATTATTATATCGGCGCGGCTTCCCGTTATGTTTGCGCCAATGCCTTTGGCGAGCATGGAAGGATCGCGCAGCTCTTTATCGCGCTTGATCGTAAAACGCTCCGCGCCCCATTGATCGGCGCGCTCGGGCTTTAAATGCGCGCTCAACGGATGGCGCTCCAAAATGCGTTTTACATTGCGCACCATCTTGCGCGCCAGCATCAAATCCGCCGCCAAAACGAGAATCCGCAAATTCGGGCGGCGATAAAAAAGCCACGCCGCAAACAAGCCAACAATCGTACTTTTACCGCTAGAGCGAAATGCTTGCAGTAAAAGCCGCGTGTCTCCCGCACGCCATTTTTTCTCCAGCCAATGCGCCATGTGAAAATGAATCGGCGGTGTTTTCTGGTTTTGTAATTGATTCCAAAGCGAGAGGAATATTTTGAAATTTTCCTTTTGTGGCTGTTCTATTATCATTGTCATGCATTGTACTCTCCATAAAAAAAGCACCTATCTCGAATGCTTTATGTATTTATATTCAATTCAAACTGTCTCTGACTTGAGCTTGTAATCTGCCAGCTCCTCTTCGGCTTCTTGCATCATCGCCGCCAGCAGAATTTGCTGGTTGCCGTTTTCGGCGCGCGCATCAGGCAATTCCGCCCAGCGCGCCAGCTTTATCAACAGCTCGATATGCGCAATGGCAACTTTGCAGGCGCTGTGATGGGCCGCAAATTCTTTGGCTTCACTGCCAGCGCGATTTTTGGAGAAATGGTGATAAGAGGTCAAAGCCTGCGCAATCGCATCGGGCAAAAAAGCCGCAATCCGCGTTCGTGTCTGCTCTTCTATTTTTTGTGTCATGTTGATACTCTTTCATTGGCTTAATTATAACGTCCCAAAACAAACCAGTTACCGCCGTTTGAAACCACGGTGATGGCGTGGTATTGCCCTGTTAATGTTTGGGAGGATTGATCGGGGCCGTTGCCGCCTTGCTCGGTGATGGTGAGCGCGTTGGCGGAGCTGTCGGTTTTTTTAATCGTAATCGTGCGCCCGATGGCCTCGGCAGCGTCCGCAGGCGGCAAGCGCGCGGTGAGTGCGCCACCAAAACTTGAGATCAAATATGTGTCCACTGCCATATCGATATCGACTGTGCCGCTGCTATCAATAAAGCGCGTATTGCCCGCCATGCGGTTTGAGGAGGTGATAAACCAGCCCGCCCCGTTAGACAGCACAACCGCATAATCATCCTTGCCGCCGAGCTGCAGATCACTACCATCCGGCCCGCCGCCACCGCCTGTTTCTTCGGTAATGGTGACAATGTTTGAAGAGTTATCTTTTTTCTTAATCACCATTTCAACGCCCGCTGCATCGCCCGCTTTAGGAAGCGTGATGGTCATCGCGCCGTTCGTGGCATCAACGATATGAACGCTGTGCGAGAGGTCAAGATTATGGTTGCCTGCGGTGTCGATAAATTCAGTATCAAAGCGCATGAGTGTCGCTTTTAAATCTGTGACCGTGGTGCGGCGCAGGCGATTTTTTGCGGGCGATCCCGCATTAAACGCATCGTAATTTCCGCCTGAAAAATCATAGATCGCCGCGCCGTTGCTTTCGGCGGATAAGTTAAAAATCGAGGTTTCAATCGAGCCTGCATCCAGCTTTAAATTCGGCACAAGATTATTTGATTCACAGAGCAAATTCACAATCAATGTTTTATTGCTGCCTGCGCCAATCCGAAAACAGCTATCGGCTGTGGGGCCATTCACGTTAGCTTCGCAATCAATGAACGAGTTATTAAACGATCCGTCTTGAATATAAAATCCGCTGCCCGTTGTACCTGCACCTTTGGAGAAAACGCGCACGCTGTGAAAGCGGTTGGCGTTGGGTGTATCGCCGCTCAGCCCGCCGCGCACCATATGCACGCCGTGCGTTGCGGGGCGTTCGATAAAAACGCGGCTAAAATTATTCCAGTAAAGCGGTTTGTTGCTGTCATTGCCGCTATCAAGTTTAAGGCCTGTGCGCGGGGCAATAATATTGACATCCGTGACCGCATTTTGAACGCACTCATTCACGCCGCCGCTCATAAAAATTCCGATCGCGCCGAACAAAGATTGCCCGTAGGACAATGTTAAAGGCGCGGTAATCAGATATGTCCCCTCAGGCACAAAGACATTTTTATGCGCGGCCAAGGCTTGCTGAATTGAGAGCGTGTCGCTTGTGATACCATCACCAATCGCGCCAAAATCGCGCACCGAAATCATGTCGGATAATTTATCTGCACTGCTGCGGGTTGCCGCGCCCGCGCCGCTCGCGGTGAAGTCTGGGCTGGCCATTGTGCCTTCGGCACTGACCGCAATTGGCGCGCCCGCGCTATCAAACCCAAGCACTTTATTGGTGCGACTGGATTTAGTCGGCAGAGTGAAATTTGCGGGGGCTTCATCGGGCAAATAGCGCAGCATGCTTGATTGGTTATTTTCAACTTGCTGGATCGCGGCAATAATAAAATCAAGCTCGGTGTTAATCGCCTGCGCTGAAAAATCGCCGCCTTCTAAAAAATCTGTCAAACGCTCCAGCGGTAAAACGCGCTGTAATGTAACAACCACATTATTTGATGGCGCTGTATCAAAAGTGGCTGCGCCGCCTTGTGTCACTCCTGCACCAGTAATTGTGAAGCCAGCGCTTTGCGGCGCGCCGCCAAGCAAGACAATCAAATCTTCGCTGGCAAAAATCGGGAACGGAAACGCAAAGACAGTTTGCACGCCATCAGCAACATAACGCACTAGCGGCGCAATATCGGGCATTTTGATATGGTTCGATGTCATTTTAATAAATCCTTTATTTGACGGTTTAAATTTATAAAAAATTTAAACCTGCGTTCAGACGCCACGCAGGCTTACGGCCTATGAAGGCCGAGCCGCAGTCGCGGCTTTGGAGGCGCACAATTCTAGCCATCCTGATAAAGGCGGCTTAGGCTGCTAAGACTACTGACAACACCAAGACCAGAATTGATCGCGCTTGAAGTGCGGCCGACTGTGTTGCCTAGATTATTCAGCTTATTGCGCTCCTGCAGTTGGGTGCGCTGTAAAACATTCAGCGCGCTGCTTTGCCGCTCGCCTAAACCCATCGCTTGGTTGCGCAAATTATCAAGCCGCTGGCGGTCTTGGGTGTCGCGATCCGTTTCTTCAAACAATCCGAGCAACACCGCCTCTGCCGAGCCGCCCGCAGAGACAATGCCTTGCGCGCCAAACGCCGCCCTTTGCCGCGCTGTGGCGCGCCGCAAAGCGCGCAGGCGATCATCCGTATCTTGCGCCACTTTTTCATCATTTTGTGCGCGCGCAAGCTGGTTGGTTTGCGCCAGTTGGTTTTGGCCGATAGCTTGTTGCTGCTCTAGCTGGCGCAGCGCGAGTTGCTCGCCTTTTTCTTGCTGGCGCATATTCACCTCGTTTGAAACGCCGCCTGAAATGGCGTTAAAGCCACTTGTTACAAGCGGCAAAAAGGGGGATATATTTTTTAATGTGGTGGTTAAACCGCCCATAATGTTCTCTCCTCAAAAATAAAAATGTTTAATCATTGACCTTTAATTCGGTCGTCACAGACAATAATGTGAACGGCAACGGCACAGACTGGCTGATGCGCCAAAGCGGCCTTGTGCCATCAATTTGCCAGCCGAGCGCACGCACCGATATATCGGCGCTGACAAGCGGCGCAGGCGCATCCAAAATCGCATCCTCGCCAAATTGCCGAAGCGCCACATCCTTAAACCCGCGCCCCACATCAAGCCGCAAAGCGGCTGTATCCTGCAGGCGAAATAACGCTTCAACAAGGCGCGTGGCGCGACCTGTACCGCCGCCATCAACCACGCTCGGCGGCAATGGCTCGATGATGTGGGTGAAGGGCAAACCGATCTCGACCGTGTTTGCGGCCGCATCAATTGTGACTTGCCCGTTTGAAACGACTTTGTCGGTTTGAACAATCCCATCGGCAACCACTGAAACAGTTTTACCGTTCAAATGGTCCAGCCCCGACCAACTCGCGCTGGCGCTTATGGCTGTGCCTGTGAGGGCAGAATCAAGGTTAAGCTTAGGGTCAAATTCTTCGACCGTATAATCAGCGCCTCGCAACACCAGCAAATAAACAACATCGCCAACAACGCTGACTGATTTTACAAAGCCGTCTGTTTCATGCAGTGTCCATGCCGACACTTGCTCTGAGCGAAACGAGGTCAGTGCGGCGAATTTGCCGTCTTCGCGGACGATAAATAACAATCGCTCGCGCGGGTTATAATCTTGGTCAATCGCCTTGCGCACAATGTGGCGCGAGACAACCGAAAGTTCGGAGGCGCTATAAGCTTGCTCTAAATCAGTGAACAAAAACTCGCGCACTTCTTCTTGGCCGCGGGCGATAAAAAATGTTGCGCCGTCCACATTTACAGGCGGGATGTGCCGATCAATCACCGAGCCGATCCGTGTTTGGCGGCGAATTTGCACGCTGGTCGGGGTGAGCGGCTCGCCTGTTACAATCCATTCCGCCCCTGATGTGAAAACCTGCAAATCGCGGCCTGAAAAAATACCGCGAATGGCGTTCACTTGGTCAGACAAAATGCCAAACTCAATCGCCTCATCATCAAGCCCTACGCCGAGATCAAAATTGAACAGATCGCCCGATTTGGAAAACCACAAACGGTTGGTTAAATCGCGGCTTCCCCCGATCACTAAACGATCTTGGTGGAAAGCCACCGAAACAGGGTAGCCGCGCACGGCGCTAAAAGCTTGTTCTTCCCAATCAATCGTGGCGGCGGCGCTATTTAATGTTTCAATCACGCTGGCGGTAACAACGGTTGGGGAATCATAATCTGTGATTGCAACTTCCTTACCGCCCACCCGCAGGCGCGTGCCTTCATGCCCTGCGGCAAAGACGGGTTCGGAGCTTGTTAAAGTGATCGTGCCGCTGGTGCCGCTTGGGGTGATGGTGGCTTCGGCGGTGGCAAATTTAATATAAGGCTGGGTGCGGACATTATTATCAGTGAAAAACGACCATTCTGATAAATTCCAGCTTAAATCGGCGTTGCGGTTTAAGCGGCGCGGCGCAAAATCAGGATGGACGATCAAGAGCGTATCCGCACTTTGTGTCCAGGCGATATTGGCAATTTGCGCTTCGCTCCATGGCGCATCCAGCGAGGTGATTTTGCTGCCGTTGGCGTAAATATCCAGCTTGCCATCGGTTAACACCAGCAAGTAAGTCTGCTCGGTGTTAAATTCAAACGCGATCAAACGACCATTGCCAAGGGCAGTGTCAACATAGCGCAAACCCGCGCGGCGCGTCACGCCGCCAGTCGGCTGGATAAAGACATTACGCAAAGCAAGCGCGCCATTAGCATAGGCTTTTAAATCCGCCCGCCCCATCAAATCGCGCGACACTTCGCCGGCGGTAAAGGTTGTTTTGATTTGTCTTACTCGGGTCATTTTCTATCCTTTTTTTATCAACTGAGGCGACTTAATCGCGGGCATTTATTAGGCTAAAATCTTCAATCGCGTTGGGGCTGTCTTGCTGGGCATCAATTTGGCGCGCGCGCTCAAATTCCATCTCGGCCATGCGAAACATGGTTTCAGCGCGCGAGGTGTTTTCGGTGACAGGAATTGTGAATTCTGCCGCCAAGCGCGCAATCACCACCGTGTCAAAATAAGGCGGGAATTCTTCCTCATCGGGGCGAAAAATATAGGTCAGCATGACGGAGGAGGAGTTGGTATGGAGCGCGTTTCTCGCGATGCGATAATTTAAGCCGCGCCCGCGCCCGCCTGCGCCAGCCGAAATGGCGCGTAGGAAATCATTGGGCAATTGATAGGCGTTTTGATAATCCGCTAAGGGCGGCGTGCTTAACAAATTCAGAGCTGTCTGCCCTGTGGCAAAGCTCCAGGCATAGGCCGAGAGCAGCGAATCCCGCACAGGGGCAAACAGCGCGCCGGCAATTTCGGATTCAGCCGTGCTGTCGTTAAAAGAGTTGATCGGCGCCGCGCCGATGCGAATAAGCGCGCGGCTGCAAAGGGCAATATCGGATAAGGCCATGGTAAAAATCCCTGTGTGTTTATGGGTTTTGGTAAAAAAAAGGAAAGACGCGCCCGCTCTCATGCCAAAGCAAGAAAAAGCATAAGGGCAAAGGCGCGTCTTTCACGGACGGCTTCCTTCTTCAAACGGGGCAATGCTTTTAAAAGCTGCCCGCCTTTTATAAAAAAGGTACGTTTGGGGGGAGGAAACAGTTTTGCGGTGGTGTAAAAGGGATTTACGAATAAACCGCAACTGTGACAGCCGCATTGCTATTGCCCGTCACGATATAAAACTTCGTGGAAGGTGTGCCGTCCGTATCCAGATTAATTATGAGCAAATCATTTTCGCGCAGCATATCGGCCGCATGATTAAAATATCCCGTGCCGCCGATTGTGGCGGCGTTATCTTGGGAGGTGTAGTGCCATAATGTGAAATTATTGGCATAGGCCAGAACGCTGAGGTCTGAGGCTTTGAATGTCATGGAAGATATCTCCTTAATTATAAATTATAAAAAATGCAGAGCCGCGCCTGCAGCCCTGCATTATGTTTTTGAAAAAGCGCCTGAAGTTTTAATCAGGTGTTTCATCACACTTGATTTCCACAACGCCCGTGCCGTCAATCAGCGCCGTGCCTTGGCTCATCATGTTATTAACAAAATGGGCAGCGCGATCACCGTGCCATGTGATGTCACTAGTCACATCCGCGCCGGCCGCGTGGCCAATGGCGCTTTTGTGATACCAAAAACAAGAGCGGATATCGCTGCCATCAAGCGGAAGGCCTGAATGTGGGATCCATAGCGTGCCGAGCCAGCGTTTGGCTTGCATGGTGGCGCGGTAGGGCAATTCTTCTGAGCCGACAAAATCCGCGCTGGCAAATTCGTTCAGCTTTAAAAGCTCGCTCCACTGTTTCCAGCCGACAACCGCATATCGCTCGCCATCATCGGGCACATCGCCCTCGCCTAACGTTTCAAGCGCTTGCAAAACTTTATCCAAAGTAATGCCGACATTGCCGTCCGCAATTTCTTGCGCCGCGCCGACTGTGGCCATCGCGTTGATAATCAACTCGTCTGCCTTGCGGCCAAGCGCATTTGCGCCCGCATTGGCGATCACCTGACGCTCGTCGATATTGATTTTCAGCTCGTCCAGGCGGTCAATCCAGTCGCCTGCATAAAAATCTTGCAACACAGCCGTTACACTGCTGTGATCCAAATTCATAACCGGCACCATGCCGTGGGTTGATTTGGTTGATGCTTTGCCTTTACCGACCTTTTGAAAGACAGCTTCGGCGCCTTGGATGTTGTTTACAACACGAACCGTGTTGCGTAATTTTGAGCCCTGACGTTGAAAAGCCTCGTGAACTTCGCGTTCAAATTGCTTTACAAAGGCTGCATTGATTGATGTGGCCATAATGAATGTCCTTTATGTTGAAAATGTTTGATAAAAATAAATGAACACGCATGTCTTTATGGTTGTCGTACATGACAAACCAATACGGCCATAAAACATGCAAAGCGCGGCGCAGGCAGATCACATAAAGCTCTGTTGTCTGTGGGGCGCAAAAAAGCCCTTTAGACATTTCTGTCTAAAGGGCTGTTCAAAATCATATTTTTTAGATACAATTGTAGTGTTGATAAGAATAACTATAGGACTTAATTCCTATATTGTCAACCAATAAAAATAAAAAACTTGCCTTCCATCTAAAAAAATCAATATTTTGTTAAGTAGTTGTAATTAGGGTGTGTCTGTAAAAACAATAAAAGTGAGCAGACAATATGTTACAAGGTCTATTATCGTCTTTAAAAGCCAGCACGAGTAATGACATCGAAAATTCACTGCGCAAAACACCGCGCAGAGAAACAGATCGCTGTGTTTTGGTCATTCACGGTCAAAGCTTTCCTGTTGAAAACTGGAGCATGGGCGGCGCTTTAATCCAAGCGGATGAGCGCCTGTTTGGCTTGCAGCAAGATATTGACTTCACAATCAAATTCAAGCTTCGCAACACAATTGTGGATGTCGAGCATACAGGCCGCGTGGTCAGAAAAACGAACGGCAAAGTCGGGCTTGAATTTAAGCCCTTGCCGCAAACAATCTCTTCGCGCTTTCAACAAGTGGTTGATGATTACATTGCTGGCCAGTTCGCCAGCTCGCAAATTGTGCATTAAAACTCTTTAAAATTTTCAAAGCATATAAAAACGCCCCGCTTTCTTGCGGGGCGTTTTGCTTGGAGTGTATGTTTAAAAACTTATTTATCGCCATACATGTTTTCAAAACCTTTGGTGACTTTGGCAACATAAGACGGGTCACGATCACGCCAGTAACGCGGGTCGCGCATCATCGATGACAGACCATCCTCGCCCACGCCTGCTTGCGGCGAATCGCTCATCGTGAAATCTTGCCCGTCCCCGCTTTGGCCTTTCATCATACGGTAAAGCGCCATCACCCCTTCAAACGAGCCAGACAGCGAGCCAAGCACTTCAGGCGGCAAATTTTTCTGGCCATAAGCCAGCAACTGGCGCGACACTTCCTGCCATTTTTCTTCGCCGCCAAAGGCAGATACCAAACGCTCAATTTCACGGTCAGCCTGAAAATCCTGCGATAATTCCAAAATCATCGGCACAAATTTATCCGCCGCCAAATCATATACCGCCTGCACCTGTTCGATGCTCATGCCATTATCAAACAGCTTGCGATTAACATCTTCATCTGCGGCAAACAAACCATGGCTTGTGTCAATTTCATAAGCCTCCGGCGTGTCGGGCATACCGAGCATTTTGAAAATTTCCATTTTGCTTTCGGCATTTTCAGGGCGCGGCATCATCACCGATAATTTACGCTCCAGCTCTTTATAAGAGCGTAATAATTGATCGAGGCGCAGCTCGCCCGTTTCAGGGTCTTTGAATTTTTCAGGAATTTCGATCTGCATTGTTGCCGCTGGCATTGTCGTCGACATGGCATTTTGGTCTGTGTTCATAAGATTAGGTTCCATTGGTTGCTCCTTTTTAAAACCGTTTGTTAATTTTTAATTATTCTCGCGCCCTGCATTCACAAGCCGCATCATTTGCGCCACAAACGCGCGCTGCCCTTCGGCATAACGAATTTGCGCATCACTGCTTTCGGCGCCAAAGGCGCGCATAAACGCCATCGATTGCAAATGCCCCAAAACCAGCCGCCCATCATCGCTGCCGAACAAACGCGCAAACGCCTTTTCAATATCGCGCTTTTCTGCGCCTGCAAATGCGCTGGCCTCAAAGACAGGGCGATTCTCTGGCTTATTGTGAAACTGGTTGCCCAGATAGGTTTTTAGACTCATCTCTCATCTCCTCTGTTAGATTCTGGGTGAAATTTTGTGTAAAACTTTGCGTGTTGGCATCTGGCAAATCATCAATGATCGCCCCTGCCTGCTCGGCAAAACGCTCGAACGGCGGCTCTTTGCGCATAAGATGGCTCGGCACCGCCAGCGCATCGCCCAAAAAGCGCGCCACTTCCGCCAAATTAATCGCCTCTGCCGCCTCGCCGCCAAGCGCAAGCGAGGTTTGCACCCAATAAAGCGTGTTTTGCACATTGCGCTGGCCTTGCGAGCGCGCGAGCGGGGCGCGATAATCAAGCTCGACCAGCCGCCCATCAATATGGATATCAGGCGTTTCGCCGCGCCGTTTCAAAATTGAAAATGCCCGCAGCACAAGCGGCGTCATAAACTCGCTCTGCAGCCGCCCATAAGTTGCGCCCAGCAAAAGCGACATCTGCGCGCTGCGCTCCAACACTTCGGTTGCGGTCATGGCGGGGCCACTGATCGGAGCAAGCTGGTCAGTCAAAAGCGCATGACGAATACGCCCGCGCAAATCTTCCAAAACAAGCTGTGAAATATCAAACCGCCCCGGCATTTCAAGCGGCGTGAGGCCTTTCGAGCCGACCGCTTTGGGAATAATCGAGCCGGGTTTCAGCTCAATATTCGCAGGGTTCAAAACCCCATCATCATCGGCCTGCCAAATGCCTGTCACAGCAATCGAAGCATTTTTCAAAACCAGCTCGACAACTTTGTTGGCGGTTTTAATATCAGGCAACGCCTTCATCACAGGCGAGCGACCATAAATTTCACCCGGCGATTTGAGCCAGCGAAACGCTATCAACGGCGATTGCGCCACGCGGGTATTTTTCAACAAAACAGGTGACCCCATATCCGTCAACACAGCGATGCAATCATAACTTCCCATCTCATTCGGGATCACAGATTCCATCACATCAAACTGCCTTTGCGGGTCTTGCGTGCCTTCGCGCAACACTTGCGGCGGCAGTGTGGCGCTTGGATAGCGCTCCTTTAACTGCGATAGCGTGAGGGAAAGCGAGCGGAAAAAGGCACGCAATAGCCCATCATCCCCCTCCTCCATCACAATGCGATGCAGCGGAATGGCCGTGAATTTAAACGCCGAAAACGCGCCGGGCGCGGCTTCTTCAAAAGCCAAAACCGCTGTGCCGCCGACAATCAAATCGAGATAGCATTGATGCACCTCAACAATAAAATTAGAGCGATCAAAATGATTTTGAATTGTTTTGGCGGCTTCTTCCAAAACAGGGGCAAGCGCTTCGGCCTCGCGATCGTTCAAATCGCGCCCCGGCTTCAGGCCAAACCATTGCGACCAAGGCGGTGTGATATTACCCAGCAAGCTAGAGGCGAGCTGCTCCACCGCATCCAGCGCGGTGCCATCATAAAGGTCGTTATGACGCGGACGACCCGCGGCTTTTTGCATTCCAAAGCCACTGCGCTGCGGCAGGGTATAATCATAAGCTTCTTTCCAAAGCGGTTCCCAATCTTGGCGCTTAGCCTTGGCCGCTTCAAAACGGCGAAGCAAACGATCCAGATCAGGGCCGTCCTCGCCTTGTTTTTGTGTTGTGTTTAAATATTGATCCATAAAACGGATTCCTTTTGTGATATTAATGTCTATTCGCCGAGCAGGCTTTTGCGCGCGCTATCGCCGCCGATTGTGCTGCTGAGAACACCGCGAAAGCCTGTTAAAACTGTGCCTAAACGCCCGCGCTGGCGGCTCAATAAATTTTGCTCGCGCGCGGCCTGTGTTTCCACGCTCGCTTGTTCGCTTGTTGTCTCGGCCTGTGAGGGTGAAGCGCTGCTCGATGACGGTGCAGCTGAATTTACGATACTGGCAGGCGGCGGCGCGAAGCTTTGCGGCGCTGGCATATAAACCACCTGCGGCTGTTGCATCGTCGGTATTTTCGGGCGCGATGTGATGCTTCCCATGATGAAGTCTCCTTTTAAATATATGTGAATAAATGAATGGCGGGCTACGCGGCGCGTAAAGCCCTGCCGTTTGTTCAGTTTAAATAGCGATAAAGCTGCCACGGCGTTTGAATACCGAAGCGGTGCACCCCCAAAAAGCGTTTCACCGCCTCAACGCAGGTAAATAGCGCGAGCGGCGCAGGCGTTTTGTGCGACAAATCCTGCCGCGCTTTGACGGCAATATGCCCGCGCTTTTGCAGCCAGCGCGGCAAATCAAAATCCGCTGGCACATGATCGTGAATTTTCAGCTCGATATGGTTGAGCATCGGGTCAAACGAAATCCAGCGTTGCCCATCATTGATCACAACAAAGCAATGGCGAAACCCTTTGCGCAAAAACCCGAGCCACGGCCGATCCGTCTGGCCGCTAAAAACAACCCAGATCGCGGGCGCATTATCGTTATTTTTGGATAATAGGTGGTTGGCGATCATACTCATTTTGTGTTCTCCAGAAAAAATGTTGCAGGAAGATGGACAATATTTTTAGACACCAGGACAGCTTCAATGCGCCCCAGCGCCTCATGCCAGATTTTATGCGCGCGCATTTCCTTGGCGCGAAACCGATCCGGCGGCACCATGCGCTTGCCGTAATGGCGCAGCACAAGCAAGTGATCCATCACAAGGCGACGCTTGCGATACAACCTGTCCACAACTTTCATAATGTCGATCGGCTCGCAGGGGCGCGGGTAAAGCCCTTGGCCTTGGGTGAAACGCGCGCCTTCATTGCGCGCTTGCATCCCCTGTACAAACCAAAACCACGCTTCCTCCGCGCTGGCAAAGGGTATGGTGTCAATCTCAGAGTGATTGCGCGGTGAAATTCGGTCTTTTGTCGCCATGTTTTTACGCCTTTATTCTTATTTTGTTCTCATCTACGAACCTTTTTGTTCGCTTTATGTTCTATTTATGCTAGAGTTTGAAATCGAAGTCAACAAAAAAATAGGATTATTTTCCTGTTTACAAGTGCGTGTCAAAATGGGACAATAATCCTATGTTTACACATGCAGACATCTGGCGCGCCATCGACCGCCTCGCTGAAGCCAAAGGCTTATCCCCTTCCGGCCTCGCCAAAAAAGCAGGGCTAGACCCAACCACCTTCAACAAAAGCAAACGCCACAGCCCCGGCGGCAACCCAAGATGGCCCTCCACCGAAAGCCTCGCCAAAATCCTCGCCGCCACAGGCGCAACAATTACGGATTTAATGGCACTTACAGGGGAAGATGAAGGGCATGAAGACGTCTCGGAGAATCAAAATTACGCTCTGGTAAATTTAAAAATAGGTACGCATATTGCACTCGCTTATAAAGCCGAAGGGCAAGAGGAACATAAAACTATAAAAGGATTTTTAGTAAGCGCAATTGGTAGCACACTTACTATCCGTTCAGATAAAGACGAAAACTACAAAGAATAAACCTGTACGAACTCTATACAAACTTGAAGCTCCCAGTATTTGGGATTTAGGTGAACTCATAAATACCATGATTGCTGAAATATTTTATCCAAATGAATTAAAAAACATTGTTCAAGATCTGCGTGTTGATGATGACTTGAATGAAGATGCCCTGAAAACCCTCAATGAACAAAATAATAGTATGTTTATTATTTTGTTGATGCTAACTGCTTTAGTTTTTCTAGGAGAAGGTGTTCTTACAGGTATCGTTTTTACGATTTTAGCCTTTCTAATATTTTCCGTTTATTACATATGGATGATTAGAAGGAATTATTTTCGAAAGATGGGCGTTTTTATCTTTGGTGAAGAAAGACAATGTGTTGTCAGTCAAATACATTACTTAGGTCGCTTCCTGTCAAGAGCCGTTGTAACAGTCAAAGATATTGAAAATAATAAAGTTTTTAAGCTAATGCCTGGGTCAATTTGGGGAAATAAGTACTATTATCCTCCGAAAGTACAAGATGTTATCTCATATTATTATACTCAGAACAAAAATTACGGCGCTATGCCTAGCACATACGAAGTTAAAAAACACTTCTGCTTATTAAAATCTAAAGTTTAGGGCAAATAATTGCATAAAAATCTTAGGAAAATAAACCTAATTATGCTATCCTACCCCCATGAATGAGATAACAGAACGATACAATCTATATCTTCAATATGACGGCGCGATTCCCCGTCATCAAACGCATACGGGTTGCCGTGTTGGGCATGGGCTTATGTTGCGGCAGGTTTTGCGGAATGTGCGGATGCGGCGGCATTTGGCGCGCACAAAGGCGGAATTTGCAGGGCTGGCGGAATTATGCCGGTTTGCGGCGCAGATTCGCTTAGATATGGTGTGCGGGGCGCAAAACCATTCCGAAAGTGGATGATTTGCTTGATCTTTTTGCCTTATTCGCGCTAAAACTGCGGTGAATGAAGGGACAAAAATTATGAATACATCACCCAAACACAAAGATTTTGCCAGCCAAGCCGCGCGGATTTTGATTGAAACCAAAGCTGTGCTTTTTAATGCGCACACGCCGTTTCAATATGTCTCGGGCAATATTGGCCCTGTTTATGTCGATTGCCGCCGCCCGCTCTCTTTCCCTGAAGCGCGCGGCGCGTTGATGGATATGGCGGCTGATTTGATTAAGGCCGAGATTGGCCTTGATGAAATTGACGTGGTAGCGGGCGCGGAAACGGCGGGCATCCCTTATGCCGCATTGATCGCGGATCGCCTTGAAAAGCCGATGGTGTATGTTCGCAAAAAGCCCAAAGGCCACGGGCGTTTGAGCCAGATTGAGGGGCATTTTGAATCGAATGATGCGCCCAAAACCATTTTGATCGAGGATTTGCAAAATTTTGGCCACAGCAAACAGATTTTTGTTGAAGCCTTGCGCGGCGCGGGCGCGACGCTGGATCATTTCTTTGTTTTGTTTGATTACGGCATTCGCCCTGATGTGGTTAAAGACAACGCGAACATGCACCTCACCCAGCATCATTTATGTAATTGGTTTGACGTGTTAAAATTAGCGCGGGATGAGGCTTATTTTGATAATGAAACGCTTGATTCTGTCGAAAGCTATTTGCAAGATGCCGAAAGCTGGCAAGCCGCAAAACGCGCCAAAGCAAGCTGAACCTGATAAGACAAGAGAATGGACAAAACCTTGAAAATTCACTTCCACGCCGCCGGCCACAAAGCCGCGCAAGACGCGCTCGCCACGCTTTCGGATATATACGGCCAATGCGCGGTTGAGCAGGCCGAGATTATCGTGCCGCTCGGCGGCGATGGCACAATGCTGGAAGCTTTGCACACCTACTTCCCGCTCGGCACACCGTTTTACGGGATGAATTTAGGCACAGTCGGCTTTATGCTGAACCCTTACACGCCAGACAATTTAAAAGCGCGCTTGGAAAAAGCCGATTCTTTTGAAATCCACCCGCTAAAAATGACGGCCGAAACCACAGACGGCAGCCATGTTGAAGCCATCGGCTTTAACGAAGTATGTTTATTTCGCGAAACGCCGCACGCCGCCAAAATCACCATCGAGATCAACGGCAAACAGCCGATGAGCGAGAGTTTGATTGGCGATGGCGTGCTGGTTTGCACCCCCGCAGGCAGCACGGCGTATAATCTATCCGCTGGCGGCTCTGTCATTCCGCTGGATGGAAATATTTTGGGGCTAACGCCGCTCAGCCCGTTTCGCCCCCGCCGCTGGCGCGGCGCGCTTTTGCCGACCATAACAGAGTTTAAATTCATTGTGAACGAAGCCGAAACCCGCGCGGTGCGCGTGGAAACAGCCTCGCAGATGTTTCATAATGTGCGCGTTGTTGAAGTGCGCCAAAGCCGCCAAAACGCCGCCACGGTTATGTTTGACCCCGAGCATAATTTAGAAGAGCGCATCGCGCGCGAGCAGTTCCAGCCCTAAAGTTGCGGGTTCGCTTTTAAGTGCCACAGCAAAATTGAGGCCGCCGTGCGATGCGGCGCAAACACTTGCCCATATTCGCGCACCTGCGCCGCTGTCGGGCGCTCTTTAAGGTTCAAATAAAGCCGTAGCCCTTCTTGAATGCCCAAATCATCGGCCGGAAACACATCGGGCCGCGCGAGGCAAAACATCAAATAAATCTGCGCGCTCCAAGCGCCAAAGCCGTTCAGCGCGGTGACAGCTTCCAGCACCTCGTCATCGCCCATCCGCTCAAGCGCAACCGGATCAAAATCGCCTCCATTCATGGCGGTGGCAAGGCCGAGAATATATTTCGCTTTTTGATGGCTTAGCCCCAATTCGCGCATTTCATCGGGCGTTAAAACCAGCGCGGCGTTTGGGGTGATATTCGGTAAACCATTTTGAAAACGTGCCCATAGCGAATCGGCGGCTTGTGTTGATACTTGCTGGCCGATCACAATGCGGCATAGGCCAGCAAAGCCTGTCCCGTAAAAGGCGCGATCAAAATCTTTGGGCGTTTTACCCCATTTTTTGAAAATTTTGTCGTTTTCAAGCAAATGCGCCATCCCCTCGTAAATACGCGGGACTTGGTGCAACTGGCGCGAAGCGGCTTGCACGCGCTCAGCTTCCAATTTGAAGTTCGTAATCTTCCATCACAGGATTGGCGAGCAGTTTTTCGCACATTTCCTTGATCCGCGCCTCGCTCGTGCCATCCGGCAATTCCAGCTCTATAATCTTGCCTTGGCGCACATCCCCGACCTCATCATAGCCAAGCCCCGCCAACGCATGGCCAATCGCTTTGCCTTGCGGGTCAAGAACGCCCTTTTTCAATGTAATTTTAACGATGGCTTTCATGATAAATCCTTATGTTTTTATTTAGGTCTGTTGCGCCATTAAAGAATGAAGCCTTTCCAAAATCAAGTCCGCAGTTTGCGCAGGCGGCATTGTTGTCACATCAATTTCAAATTTATGCGGATGCTCAAACCGCACCATTCCTTCTTTATGATAGCGCGCCGCCGCCTCAGGGTTGGTTTCTTTGTGCCTTAAGGCGCGGCTCTCATGCGCCATGCGTTTTTCGTGCTCAGCAATCTCACATGTCAATATAACGGGGACAAACAATGCCTTACGCGCGGCAAAAATGCTTTCGATGCGTTGATATAAATCTGTGTCGCCTGCATTATCCGCTAAATTATTGGTTAGAAGGAAATTCATAGGCGGCGGCGATAGATTTTGAATGGTTGATAAAACAACATCGCGTACAATCTCAACATTGCCCCAGACAAAGGGAGATAATTTCGTCTTTCCGTCTGTTTCGATCAGCGAAAAAATAACATTATTGATGAAGTGATTATCAACCAGCTTGAACGTATGATCTGCGCGCGCCATCATTTCTTGCGCAACCGTGAATTTACCCGTGCCGGGAAACCCGATCAGATAAATCGCGCAATTTTCAAATGTTGAGGGCACACATTCTCTTTATATTATGGACATTAAACCTTATTGCGGGGCTTGCCCGATGTTTTTGTCAGGCTGCGCAAGCGGCGCTCGCGGGCGAGTTCGTTGTCAATTTCATCAAGGCCGGCGGCGAGTTGTTCGTTAATGTTGCCGCCCTTAATGATCCCGCCTTTGGGGATGAGGCCGAGGCGCTCTGCCACTTGCTGATAGGCTTCGATAAAGCCGCCTAGATCGTTGCGGAAGCGGTCTTTGTCCATTTTTTCATTGGTTTCGCTATCCCACAAACGGCAATTATCGGGCGAGATTTCATCAGCGAGCAAAATATAGACTTCGCCATATTCGCCGTATAAACGGCCAAATTCCAGCTTGAAATCCACCAGCTTCAGGCCAATACCGGCAAACAGGCCGTTCATGTAATCATTGATCCGAAACGCCATCGAGACAATTTCTTCCAGCTCATACACATCCGCCCAGCCGAACGTCATGATATGATGCTCGCTAATCATCGGGTCGCCAAGCTTGTCGTCTTTGTAATAAAATTCGATCAAAGGGTTCGGCAAATGCGTTCCCTCTTCCATGCCCAAACGCTTGCATAAAGAGCCTGCGGCAATGTTGCGCACAACGACTTCAATCGGCACAATCTCAACCGCGCGCACGAGCTGTTCGCGCATATTGAGCGAGCGCATGAAATGCGTCGGGATGCCAAGACCTTCGATTTTGGTCATTAGATGCGCAGAGATGCGATTATTCAAAACGCCCTTGCCCGCGATCACGGCCTTTTTCTGGGCGTTGAAGGCGGTGGCATCGTCTTTAAAATATTGAATGAGCGTGCCTGGCTCCGGCCCTTCATAGATAATTTTGGCCTTGCCTTCGTGAATCATTTTACGCTTCGTCATTGTAATCTCCTTATCGCACATACATCGTGCCTATTTACCCACATATAAACATGGATTTCCCTTTCGTCCAGTGCTACAAAACAATCAGGAAGATTCGTAATATAGCTTATTTATGCACTAGTAAAAAGGGAGACTAAAAAATGCCAAATTTTGATGATCGTAAAGACGCGTTTGAGAAAAAATTCGCCCATGATGAAGAGCTTGCGTTTAAGGTTGAAGCGCGCTGCTGTAAATTGTTTGGCCTGTGGGCGGCCGAACAAATGGGCTTAAGCGGGGCGGAAGCCGATGCTTACGCGATTGACGTGGTCGGCGCGAACCTTGAAGAGCCGGGCTTTGACGATGTAAAACGCAAAATCATGCCCGATTTTGCCGCCAAAAATCTGGATATTTCAGAGCATGTTGTTGATACACATCTTGATAAATATTTTGAGATGGCCAAAGTGCAGATCATGGAAGCCAACGACGCTTAAGTAAGTTTAAATAAACGCCGCCTTTTTGTGGGCGGCGTAATTTAATTACAAAGCCAAATAACCGCCAAGAAAAAGCCCCACGAAGGGGCTTTTAGTTTTAATTTTTTTTATTTTTATAAATTCCCTGATCCAACTCGCTGGCCGAGCTGTTATATCTACACACGATCTAGAACCATTTTTTATTGAAAACGCGGCCCGCGCTTTCAACAAAAGATATTTTTTTATTTGCTGTTGTATTTTCTGTATAGCCCACATTAAAAAACGAATCAAGGTTTTAAATTACCTTTATTCTAATATACGCGCATTTATCGTGCGCGCAGGCGTGAAAATTATTTGTAAATTGCGCAAAACAAGGCTTTTCAGGCGTGTTGAACCCTGATAAAAATACTAAATGGATATTGCAATACTGGTTTTTCCGGGCACCAATCGTGAAAAAGATATGGCTATGGCTGTGCAGACAGTGACAGGCAAAGCGCCGCGCATGGTCTGGCACAAAGAAACGGATCTCGGCAAGCTTGATCTGGTGATTCTGCCGGGCGGCTTTTCTTATGGCGATTATCTGCGCTGCGGCGCGATGGCGGCGCATTCGCCGATTATGAAGGAAGTCTTGCGTCATGCCGCGCGCGGCACACCGCTTTTGGGCGTGTGCAACGGTTTTCAAATGCTGGTAGAAACAGGGCTTTTGCCGGGCGCATTACTGCGCAACCAATCACTCAAATTCATCTGCAAGCAGGTTTATTTGCGCGCTGAAAATAACAATAATGATTTCATGCGCGGTTTTGAAGCGGGACAGATCATCAATGTGCCTGTGGCGCACGGCGAGGGCAATTATTTTGCGGATGAGGACACAATCAAAACGCTGAACGATCAAGACCGCGTGGCGTTTCGCTATTGTAACGAAAACGGCCAAAGCGATGAAAGCGCCGCCATCAACGGCTCGCGCGAGCATATTGCGGGCATTTTAAGCGCAGACAAAAAAATCCTCGGGATGATGCCGCACCCTGAAAACGCGACCCAGAGCTGGCAAGCCAATGTTTCAGGCCTGCCGCTCTTTACCGGCATGATCGGCGCGATCACGGGCGCATAACCAAGCATTATAAACGAAAAGTTAGATCATTAGAGTTAGACGAGAATGAACGCAACACCTAAAATTAAAGAGCCGCCCGTTTTTCAGGAACCCAAAGTATCCGCCAAAACAGCTGCCGCCTATGGCATCACGGCTGAGGAATACGCCCATATTCTTGAAATTTTAGACCGCGAGCCAAGCTATACCGAGCTTGGTATTTTCTCTGTCATGTGGTCGGAGCATTGCTCTTACAAATCCTCGCGCCTGCATTTGAAGAAATTACCGACCGATGCGCCATGGGTCATCCAAGGGCCGGGCGAAAACGCAGGCGTGATTGATATTGGCGATGGGATGGCTGCGGTTTTCAAGATGGAATCGCACAATCACCCCTCTTATATCGAGCCCTTCCAAGGCGCGGCCACAGGCGTTGGCGGCATTATGCGCGATGTATTCACCATGGGCGCGCGCCCGATTGCCAACTTGAACGCGCTTCGCTTTGGCGACCCTGCCCACCCCAAAACGCGCCATTTATTGGCGGGCGTTGTCAGCGGAATCGGCGGCTATGGCAACTGTATGGGCGTGCCGACAGTTGGCGGCGAGGTGAATTTTCATCCCTCTTATAACGGCAATATTTTGGTCAATGCCATGACCGTCGGCATCGCCGAGCAAAAGAATATTTACTATGCGCGCGGCGCGGCGCCCAACCAGCCCGTGGTTTATGTCGGCAGTAAAACAGGGCGCGATGGCATTCATGGCGCGACCATGGCGAGCGCGTCGTTTGATGATGACGCGGAAGCCCAGCGCCCCACAGTGCAGGTTGGTGACCCGTTCACCGAGAAATTATTGCTGGAAGCCTGTTTAGAGCTGATGCAAAAAGACGCGATTATTGCGATTCAGGACATGGGCGCGGCGGGCTTAACATCCTCGTCCGTCGAAATTGCCGATAAGGGCGAAATTGGCGTGCATTTAAATCTTGATTTGGTGCCGATGCGCGAAACGCTGATGAGCCCTTATGAGATTATGCTTTCAGAATCACAAGAGCGGATGCTGATGATTTTGAAGCCTGAAAAAGAAGCCGAAGCCCGCGCGATTTTTGAAAAATGGGATCTGGATTTTGCCGTGATCGGCACGACAACCGTGGCGCGGCAATTGAAGCTGGATATGTATGGCCGCACATGGTGCGATATTCCTGTGCCGCCGCTGGTGGATGATGCGCCGATGTATGATCGCCCGCGCGCCGATTTTACGCCGCCTGAGGCGCTTGATAATAGCTTATATGATATCCCGAACGGCGACATTACAGCCGCGCTCCAAACCATCATCGCAAGCCCAGATATGGCTTCAAAGCGCTGGATTTGGGAGCAATATGACCATCTGGTGATGGGCGAAACCATCGCCGCGCCCGGCAAGGCCGATAGCGCGCTTGTCAAATTGCCGGGCTCAAACAAAGCCTTGGCGATGACCTCCGATTGCACCCCGCGCTATTGCGCCGCAAACCCGCATGACGGCGGCAAGCAAGTGATTGCTGAAAGCTACCGTAATATTTGCGCAGTCGGCGCGCTACCGCTGGCTGTCACAGATAATTTAAATTTCGGCAACCCCGAGCGCCCTGAAATTATGGCGCAATTTGCCGGCTGTATCGAAGGCATGGCCGAGGCCTGCCGCGCTTTGCACTACCCTGTCGTGTCAGGCAATGTCAGTCTTTATAACGAAACCAGCGGCCAATCCATTTTGCCGACCCCCACTATCGGCGGCGTTGGTTTGATGGATGATTATACAAAAGCAGTTGGCATTGGCTTCAAAGAAGAAGGCGAAACCATTATTATGATCGGCGGCGATGGCGCACATCTGGGAAGTTCGCTTTATTTGCGCGAGATTCACGCCAAAGAAATCGGCTTGCCACCACCTGTTGATTTAAGCGCAGAGCTGACAAATGGCACGTTTATCCGCGAAGTGATCTCGCAGTCCATGATCTCATCCTGCCATGATATTAGCGATGGCGGCCTATTGCCCGCGCTGGCTGATATGGCAATGGCGGGGGATATGGGCTTTGTGCTAGATGAAGTATCACAATTAAGCGCGGCATTTTGGTTTGGTGAAGATCAGGCGCGTTATATTGTGGCAACCAACAAGCCCGATGATTTTGTTAAACACGCGGCTGATAAAAACATTCAAACCCGCATTTTAGGCCGTACAGGCGGAAAAGACTTGAAGATTTCGTCAACGCATTCTATCTCTGTAAAAGAGTTAAAACAAAGCCACGAAAACTGGCTGCCCGCTTATATGGAACAGGAATAAAGCCATGCCGATGGAAGCCAGCGACATTATCAAATTTATCAAGGAATCGATCCCTGATGCCGATGTGCATATCGAAGATTTGCGCGGCGATGGCGATCATTACGCCGCCACTGTCATCTCGGCAAGCTTTGAGGGCAAATCCCGCGTCGCGCAGCATCAAATGGTTTACAAAGCCCTGCAAGGCCGCATGGGCGAAGAGCTTCACGCCCTTGCGCTTCAAACCGCCATCCCCAAATCATAGTAAAAAAAGGAAATAAACCCATGGAAAATATTATTTTTGACCGTATCCGCAAAGAGATCGAGAACAATGATGTTGTTTTATATATGAAAGGCAACGCCATTTTCCCCCAATGTGGTTTTTCCGCCGCCGTTGTTCAGATTCTCAGCCAGATGGGCGTGCCGTTTAAAGACATCAATGTGATGGAAGACAGCGAAATTCGCCAAGGAATCAAAGATTTTGCAAGCTGGCCGACAATTCCACAATTATACGTCAAAGGCGAATTTGTCGGCGGCTGTGACATTATCCGCGAGATGTATGAGTCGGGCGAATTACAGGAAATGATGCGCGAGAACAAAGTGCCGATGGAAAACGCGGCTTAATTCAGCCTTGCTCTAAAATTTAATGGCGCCGTAACCAAAGGATTCTTTGAGCATATCGTGCAGATAGAGCGTTGCCAGATATTGGTTATGCGCATGCGCGGCTTTTTCGGAATGTTCACGCCCTGAAGAGCTGAGAAAAGCATCAGAAAAATACAGCTTCACCATTTCATAAGGGCGCGGATCATCCGGGTTTTCAGCGATATAAGTCTGGGTCACCTCACGCAAGGCATCCTCATAGGAAGCGCCCGTCACCACAACCAAGTTTCGCACTGCGTAATAAATAGCCTTATAGCTCATCGGCTCTTGTGTGTCTGCGGTAATTTCCGATGGTAAATAATCACGCACATCGCGCCAGCGATAGCTCGTTTGCGGCATTTGAAACGGCACCACGGTAATGGTACGGCCATATATTCTGACCATATCCGGCTCGTAACGCTCATATAATGATGAATGAGGGCGCACAAAAGCGTTCTCGGATGCTTTTAATGGAGGCGCAATGCCGCTCATCAATGTCGCAAAAAAGACGATTATGAGCCAATGTGCTTTAGAGATGGTTACGGCCCTACGGTTCGCTCATAGCCGAATGCGTCGGCGAGCATGTCGCTCAAGTAATAAACCGAAAGAGCGCGCTTGAAATAGCGCGTCAACTCAGGCGATTCGTCTGCGCGCGCCTTGCTGTGAACAATGTCCAAAAGCATCTCTTCCAAATCAGTATGATTATCAAATTCGAGCGGATTGCCGTTAATAACATATTCTGACCCTGCTTCTCTCAACTCATCTTGAAATGTAAGATAGGTCAAATGCTTCCAGCCTTGAACTGCCACATAAATATCGTGATATGTTTTCGGCTCTTCCGGAATTTCCAGTATCGTCACCGGTAAATAGTCTTTGACATCATCCCATGTATAATCCGTATGCTCCATCTGATAAGGCATAACAATCACTTGACGGCCATACAGCGCGATAGTTTGCGGCTGATAAAGCGCATCTGAGACAGTTTCATTACCCGATGTCTGCGCCCATGTTTTGGGGCCTTGTAACGATAGCGTTAAAAAGCCGCATAAAATGCTCAAAGCTAACGCTTTCATCTTAGTGCCTCTCATAAAAACAGTTCCTTTATTCATGTCTACTCCGCGCTTCATGGTATTGAAATCACACTCTGTAATGAAGATATTTGTGATGTGACATCATCAAGACTTCCGGCCAAATTACTGATATCCCCAATGTTTGTTAAATCACCAACATTATTTTGAACCATAGCCGCCGTATTTTGCGTCAATCTGCCGACACCCAAATTCGCTTGAACGTCATCCACAACACTCAAAGACTGGGTAAGCGAATCGATCTGACCTTGAATATCCGCAACGTTTACTCCCGGGATTGTACCCGCAGCGAGCGCATCTTGCATAGAAGACACTTGCGCCATCATATCATTGACTTGCTGGTTAATATCCGCCATTTGCGATACTTGCGATGTCAGCTGACCAATTGACCCTGATAAATCTTGTACGTCTGGAATACCAATGCCACTGAGAGCACCTTCAAGCTGTCCGCCAAGAGAGTCAAATTGCTCAATACTCGAAATGGCATCATTAAGCGTCGTGCCTATATCCGCAAGGCTACCCATACCTGAAAGCGCCTGGCCAATATCCCCAAGCTCAGATAACTCCTCAGCAAAGGACACCATCTCGGACAAACCACTTAATTGATCTCTTAAATCCGTCATATTCCCCATATTGCCAAGAGCCGATGTAATATCGCTAATACTCGACATGTCGCCCAGCATCGTTTGAAAATCACCAAGCTGGTCTAAAGTTTGGGTTAAATCACCAAGCTGACTTGTAATGTTGCTAAGGCCCGACAAGTTCCCGCTGAGTTGAGACAGAGTGTTCCCTAAGCCGCCGCCTCCAGCGCCTATTGTGGATAATGCAGAACTCAAATCGCCTAGATTACCGATCGTATCCATAACATTTTGCATGTTTCCAATATCCGCAAACTGGCCAATATTCAGCATTCCATCCAAACCCTGTTGCAAGTTCGGAAGCCCCCCGATTGTCGAAGATAAACCATCAAGGTTACCCAGTACGCCGCCAGCTGTGCCGCCCAAGACAGACTGAACACCCGTAGCGCCGGTAAGCCCCTGTGTCATATTCGTATCCATACCGGACATACCACCTGTGGCATTGAAGCCCTGCGGCGTTCCGTTCGCTGATGGCGATGGCATAGGCGTGCCGCCGCCGGGAGGGCATTCGCCTGCTGTTACGCCTTGGCAATAAGGAGAGCTTGTGGAGAAACCACCGCCGCCCCATTGGCGTATACCGCCCGTATCAATATGAGTAAAGCCGCCACTGCCATAGTAACCGACACCGCCGCGCTGGAAACACCATGCTACGCCGCCGACTTCATCGCCTGAAATCTGACCGCCGCCATTGGTATCCGTTAACGTAAAGTCAATCGCTTTACCATGAACATGCATTGAGTTATCCGAACTACCAATGGAGCGGTTACGGTTAATTTCACGGGTGCCTGATGTAATATTCACCACAATGTTAGAGCCCGGATTTCTGCGCTCAACCGCACATCTTACTTCGGCAAGAAGAGCAATTGTATTCGGGTCAAAGCCGTTAGCCGCTCTGTGACCGCCTGCTCTGTGGTCAGAAAAGAAATTCTGCAATGTTTCCGAATTGGCAGGGTCTGTTACGTCCACATTCAAAGTTTGCCCTGTATGATTATGCGTCATTTGCATTGTCTGGCAATCTTCAGTGGTCGGGCACATTTCGCCCGGCTCTTCAGGGCCAGCGCCACAAGTTCCGTTCGCCGCCGCTTCAAGTTCGCGAATAAGATCGTTCGTACGCTTCGGCGTTTGTCTATGCCATGCAAAAGTGCGCACACGTTCTGCGGCAAGCCTGTAATCACCAGCGACCATCGCTCTGTAAGCGCTTGTCCCTTCAAAACCAGGGAACTGGAACGCGACAGAATACAAAACAGCTTCCAAGCACACGCACTGCCCAGTCAAGCCCATCGCATCACTCCATCGACCAGCAATAGCGCCATGACTTTCAAAATCTTGGCGGAACAATTCTTCAACACGCTCATCAGAAATCGTATCGCCCATACTTAAATTATCTTCAGGACGGATGAGGTGACCAATACCAACAGTTGGGAATCCTCTTGAGTCAAGATACACCGCATTACGATAACCTTCGCGCTCTCTCAAAAGGGAACGGGCATTTTCATAGACACTGGCGGAGGGGTCACATCCTGTCCACGGCTCGGTCGGCGGCGTTGGAATCGGCGGCTGTGGTGGCGGTGGTGGCTCGGGAATAATAATCACCGGCGTACGCGGAATCCACGGTAAAGGCTCTGTTGGTACATAAGGAGGGGGCGGTGAGATTATCGGCTGACCGGGATCGATCGGCATTTCGTTAAATGTTTGTGCGCGGCTTGGCTCTGTGCCGTCAGTGCGACCAAATGGCTCACCTGTCGGCGTTGAGTCGCATACCCAATCATTCGTTGCGTTAAAGCCACAAGCAGGTTGTGCTTTCAATGATGTTGACAGCATCAGCGTCAAACATAAAAAAAGAGCCACAAATAAAAAATTAAAATATTTCCTCATAACACCGCACACTAAAAATTATTTTCACACCATCCCACAA
>Ga0307934_1000007_pt1 | contig 172296 bp, 161 predicted proteins | sample OrgLakmetageno90_FD_201838 | JGI IMG/M metagenome (GOLD analysis project Ga0307934, IMG submission 201838) | Saline water microbial communities from Organic Lake, Antarctica - #90 | ecosystem: Environmental > Aquatic > Non-marine Saline and Alkaline > Saline | place: Antarctica: Organic Lake...
TAGCGCTTTCCAGCATCCAGCCCATCGAGCGCCCCAAATAAGGCAATGTGCAAAGCGCGTATTTGGGGTCTGTGCGATAGCCGCGCAAAATTCCTAGCACGCCATCGCGATATTCATTCAGCGCTTCAAAACGATCCATTAACAAATCAAACAGCGCATCGCGCGGCGGCGCATCACTGTCGCTATGATCGGCATCTTGCAAAACCGTATGGTCGATCATGCGACCAAAGCCGACCAGAATATCAAAACGATCGAAAAAATGTGTGTGGATTTGCGCCAGGCTTAAACCGCTTTTGTCTGCGATCTCCTGCATCGAAATCTGATTCCAGTCTTTTTCTGCCGCAATTGCGAGGGTGGCCTGAATGATGGATTTTTTCATATCGTCTGGCGTGGCACTATCTTTTTTAGACATAATCTTGATTGTCCTGTTTGTTTGTATTACCGTAATCTCTTATCACATGAAAATGGGTACGACAAAAAGATATAAATCCGAAAAGCGGGGAGTCCAGCTATGTCATCTAAAATTTATGAATTGCTATCAATCGGTAATGCGCTTGTTGATATTTTATCCTACGAATCCGAAGACAATGTCGCAAGCCTTGCCAAAATAGGCATTGAAAAAGGCAATATGACCTTGATCGGGCCTGATGAAGCCACAACAGTTTTGCGCCAAACAGGCCAAAGCACGATGATTTCGGGCGGCTCGGCGGCCAACACGCTTTCAACCTTTATGTCGTTCGGCGGCAGCGGCGCGTTTATCGGTAAAGTGAGTGATGATCGCTTGGGCGATGTGTTTCGCCACGATTTAAAAGCGCAAGGCGTAATGTATACAACATCATCAGCCCCCATGAGCGCACAAACAGGACGTAGCCATGTTATGATTACGTCCGATGGCGAGCGCACAATGGCCACCCAGCTTGGCGCGAACGAGCATTTCGCCCCTGAAGATATTGACGAAGCGCTGGTTGCGGCCTCCAAAACAATTTTCTTGGAAGGCTACCTCTTTGATAGCCCCTCCGCCAAAGAGGCATTCATGACCGCCGCGCAAATGGCGCAAACGCATGACACAAAAGTGGCGCTGACCCTTTCAAGCGTTTCATGCGTCAATGCGCACCGCGATGATTTTGTCAAACTCACCAAATCGCATGTCGATATTTTGTTTGGTAATGAAAAAGAGCTGAAAGCCTTGACCATGAAAGATGATTTTAACGAAGCGGTTGAAGCGGCTAAAACGCTTTGCGATACGCTGGTTGTCACGCGCGGCTCAAAAGGGGCGCTGATTGTACAAGAGGGCGTCCATACAGACATTATTGCCGCCAAGGTTGAAAAAATTGAAGACACAACAGGGGCGGGCGACTCATTTGCTGGCGGCGTGTTGTTTGGCTTTGCCAAAGGCTTTAGCGCGCTGGAATCAGGGCGGCTTGGCGCAGAGGCGGCGGCGGCGGCGGCGACCATTTCGCATATTGGCGCGCGCTCGGTCAATCGGGATTTTTCAAAGCTCGTCCCTTAAAGCATAAAAGATCAAGGATACCATGGCCTTCACGCCAAGATTTCCTTGATAATTCACCTTAATTCTATATCATCTTCGGGATAGTAACCTGCGGCACTTTGAACACGCAAAGCCGCTAAATCCCGGAGATTTTTTTATGACGACACCTCTTTATGACGTGACCGCCATCGGCAATGCGATTGTTGATGTTCTCGCGCCTACAACCGAAAAATTTATTAAAAGCCAAGACAAAGCGCATGGCATGAAAAAAGGCGGTATGATGCTGATTGATGAGGCGCGCGCTGTCTCGCTTTATGGTGATATGGAAGGCGGCGTGGAAATGCCAGGTGGCTCGGCAGGCAACACGATTGCGGGGTTGGCCTCGTTTGGCGGGCGCGCTAATTATATTGGAAAAGTGGCGCAGGATAGGCTTGGCGAAGTGTTCCGCAACGAAATGCAATCCCAAAAAGTACGTTTTGATACCACGCCGTTGATTGTTGGCGCGTCGACCGCACGCTGTTTGATTTTGGTGACGCCTGATGGCGAGCGCACAATGAATACATTTTTGGGGGCGGCGGTTGAGCTTGGCCCTGATGATATTGACCGTGACTTGATCGCCTCTTCAAAGGTGACGTATTTGGAAGGGTATTTGTTCGATCCGCAGCAAGCCAAACAGGCTTTCATTGTGGCTGCCGAAACAGCCCATGAAAACGGCCACCGCGTTTCGCTCAGCCTGTCTGACCCGTTCTGCGTTGATCGTCACCGCGAGGATTTTGTCAATCTGGTGGAAAACCATGTCGATATTTTATTTGCCAATGAAGATGAGATCAAATCGCTTTATCAGGTGAAAACATTTGAGGAAGCGCTAGCAATTGTCAAAAACAAATGCGAAATCGCAGTGCTGACCCGCAGTGCCAAAGGCTCTGTGATTGTTAGTAAAGATCAAGTAATCGAAGTGCCGGCTGTGCCGACCACAGTTGTTGATACGACAGGAGCGGGCGATCAATATGCCGCCGGATTCCTGTATGGCTTTACCCAAGGGATGGATTTAAAAACCTCAGGCCATCTCGGCGCGCTTGCCGCGGCTGAAGTGATCTCTCATATGGGCCCAAGACCCGAAATTGCGTATTCAACTTTGATTGAGCAGGCCAAAGCCGCTTAAATTATAGTCGATACAAAAAAGGCGCATTACGATCAGATCGTATGCGCCTTTTTTTATTGGTGTTTGAATAGCTTAGGCCGCCAGCCCATGTTCCATCATAAGCGACATGCGCCGCGCAAAAGAGGAGGGATCAGGCACAGGTTCGCCCTGAATAATGCGCGCTTGGTCGAGCAGCAAATAGGCCGCATCATCCATTGAAATATGCTTGGTTTGTTCGTTTGAAAGCGCGGCAAGGCGCTTGATTAAGCCATGGTCGGGGTTAATCTCCAAAACCCGCTTGGCTTTGCTTTCATATTGCTGATTGAGGCGCAAATAACGCTCCATTTTCAAATCCACATCATCTTTGCCGGCAACCAGACAAACAGGCGAGCCAACAAGGCGCGTGGAAAGCTTCACATCCCCCACCTCATCGCCCAAAATATCAGCGATCACATCACGCAAAGCATGAAGCGATTCATCATATTTTTTGTCTTTTTTCTTGGGCTTTTCTTTGTCACCGTCTTTGGCTTGGCTGTCTTCGTCTTCATCCAGATTAATATCGCCCTTGGTGACGGACTGAAAAGGCTTACCTTGAAAATCCAGAACCGTTTGAAGCCAGAAATCATCAATCGTGTCGGTAAAGAACAACACTTCATAGCCGCGCGCTTTGAGGCCTTCAATTTGCGGGCTGTTTTTCAGCGTGTCGATATTTTCGCCGCTAATATAGTAAATACGATCCTGCTTTTCTTTCATGCGTGATGCGTAATCTTCAAGCGATGTTAAAACGCCATCTTCATGGCTTGAGTAAAAGCGCGTGACTTTTAATAGCGGTTCACGATGTTCAAACGCATCATAAAGCCCTTCTTTTAAAACAGGCCCAAACTGCCCCCAAAAAGCATCAAACTTGGCGGGATCACTGCGCGAAAGCTTGTCCAGATCATTCAGCACGCGCCGCGCGACATTATTGCTAATTCTGGCAATCAGCGGATTATGCTGTAACGATTCGCGGCTGATATTAAGCGGTAAATCTTCGCTATCAATCACCCCGCGCAAAAACCGCAACCACGGGAAAATCAGCCCCTTGCAATCATCGGTGATAAAGACGCGCTTGACGTATAACTTCACTGCATGATTACGCGAGGCATCATATAAATCCATCGGCCGCATGGTCGGGATAAACAAAAGCGCGGTATATTCAATTTTCCCTTCAGCGCGCCAATGCGATGTGCAAAGCGGATCATCAAACCCGAAGCTTACATGGCGGAAAAAATTGGCGTATTCTTCTTCGCTAATGTCGGTCTTTTGGCGCATCCATAACGCTTGCACCTGATTGACGGGGGTGGTGGTGGATTCATCCTTGGCATCTTCGCGCCCGATATAAATCGGGAAGCTGATATGGTCGGAATATGTTTCAATGACTTGCGTTAGTTTTTCATCAATCAAATATGCGCTTTGCTCATCATTCATATGCAGCATGACGGCTGTGCCTTGGTCGCCGATCAAATGCTTGGCTTCAGCCTTGGTGGCTTCGCGGATTGTATAGCCTGTGCGCCCATCCGAACTCCAGAGCCACGCTGTCTTCTCGCCCGCTTTGCGGCTGACAACCTCAACTTTGTGCGCCACCATAAAGCTGGCGTAAAAACCGACACCGAACTGGCCGATCAAATTCAGTTTTGCGCTTTCATCATTGGCTTCTTTTAAAGCATTCATCATGTTGGCTGTGCCGGATTTGGCGATTGTGCCTAAATGCTCAATTAAATCCTCTTTATCCATACCGATGCCGTTATCAACAACATTCACCGTGCGCGCATCCGTATCTTTATAAACACGTATTTGCAGCTCTTGCTTGCCACTTGTAATCTCTTTGTTTGCAAGCGATTCGTAGCGTAATTTATCGCACGCGTCCGAAGCGTTAGAGATCAATTCGCGCAGGAACACATCGTTATTGGTGTAAAGCGCGTGGGCGACAATATCCAAAAGGCGCGATACATCAGCGCTGAAATCCATTGTTTGTTCGCTCATTATCGTTCTCCTATTTCGTTACTTTGCTCATACCGTAACTATTATTTTTTGCTTCAAATTTCAAGATGGTGCAGTTAGGCGTATCGACATGCGCCAGCCCCATCGTTTGCACAATCGCCGTCATCACCCCGCCATGTGCCACAATCAGCGGGGCGCGGGCAGGCGAATTTAGCACCTGTATCAAACCATTCATCACGCGCTCTGTAAAGCTTTGCGCTGTTTCATCGCTCGGCAGCATTTTTGCAAAAGAAGGGAAGTCCGTTTTGCCCTTGAGCGTTAAAACATATTTTGCCGATTCAATCGACTGGCACTCCATCAAATCCGCGATATCAGTGATCTGCGCGATGTTCTTGGCTGTGGCAATCGCAATCGCTGTGTCTTTAGCGCGTGAAAGCGGGCTTGAGAAAATCTGGTCAAAGTCGCAGTTCTTTAGAATTTCGGCGGCCTGTGAGGCCTGCGCGCGGCCTGTTTCATTGAGCGGAATATCGCGCTGACCTTGATAGATACGCTCTTTGTTCCAGTCCGTTTCGCCGTGGCGCACAATCCAGAACGTCTTTGGCCAAAATGTCTTTGTGTGACCTTCAAGCATTTACGGATACAGCATGGTTTTTGACCATACGCCCTCTGATTGCGGCAAGTAAACAACCCGCGTATGCAGGCGATATGAACCATCATGCCAAAACTCGATGCGGCTGGGTGATACGCGATATCCATTCCAAAAAGGCGGGCGCGGGATGATATCGCTGTCTTTGAATTTTTCTTCAAATGCCGTAACGCGCTCTTGCAATGTGGTGCGGCTTTCAAGCGGGCTGGATTGCGCCGAAGCCCACGCGCCAATGCGGCTGCCGCGGTGGCGGCTATTGTAATACTCATCCGCCTCGCTCTCGCTAACCTGTTCCACGGTGCCTTGAATGCGAACTTGCCGCTGCAAAGTCTTCCAGTGAAAACAAAGCGCGGCTTTTGGCGTTTGCGCCAAGGCTTTGCCTTTATCGCTCTCGCTATTGGTGTAAAAAACAAAACCGCGCTCATCCAGCCCTTTTAAAAGCACAACGCGCACCGCCGGCATCCCGCTCGCCTCAATCGTTGCCAGCGACATGGCGTTGGGGTCATTAATTTCTGATTTCCCCGCATCATCCATCCAGCTTTGGAACAGATCATAAGGGTTTGGCGGCGCATCATCCGCGCGCTCAAGCGTTTTAAATAGATCGTTGTTACTCATTTATGGGCTTTCCTGTGTCCGGCTTTAGTGATATCAACACATAAGTGGAACTTTTGTGAAGGGTTGTCAATTTGTACACGTATGAATGACACGGATAAGCACAAGAGCGAACCCATAAACATAATTATATAAGAGGATTACATGAAAAATTTCGTTTTATTATCATTTGTCGCCGTTACGATGGTTCTAACGGGCTGTCAAACAAGTGGCTGGGGAACAAAACAAACAATTGGTACAGGCTCAGGCGCTGTCCTTGGCGGCCTTGCAGGCTCTCAAGTTGGTGATGGCTCAGGTCGTTTATGGGCAACGGGCGCAGGCGTTTTGCTTGGCGCGTTTTTGGGCGGTGAAGTCGGCGCCTCGCTTGATCGTGCAGACAAGGTTTACATGGGCCAAGCACAACAGCGCGCATACCAAGCCCCTGTTGGCGAAACCATTGCCTGGAACAACCCCGAAACTGGAAATTCAGGCACATACACACCCGTTCGTGAAGGCGTGAGCAGCGCAACACAGCGCTATTGCCGTGAATATCAGCAGACAATCGTTGTCGGCGGTCAAGAGCAAGCCGCCTTTGGAACAGCCTGCCAGATGCAGGACGGTAGCTGGGAAGTTGTGAATTAATTATTTTTGATTTTATAGGTTTAGAAAAAACGGTGGCTTTGGTCACCGTTTTTTTATGTCTCTTCGCCCGTCTTTGTCTCTTTTTTGATGGGACGATCCGCTTTTTGTGTCTCTTTTTGCGTCTCTTTTTGTGGTTGGGCGGGCGGCTTGACTATGCCGCCACCGCCACCCATACCCATTCCGGGCGCAGAAGGCGTCATCGCCATAGCAGGGGCGGCCGCTTTAGGGCCAGCTTGCGGCGCGGCGCTTGGCGCAGGGCCACTCGGCTGTAAATTTTGTGTTGAGTTCAACTCCGCCGCCGCATCAAGACTTTGCTGGTAGGACGGGGCGGCCAGCGTATTTTCGATAGAAGATTTTAAAGCCTGCAAACTTTCAATGTCTTCAACAATATCTTTAATATCCGCCATGGTAACATTGTCGCCGGCACGCTGTTTTTTGATAATTCTCTTGCCGAGTTTTTCGATATCATCCCAATCAACATCTTGTTTGGCGCTGGTAAATTTCTCGATTGTCTTATGCTCGATAATTTCGGGTGTCTCGTTACGGCGCAGGGCGTTTTCAAAAGTGGCCGCGGCTGCTTGAAGCGCGTTTGCACACCAGCCAAGCGCTGTGCCTTCTGTTAAAGAGCGATTTTGGTCATGCGCCATTTGAATGAAGGGCGCGCTGCTATTTTGAAGCAGGCTTTGGGTGATAACGTCTTTTTTCACGCTTTCAATCATTTTCTCATGCAGGCGCGTATTAAACTGCGAATCGGCAAACGGGCTGTAAATGTCTTGCACATTCTGTGCCGGCGCAGGGTCAATCGCGCATAATTCGGAGATCATAAAGCCCATCGAGCGAATATGGTGGTTTGGACTTGTGTTGATCGCCGCGCTTAATATGTCGGCTTTTTCAAAACCGCGCCACGCCATGTCTTGGGCGGGGTCGCTAAAGCCAAACCATGTTTTTAAATGTTGCTCGGTCAGGCTGAGTGCAACGCGCCGCGCCATTTTCAAGGTTTGGTCGATCACATGTTTGGGGGAGGTGTTGGTTATCTTGGATTTAGATAACAGCTCCTCTGCGGCTTCAACCGCGATCGAAAACGGAAAATATTCAGGTGTTTTTAGTGTTTTCACCGAAAGTGCCGACAGGCTTCTTAATTTGCCAAGCTTGTCGATCGAATCGCGATCACGATAATAGACATTCATGAAGCTGCTGAAAATATCGGCTTCTAAATTCGCGCGCGCCAATTCCAAAAGATTGCGCTTGCGAACGATAATATCGCGATTTTTGTCCGACTGGTTCTCCGGTGATTTGTGATAGTCTAAAAAGTTAAGGGCATGCCACGCTAAATGCCAAGCTTGCATGCGCGCAACATTAATATCTTCAAAATCATCAATGTTGATTGTGCATAAAGACAGGAAGTAATGACGTGTCGCCAGCCCCCAAAATAGCTTTTCACGCGCAATCGCCATACCAAGCAAGGCCGATTCTTCGGATCGTCTGGGGTTGCGCAAAAAATGCGAGGCTGTCTGGGCGGCAGGGTGCGGTGAAATTTCTTGCGCGGCCATGTAAATGGTTTCACGGCGCTGACCGTCATGGTGGGGAATAAAATGCACCGTTAGCGCGTTATTATACTGCCGAACATGCTCGGCAACTTCATTACACATTGTAATCACGCTATCAATTGGCAGGCTCATATTATGCCGATATTCCCTGTAAAATCATGAATAATTGTTTTTATCTCTTTGTGTGAAAATAACAGGACAAAGTTAAAAAATGGTCAATATTTCACATATTTAAGCGGTGATAAGGCGATCAGGTGAGGGAAAGCATAGCTTTAAAGCTAGATTTGTTCGGCAAAATGTGTAGGATATGCCCATCTATAAAAAGAGGTTCATATGACTATGACGAATACAAATAATATTATGGCAGGCAAAAAAGGCCTAATTATGGGCGTTGCCAATGACCGTTCAATTGCGTGGGGCATTTCAAAAGCGCTCGCAAACGCAGGCGCAGAGCTTGCTTTCACCTATCAAGGCGAAGCTTTAGAAAAGCGTGTGCGCCAGCTTGCTGAAAGCACCGGCTCAACCGTTTTACTGCCGTGTGATGTCACAAATGATGAGGACATGGACAAAGTCTTTGCCCAGATTGAAAAAGAGTGGGGCGGACTGGATTTTGTTGTTCACGCCATCGCCTTTTCCGATAAAAAAGAGCTGGACGGGATGTATGTCGACACCACGCGCGAGAACTTTACCCGCACGATGGATATCTCGGTTTATTCCTTCACAGCCGTTTGCCAGCGCGCTTTGCCGCTGATGAATGAGGGCGGCAGCCTTTTGACGCTGACCTACTACGGCGCCGAGCGCGTGATGCCGCACTACAACGTCATGGGCGTTGCCAAAGCGGGGCTTGAAGCTTCTGTGCGTTATTTGGCGGCTGATCTTGGCCCTAAAAATATCCGCGTGAATGCCATTTCCGCAGGCCCGATTAAAACACTCGCCGCCAGCGGAATCGGTGATTTCCGTTATATCTTGAAATGGAACGAGCTGAACTCGCCTTTGCGACGTAATGTCACGATTGATGAGGTGGGCAATTCAGGTCTCTTCTTGCTCTCAGATCTTGGTAGCGGCATCACAGGCGAAGTCATGCATGTTGATAGCGGCTATCACACAGTCGGTATGTGCAGTGTTGATAGCGCCGCTGAAACCGCGGATTTGTTGAACAGCATCGCCCCTAAAAAACCCAAAGAAGAAGCGGCTTAGCGCATTTTAGCGTGGCTAGACACAATCAAACTGCGGCGCGCTTTGGAGGGCTTGGCTCTTTGATTGCTGATGCGCTTCAATTCTCTTGGCATACAGCAAAGACCCCTCATAAATATTTTTGAAATTGTGTTCTGCGTTGTCTGCATCCAGCCAGCTGAGCTGTAAAGTGCCGTCTTTGCGCATTTGGCGTGCAAGCGTCCAGGCGCTATCCATCGCCTCTTGATCGGGTGCGCGATTACGATGAGGCCATGCTTTTTCAAAGGCATCTTTAAGCGGCCCAAATGTTTTTTCTTGCGCATCAAACCCTGCCACATGTCTAAAATCAGTCGTTAAGGGCGCGCTCATGACACCGGCGCGGATTAAAAGCTTACGAACAAGGCTGACATTGGGCATAATGGTGCTTGATTTGTATGCGCCCATATCAATCACAATCGGCACGCCACGCGGGAAACACGTGCTTTTCAATGGAACATAACCCATGTTGGCATTTTGATTGTCTCTAAACTCTATGCCATCCATACTCAAGGCTTTGATTAAATAACTAACATCGCAATAACGCCCGGGGGAGGTGACACCGGGGAATAAATCGATCCGTGCTGTGCCGATTTGATCGCTTAATAGAGGCTGTAAAATGTAAGGGTGGTTGGCGTGTTTATTCTCTGAATCTCTTGTGAGGCGTACCGTACAGCCAGCGTCGTTTAGAAAGAGAATAAAACCTTGATCCGTTGTGCATGTAATCTCGCTTTTATTACGCGGCAACGGCAAGCCCAAATGCTGCAAATAGCGCGCAATCGGGGCGACATTTTTTTTGCCAAAGGCTCTGTCTAAACGGTCTTTAAAATCACTCATGCAATATAAAAACATAAATATGGAAATCAAATCAAGAAAAAAATTGTCTTTTGAGGCGGTTGCGGTACTCTCCTTTTCATGTCAGGAAATCGATTTGGTACATTATTTCAATATCAAAGCTGGGGCGAAAGCCACGGCAAGGCCATTGGCTGTGTGGTTGATGGCGTGCCGCCGCGCACTGCGCTGAGCGAGGCTGATATTCAGCCCTATCTAGACGCGCGCAAGCCCGGCCAGTCGCGCCACACAACACAGCGCCAAGAGGGCGATAAGGTCGAGATATTATCCGGCGTGTTTGAAGGCATGACAACCGGTACACCGATCAGCCTGATCATTCATAATGAAGACGCCAAAAGCAAAGATTATGATGATATCAAAGACAAATTCCGCCCCGGTCACGCCGATTATAGCTATCACGAAAAATACGGCATTCGCGACTATCGCGGCGGTGGGCGCAGCTCTGCGCGCGAAACGGCGATGCGCGTGGCGGCAGGTGCGATTGCGCGAAAAATTTTGCTAACTCAAATCGGCCCGCAAGCGATTGTGCGCGGCGCGGTTGTGCAAATCGGCGCTTTGATGATTGATGAGGCGCAGTGGGATTGGGATGAAATCGGCAAGAACGACTTTTTCGCGCCGTGCGCCGAAACAGCCACGCAATGGGCGGGTTACCTTGATTCCATCCGCAAAAACGGCTCAAGCGCGGGCGCGGTGATTGAAGTTCATGCGCATGGCATCCCCGCAGGGCTAGGCGCGCCCGTTTACGACAAGCTGGACGCTGACATCGCCAAGGCGCTGATTTCGATTAACGCCACCAAAGCGGTTGAGATCGGCAATGGCTTACGCTCCGTGCATTTGGGCGGCGAAGATAACGCTGATGAAATTCGCATGGGGGCGGACGGCAAACCCGAATTTTTATCAAACAATGCAGGCGGCGTTTTGGGCGGTATTTCAACAGGCCAAGACATCATCGCGCGCGTCGCTTTCAAGCCGACCAGCTCAATTTTGACGCCGCGCAAAACTATTGATAAAGCAGGCGCAGAAACCGATATTCGTACAAAAGGCCGCCATGATCCATGTGTCGGTATTCGCGGGATGCCTGTTGCCGAGGCGATGGTTGCCTGCGTTCTGGCCGATCATTGGCTGCGCCACAAAGCACAATGTTTGTAAGTTGAGAGTTTGATGGCGCTACAAAAACCGACAATTGTTTTATTTGATATGGACGGCACAACGGTGCGCCATATTAACCCGTGGCTACTTCATATTTTGGAGCGGCTTGATGATGCGCAGCACGGCATTGCCAAATTATTTTCAAAAATTATGCGCCGCAATATTAGCCCCGCCCCGCTTGTGACATTTCAAGACGGCAAGCGCAAAAAGCTTTTAGTACACCGCGCGCTGCATCGCGTGCGCCGCAAACCTGTCGAAGAAATTGTGGAGCCATGCCCTGGCATTTACGAGGTATTAAATTTTTTAAAAGCGCAAAATATCCCGATGGGAATTGTCAGTAATGGTCTGGGCAAAGGCTATGGGCATGATGTATTGAAAACATTCGGCCTGAGCGACTATTTCGAAGTGCAGCTTTTTCGCGAAGATTTAAGCCGCCCCAAACCTTACCCCGACCCTGTGTTGCAAGCCATCAACGGCCTGAAGCGCGCCCCTGACAAAAACGATATCATCTGGTTTATCGGCGACCGCCACAAAGACATACAATCAGCCATGGCCGCCCAAATCGGCACAGAGGCTGACATTCAGCCGATTGCTTATACATTAAACGCCGCGATTGCGGTTTTGGAGCATAATATCGGCCCTGACCATATTGTTATGGGTTGGCCTGATTTGCTGGTGCGCCTAAAGCGTTTATTCGCGGCTGATTCTCCGAAGCGTTAAATAATGCGCCGTTTGGCAAAGGTGCATAAGCCGATACGGGCTGTCCTGATTGTGCGTTTTGGGCATTCATAAACGGCTCGATCACAGGGCGTATGACATTGAAAAATCCCGATTGCGCGTTGATGTTTTCAAACATGCTGGCTTGCGTGTTCAGCAAAGCCAAAATGCGCTCAAACGCCGTTTTGGGGCGTGGCAAAATTACAACTTGTAAATCGTCACGATCCTCTAAATTCTTGCTTTTTGCGACATAATCAAGCGCATCGCTCAGCCCGCCAAGCTCATCAACAAGGCCGTTATTTACAGCCTGAGCGCCAAGCCAAACGCGCCCTTGTGCAACATTTTCTGCTTGCTCCAGACTCATATTGCGCCCGCTGGCAACAAGCGCGATAAAGCGCTCGTAAGTATTATCCAAAAGGGCGTTCATGCGCGCGCGGCCAAGCGCGTCAAACGGCTCGTTAAACGACCAAAACCCTGCGTTTTCACCCCATCTGACATTGTCCCAATTTACAAAAATGTTTGACCATAAATCCTGCAACGAGAATTTACCGCCCGCAACACCGATTGAGCCTGTAAAAGTGGAGGGAAGCGCAAATATACGATCCGCCGGCGCGCTGAGCCAGTAACCGCCGGAAGCGGCGGCTGAGCCCATAGACACAATCACAGTTTTGCCTTTTTCTTGCGCTTGTATGACGGCGCGGCGAATGGATTCTGAGGCGGTCGGGTCGCCGCCGGGGCTATCAACGCGCAAAATGATCGTGTCAATCGTATCGCTTTCGCTAACGGCGCGCAGTTCGCCGACAATTGTTTCAGCAGTGCCAAGGCTTTGTGCGCCATCATTATATTGTAAAATTGTGCCGACTAGATAAATCACCGCAACTTTTGGTTTCTTTACAGGGGTAAGTTGGCGCTGATGGTTGGTTTCGCCGATATAGCGCGCGATGGAGGCAAAGATAGGCTCTTCGCTGTCGGCATTGCCCGTGACGCTTTGACGGATACGCGTATTAACCTCATCGCCATAGCAAAGCGAATCGACAAGCCCAAGCGCAAGGGCTTCGCTGTCCAGCAAGATGCCCAGATCAATGGCTTCTTTTAAGCGCTCCGGCGTCATGGCACGATCATTTTGAATGGCGGTCGTCATTGTGTTTGCCAGTGTGGAAACCATATCCTCAAGCGCTTCACGGCTTTTATCCGTCATGGCATCCTCGGTGATGCTTTCATAAATACTCTTGTAATCCTTGCGCTGGAAAAACTGCGGCGAGACACCAACAAAATTCATCAAATCCCGCGCATAGGGCATTTCTGCGCTGATACCGGGAATAGACATCATGCCCATCGGCTGTATGCAAATATCTTCAAAGGCTGCTGCCAGATAGTAAGAGCCGAGGCTGTCGATTGAAGGGGCGTAGAAATAGGTAAATTTGCCGCTTTCGCGGAATCTGTGAATGGCGGCGCGGATTTCTTCGATTTGTGACAAGGTCATAAAGGCCGAGCCGCGCAGACCAAAGACAAAGCCTTTAATGCGCGGATCGTCTTTGGCGCGGTCAAGCGCGACCACTACATTGCGCGATGTCAGCCCGCTATCTTGCAAGCTATAAGGCCCCGCCATGTTTGCATGTTCAAGCAATGGATCGTCCAATGCCAAAAATAACACGGCTTTTTCGGGGATGGAGGGCGCGTTATCGCCGCTTAAAAAGATGGCCGATGTAATGAGACTGATGGTGACACTCAGCAAAATCAAAAAGCCCAAAACCATGCACATGCGTTTGAATGCGCCGCCGATAATATAAAGCCAGCGCCATTTTTGGCGCGGCCTTTGCGGGCGTGGCGGTTTTGAGAAGAGGGAACTGTTTCTTTTTGCGCGTTTCATCATTCTAAGAAATTATCGCGCGCGCCCCTTCAAGGCAAGGGGGGCTATGCAACTAAGTGACAATACGCACAATATCAGCCGCCATAAGGCCAGCTGTTTCATATTGTTTGTCGGGGCTGTCATGGTCTTGGAAAATATCGGGCAGATGCATGGTGCGCACGCGGCAAGCGCCGAGCAAATCGCTGCGGCTTAAAAATTCCAAAACGAACGAGCCAAAGCCCCCAATTGAACCTTCTTCGATGGCGATCATTTGTTTGTGATTATTTACCAGATCACGGATCATATCTTCATCCAAAGGCTTGGCAAAGCGCGCATCAGCAACCGTAACGCTGTGGCCTTTATCTTCCAAAATCTTGGCGGCTTTGAGGCATTCCTGCAAACGCCCGCCGTAAGAGAGAAGCGCGATATCTTTGCCTTGTTGCAAAATACGGCCTTTACCGATGGGCAGAACTTCGCCCTTGCTCGGCATTTCAACCCCAGCGCCATCGCCGCGCGGAAAGCGAAATGCAATCGGGCCATCGTTATAAGCGGCGGCGGTTGTCACCATATTGACAAGCTCGGCCTCATCGCCTGCGGCCATCAGCACCATGTTTGGCAAACAGCCTAAGTAAGCCGTGTCAAACGCACCCGCATGGGTCTGCCCGTCCGCCCCGACAAGCCCGGCGCGATCAATCGCAAAGCGAACCGGCAGGTTTTGGATGCAAATATCATGGACAATCTGGTCATAGCCGCGCTGCAAAAACGTTGAATAAATTGTCGCAAACGGCTTCATCCCCTCGGCGGCAAGCCCGCCTGCAAATGTCACAGCATGTTGCTCGGCAATACCGACATCATAAGTGCGCTCGGGAAATTCGCGCCCGAATAAATCCATGCCCGTGCCAGAAGCCATCGCGGCGGTGATGCCAACAATTTTGGGGTCGGCTTTGGCTTCGTTTATCAGGCTTTGAGCGAAAACTTTGGTGTAATTTGGGATATTTGATTTTGGCTTGAATTGATCGCCTGTGACAACATCAAACTTGGCAACACCGTGCATTTTGTCCGCGCTGCTTTCGGCGGGGGCGAAGCCTTTGCCTTTTTGGGTGATGACGTGCAAAAGCACAGGGCCGCTTTCATTATCGCGGATATTGCGCAGAACAGGCAATAAATGCTCTAAATTATGGCCATCAATCGGGCCGATATAGTAAAAGCCCATTTGCTCAAATAATGTCCCGTGGCCAAGCGCAAGGCGCGCGGTTTCTTCAGCGCGGGCGGCCATTTTCTTGAACGGGTCGGGCATAAAATCGAGCGCTTTTTTGGCGGCTTCGCGCGTGCCGATATAGGGCGCGGAAGACACAAGGCGACTGAGATATTTGCTCATCGCGCCAACAGGCGGGGAGATCGACATTTCATTGTCGTTCAAAATAACCAGCATTTTGCTATCAAGCGCGCCGGCATTATTCATCGCTTCATACGCCATACCTGCGCTCATCGCGCCGTCGCCAATCACAGAAACGATATGATTATCGCCGCCCTGCAAATCGCGCGCCACCGCCATGCCAAGGCCAGCCGAGATTGAGGTGCTGCTATGCGCCGCGCCGAACGGGTCATATTCGCTTTCGCTACGTTTGGTAAAGCCCGAAAGTCCGCCGCCTTTGCGTAGCGTGCGGATACGGTCGCGCCGCCCTGTCAAAATTTTGTGAGGGTAACATTGATGCCCGACATCCCAGATGAGTTTATCCTCAGGGGTGTTAAAGACAGCATGGATTGCAACGGTGAGTTCGACAACGCCAAGCCCTGCGCCCAAATGCCCACCTGTTTGGGAGACGGCATCGATGGTCTCGGCGCGAAGCTCGTGGGCGAGTGTTTGTAACTGCTCATCACTCAATCCGCGCATGTCAGCGGGCAGGTGAACCTGATCTAAAAGCGTTTGCGCGCTTGTTTTGGGCGCATGAGTGGGTTTCTTTTGTTCCATAAATAGCTATATAGCCAGAATTTGCCCAAAGCGCAAAAGTTTCTTGTGAAAATATTGGCTTTTCAAATGATTTAAGCGCGGCGACCTAAAACATATTCGGCTAAATCTTTGAGCGTTTGGGCGCGGTTGCCAAAGATATTCAAATGACGACATGCCTGCGCAACCAACATTTCGGCGCGCATTTGCGCGGCTTCAACGCCCATGGCTGAAACAAAAGTCGATTTGCCGGCTTGCTCGTCTTGGTTGGCTGGTTTGCCTGTTTCTTCGGGGTCAGCATCCACATCCAAAACATCGTCTGTAACCTGAAACGCAAGGCCAAGGTCAAAGGCGTAATTACACAGCGCCTTGCGGTGCGGCTCGTCCGAGCGGCCTAAAATAGCCCCCGCCTCACAGGCAAAAGCCATCAGCTTGCCTGTTTTCATGCGTTGCATGCGGCTGATTGTGCCGACATCGAAATCTTCTTTTTCACCGATTAAATCGAGCATCTGACCACCACACAAGCCATCAGGCCCTGCGGCATGCGCCAAGCGCTTGATCAGTTCAACCCGCACACGCGGGTCTTCATGTGTTTCAGGTTCGGATAAAATCTCAAACGCCAGCGCTAAAAGCGCATCACCAGCCAATGTGGCTGTCGCTTCATCAAAAGCAATGTGGGTTGCAGGCTTGCCGCGGCGTAAATCGGAGTTATCCATCGCCGGCAAATCATCGTGAATGAGCGAGTAGCAATGGACAAATTCCACAGCCGCCGCCACGCGCTTGGAGCGCTTGGGGTCAACATTAAATAAATTGGCTGACTGTATCACCAAAAACGGACGTAAACGCTTGCCGCCACTCAGCGCGCTATAGCGCATCGCTTCAAACAAACGATCTTCGTGAAGGTCTGTCTCGGGCAATAATTTACGGATCTGTTTATTGACCGCATCGGCCACTTCGTCCAGTTTTTGCTGTAGTTCCGGCGATGCCTGACGTGGTGAGGGCATTGATTTACTCCGCTGTTTCGAGAGGGACGGCTTTTGCCGTTCCATCATCTTGGATTGTTATTTTTTCGATTTTGCTTTGGGCTTCGCGCAGTTTTGACTCGCAATGTTTTTTCAAAGCCATACCGCGTTCAAAAGACTGGATGGCGTTGTCGAGCGGCGCGTTGCCGCTTTCCAGATCACGCACAATTGTTTCCAATTCGGAAAGGCCATCTTCAAAGCTTAATGTTTCTAATTTTTGGTCTGTCGCGCTCATACCGATTCTCTCTTCAAAAAACTGTTTGAAGTCTATGTGATTATGCCCATTTTCTCAAGCGCTAATAAAGCCTGTATGAACGATGAAGAAACAATGAAGATGCGCGGCGTAATATTGCATGCCTGCCATGTTGCAATAGCAGGGCGCAAAATCTATTTGTCATATTATAATAAAGGATGGGAAATAATAAAAAAGGAGGCTTCATGACGAATATAAATACGCACAAAAGTGACCATCCGGCAGATGAAAAACGACTAGCCATTAATCTCTTTGGCTGGCGTATTCATAATTTAAAACAGGCCGCACATTCAGGCGAGATGAAAAAGCAATATAATGCCCGCGCGCGTTTGCGCCCGCAAACCACACATTAAATTTTCACATGAGCGCTTGGAGATGCGCGCGCGCCGCGGATTTGAGCGCACCTAGATTGTAGCCGCCTTCCAAAACGGAGACAACGCGCCCTTTGCACGCGCCGCCATCTTTGTCGGCAATGGCGCAGATTTTCTCGCTCACCCACGCAAAGTCATCCTCCTCTAATTCCAGCTCGCCAAGCGGGTCGTCTTTATGCGCATCAAACCCTGCTGACAGCATAATTAGTTCAGGGTCAAACGCGTAAAGCGCAGGAAAAACAGTTTGCTCATAAGCTGCACGAAATGCCTGTGAGCCTGTTCCAGCGGCAAGCGGAATGTTCAATATTGCGCCTTCAATATTGTCTTTAGGGCCGCCCGAGCCGGGATAAAACGGGAATTGGTGCGATGATATGAACAAAATGGGCGATGAATCGTCGTTTTTTAAGCGTTTGAGCATGCGTCTTGTCATCTCGTCTGTGCCGTTGCCGTGATGCACGTCAAAATCGATGATCGCGACTTTTTTAATATCGCATTGATGCAGGGCATATTGCGCACAGACAAAGATATTATTAAACAAACAAAACCCCATTGCCTGGGTCGTTGTGGCATGATGCCCCGGCGGGCGCACCGCGCAAAAAGCGCGCTTTGTCTGTCCGTCGCAAACATCACTCACCGCACGGCAAACAGCCCCTGCCGCATCCATCGCCGCCTCCAGCGATTGCGGGCAAAGCACCGTGTCGTTATCAAGATAAGCTGTGCCGCGATCAGGCACATGGCTCTCGATATGGTCGATATGGCTTTGCGCATGCGCAAGACGCAATGTTTGAAACGATGCGGCATCAGCATCTTTTATATGGGTGACAGCTTTAAAAGGCGCGCTTTGAAAAAGAGCGAGCAATGTATCAAGCCGCGCCGCACATTCAGGGTGGACTTGCCCCGTATCATGGGTAAGGCCGGACGGGTTTGAATAAAGGGTCAGATTCTTCATAGAATTATTCTTATTATCCATCGTCTGTTTTTTTCAAGATCAGGTATTTCAGTCCGCTTGCGGATGACGTAGTATATGCCGATGTCCGCAGGCCCGCAAACAACCATTGATCTTTTATCGCAAAAGCTGCTGCGGCGCTGGGTGCCGAAATGGTATGGCGCTTTTTGCGAAAGCGAGACGGGTTTGTTTTATGAGCGCGTCGGGCATGCGTTCATGCCTTTGAAAACAGGGAAGAGGCGGCTTTTAACACAGTGTCGGCAACTCTCGGTTTATGCGCACGCCGCCGCGCAAAAAGACGCGCCTTTTTCGCCAGATTTAACCGCGCATTTTGAAGCGCTGGTTCACTATTATCGAGAGCCAGAGCAGGGCGGCTGGATTTTTGCGCTCGATGATGATTTAAAGCCGGTTGATCGCCATTATGATTTATACGCCCACGCGTTCGTTATTTTTGCGCTGGCGCATTATTACCGCGCCACCAAAGACACACGTGCCTCGCAATATGCGCTGGATACGCTGTCTTTGATTGACCGCCACTTTCGCGCCGTTGATGCGCCCGGCTTTTGTGAGGCGATTGGCCAAAATTTAGAGCCAATCCCCCAAACCCGCCGCCATGAAAGCCACATGCATTTGCTGGAGGCGTGTTTGTTTGCTTATGAAACCTTTCAAACGGATGGTTTTTTGGCTATGGCGGACACGCTGGTGGGGTTGTTTGAAGATTGCTTTTATCAAGCCGATCACAACCGCTTGAGCGAATATTATGACGATCAACTCTTGCCGCAGAAAAGCGATGGTCACTATGTGTTAGAGCCGGGGCATTATGCGGAATGGATATGGCTTTTGAAGAAATATCAGAATTTAACCACTAAAACGGTGGATGTCGATATCTGGGCGGCACCAATGTTGCTATGGGCCAATAAATATGGCTGGGATCAAGACTATGGCGGGATTTTTGATGAGCTGAATGAAGAAAATAAAATAACATCCGATACGAAGCGTATTTGGCCGTTCACGGAGGCTTTAAAAGCGAACGCGTTGATGCTCAATAGCGAACTTGATCGTTATGAACTGAAGAACCGCATTCGCTTAATGATGGGGGTGTTTCGCGATCATTATATGGATGAGCGCGGCTTTTGGACGGAATGGCTCAATCGCGATTTGTCGCCTGCAACCGATTATATGCCCGGCACGACGCCCTATCATGTGTATTTTGGGGTGATGGAATCAAGGTTAGCATTAAAATCGCGCGGTCAAAGCAAATCGCTACGGGCATTTCCGGCGCTGTTTTATTATAAAATCCGCCGTCATAGCTCGGACTTCATGCGCAAAATCCGCACAAAAATCTCATCTTCATCGTAAATTTTAAGCTTAATTGCCTTCAGTGATGTCGATAATCTGGATCGCATCGCGGTTTGTCGCCGCATTGCCTGTAGCTGTTTGCTCTGTTATTGAGCCCGCCGCAGGTTCGATTAGTGATTCAACAGGCGCGTCTCGCATGATCGGTTTAATCAGCGCGCCTTGAACGGGGGGTCTTGTCACGTCGATCTGGGGAATGGCTTCACGTGTTTGCGATGTCACGGATTTGTTAATCGGGGCAAACGGGTCAAGCGCTTTTGTTGTGCTTAAAACAGATGTAGGGCGTGAATCATCAATATTTTGCATGAGGGACGGGCTTGTTGCCCGGCTCATATCTGTTATTTCCTCAACAGAGATGCGGTTGGCGCTCTCAACATTTTTGCGCGCTTCAACGTTCACAGTTTTTGGCTTCACGGCATTCACCGCTTTTGTGCTAACACTCTGGACAGTTTCAACAGCGGTAACGCTGGTGTTTTTGAGCCCTGTTGCCACGGCGCGGCTTGTTTTCTCAATCGCGTTTGTCACGGAGGCAAAGGCTGGTTTTTGCGATGGGGCAGGCGCTTTAATGGCGGCGTGCGTTGGCTTATAGCTTGTGTTGTCGTTGGAAATCGAGCCAAGCGCGCTAATGTCGGCATAGGCAAGGCCCGTGTCTGTGCGGTTAAAGGCCAGCTCGTCTGGCGTGAGTTGTAGGCCGATCATGATGGTGTGGTCTGATAGATCACGGACATTATTTTTGGGAATGATTTGGTTGAGCGACTCTTTCAAAGCCACGCGTGAACTGCCGGATTCATAGGTCATTGTGACGGCGTATACATCTTTGGTGATGATGTTGCCGCTCGGGTCTGTCATCGCCATGAAGTAAGGATAGGCAAAGCTTGGTTTATCCGTTTCCCAGATACGCGCCTTGGGGCCAAGAATACCTTCATATTCAATGTTCACATCCACAACCACATTGTTCCCGCTGACGTTACAATCACCGCTGAGCGATGTTAGGTATAGTGAGGAGATGCGGTTGCGCTCCACCGGATTTTTTGGTGACGAGAATTGGTGCATCACGTCAAGATCATCAACAATTTTTATATTCGGGCAAGTGGCAGAACCTTTGGCGAAGCGAACTGTATCATCTGTGTTCATAGTCTGGGGAATCATGCTGGTTGCCAAATTGGCGTTATCGATTGTTTTGTTCTTCGGTGTGTTTTGGGCAACATTGACGCCTGTGTCATATTCTTCACTGTTGATGCTGATATTTTCAGACGGCTCGATTTGCGAAAAATCAGGCAATTTCATATTTTGAAGATCAATCTGTGCAATGCGCGTTTTTACGTCCGTCATGGCGGTGTTCATGCTCTCACAGGCCGTGAGCGAAAGGCAAAGTGGTAGTAAAACGATAGAAAGCGTTGCTGTTTTAAGAAAGCGCATTGAATTGATCCCCAAAAATGTCATAATTTGATTTAACCTAGAAAATCATGACATTCCACGCAAGCTGTTATTCATATTATCTGGATTTAGATCACAATTATTTTATATAAGAAGCCTATGACACATAACAATGCAAAAAAAGACTTACATATTTTACTGGCAGCACCGCGCGGTTTTTGCGCCGGTGTTGACCGCGCGATCCAAATTGTCGAGCGGGCGCTGGATAAATATGGCGCGCCCGTTTATGTGCGCCACGAAATTGTTCATAATAAATTTGTTGTGCAAAGCTTGAAAGACAAAGGCGCGGTCTTTGTCGAAGAGCTGGACCAGATCCCTGATGATGGCTGTCCTGTTATTTTTTCTGCCCACGGCGTGCCAAAATCGGTGCCCGAGGCGGCCGAGGCGCGCAATATGTTTTTTGTCGATGCGACCTGCCCGCTGGTAAGCAAAGTGCACAGAGAAGCCGAGCGTTATCACAAAAACGGCAAACAAATTATTTTGATTGGTCACAACGGCCACCCCGAAGTCATCGGCACGATGGGGCAATTGCCGCCGGGCGCGGTCATTTTGGTTGAAACAACGCAAGATGTGCAAAATATCTGTGTTGAAGATTCGGAAAACTTGGCGTATTGCACCCAAACAACTTTGTCGGTGGATGACACCGCAGACATTGTCGCCGCACTGGAGGCGCGTTTCCCTGATATTGAAGGGCCGCATAAAGAAGATATTTGCTATGCCACCACAAACCGCCAAGAAGCGGTCAAGGCGATTTCGCCGCTCGTGGAGGCATTGCTTGTGATTGGCGCGCCGAACTCGTCCAATTCAAACCGTTTGGTGGAAGTTGGTGAAGTGTATGGTTGCCCCAAGGCGATGCTCATTCAGCGCGCGGATGATCTGGATTGGGGCTGGCTGTCGGGGGTCAAGACAGTCGGCTTAACGGCAGGGGCGTCTGCGCCTGAAATATTGGTTGAGGAAGTTGTGGATGCGCTGCGTCAAAATTATAACGTGACCGTTGAAGAAGTGATGATTAAAGAAGAAAACGTCATTTTCAAAATTCCCAAAATTCTGGCGGCCTAGCTTTCATCCAAATAAAAGCGTTTCATATAAAAAAGCTGTGTCTATCCGCGATGAACTGTTTTGAACTTTATCGCTCAATCGATAGGATGCTCACATGGCTGTTTACACATTTATTGATCTTCAAATGCTCTCGGATTTTTTATCCGCCTATGATCTCGGCGCGCTGATTGCGTTCGAAGGGATTGAGGCAGGGGTTAGCAACAGCAATTTTCATCTGGCGATGGAATCGGGGCATTATGTTCTCACCATTTTTGAACCGCACCGCGTAAATCCTGATGATGTCCCTTATTTTATTGATTACGCCGCGCATTTGTCAGAGGCAGGCTTGCCTGTTCCTGATGTCATGAAAAACAAAGAAGAGCGCCGCCGCGGCGTTTTGGCCGACAAGCCCGCCGCCATTTTTCGCTTTATGGAAGGGCAAAGCGTTTCGGCGAAAAATATCACCGCCGATCATTGTTATAAAGCAGGGCGCATATTGGCAAAAATGCACAAAGCCGCCGATAATTTCAAAGGCTTTCAAGATAATGATTACGGGCTGGATCGTTGGCAGATATGGTTTAAAACCATGCGCGCGGATCTGGATCAAATTCGTGTTGGTTTGTCCAGCGAACTAAAGGCTGATATGGCCTATTTTCATAGGCGCTGGCCGTCTCTTTTGCCGGGCGGGGGCATCCATGCCGATTATTTTCCCGATAATGTCTTTTTTGGCGGCGGTGATGTCTCTGGCGTGATTGATTTTCATTTCGCCTGCACTGATTTTTATATTTATGACCTCGCCATTGCGGTCAATGCTTGGTGTTTTGATGCATCAAGTGCTTTTGATTTGGCGCATTACGATAAAATGATTGCGGGCTATCAATCGGTGCGGCAATTATCGGAAGAGGAGTGGGAGGCTTTTCCTGTTATGTGTCATGGCGCGGCGGTACGCTTTGTTTTATCGCGCGCCGAGGAGTGGCTGAAACATACATCATCACCTTCTGGCGCTATGGTCACGCCCCATAACCCCATAGATTTTGTAAAAAGACGGGATCATTTTGCTCATGATGGCAGATAAGACAGATAAAACAGACCAAACGATAACAGTTTTCACCGACGGCGCGTGTAGTGGAAACCCCGGCCCAGGCGGGTGGGGCGCGATTATGCGCTGGAACGGGCATGAAAAAGAAATTTCGGGCGCGCACCCCGACACAACTAACAACCGCATGGAAATGATGGCGGTGGTGCGCGCGCTGGAGGCGTTAAAAAAGCCGAGCAATGTCGAGATTTATACCGACAGCCAATATGTGCAAAAAGGCGTGAATGAATGGATGGCGGGCTGGAAGCGGCGCGGCTGGAAAACAGCGGGAAAAAAAGAGGTGCAAAATAAAGGCTTATGGCAGGAGATTGACGAACTCGTCCAAAAGCATGTCGTGCGCTTTCACTGGATCAAAGGCCATGCCGGGCATCCTGAAAATGAGCGCGCGGACGAGCTGGCTGTCAACGCCATGCGTGCCTTAATGGCTGAAAATGATGAATCTTAAGCGCGCTGTTTAGCTTTGGTCAAACGCAGGGTCTGCGCCCAAAGACAAAGTTTCGTTATCATTTAAAAGCGCAGCTGTGTCTTGCGCCACAGCGCGGGCGGCATTTTCGCCTTCGCTCTTCAAGTTACGCGCGCCATCAAGGCGCTTTTGTGCGGCTTCTGAAATATCGACAATATCTTTTGTGCTTTGCGCGGTGGATTGCGTTTTTATGTTCGCAGTGCCTGAATCTTTGGTTGCGCTAAATAATTTTAAAACCGGTGAATTAGCAATAATTGGCGGAATAGCCATATCGAAGCCCCCTTTATCAAAGTGATTAATCTAAAAAACCAAACCCGTTACCCTTATCTTATCGTAACAAGTCTCTCTTGCCAAAAAGATAAGATTTTAAAATTAATTATCGGCCTATTGCCAGACGCAAATGAAACAAAGGCGGCGGCATTGTAAGGCGCGAATCCAGTAAATTATAATGCGCATTTTTCAATGTTTTCAATTTCATAGAGCTTATTAGACGCAAGCGGCGTAAATAGAGCGGCACGGGTTTGTTTGAAACAGAATCGATTAGTGCGTGCGCTTTTGTTGCAATGTCCTGCACCACAGGGGCAAGCGCTGTGTCCCAATTTTTAAATTCATACAAATCGCGCTCGCTCATTTTGTGCTTGGCGAGCAAATTGGCCGGCAGATAACAGCGGCGCTGGGCGGCATGAAACGGGGCGGCATATAAAAGCCCGCACAGACCATAAGCTGTTGAAAGGGTTTCGACTATTTCATTGTCATAAGTAGCATCAAGCACTTGTAGCGCTAAGCGATTAAGCGGTGCATTGGTATATTCGGCATAATGAATCATCCCTTTCATATCCGCCGGGATCATGTCTTCCAGATCAAATTCGCGCGCATAAACAAGCGCATCCAAATCCGCGCGTTTTAAATCATATTTTTTGATGGCCTGCGCAAGGGGCGGCAAAACTTCGTTTGCGCGCGGCGGTTTGCCATCGTAAATTTCGCCGATTCCATCGCGCCACCATTGCAAACGAATAAGCCCCATTGTGGTTTCGGTGACAACTTCGCGGGTTTTTGCAATTTCATGCTGAAAAGCAAACAGCGCCCATAAAGACGGGCGCACATGCTCATCCGCCAAAAGCCCCAAGTAAAAACGGTCTTTATCATATTGCTGTAATAATGCGCCGCAATATCCGATATCGTGAGAAGCTGAGCTTTGTTCCATCGCTCGGTTTTAAGCGGTTTTGTAGGCAATATCAAATAAAAACCTATCCCTACCGCTTGTCAAATCACAGGGAATGTTTAGGTTATAAGCGTTGTAAATAAAAAACTCAAAACAAGGAGACACACATGACTTTTTCACTTCCTGAACTGCCTTATGGCTATGACGCGCTTGGTGAATATATGTCGGCTGAAACACTGGAATTTCACCATGACAAGCACCACAAAGCCTATGTTGATAAAGGCAATGAGCTGATCGCTGGCACGAGCCTTGAATCCATGAGCTTAGAGCAAGCGATGGTTGCGGCCTACAAAGACCCCGCCAAAGCAGGCTTGTTTAACCAGCTGGGGCAACATTACAACCATATCCATTTTTGGAATTGGATGAAGCCCAATGGCGGCGGCAAAGCGATGGCCGGTGCGCTTGAGAAGAAAATCACCGAAGATCTTGGCGGTTATGACGATTTTCGCGGCAAATTTATCGAAGCGGGCATGACACAATTCGGTTCCGGCTGGTGTTGGCTGGCGATGGACGACAATTCAGGCAAGCTTGAAATTGTCAAAACACCCAACGGCGAGAACCCTGTTGTGCATGGCAAGACACCGCTTTTGGGCTGTGATGTTTGGGAGCATAGCTATTACATTGATTACCGCAACGCGCGCCCGAAATATTTAGAAGCATGGGTTGATAACCTTGTGAACTGGGACTATGTCGGGGAATTATTTGAAAATGGTCCGCTGAAAATGGCGGCATAATCGGTTAAACTGATTTGTATTCATTGCTTGAAAGCCTTGTGGAGCGTCCGCTTTGCAAGGCTTTTTAAATTTTTGCGTAAGCTGTTTTGTTATATTAGCGAATCATTGCATACTTTTTATCAATAAAAGCCTGCATAAAAAGGCGAGTTGAACAGGAACATAAAAAAAGCGAATATCATAACATCTTTACGTGTCACGATTATAACCGATATTCACTACGGTATTGATGTCCGTAATAAGATCGGCTCTAAAGGCGCGCGCCTGATGGATAAATTTACCATCGCCGCGCAAAAATCACCCTCAAGCGTGATTGTCGATATGGGTGACCGTATCAGTGCAAAAAACGCCGAGAGTGATTTATATTTTACACATCAAGTTAAAAAACATTTCAACCAAATCGCAAAACCTGTCTATCATTTATGGGGCAACCATGATGTTGCTTTTATGGATCAGCGCGCTGCCGAAGAAGCGGTAGGGCAATCTTCACAATCATTCAGTGTTGATGAGGGCGATTATCATCTGGTGTTTTGGAACCCTAATGTTGATTTGTCGAAAAAAGAAAAAGACGGCAAGCGCGGCATTATGGCCGCACAAGAACATCTGGACTGGCTGGCCGATGATTTATCAAAAACCGACAAGCCCACCATTATCTTCTCGCATTTCCCGCTTGATGGGCAAAGCCTTGATCGGTTGCCCGATAATAGCCCGGGGCGCTGTTTTGGCTATTTAAACAACGAGGCCATTCGCACGATTTTAGAGCGCTCGGGCAAAGTCTTGCTTTGTTTGTCGGGCCACAACCACGAAGACCGCTCCACGAGTATGAACGATATTCATTATATCACCATTCAATCACTCACCGAGGCCGTCCGCGGTCGCCCCAAAAAGCCACATGGCCGTTACGCTGAACTTGAAATAAATGCTGATTCGATCACTCTGACTCTCAAAAGTCTAAGCGGACAAAAGCGCCGTGTTCTTGCGTTCAAGCCCGCTTATCCACAGACAAAAGCCCCTTATTCCCCCTAAATTTTTGAAATTAAGATTCTATTAATGATTCGGACTGATGCTGGACTCATCGCACAGCATTACTGTTTATAACGCTTTGTTTCATCGCGGCAGGTCTCAATAAAAAGATCGCGAAAACGGAGATGAAAAAGAAAGGGACGGATTATGCAGAACTGGGAAGACAATAAAAACACAACCGCTATCGGCGGAATATCAACAACAGCGGAGGGCAGCTTTACACCAGCGCCCATTGACCGGGTTGTTTTACCCTTACCGCCGCAAAACACGCAGGACGCCAAATTTGAAATGGACTTGTATGCGCGTTTTATGCGCAATTTACGCTCTGTGCCAAACAGCCAGATGGATATCAAAATCCTGTCATCGATAAAGTTTACAGCCGACATGATGGATGTAAATGATGCGCTGGTGGCCAAAATTTTGGTTGATTTAGGGCTTAAAGCCCCCCGCAAGGCTTTTCCTGCATCGTTCTTAGAATTTGCCGATACACGCATTGCACGCACGGGCTATGAAAATGGAGGTTTATCGAACGCGCTCGCCACGTTGCGGACATATTGGGACGAGATCGGCGAAGAGCGTTTTGCGCATGTTATGGCAGGCCGATACGCCGTCAGCGCCTATGAAAAATATGTCGATGCGTAAGATTTAAAAAAAGGAGGGACGCTACTCACCCGCCATGCGGCTTAAAACACTTTGAAAGCTGCGAAAGCCTGATGTTTTTTCTTCATTTTTAGGCTCTTGATTGCGGGTTAGCTCATTCCCGCGTTGCGGCAATTGATTGTTTTCAACGCGCCATGATCGTCCTTGCGCGCTGTTGTTATCATTGGCGTAATAAGTGTCTTCATCGCGCAAATCATCATTCACAAACACCGCTTGTACATCCGCGTTATTATGTTGCAAGACCAGTGCGTTTTGGTCGAATGTCATATCATACAAATTACGATATCGATTTTTATAGCGCGGCTGGTGCGCCGCCGCCATCATATCACGCCATATCCGCGCCGGAAGGCCGCCGCCTGTCAGGCGTGACATTGAGCTGTTATCATCATTACCAACCCAAACACCGGCAATGAAATGGTCGGTATAGCCAATAAACCACGCATCACGATAATCTTGGGATGTGCCCGTTTTGCCGGCAATGAAAAGATTATTGTCAAACGAAGCGGCGCGGCCTGTGCCGTATTTAACAACATAGGACATCATTTCACGAATTTGATAAGCGGCATTTTCTTCAACCACGCGCGTAGTCGGGATCAAATCACTGCGCAGATAGAGTGGCGTGTTTGTACTCGTTTCGATGGCTTCAATGGCGTGCGGATAAAAAGCGATCCCGCCATTGGCAAGCGATCCATAAGCGCTGGTGAGCTCTAGAAGTGGAATGCCGCTACTGCCCAGAGCCAGACTGAGATTGTGGTCAAGCGGCGCTTCGATCCCTAAACGGCGCGCCGTGTCGATAACGGCGCCCGCCCCAACATCCCGCATTAAGCGCACCGATATTGTGTTAAGCGATTGCGCCAAGGCAAAATACATCGGAATTTCGCCATAATATTGATCGTCAAAGTTTGAGGGGCGATATTGACCTGTTTCAAGCTTGGCATCATCAATCAAATCATCCATCCGCCGCCCTTGTTCAAGTGCGGTCAAATAAACAAACGGTTTAAACGCAGAGCCGGCAGGGCGCATGGCTTGGGTTGCGCGGTTGAACTGGCTTTGGCTGTAATCAACCCCGCCAACCATGGCCAGAACCGCGCCGCTATAATCCATTAAAACCAAAGCACCTTGGGTGACATCACGATCTTGGTTTTTGCTGATTGAATCAGCCATAATGGTTTCGGCGCGCTTTTGAAGGTCTGAATCCAGCGTGGTGCGAACGGTAATGTTTTCCTGCGGCGTGCCGATAAAATCATCAAGGCCAGATGATATCCAGTCTGAGAAATAACGCGAATTATTGCGGCTGGCTTCGCTATTTGGCTTGCTGCGTCGGGCTTGTGCGGCAAGGGTTTGTTGCGCACGTTCTTGCTCTGTAATGAAGCCTGCATCAACCATAGCGCTTAATACAACGCGGGCGCGCTGGGCAGCAAGGTCGGGGTTGCTGCGCGGCGAGAAGCGCGACGGCGCTTTTAAAAGCCCGGCCATCATCGCTGCTTCGTACAAATCCAGATCTTTAGCGTCTTTGTCAAAATAGGTTTTTGCCGCCGCTTCAATGCCGAATGCGCCGCTACCCATGAAAACGATGTTTAAATAGGCGCTTAAAATTTCGTCTTTGGTGAGTTCTTGTTCAAGCCAGATGGCAAGTATGGCTTCTTGGATTTTGCGCTTGAATGTGCGGTCACGGCTTAGAAAAAGATTTTTGGCTAATTGCTGTGTAATGGTCGAACCGCCTTGTGCTAAACGACCCTTACTGACATTGGTCACCATGGCGCGCGCCACGCCGATGACATCAAGGCCGAAGTGGCTGTAAAAACGCCGATCTTCAATGGCCAAAACTGCTTGCGGAATATGCGCCGGCAAATCTTCAACTTTGACGCTGACGCCTTTTAAATCACCATATCGCGCCAATTGCAGGCCTTCACGATCAAGAACCGTGACAGCATTTTTGCGCTCGATTTTGGGGTTGCTTGTAATGCCAGGAAGCTCTGATGCGTACCATGCCACGATGATCGCCACAAAAATGCCTGCCCAAAGGCCTGCAACAAATGTCCATTTAAACAAAAATCCCCAAATAGAGCGATTTTGCGCCTGCGCGTTTTTTTTGCGTTTGGCGCTTTTGGTTTTTGACTTTTTTGCTATCTTTTTTGTGCTTTTCTTGGCCACGGCTTTTATATATTTCTGCGTTTTTTATTTTTATTAACGGCAATCAAGCCAATAACGATGGCGCGCCGGAAATTGATCTGTTTCCGGTAATGCATCCTCAAAAACTGCGCCACATCCTTCGGCGGCCTTAATCGCAGGAATGTTGTCCGGCTTGATTGTCAGCAATGCATTTTCAACACCGAGATAATTAGCGATTGGCATCGCTTTAAACAACATTTTTTTTCCATAGCCTTTATTGCGCATGGAAGGGCGCACGATAAAATGGATATGCCCGCCCCATTTTTCCAAGTGCCAGTTCAGGCGATGACGGATATCAACTGTGCCAAGATATTTATCGTCTTTGACAAGCCATGTGACTGTTTCCGAGACAGGCTCGACCCATTCTTCGAACGGTTGGTGCGGATAGCCGCGCTCGGCGCGCAGCTCGGTAACAAAATCTTCAAAGCCCGCATTGAGCGAGTCGATTGAGTTATACAAATAGCGGCCTTCCTCATGGTACTCCTTCAGAGCGGCCAGAAAGCTGTCTTTGTAATCTATCGATGGTCTAACCAGTTTTGATGCAGGCATAATGCGGAATTTATAACAGAAAAATTGCGGCAAGGCCAAGAAAAGCGAAAAATCCGACCACATCTGTGACCGTTGTCAAAAGCACGGTCGATGACACTGCCGGATCGCTCCCCATTCGGCTGAGGACAATCGGAATGGCGGCACCAAAAAATCCGGCGACCACTAGATTCAAAATCATGGCTGTGGCGATAATAGCGCCAAGCATTTCGTTTTGAAACCATAGAGCCGTGACAACACCGGCGATAACGGCAAAAGCCGCGCCATTTAAAAATCCGACTGCCGTCTCTTTCCAAACAATTCGCATCGCGTTAGAGCCTGACAATTCCCGCGTTGCCAACGCGCGCACAGCAACGGTTAGGGCTTGTGTGCCTGCATTGCCGCCCATAGATGCCACAATCGGCATAAGCACAGCCAGCGCCACAATTTCCTGAATTGTGCCATCAAACAACGAAATGACAATTGATGCCAAAATGGCGGTCATTAAATTGACAAGCAACCAACGAAAGCGCGAACCGGTCGTGGATAAAATGGCGCGATACAAATCACCACGCCCAACACCACCAAGCTTGAGAATGTCGTCTTGCGCTTCTTCGTCAATAACGTCCAAAATATCATCAATCGTGATGACACCGATTAAACGGTTATGCTCGTCCACCACAGGGGCGGATGAAAGATCTTCACGGCGGAAAATTTCGGCGGCTTGTTCTTGGTGCATGGTGGCGCGGATCGGGTGAATTTCATCAAGCGTCAGATTTTCCAGCTTTTCCGAACGCGCGGAGCGCAAAATACGGTTCAGCGGAATTTCACCAACAACATTATAGGTTGGTGTAATTACGAAAATATCAAAAAACTCTTCCGGTAATTCTTGTGCGGCGGCGCGCAGATAATCAATCGTTTTGCCCACTGTCCAAAATTCAGGGATCGCGACAAACTCGCGCTGCATAAGACGACCGGCACTTTTCTCAGGAAAGGCGAGGCCTTCTTCAAGTGTCAGGCGCATGCGCGCAGAAAGTTTGCGGATAATGGCTTGCTGGAAATCGTGATCCAGCGTTTCGACCAGCTCTAGCGCGTCATCACTGTCAAGCTCGGCAATGATCGAGGCGACTTGGTCAGCCGATAATTGCGAGAGAATCGTGCGGCGTAAGTCGGGATCGATTTCAACAAATGTGTAGGCATCAAAGGCGGCGATATGCTCAGATACAATTAAATCACGCGTCTCGTCATTGACCTTGGAAAGAAGCTCGGCGGCATCAGCCGCGCCAAGGTCGGTAACCGCTTCAATCACAGCTTCATGATGGCCGCTTTCCAGCGCGTCCTGAATTTCGCTAATAGATTCATCACTCAAACCGACATGTAAGTCGAGTTCGATCTTTTTGTCTGGTTCGGTTGTGGCGCTATGCTCTGGCATTCATCCGTTTCTGGTGAAATAATTTCGTATTAGTCTTAACTTATTTTTGAAAAAAAATATAATGAATATTCAAAGTGTTTAGGCGCTTTAGGTTCAGGCGCTTGTCTGCTCTTTACAGATTCAGGAATGTTGCCGCTTTCGATATGCCATAGCCTCGAAATCTTTAGATTTTCTGTGACATTACCGTCGTCTCTAATCGCTTTTTGGGGTAAGAGCAAAGATCTTTTTCAAAAAAGTTTCGCTTTGTTTAAAACGGGCTTGATCGTTGAAATCATTACATGGTTCAGAAGGCAAGATTCCATAGGTACGCGCCTCAAATCATAATTTCAGAACGGAAATGGGAGAGAAGGGGAGAGTGAAGCCGATTAATAAAAAGAACTGATTGTACCACCTATGACTGTCATAAGCTCTTCATCTTCACCCATATCAACGGGTAAAATTGAGATAAACACGATCAATTTTCCATCATTGAAAGACATCGTTGTTGAATCCGCGGATTTACCGATGACAAGTTCAATGCCTATTTTACCAAAGTCTTCCACTAAATATTTGACAGCGTCTTCGACGCCATATGCCACGGAGCCATTGAATGTCGTCACTCCGGGGGACTGACGATCCATGCCTTGCGAAGTCATCATGTCGATGTTAGGCGGGAGGTCGACTTCAAGGCCACTATTAATATGCACGCTGAGGCGATCCCCTGAAGCGACTTCGACAGAGGCACCAGAATTCGGGCTTGCTTCCACATCTTTTGCGCTAGCAAAATATAAATAAAAGCTGCTCAGCGCTGCTATTGTAACAAGTACGAGGGCTAGATGTATTTTTTTCATAGTTTCATCTTTCAATAAAGAATATATCAAAATTTTAATATCTCAGATCAATTTTTAGTATATCAGGTCTCATTTTGTATTTCAACATCAGGACACGCCGATAATTTTGTGCTCCTTCAGGGCGCTTCGGGTTCAGGCGCTTGTCTGTTTTTGACTGAATCGGGGATATTTCCGCTTTCGATATACCATTGCCTCAATACTTCCAGCTTCTGTGCGATATTGTCGTTGTCTCCAATCGCTTTTTCGGCAGGGTTGAAAATCGGCAAAGGGCTAACGGGTAGGCCCAAAAGTAGAAGCGAGCCATATTCATCATTGGCCGTTTGGTCACGTTTGCCCGCATACACGGTCGGCTCTAACATCACAGGGACGTTGGTCATTTGCCCGTTATCTGTGTCGATGGCAGCCATGGTTTTGGCGGGGATGGCGATATGGTCATCATCTGTAAGCAAAATATCATCCAAATCAATCGCGCCGTCACTCCACGCGTAATGGTCGTGATAAAAACTGTCGGCAAGGGCGATTCCTATCACGTTATAATCTTCGTCGCGCGTGAGCAGCATCGTCATTGTGTGTTCTTCGATCACATTCATATTGCCCTCAGGATCGATCATAGGGTGACCGTTTTTATCTCTATCTAAAACATAAGGGCCTTTGGTTTTTAATGGCGCTTTAACAACAACATCAAACGTGCGAAGCTCTTCACGCTCAATTTGGGATGCGGCTTCCATCTGATGTCCATAAAGTGTGAAATCTTGCTCCTCAAGCGCCTCATAAGCTGTGCGCAAGTGATTGTTAATCCGAATTTTTTGCCAGATATCGAACAAAATTTGCTTGGTTTGCGCATGGTGACGGCAATCGCCAAGGCCAAGGCCAAAAATGGTTGAGATATTTGTGCGTGAATCCGCAAGCAATCTTGATTCCGCATCCTTGGGGATGCCGGAAAGGTCAATGAGCGCATTGACGGTTTCATCATAACGATCATGGCCGGGGCTGAGCAAATCTTCCAGCTGTCGCTCGCGGGTTAAGAAAACACGGCGAATGAGGCTGTCGCAATGCGCCATGAAGGTGCGGCTGTCTGTGACATCCAAAAGCGTTTCATCGCTGTCTGCGCCCGTCACTTGCCGCAAAGGGAGATCAAGAACGGATTTGAAATTTTGCCAATCTGTGCGGGTCAGGCTGTGGTCGGGCAATTGTCCGACGAATTTAAAATTACCGGAGACAAAATGTTGTCCGATAAAATTAGAGGCGAGGCCGCGATAACCATATGACATATCGTCAATTTTTTCAGCAACGCTTGTTTGGTCTTGTGTGGCTATGGGTGGTGCTGTTTTCTCTTGGTTTGGGTTGCTCTGGGCTTCAAATTCTATCTTTGTGATCGCACCCGCCATTTTTTCGATGGTGATATCAAAAAACGACGCATCGCGCCCTTGCGCCTCTATGGCTTCTTTTGTGCTTTTTATTTTGGAAAGGGTTGATTCAAGCTGCCATGTTTCAATATCCATATCCGTGATGCGGGCGATGGCATCGTTGATAATATCTTGGTCAGTGTCGCCTGTGATTGTGGCGGCTTCAAGCGCGGTGGCGGCGCACCAATAATCCATCGTATCGCGCAGACCATCTCGCATACAGCTCATATGCACCATGCGGGCGATGTTTTGCGCTTTTGTAACATCCCCTTGCTCTAAATATCCATAGGCCGCATTGATTCCGGGGTAATATTCAAAATCGAGCAAAAAACCCTGTTCATAATTCGCTGTAGATTGCGCCAGATCACCTTTTTTAAGATAGGCCTTGCCGAGCGCGCCGAACACTTCGCCGTTCTGTTTCCCTTCTGCGCGTAAGCCTTCACAGATTGTAATGGTGCGATCAAAATCACCGATCATATTGCTGGCAACAGCACAAAATTCGCGCACGATCGGGGCATTTTTAAAATATTGATCCGTGCTGTCTTCAACCAGCTTCAGCATATCGTCCCAGCTTTTGTGACGACGAAACCCCATCATGATATTCATCAGCTCAGCGGGCTGGAAATCTGACGGTTTACGGGTTTCAAAAACAAATGTTTTAAGCTGCGCGGCATCGGGAAAGCCATCTTCTGAAAGTGCCAATAGCTCTTTGCGGAACGCAATGCGGCGCTCGGCTTCGGCGCGGTTTTTTTCAACCGCTTCGTTAAACTGAGTATCTAAAGGGTCAAGTCCCTTAAATTGTGGCATCGTGACAATTACTTCCATGTTGTTTATGGAAATAGTAACCGAAAAACCTTAACCGAACCATAAAATACGAAAAATGATTATGCTGATTTGCGTCTTTTTTGCTTGGAAGCGATCTCAACTTGCGCTGTGACGCAGGCCAAAGCGGCCATATTCACAATGCCGCGTGTTGTGGCAGAAGGCGTTAAAATATGGGCAGGGCGCGCGCACCCTAAAAGCATCGGGCCGATAGAAATGCCGCCGCCAAGCACCTTCATCATGTTAAAGGCGATATTGGCGGAATCGATATCAGGCATAATGAAAAGGTTGGCTTCACCGCTGAGTGTGGAGTTTGGCATGATATCGCGACGTATTGTTTCCGAAAGCGCAGAATCAGCATGCATCTCACCATCCAGCTCCAAATGAGGCGCGCGCTGGCGCAGATCCGTAACGGCGGCGCGCATTTTAAATGCTTTTTCGCTGTCATGTGTGCCAAAGTTTGAGTGCGATAGAAGCGCAATTTTGGGCTTAATACCAAATCGCTCTATTTCTTCAGCGGCCAAAACGGTCATCTCGCTAATTTGGGCAATGCTTGGCTTTGGATTAACCTGCGTATCACAAAAGAAATATGTGCCGCGCTCAATCATAAGGCCATTCATCGCGGCGGCGGTTTCAACGCCGGGCTTGAGGCCTAAAATATCGACAACATCTTTCATATGCTGTGCAAACAAGCCAACAGTGCCGCATATGACGGCATCGGCATGGCCTTTATAAACCATCAGCGCGCCGATAATGGATGTGTCTGTGCGCACGACTGTTTTGGCCATGGCAGGCGTGACGCCGCGCCGCTCCATCAATTCGTGATAAGTGGACCAATAATCGCGGTAGCGCGGGTCGTCTTCAGGGTCAACAAGATCAAAATCCTTGTCGATATCAAGCCTGAGGCGAAGCTGTTTAATGCGGATTTCAATAACATGACGACGACCAATCAAAATCGGCTTGGCGATATTGTCATCGACAATGGTCTGTACAGCCCGTAAAACGCGCGGCTCTTCGCCTTCACAAAACGTAACGCGTTTGGGGTCTTGGCGGGCGCGGTTCAAAATAGGGCGCATCACCATGCTGGTGCGATATGTATAGCTTTGAAGTTTCTCTTCATAGGCTTTCCAGTCTTTGATCGGGCGCGTGGCAACGCCGCTATCCATCGCCGCTTTGGCCACAGCCAGTGGAAGCTCGATAATCAAGCGCGGATCAAAGGCTTTGGGGATGAGATATTCAGGGCCAAATTCAAGCTGTTCTTCGCTATAGGTTGCGGCCACTTCGGCGGTGACTTCTTTGCGAGCAAGAGCGGCGATAGATTTGACACAGGCTAGTTTCATCTCTTCATTAATGGCTGTGGCGCCAACATCGAGCGCGCCGCGGAAAATAAACGGGAAGCACAAAACATTATTCACCTGATTGGCATAATCCGAGCGACCTGTGCAAATAATCGCGTCAGGTTTGGCTTCGCGGACAATCTCGGGCATAATTTCGGGGGTCGGGTTGGCAAGTGCCATAATGAGTGGCGCGTCAGCCATGCCTTTGACATCGTTGGCTTTGAGCATATCAGGGCCGGACAAGCCTAAAAAGACATCGGCTTTTTTAACGGCATCTTGCAATGTGCGCAAATCTGTTTTGGCGGCATATTTCTCTTTGATCGGGTCCATGCCTTCGTTGCGGCCTTCATAAATGACGCCGTTACGATCACACACGATGATATTCTTTTTCGGCAAGCCAAGCTCGACCAAAATATTTAAGCACGCAATTGCGGATGCGCCCGCGCCGTTGCAAACAAGCTTGATTTCTTTTATGTCGCGCTTTGAATAATGTAGCCAATTTGTCATGGCCGCGCCGACAATAATGGCTGTACCGTGCTGGTCATCATGAAAAACAGGGATTTTCATGCGCTCTTTCAGGCGTTGTTCAATTTCAAAACATTCGGGTGCTTTGATATCTTCTAAATTGATTCCGCCAAAGCTCGGCTCAAGCGAAGCGATAATTTCAATCAGCTTATCAGGGTCTTTTTCGTCAATTTCAATATCAAGCGAGTCAATATCGGCAAATTTTTTGAACAAAACTGCCTTACCTTCCATCACAGGTTTTGAGGCGAGAGCGCCGATATCGCCGAGCCCTAAAACAGCTGTGCCGTTCGTAATGACCGCAACCACATTACCGCGCGATGTATAATCAAGCGCTTTAAGCGGGTCTTTTTCAATCTCAAGACAAGGCGCGGCGACACCGGGGGAATAGGCCAGCGCCAAATCACGCTGTGTGTCCATCGCTTTGGTGGCTTTGATCGCAATTTTGCCGGGGGTTGGCTTTTTGTGATATTCAAGGGCGGCTTCGTACAAAGGGTCTTTGGTCGATTTTGTCATGAAACATTCATTCTCGTTGATTTAAAATATAACGCTTAACTGTATCAATACAGAGTCGCAGGCGCTTTTCAAGCGAAGAAAATGTTGCGATGCACAGATGAATCTACAGGTTTAATTTGCATCACGCTTTAGCTTTATGGTAAATACATTCATGTTTGATCGTTCACTACATCATATTGTTCCGGCTTTCAATGGCGCGCGCGCTTTTGAAAACCCGCGCTTTCGTGTGCCGATCAGGGCAGATTTCCCTAAAATTATCAATCCGTACAATTTTAGAGATGTCGCCATCAATATTCGTGATGAGCTAGAGAAGCGCGGTCTGCGTTTTGAAGATATTGAGCAGATTAATCTTTCTTTTCCTCACAAAGAAGGCAGCCGTCATAATAATGGCGCGCAAAGCGCGCGCATACTGACTGATAATCTGGGCGATCTTTTACCTCAAAAGAGGTGGGTCATGGCGCGCGGCATTTTTGATGCGGCGCATTTGGGGCGCTCTGAAAACCAAAGCGCTGTTCATGCCTTAACCGAGCGTCATGTTTATGGCGTTGACATGGAAAAACAACAGAGAGAGTTACCGTTTTTGCGGGAAAATTTTCAGGGAGAATCTTATTTCATTCTGGTCGATGATTGTTTTGAACAAGGCACAACGCTCGCTAATCTGCACAGCTTTATTGAACATAATGGCGGCACAGTTTTGGGCGCGTATGCCGCCCCTGTCGGGCTATATTCATCGTTACAGCAAAGAGGGTCATCTCAGAATTTCTATGGTTTGGGCGCGCCCGTAGAAAGTGATGTTTTGTCGGCGGCATTTAACGATGCATCCTATGGCGCAGGGCGCATTCCTGAAATGGCCACAGCGTTTCAACATTCTGCCCGCCAAGGCAGCGCGCCATGGCGCGACATGGACGCGGCCGCATGCGCGCAAATGTTTGAAGATTGTCTTGCGCCATTTGACCACAGCATGACTTTGATGACAGACGGCGAAGCGCAGCGCCTGATTGATACGCTGATGGGCGCGTACAAAGAAAAATTGACCTTCGACGAGCTTATCAGCGACCTCCATGCCCGCGCGCATTGTCTGGAAAAAGAGCGAAGCGCAGCCTCCAAGGATCATCATGCCCATTTATGTGTGCCGTAAATCATTTTAAAACTCTGGCTTTTTACACCATTTCTGAACTTAATAACATCATCATTTAGGTCCTTATATTCATGATGTCGTAAATATAAAGCGAAGTCGGTGTTGTTGATGGTGGCTCTAAGAACGTTTTGAAACGCGCGCATAGTGATACCGTTATTTAATTTTGCTCATCAGATATAAAGTCCTGCAGCTGCCCACAATTTCTTTTTTTTCTTTTATTTCAAAATCATTTGAAAATGCGCTTTCAAATCCTTCAAGTGTGTAATGAGGAAAAATATCTTCTCGGGCGGCAAGTAACCGTTGCACCTGACTATCTTCTTTTGGAACCATCTCGATAATAAGAGTGTTGCAAAGCTGGGCAAAAAATTTAGAAATTCTTGGTAATGGCACGTTTTGACCAATAGCAATATGATGAATCAAAGCTAACGCCATCGCCATTTCTACGGGGCCACGTTCTAAAAGTCCCTCCCTTTCTTCTTGTGCCCACCCCAAAAGTGGTGAGGGGTTCGTAAAATCTATGTGAAGAGGAAGAATGTTTTGGTTTGTCTCTTCTTTGAGACGTCTATACATAGCTTCAACAACATAAAAATCATGATCGAAAGCCACTGTAGGAATGCCAAAATCACTGGCAATACGGCTATAACTGCCCGTATTTGCGCCGCAATCATAGATGGATCTGGGTAAAGAAGAGCCTATCCATGAGCGAACAATTTGGTGCTTGTTTATCGTCGCATCCTCATCGTAATTTGTTTCATTATAGTAATTAAGCCATTCGGATTTTTTCATTTTAAGATCAAGCTTTGAAATATAGCCTTCCAATTGGTCAATCAGCCCTAATAATGAATTTTTAGAAATAGACGGCGCTTTTTTATGAGCGTTATTCTCTTGGCTTGGCTCTGTTGTTTCATGTTTTTGCGATGTTTTCTGGTGCAAGACAATATGCAAAAGATTGGTTAAAGAGAGCTTGGCCGAGAGCGGCAAAAGCTTAGCCCCGACACTCAGAGGAATGCCATCGAGAAATCGCGAACTAAGTTGATTAAGGGCAGGGTCAACGTGAGACATCAAAACTAAGGGGATTAAAAAATGTTGGCAGAATTGTCTATAAGCGGCCCAAGGTTGCCCTTTTTCATATGTTTCAAATGATGTTGTGTCGATAAAGATAGCCTGACCTTTATGAAACTGCACATTAAAGGCTGTGGCATCTTTTAAGATCATCTCATGGGCAAGAGCTTCTTTTTGCAGCTCTAAAGTCAGGAGGGCCGCGTCTTTTAGCTGGCTGAAACACCACTCATATGGGTAAGAAATAAAAGGGATAATAGCAGGCTCAATAATGAGATGATTATTATTTCTTTCTAATTCTTTGTGAGCGACAATTTTTTCTTTTTGAATGAGCGATTCATATAAGCCTGATTGCATGAAATGGTCGTAATGAGGAAAATATTGTGCCTCAATTCGCCGGTATATTTTCCCCTGCGACTTATAGACCGTTGCAGACGGATCACGAAAAGACGACGCGCATATGTCCATGTTATTTGTTCTCATTAGAAGAGTCTTTGTCAGGAGTGCCGCTTTTCTTCATAGGCTTCTCTTCTTTTTTACCAGTTAAAAAAGTTTTTATTTTATTAAAGTATTTTTTAATAATGAAAACAGCGCCTACGAAGCCCGCGATGAGCGCCTGAAAAATTATGCTGCCCGTTATGGGGTCGATATAGGCGTATGCGTGACCAGCATAGCTTAAAGTAATTATAAAAATACTAAAAAAATAAAATTTCATGACTCGTAAACTCTTTCTATTACACTGTCGGTTTCATTCAATATTATTATAAGCCACAAACATTTACGCGATCCGTAACATCTTCGAAAGAGTATGGCGTATTATCTTTTGTAAAGAATGCTTTATTTTCTAACAGAGCGAGATCCTGCCCAAAATATTTATTCAAAACAATACGAAATGTATTCACATTACTCATGTCTGGCTGTAAACGATCATAGTATCCATCGGAGAAATAAAATGCGTTTAAGACTGAAAAAACCTCGTCTAAACGACTGTCTTCCTTATCATAGCGGTTCAGCCCAAGTTTGGATCCATGGTCTGCTTGTAGAATTATTACAAGAGGCCGATCGCGCTTTTGCGCTTTAATATGGTCTATAGCGTTTTTCAAGAGTTGGTTCGTGTAGGCAATTTGTGGCCCATAATAATCTGTGTAATGGGTATCCCAACCATTTTTAAATTCATGTTCAAAAAAAGATTTATTCAAGTTCGTAATGCTAAAGGGAACATGCGCATGATCGATATATGCACCGTCCGCATCAAAAACAAACGGGGTGTGAGGGATCATGAAATGAGCAAAGACAAATTTAGGCTGCTGTGTTTCATACGTGGTGATATCTTTTAAATCAGCAAATGATTTAAGCACGCTGTCGCGGTGTATTTTGTATATGTTTAATGGATTATTTTTCTCGCCGACGAATAGATTAAGCAATTGTACGATAGGAGTTTGATTTATAAAGCTGTGCCAGGGCTTAAGGCTAAATTCTGGCGCTGAAATACTGGCTCTGTAGTTTTTGTTTTCATTTTGAATAAGAAATCCGCTAGAGGCTTCGTGTATCTCGTAATTATGCGACAGCAAGATGTCCTCCAAGCGAGACTCCATAAAATGTTTCATAATGGGAAGGCGATCAGCATAATGATGCTCTAATTGCCCAATGTCATTATGCAGATAATCCATATTCATTATAGAAGACACGGACAAAAGCGTCTGGATGTAGTTCGAATGACCGCAGGGCGCGATAAAAAAACCTTTTTCTTCTAAATCAGAAATAAAAGACTGGTTGGATAAATTGAAATATTCGTTCAAAGCGTGCTGGTTCGCATAGCCATCAGGAATAATGTAGTAAATATCGGGTAAATTCAGCGCGTCTTCGCTTGCGTGATTAAGTGTCAGATGAGTGTTATTTTTAAAAAAATCATCGAGATCATAACGTTGGTTTTTGAATATCATGGCCGCAAAATAGCTGTTCGCGAGAAAGCTTATAAAAAGGCAGGCTAAAAAGAACTTTAAAATAATTTGTAATTTTTCCTTAAAAGCAAACAAGATAAAAATACCCGCAAACATTAAGCCAAAAAGGATCATTAATGCCGATAGAGCGGGCATTTGAAGATGCAAAAACATAAATTTAAAAAATATGTAATTTATGAAAAGACTTGTGACGATGCTGAACGTTTGATTTCGTGTTAGCAACTGAATGAAGCAATAGAGAACGAGCAAAACACACCATATAAATAGTCCAGGCAATAGCATTTGCTCTATTGACCAATATTGATTGTTATTTTGTATTATATTGAGAACATGACCGAAAGCAGCAAAGAACAGTGTAATTATGGGTAGCCATCTGCTTTTAAACCAAGATTTAGAATATTGCATAAAAAAATCCTAAAGGAATGAAATCAAGACTTATAACCATACATCAATAATGTCCTGACAAAAAGCTTGACCCTACCACAATCAGCCAAAGCCTGATTTTAGGCATTTTTAAAACAAGGATGCAAAAAATGGTGCGGCCGAGAGGACTTGAACCTCCACGGGATATTCTCCCACAGCGACCTCAACGCTGCGCGTCTACCGATTCCGCCACGGCCGCCCGATAAGGAATGAAAATAGTAGAAAGCATTTGTTATCAAAACTTCTCACCCCGCGCAAGCCCGAATGATGCATCCATCGCATCTGTTTTGAAAAAGACTTTCATCGCGTGGTTTGTTTGGCTACATATAAGCCATGGTTGAATGGTTGCATGACACAGAGCTGGTTGATTATCCACGCGCGCTCAGCGAGATGGAAGCGCGTGTTGCGGGCATTCGCGCGGGAACGGCGGAAGAAGGCGTCTGGCTTGTCCAGCACCCGCCGCTCTACACAGCCGGCACAAGCGCGAAGGCCAGCGATTTAATTTCAAACACATTCCCCGTGTTTGAAACAGGGCGGGGCGGACAATATACGTATCACGGCCCAGGGCAGCGCGTTGCTTATGTGATGCTTGATCTAAAAAAGCGCCAATCTGTGCCTGATATTAAAAAATATGTCTGGCAGCTTGAAGAGTGGATTATCCGCACGCTGGCTATGTTTGAGATTAAGGGCGAGCGGCGCGAAGGGCGGGTCGGGATTTGGGTGGTGCATGAGAGCGGGCGCGAGGAAAAAATCGCCGCCATCGGCGTGCGCATTCGCCACTGGGTCAGCTTTCATGGCATTTCGATCAATCTCAACCCTGATCTATCGCATTTTGATGGCATCGTGCCATGCGGCATCGCCGAACACGGGGTGACCTCGTTTGAAAAATTGGGCATGAATACCAGCATGAATGAACTGGATACGGCATTAAAGAAAAGCTTTGAGGCTGTTTTTCTAAAACCCTAAGCGCGAAATGCTGGCGGGTAGGAACGGCGCGCGGTTGCCTGTTTCCTCATAACCATCGCCTTGCAACATGCGTGGATATTTTGCCAGAACTTCGTCTTGCGCCGTATCATCATCGCGGCCTTGTTGTAGATAGAAAGTTGCGGTGCGGCGCAGATTGCCTTTAAATTTAATCGTTCCAAACGCTGAAGCGGGCGCGGCGTCTTTATCAATCGGATTGACTCTGACGCAGGCTGTCACGGCCTTGTTGAATTGTTTGGGCAAAATATCGTCAAGAGAGGCTGTTTTGGCGGAAGTGTTGGCTTTATTGATTTCGGCCATCATGTCCATTAAATCTTCATCAAAAAAGGTTGTGTAAGCGAGTGGCGCGCTTAATAATTCTATATTAAGCTCACATTCCGTGCCGAATGATTTTTCGGCGGCATCTTTAAAGTTTCGCGTGATATCGCAAAATTGCTCGTGTGAAATGCTACGGAATCTGTTTCTTAAGCTCCAACGTGCCATGATTCTTATCCTTTGTCATAATTTTATACTCAATTTATAAAGAGAGGCATGCGTCTTGTCAAATAAGACAAGTTAATCAGCGGCGCGCTGGTGGAAGTTTTGTGAAATGTAGGTGGCGCAAAACTGAGTCATTTTTTCAAGGTCCAGCTTTAGCGCCGCAAAATTGCGGGTTTTACAGCGTTTTTCCTCGTCCCAATATAAGCGTTTGTTGATCTCGATTTGGATGGAATGGCGACCAGCGGCGGGGGCGGAATATTTCTGGATTAATTCAGCGCCGCGATAAGGCTTGTTCACCGCAACTTTATAGCCAAGCCCTTGTAAAAAATGGCGCAAGCCTCGCATGAATTCGATATCACAGCTTGTGCCGTCACGATCACCCAGCACAAAATCAGCCAGCGGCGCGCGATAACGCCCTAAACCGCGCAAGGGTGATGTGTGCGCAGCGCTGGCAGGCATGGAGTGACAATTTATGTGCCAGACTTGCCCGAAATCATAATGGGCTTGGTCGATGAGCGCGGCTAGCTTTGCGTGATAGGGGGTGTAGTAGGAATCAATGCGTTTGGTAATGCTGTCAATTTGTAAAAAATCATTATAAAGCGGAATGCCGGGCTGGATGAGGCGCCTTATAAGCCCGAAGCCACCATGCGAGCGGCGCGTGGGGCGGATGCGCGTGTGCCAATGCGGGTTGTTTTCAAGCCATGCCGGGCATAGTAAATGCGGGTCAATGTCGCTGGCGGCGCGGTTGACATCAATATAAGTGCGTGGAAAATCGGCCTTTAAAAATGTCGCGCCAAAATCTGTAACGCCATTAAACAGCTCATCGACATAATTATCCTCGGCATTTTCCAGAGCGGGAAACGAACAATGATAGTGAAAATCAGACGGATAATCGCGCCCGCTATGGGGGCTGTCAAAAATGAGCGGCAGGCGATTATGCGGTCTGTATGTTTGATATACAGCCGCTATCACTTCGGGTTTGTCATCGTAAAGGGCAGGTTGGTTTTTCATATTCAATTTGACAATGTTACGCGTATCCCTTAATTATACGCAGTTATAAATGATAAAGGCAGATTTTTTTAAACGGGCAAATTTTAATGTCAGTTTTCATGATTGATTTTCACGATTAATTTTTAAGGCTAATTTCATGGCGGCAGTCAAACCATTTTACTATAAACCGCACGACAAGATTAAAGGCTTGTGCGTGGGGCTTGACATTGCGGCCTATACCAAACGTTTACGGTTTGAATTTAATGGCGCGGCGCTCTCTAGCCTTGACCCCGACACACCATTGCCCGAAGGGCCTGTTTACTACAGCGATGCCCCGCGCAAGCCCGAATGATGCATCCATCGCATCTGTTTTGAAAAAGACTTTCATCGCGTGGTTTGTTTGGCTACATATAAGCCATGGTTGAATGGTTGCATGACACAGAGCTGGTTGATTATCCACGCGCGCTCAGCGAGATGGAAGCGCGTGTTGCGGGCATTCGCGCGGGAACGGCGGAAGAAGGCGTCTGGCTTGTCCAGCACCCGCCGCTCTACACAGCCGGCACAAGCGCGAAGGCCAGCGATTTAATTTCAAACACATTCCCCGTGTTTGAAACAGGGCGGGGCGGACAATATACGTATCACGGCCCAGGGCAGCGCGTTGCTTATGTGATGCTTGATCTAAAAAAGCGCCAATCTGTGCCTGATATTAAAAAATATGTCTGGCAGCTTGAAGAGTGGATTATCCGCACGCTGGCTATGTTTGAGATTAAGGGCGAGCGGCGCGAAGGGCGGGTCGGGATTTGGGTGGTGCATGAGAGCGGGCGCGAGGAAAAAATCGCCGCCATCGGCGTGCGCATTCGCCACTGGGTCAGCTTTCATGGCATTTCGATCAATCTCAACCCTGATCTATCGCATTTTGATGGCATCGTGCCATGCGGCATCGCCGAACACGGGGTGACCTCGTTTGAAAAATTGGGCATGAATACCAGCATGAATGAACTGGATACGGCATTAAAGAAAAGCTTTGAGGCTGTTTTTCTAAAACCCTAAGCGCGAAATGCTGGCGGGTAGGAACGGCGCGCGGTTGCCTGTTTCCTCATAACCATCGCCTTGCAACATGCGTGGATATTTTGCCAGAACTTCGTCTTGCGCCGTATCATCATCGCGGCCTTGTTGTAGATAGAAAGTTGCGGTGCGGCGCAGATTGCCTTTAAATTTAATCGTTCCAAACGCTGAAGCGGGCGCGGCGTCTTTATCAATCGGATTGACTCTGACGCAGGCTGTCACGGCCTTGTTGAATTGTTTGGGCAAAATATCGTCAAGAGAGGCTGTTTTGGCGGAAGTGTTGGCTTTATTGATTTCGGCCATCATGTCCATTAAATCTTCATCAAAAAAGGTTGTGTAAGCGAGTGGCGCGCTTAATAATTCTATATTAAGCTCACATTCCGTGCCGAATGATTTTTCGGCGGCATCTTTAAAGTTTCGCGTGATATCGCAAAATTGCTCGTGTGAAATGCTACGGAATCTGTTTCTTAAGCTCCAACGTGCCATGATTCTTATCCTTTGTCATAATTTTATACTCAATTTATAAAGAGAGGCATGCGTCTTGTCAAATAAGACAAGTTAATCAGCGGCGCGCTGGTGGAAGTTTTGTGAAATGTAGGTGGCGCAAAACTGAGTCATTTTTTCAAGGTCCAGCTTTAGCGCCGCAAAATTGCGGGTTTTACAGCGTTTTTCCTCGTCCCAATATAAGCGTTTGTTGATCTCGATTTGGATGGAATGGCGACCAGCGGCGGGGGCGGAATATTTCTGGATTAATTCAGCGCCGCGATAAGGCTTGTTCACCGCAACTTTATAGCCAAGCCCTTGTAAAAAATGGCGCAAGCCTCGCATGAATTCGATATCACAGCTTGTGCCGTCACGATCACCCAGCACAAAATCAGCCAGCGGCGCGCGATAACGCCCTAAACCGCGCAAGGGTGATGTGTGCGCAGCGCTGGCAGGCATGGAGTGACAATTTATGTGCCAGACTTGCCCGAAATCATAATGGGCTTGGTCGATGAGCGCGGCTAGCTTTGCGTGATAGGGGGTGTAGTAGGAATCAATGCGTTTGGTAATGCTGTCAATTTGTAAAAAATCATTATAAAGCGGAATGCCGGGCTGGATGAGGCGCCTTATAAGCCCGAAGCCACCATGCGAGCGGCGCGTGGGGCGGATGCGCGTGTGCCAATGCGGGTTGTTTTCAAGCCATGCCGGGCATAGTAAATGCGGGTCAATGTCGCTGGCGGCGCGGTTGACATCAATATAAGTGCGTGGAAAATCGGCCTTTAAAAATGTCGCGCCAAAATCTGTAACGCCATTAAACAGCTCATCGACATAATTATCCTCGGCATTTTCCAGAGCGGGAAACGAACAATGATAGTGAAAATCAGACGGATAATCGCGCCCGCTATGGGGGCTGTCAAAAATGAGCGGCAGGCGATTATGCGGTCTGTATGTTTGATATACAGCCGCTATCACTTCGGGTTTGTCATCGTAAAGGGCAGGTTGGTTTTTCATATTCAATTTGACAATGTTACGCGTATCCCTTAATTATACGCAGTTATAAATGATAAAGGCAGATTTTTTTAAACGGGCAAATTTTAATGTCAGTTTTCATGATTGATTTTCACGATTAATTTTTAAGGCTAATTTCATGGCGGCAGTCAAACCATTTTACTATAAACCGCACGACAAGATTAAAGGCTTGTGCGTGGGGCTTGACATTGCGGCCTATACCAAACGTTTACGGTTTGAATTTAATGGCGCGGCGCTCTCTAGCCTTGACCCCGACACACCATTGCCCGAAGGGCCTGTTTACTACAGCGATGCCCCGCGCAAGCTTTATGAAGGATATGGTAAAAACGGCCTGTTGGATGCGGTGACCTATTGCTTGCGAGAGCGCGATAATGATGGCGAAGCAAAAAGAGTTTTGGCTGAAAAAATAGCCAAACGCGCTGCGCAAGACGAAAATTTCCGTCAAAAAATATTCTCATATCAGCGCGTCCCGCAAAGCTGGGCGGATCATTTTCTGCCCGCTGACCCGAGCGATGCGTTTGACGTTGAAGGGTTTCAAGCCGCCCTCAATGGCCTTGCCGACCGCGATTACCGCACGCCTAACAATGCCAAAGGCCCGCACCACCCCTTGGCGCGCATCATGGAAAGCAAATCATTTAGTGATGAAGATCGTTTGCGCTTTGTACGTGATTTTTTGGTGGGTAAAGAGCGCAAAAAAGAAGCCTCTTGGGGCGTGCGTTTTGGTACACAAAAAGATTTTGAAGAATATAATGTCACCCGCTGGCTTGAGCAAAATAACGCGCTTATTTTGAAAACAGTCGGCGATGTTGTCTCATTAAGATCCGCGTTCACCGCTACAAACCGAATTCGTAAAGGGCAATCGCCTGATCTGGAAAATGTTGAGCCGGGTTATTTCAAGGCGCTTCGTAAGGGAACGCTTCAAAGCGATGCATCAAACGCTGTTGCACCATCGCCCAAATAGCTCTATTTTGGCTTTATTATATTCAAAATTATATTCAAATTTCGAACTTTTATTAAACCGATAACCAACAGGCTTTAAACCATGCATGATCTTCGCGCTATTCGCCAAAACCCTGAGAATTTTGATAAAAACTGGGCGCGCCGCGGCCTTGAGGCGCAAACGCCTGCTATCTTATCGATGGATGAAAAACGCCGTAAAATTCAAACAGATTTGCAAGAATTACAGCAAGAGCGCAACACGATCTCAAAACAAATCGGCCCGATGAAGCGCGATGGGGCGGACACATCCGATCTTGAAGCGCGTGTGACAAAAGTTAAGGCCAGCATGGCTGAAATGGAAGAGAGCGAGCGCGCTGTTGGCGAGGAAATCACAGGGCTTTTATCCAGCTTGCCAAATTTACTGGATGATGTTGTGCCAGCTGGCACGGACGAGAATGATAACGAAGAAGTGCGCACATTCGGCACGCCTAAAAACCCAAATGGCGCCAATGATGCCAAAGAGCATTACGAGATTGGTGAGGCGCTCGGTATGATGGATTTTGAAACCGCGGCCAAGCTTTCAGGCTCGCGCTTTGTCATGTTAAAAAGCGGTATTGCGCGCCTTGAACGCGCCTTGGCGCAATTCATGCTGGATCTGCACACCGAAGAGCATGGCTATACTGAAGTTTCGCCGCCGCTTCTGGTGCGCGATCATGTGCTTTATGGCACAGGCCAGTTGCCCAAATTTGCCGAAGATCAATTCCGTACCACCCAAGATCACTGGCTGATCCCAACCGCCGAAGTGCCTTTGACCAACATTGTTTCTGACATGATTTTGGAAGAAGACGATGATTTCGCCGCGGGTACGCCGCGCCGCTACACAGCCTTTACCCCTTGTTTTCGCTCTGAAGCCGGATCGGCGGGTAAAGACACGCGTGGCATGCTGCGCCAGCACCAGTTTTACAAAGTTGAAATGGTCAGCATATCGCGCCCCGAAGAAAGCGCGGCAGAGCATGAGCGCATGACGCAGTGCGCCGAAACTGTTCTGAAAAAGCTGGATATTCCGTTCCGTACCGTATTGTTATGTAGCGGCGACACAGGCTTTGGCGCGCAAAAAACCTATGATATTGAAGCGTGGCTTCCGGGGCAAAATGCTTATCGCGAAATTTCAAGCTGCTCGAACTGTGGTGAGTTTCAAGCGCGCCGCATGAAAGCACGCTTCCGTAACAAAGGCGAAAAAGAGACACGCTTTGTCCATACACTGAACGGTTCAGGCGTGGCAGTCGGGCGCGCTTTGATTGCGGTTTTGGAGAATTATTACGACCCCACGGATGGCGGCGTCTTTATTCCAGCGGTCTTGAAGCCTTATATGGGGAAAATCACCAAGCTGTCTTTGAATAAGGCTTAACAGAAGGCTTATTCAAAGCGAATTGTCAGATTGTTTTTCTTGAGTTCTAACTCTGTTGCACCGTGATGGGTCGAGATGTCTCCTGTCTGCTCTTCACAATGAGCGACAAGCTGTTCAAGATAGCCATCATTCAGGGTGTGCGTCATATGAAGGCCCGGCATTTGGAGTATTTGAGCAATATAATCAAAGCCGATTGTGTCTAAAAGACATTGATCGGCTTCATTCACATCCGCCAGCGCGGGGGACGCTGCAAAAGCAAGTGTGGCGGATGTTGATAACGCAATGATTGTTGAGCGCATTGTTTTTTCCTTTTTTATTAGACATAAAACAATTAAATCATTCTGTGAATCAAGTCAAATTTGCGGTTTTAATATTCCTGTTTGCGTTCTGGACTCAGGCCTTATAGAATCAATAGGCATAAATCGTGCATTCACAATCACTCTTGACCAAAGTCATCACTATGAATATCGCCGAAAGCGCCCGCAAAATAAGACTCATCATGTATCTACGTTCCAAAGGAATATCGGATACGGATGTCTTGTCGGCGATGGAGAAAATTCCGCGCGAAGATTTCGTTGTCCCGCAAATGGCCGATCAGGCTTATGAGGATATCGCTTTGCCGATCGGGCGCGGTCAAACAATCAGCCAGCCCTTTATTGTTGCCGCCATGACACAAGCTTTGGAAGTTGAGCCGCGCGATAAAATTTTGGAGATCGGCACAGGATCAGGCTATCAAACCTGTGTCTTGGCGCAATTATGCCGCCGCGTTTATAGCATCGAGCGCCATAAGCCGCTTTTGATGGACGCGCAAAAAATGTTTGAAAAACTACGCCTTCATAACATTACGGCGATTGCTGCCGACGGCATGAAAGGCTGGCCTGATAACGGCAATGGCGGGCAAGCGCCGTTTGACAAAATCATCTGCACCGCCTGCGCGCGCAGAGAGCCGCCGCGCGCCCTGATTGACCAGCTCAAAGATGGCGGGATCATGATTATCCCCGTCGCCATGGAAGATGGTCGCCAGATTTTGCGGCGTTATAAAAAAGAGAGCGAAGATACTTACGCTTATAAAGATTTATTCGATGTCCGCTTTGTGCCGCTTTTGCCTGAAATCGCGACAGCGCGCGAGACGGAGCGGGAAGATCGCTACTATTCCCAGCAGGAGAGCCATGATGGCATGGCAACGGTCTAAATCAGCACCCCTGTTTTTGTGGGCTGTCTTGTGTGTGTTTATGTTGGCGGCCTGCGGCGAGCGCACAGGCAGAGCACCTGTTCTTGATTTTGGCACAAAGGGCGGCGGCGCAACAAGCGCGGGTGTCCACACCGTGAGTGAAAACGACACAGTCTGGCAAATTGCCAAACGATACCAGCTTGATATGAAAAGCATTATCAGCGTCAATAATCTTAGCCCGCCGTATACTTTAAAAGAAGATCAGCGCCTAACATTGCCACCGCCCACGATCTATAAGGTCAAGCAGGGCGACACGCTTTATAACATTGCCCGCATGTTTGATGTTTCGCAAAATTCACTGGCGCGTCAAAATAATATGCGCGCCCCTTTTGCGATTGAGGCGGGGCAATCCATTCGTCTGCCATCAATCGCGGTGCAAAAGCCGCAAAATGTCCGTGTTGCTTCAAGGCCTCCTCAAAATCTTGGGCGCGCCAGCGTGAAAACAACGAAGCAAGCCAACACGCCGCCACCATCACGCGCCGCCAGAGCGGCTTCGCCGTCCAAACCAACCCCCAAAAAAGCAGGGAAATTTACCTGGCCTGTCGATGGCGCGGTCATTTCGCGCTATGGCCCCAAAAAAGACGGGCTTCATAATGATGGTATCAATATAAGAGCGCCGCGCGGCACGCCTGTGCGGGCGGCCGAAAACGGCGTTGTGGCTTATGCGGATAATCAGCTCAAAGGCTTTGGTAATCTGGTACTTGTGCGCCATCAAGATCGCTGGATGACAGCTTATGCGCATTTGGAGAACAGTTCGGTCAATGTAGGTGACGCGATTAAACAAGGGCAAGTGATCGGCACGGTCGGCTCATCAGGCAATGTTGATAGCCCGCAACTACATTTTGAAATCCGCCGCGGCACAGATGCGCTGAACCCGTCTTTATATTTGCCGGCTCAAGGCAGTTAAAAAAAGCTTTTAAATGCTTGTAAAATTATCAACTGTGAATCAATTGTAACAAAATATCACAATGTCCTTGCGGTTCAGCTTATGCATATTATAGTTCGCCTTTGAACAAATGATTCATAACAGGAGACTTCTATGTTTATATCCACAGCCCTTGCCGCCGCCGCAGGCGCACAGCCGCCAAGCGCCCTTGAAACTTTCATGCTGAATATGTTGCTAATCGCCATATTGGTCGGTTTGTTTTATGTTTTGATGATTATGCCCCAGCAAAAGCGTTTCAAAAAACACACGCAAATGATCAATAAGATGAAAAAAGGCGACAAAATCCTGACAGCCAGTGGTTTTGTTGGCAAAATTGATAAGCTGAAAGACGGCGAGCCGGAAATGCTGGTTGATTTTGGTAATGGCGTGAAGATGACAATGCTGCGTTCTTCCATTCAAAATAAAGCATCAGAGCATAAAATGCTGGATGACATCGTCGAAAAATCAAAGCCTGCCAAAAAGACGGCCAAAAAAGATGTCACGAAAGACGCTAAAAAAGATGCGCCCAAAAAAGCGACATCTAAAAAAGCAGGAAAAGAAAAGGCAGCTTAATCCCTATGGTCAATATACCACGCTGGAAATTTATCTTCGTTTTATGTGTTTGTGCGCTGGCTGTGCTTTACAGTCTGCCCAATGTCTTGCCCTCAAACCTTCGTGATAAAGTCGTTGAGTTGCCACAATGGCTTCCGTCTAAAACGGTGAATTTGGGTCTTGATTTGCAAGGCGGCTCACATTTGCTTTTGGAAGTGGGTATTGACGCCGTGGTGCGGGAGCGCGCTGAAAGCCTGGTTCAAACAGCGCGCCCTGATCTGCGCGAAGCCCGCATAGGCTACACGCGCATTGCGGCGATCCCCGGTGGCATGCGCCTGACCTTGCGCGCCGATGCTGATGTGGACGCCGCGCGCCGTATCATGCGCGATCTTGATGATGGGCTTGATGTTATTGTCTCTGAAGATGATCTGACGATTGAAGTCACATATTCTGAAGATGCTCTCAAGCAAATGGGTGATCAGACAATTTCACAATCGATTGAAATTATCCGCCGCCGCGTTGATGAAACAGGCACGCGTGAACCCGTTATTCAGCGCCAAGGCGACGACCGCATTATTGTGCAGCTCCCCGGTGTTGATGACCCGCAGCGTATGAAAGAATTGCTCGGTAAAACGGCCAAGCTGACATTCCACTTGGTTGATACCGGCACAGGAAGCGCCAAGCGCGGCGCTGGCGGCTCGCGCACATTGCCGATGGCCGAGTTCCCCGGTCAAACAATTGATATTTTCCGCCGCGCAATGATGACAGGCGATATGCTTACAAATGCAACGCCCTCGTTTTTTGAAGGACGCCCGATTGTTAGTTTTCGTTTGAATGGTTTGGGTGCAAAAAACTTTTGTGATGTAACACGTGAAAACGTCAACCGCCCCTTTGCCATCGTGCTTGATGATGAAGTTGTGAGCGCGCCCAATATTAACGAGCCAATTTGTGGCGGTGCGGCGCAAATTTCCGGTAATTTCACAGTGCAAGAAGCCAGCGATTTGGCTTTGCTATTGCGTGCAGGGGCTTTGCCTGCGCCACTTGCAGTGCTTGAAGAAAGAACCGTTGGCCCATCACTGGGCGCGGATTCGGTTGAAGCGGGTAAAATCGCCAGCATCGTTGCGCTCTTGATGGTTTTGGTCTTTATGGGCGCGGCTTATGGTCTGTTTGGTTTATTTGCCAATGTCGCCCTTGTGATGAATGTTGCATTGATCTTGGCGCTCTTGTCGGTCTTGCAAGCCACGTTGACATTACCCGGTATTGCCGGAATTGTTCTGACGGTCGGCATGGCCGTTGATGCGAATGTGCTGATTTTTGAGCGGATCCGTGAAGAGATACGTCAAGGCAGAACGCCAATTGCCGCGATTGATGTCGGCTATAGCAAAGCCATGTCCACCATTATCGATTCAAACCTCACCACATTAATTGCCGCGATTATTCTTTACTCCTTCGGCACAGGGCCGATCAAAGGCTTCGCGGTGACATTGGCAATAGGTATTATCACATCATTCTTCTCGGCGATTATGATTACACGTTTGATTGTGGTTGCATGGCTGAAAAAGAAAAAGCCCGATACGCTTCCGGTATAGTGTCTTGATTGCATTTGATGAAACATAAGAAATAACAAAACAAAAAAGGTCTGCTATGAAAGGCATCCGTCTTATTCCTGAAGAAACACATCTCGATTTTATCGGGAAACGTATGATTGCGTTTGTGTTGTCTGCGCTCATGATCGTGTGTTCATTTTATTTGGTTGCAACCAAGGGCTTGAATTTCGGTATTGATTTTACCGGCGGCACAGTCATCGAGGTCCGCGTGAATGAGGCGCCGGATATGGGCGCGCTGCGCGAAGACCTCAACACGCTTGGCCTTGGTACAATCTCGCTTCAGGAGTTTGGTGATGTCAAAGATTTGATGATCCGCATGGCGCACCAAGATGGCGGGGCAGAACAGCAACAAGCGGCGATCCAGATCGTAAAACAAAATTTAAATCAGAATTTCGGTGAAGACGGCATTGAATATCGCCGGGTCGAGTTTGTAGGGCCGCAAGTTGGGGAAGAGCTGAAACGCGCAGGCATGTTTGCCGTCTTTTGGTCTCTGCTTGGCATTTTGGTCTATATCTGGGTTAGGTTTGAGTGGCAGTTTGGTGTCGCGGCGGTAGCGGCTCTTGCGCATGATACCATCGCTGTTCTCGGCTTTTTTGCCCTAACGCAGATGGAGTTTGACCTCTCCACAGTGGCGGCTGTTTTGATGATTGCGGGCTATTCAATTAACGATACGGTTGTTGTGTTTGACCGTATCCGCGAAAATCTTCGCAAATATAAGAAAATGCCGTTGCCTGAATTGTTCAATATGTCAGTCAATGACATGCTATCGCGGACAGTCATGACATCCTTAACCACTATTTTGGCGCTTGTTGCGCTTTACGTCTTTGGCGGCGAGGTCATTCGCGGCTTTGTTGATGCGTTGATCGTGGGTATCGTGATTGGTACATACTCATCCGTCTTTGTTGCCGCGCCTGTTCTGATTTACATGAACATCCGTCGCACACCTGTGCAGGATGATGACCCCAACATTGAAGGCGGCGAACCAAAAAACGCCTAAAGATAAACGCCTATAAGGAGATGATCTCTTGGATATCACGCCTCTTATCGCCGCTGATCGCCAGATTATTCAAAGCTATAACGCCCAAGGGTTTAAAGTCTCGGGGCAACGCTTTGCGGGCAATGTCTGTGTGTTTGTCGATCAAACCTGCCCATGGGAATTTGCAGGCACGCTCGCTGATTTAACCCCAAGAGCCTTCTCAGATTTCGATATTAGTGGCGATGCGCTTGATGTTGTTTTGCTCGGCACAGGCGGTCAAATGGGGTTTGCACCGAACGAGGTGAAGGCATTTTTCAAATCAAAAGGCGTTATTTTGGAATCAATGGACACAGGGGCGGCGTGCCGCACTTATAATGTCTTGATGACCGAAGGGCGGCGCATTGCGACATTTTTGATGACAGATAAGCTTTAATATATATCTCAATTCCGCATTGCATCATGCCACGCACTGGCTTTTTGTGAAAAACGCAGGTAAAAATATTTTATCCTATAAAACGACAAAGGTTTTGAATGCCCGATATTCTGGTTTATCAGGATTACGTCCACAATAACGGAATATTATTCCGTAACCTTGTGCATGCCTATGGCGCGCGTAATGTCGGTTTTTGTGATGCTTCAGACATTCTTGATGGTGCTTGCCTAGAAAAGGCGCGTTTGTTGATTATGCCGGGTGGTGCAGATTTATATTATAAAGAAAAGCTCGATGGCCAAGGCAATGCTAATATTCAAACATTCGTTGAAAATGGCGGCGCTTATTTAGGCATTTGCGCAGGAGCATATTACGGCTGTGATACCTTGAGCTGGGGCGCAGGAAGTGCGCATGAAATTAGCGGGTCGCGTCAGTTAGGCTTTTTTAAAGGCTGTGCCGTCGGGCCGATCGCAGAGTTTATCCAAGAGGGCGATATCACAAAATCATGGCGCAACATTGTCCGCTTAACAGGCGATTTTTTATCAAAAGTGCATCACGCCTTTTACGCCGCAGGGCCTTATTTCATCGCGGATGAAGGCACGTCTCAATCTTGTGAAGTGTTGGCGCGCTATGATGAAATTCTCGAAAAGCCTCCAGCGATTATTCGTCTGAATTACGGCGCAGGCGCTGTTGTCCTCAGCGCTGTTCACATCGAATATGGCGCCGATGATATCGCGCGCACGACGTATCACACTAACAATCCATCCCTAGACTGGGATCAATCAATCGCTCACAAAGCAGGCCACATAACACCGCAGCTTTTTGAAAAAATCATGAATATTGTTTACCAGCCCGCCATAAAGGAGGCGCGTCATGTCATCGCTTCCTAATCAATCCAGACGCTCACTACAGATATATGCTGGTGAAAATGTCTCAACAGGCGGGCTGCAAACATCGCTCAAGCGGAGCTTTACAGGCGCGGTTATTGATAGCGTGACAGCGACACAAATTAAAACCGATAAAACTCTGGATTTTCGTACATTGGCTTTTTTCTTACCCGGTATTATCGGTGAAGATAGCCCTTATCTCAGCGAGCTTGGGGAGGAAGGCAACCAAGCCATTCGCGATTACGTTGAAAGCGGCGGCGTTTTTGTCGGCATTTGTGCAGGCGCTTATTATGCTTGTTCGCGTATTGTTTACAACCCGCCATGGCGCGCGGAAGAAAAAACCAGTGAGCCGGGGCTTGATTTTTTTAACGGCCTTGCCAAAGGCCCGCCAAAAGGGCTGGCCAAAGAAAGCACACAAGCGCGTTATAGCGATTGTCGCCTTGTGAATGTGTCTTACACAGACAAAGAGGGTGAGACCAAGACAACAGGAATTTTATATGGCAATGGCCCTGCGCTTTACCCCGATCAAGATGACGGACTTATGGTTTTGGCGCGTTACGCCGATGTTCCCGGAAACCCGATTGCGATTGCCGCTCAAAAAACAGGCAAGGGGCTGGCGATTTTCTTAGGCGTTTTGCCGGAGATGGGAACGCTTGATATTAAAGCGATTGCCCAGTTTGAAGCGCTGAATGAACTCAACGAAACATTGCGCCCCCATGAAGGCGGCCGGCAAGAAATTTGGGATATGATTGTTGATTTGATCAAGGCGCATAATATTAAGCTTGGCAGAGTGCAACCTCTTTTGTTACATAGACAGCCATAACACATCGTTGAAAAAGGGCATATGTGATGAATAATAACATGAAACCAATTCATATTATCGGCGGCGGCCTCGCCGGAAGCGAGGCGGCATGGCAGGCGGCCAATTTGGGTGTGCCTGTAATTTTGCACGAAATGCGCCCTCATGTTGAAACCGATGCCCACAAAACGGATGGTCTGGCAGAGCTTGTATGCTCCAACTCTTTCCGCTCGGATGATGCGGAAAATAATGCGGTGGGGCTGTTGCATGAAGAAATGCGCCGTTGCAACTCGCTTGTGATGCGCGAAGGCGGCAAAGCCGCTGTGCCTGCGGGCGGCGCACTGGCTGTGGATCGTGATATTTTCTCTGAAGGCGTGACAAAAGCGCTAAACGAACATCCGCTGATTACAATCGAGCGCGGCGAGGTTAAAGGATTGCCGCCCGAAGATTGGGACAGTGTGATTGTGGCCACAGGGCCGCTGACATCGCCCGCCCTTGCCGAAGCCATTCGTGATCTTGGCGGTCAAAACGAACTCGCGTTCTTTGATGCCATCGCGCCGATCATTGAAACCGATAGCATAGATATGAATGTGGCTTGGTTTCAATCGCGCTATGACAAGCCCGGCCCGCACGGAACGGGTAAAGATTATATCAATTGCCCGATGAATAAAGAGCAATATGAAACTTTCATTCAAGCGCTGATTGATATGCCCAAAACTGAATTTAAAGACTGGGAAAAAGACACGCCTTATTTTGAAGGCTGTATGCCTGTGGAAGTGATGGCGGAGCGCGGTATCGAGACGTTGCGTTTTGGCCCGATGAAGCCTGTGGGGCTAATAAACGAACATACAGGCGCGCAGCCGCACGCTGTCGTGCAGCTTCGTCAAGATAACGCGCTCGGCACGCTGTACAACATGGTCGGCTTTCAAACCAAAACACGTTACGGGGCGCAAACAGAATTGTTCCGGATGATTCCGGGGCTAGAAAACGCGGTTTTTGCCCGCCTTGGTGGTTTGCACCGTAATACATTTATCAATTCACCCAAATTGCTCGATAAAACCCTGCGCATGAAAGCCATGCCGCGCCTTCGTTTTGCAGGGCAGATTACGGGCTGTGAAGGCTATGTTGAAAGCGCGGCGGTCGGTATTATGGCAGCGCGCTTTGCGGCGGCGGAAAAATGTGGGTATGAATTTGATGTGCCGCCGCAAACAACGGCTCTGGGCGCGTTGCTTGGCCATATTACAGGCGGGGCAAACGCCGACACATTCCAGCCGATGAATATTAATTTTGGCCTGTTTTTACCGCTGGAAGACCCGTTTTATCTGGATGAGCGCGGACGTCGTCGTAAATTAAAGAAGAAAGATCGTCGCCCTGCAATGTCTAAGCGCGCTTTGAATGATTTGGATATGTATCTGGATAAGTGGGAAAAACCATTTCGAATTGCGGCTTAAGGCGCATAGACTGTAACGCAGTTAAACGCCTTTTAAGGAGAGCCTCGAATGTATTTCGCGCCCACGCTTGCTACAGCCAAAATTATTGCCATCATGATGATAACGGCTTTTTGTTTCGTTTTATCCTCACAACCATCTTACGCTGATATGCACGCCGCAAAATCCGATCATGTTGGTGTGGGCGTTGTTTTGGCGGTTCAAGGCAAGGTGGGTTTGAAACATAATGACGAAATTGTCTTTCCCCAGCCCGGTCATCCGGTTGATATGGGTGATTCGATTGAAACAGGCGAAGATGCGCGCGTCTTGATTATGTTTGATGATCGTTCGGAATTCACGCTTGGTGAAAACGCACTCGCAAAAATTGATGAATATGTTTACGACCCTATAACCAAGGAAAACCAAACCGCCAGACTTGAAATCGCCAAAGGCGCTTTTTTGTGGGTGACGGGCATCATTGCTCGTGATGATCAGCCTGATATTGAAATTAGCACCTCTTTTGGCTCAATCGGTATTCGTGGCACAACAGTATGGGGCGGAGAGCTGGATGATTTGTTTCAGGTGTTTGTTGCCGATGGGCGCGTTGTTTATAAAACCAATCGCGGCTTTTTAACGTTAAGCCCTGGTGAAGGCAGCAATGTCGATGATATTGATATGATGCCATCACGCCGCGCTGTCTGGCCGGAAGGCAAGATTAACCGTGCGCTTGAAACGATTTCATTTACCGACACAGCCTATGTTGAAGAGCAGCGCCGCTTGATTGCCGATGTTCCTGCGGTTGAAGTGATCGAGGAGATTGTCCCTATTATTGAGGACATTGAAGCGATCGCACCTGCCGAGATTGATATGAATCCTGCCGGGACACCCATGGAGAAAAAAAGCGAGTTGAATGAGTTTCAAAATCCTTCAAATGCGTCTCACGGTTCTCACAAAGCTTTCGGCACACCGGACGAAGAACTGGCGATACAGCGGGCAACGCAAATGAGAGCGCCGCCTGCGCTTGATGATCGCGATGTTGTTGTGATTAAAGAAACCGTGGCGGAAATGGCGGATGATACACAAGCCTTGATTGAGCAGCCCGAGACAAAAATGATCGCGCCGCAAGATGCTAAAGCGCATGAGATGATGGAAAAGAACGCGCTTCAGCCATAAGGCATTCAAACGGCTTGTGCCATATGATTGTTAGGGAAGAAACGCGATATCACGTCCAGGCTGCCCGGGATGATGTGTAATGTGGGCAGGCATGACTTCAATATCAATCGGCGCTCCAAATACTTGCTGTCTGCCGTTTCCGATTTGTAGATCTTTAATCATATGGCTGGAATGTATAGCGCGATAATGCGTACGTTTGTTCGCGGCGCCAAATTGCCCTGATAACCCCCCTGACAACCAGCGCCTTGATATTTGTTTTTTTGAATCGAGTGACCATGTCAAATGGTAGGTGTCTCCATCGGGGCGCTGTTTTGTTCCGTCTACCTCCGCAATAAAGGCTTGAATACCATTTAGATCATCGGCAATGCTTGTCAGGCGCACAGATTTAGGGTGAAATAACGAACCAAAATCAGCAATCCCGAATTCATGCGTAATGTGGTCGGCTTCAATATCGGGATAAAGCGGGGGAAAGCGCGCTGTTAAAAAGCCGCGCGTTTTTTCAGAAATTAAAAAAGCTGTATATTGGGTCATGATTTCCACTATTTTTCGATTTAAACATAAATGGCATAGATAAATGGTAAAAGTCAAAATTTGTTGCATCTCTTCTCATGAAGAAGCCGCGCTTGCTTTGCGGGCGGGTGCGGATGCGCTGGGGCTTGTGGGGCATATGCCCTCGGGGCCGGGCGTTGTGGCTGATGAAATCGCGCGCGATATTGCCCGCGCTGTACCGCGCCATATCGATACATTTTTGCTCAGCTCTGAAACCAAAGCCGCCGATATAATCGATCATGTTCGTTATTGTGAAACCAATACCGTTCAAATTGTTCAGCATATCGACCCGCAAGAATATAAAATGATCCGTGCCAAGCTTCCCGCTATCAAGCTGGTGCAGGTCATTCATATCGAAGATGAAAGCGCGCTGGATTTGATTGAGATATACGCGCCGTTCATTGATGCGTATTTGCTTGATAGCGGTCGCCCCAGCTTAGGCGAAGGGGCCTTAGAGCTGGGCGGAACAGGGCGCACGCATGATTGGAACATCAGCGCCGCATTTGTAAAACGCGCGCCCAAGCCTGTGTATCTTGCGGGGGGATTAATGCCGGATAATGTGCAAAGCGCGATTAAAACCGTCAAGCCTTACGGCGTTGATTTATGCTCAGGCATCCGCACAGACGATCAGCTGGATGAAGAAAAACTTCACTTTTTCATGGAAAAATGCGAGTACCAGACATCATAGCGCTCTTGTCAGTGGCAGGCAGTTGATCGGGTGATTGATGATAGGCCGTGCGTGCGCCAAATTCATCATAGCGCAGGCGCACAGAGCGCGTTTTTTGATCGGCGCGTCCGGAAACGCGCACGATGATATCCGACCAATCATTTGTGCGCGCCTTACTAATCACCAAAGGCCCGCGCACAGGGCTGATTTCAGAGCGTAAAATGAACCCATCATCCATCGCTTCAAAAATGCTGAGCAGACAGCCATTCATATCACACCAATGACGATGCGGGCTTTTCATCAATAATAGCCCTTCGCGGCGACCATCGTGATCGAGATCGATACGGGTATATTCATAGCGCGAATTGACGGGTGCGTTTTTGGTTTTTAGATATTCTGCGATAGCGCTTAAAAAGACGGCGTTATCAGGGTCGATCACCGATTTTTTTGTGGGCATCGGCAAAAGCGTGCCGGCGCTTCGTTCTTGTGAATGCCCTGCACAACCTGCGATCAAAAATAATGCTAAAAATAAAAATCGAGCCATAAGTGAACTATTGCAATTCAAACCGCGCGCGTCCATGTGAAAAGCGCTGTTTTATCGTGGTTATAACGAATGATTGACGCGTGTTTTATATCAGCTTGAACACTTTTTGAATTGCGCTCAGCGTGCTTAAGCCTTGCGACATTTTATCAGGCGCGCTGCGGGCTTTCATCATCGCGTAAAACTCGCTTGTCATATCAGCCATAGCTTTTAACGCATCACCATCTTTGCCTTCTAAAGGCTCAAAGTGAATGGCGCGGCGCGTAAGCTTGACTTGTTTGACGGCATCGCGGATTTCTTTTGGCGTTGGCGCAGGGTCAGGGCGTTGTTCACGCAAGGGCTTGTTTGTTGACATGGTAAAACCAATCCGCTTTTTTGTGGCGGAATCATGAAAGCGGGTCATGAAAGCGTCGCGCTCTAGTTGCAAAATACCGTTCAGCGTTTGGGTGATTTGCGGGTTTGTACCAATTTCATTGGTGTCGCGTTCATCCATGATTTTTTTGAGGTGATCGCCATGTTCGGCAACGTGGCCGGCATCAATATCATCTTTTGTGATGGTTTCGCCGCCCGTTAAAACATTGGCCAGCGCGTCAACCACCGCCACATCAACATGATTGACGCCCTTGTTCGGGTCACCGCCCATTTTATAAAGCTTGTCGGCATTCATGCGGATCGCACCTTTGCCCGAAAGGCCGGGCAAATTATAAACAGGCAGCTCTTCTGGCTTATAGCCATCAATCATTGAGAGCGCGCGCGCCTTGGCATCTGCCAGAACGCGGTCAGGATTCATACTGACCCCATCATTTTCGCGCATCCAAAGCTTTTTCTTGGCATCTTGCGAGGAGGTCGAGGCCGCATTCATCGGGTCAGCCAACATTGTCGCCGCCTGAATCACCGCGGGCATAGGGCCGCCTGCCGCGCCTTTGGCTTTTTTAGCGCGGTCAAGATAACGCGCCGAGCCGCCCCAAGCGGGGATAAGCCCAAGGCCAACTTCAGGCAACACCATCACTTGCTCGGGCCCTGCTTGTATCGCATCGCAATGGAGCAACACTTCACAGCCACCGCCAAACGCCATGTTTTTCGGGTTGCCCTTGGGCGCGCCGACAACAGGGAAGGGGGATTGGTTGAGGGCGTTGTAAACGGCTTGGCCTTGATAGATAAGTTCTTCTACCATGCCGGGAAGTTTACGGGCGATATAACCGCCAATGCCAAGCGCGCGCAAAATCGCGTTGCGGCTAACCTGTGCAAAAATATCAACCAGTTTGATGTTTGCTCCGACCGAAAAACGCTCGGCATCGTTATAAACAACCATCGCTTTATATTTGCCGCCGCTTTCGTTCACAAATTTAATGCTTTCATTCATGACATAAAGCGTGGAAGGGTCAATCGAGTTTTGCTCGGAATGAAATTCAAGACAGACAACACCATCGCCAATATCCCAAAGACTGGCTGAATTATGCGTGAAAAGCGGTTTTGAAGCGCGTTTGATATCATCTAAACTCAGAACACCCTCTTCACGACGGATCGGGGCGTAGTTGCCGTTAAAATCAATCACGTTCAGCTTGTCATTTTGGACGGGGTAAAAGCCTTTGGCGCGCGCTTTGGTTAAAAGAACGGGCAGGGCGATATTTTCGGCTTCAAGCTTTTTAGCGAACCAGTCCGCGCCGAATTGATCCATCAGCTCAAACGGGCCAAACTCCCAGTTAAAGCCTGCACGCATCGCTTCATCAATGGCTTGGGGGTCGTTTGCAAGTTCTTCGGCATGATCCAAGACATAAAGCATCGTATCGCGCAACACAGGCCACGCGAATTTGGCCGCGCGGTGGTCGGATTCAAAGAAATTTTGAAAGCCGCCTGCTTTTTTGATGTGGCGCTCGAATTTAAAATAAGGGCTTTGGACGCGATCTTCGTAAACGCCTGTTTCAAGGCGCAAGGCCTGTTTGATCGGCTTGCCTTTTTCGTCTTTAACAATTGCGCCGCTCTCGTCTGTTTTCAGGCGGTAATAGCCGCCCTTGCTGTCGGCTTTGCGGTTGCCGAAATAGCCATCCTCCATCATACCGTGCATCATGTCGCCGCCCGTATAGATTTGGACAAAATGATCGTCCGCAGGAAGGGTCTCGGCAAAATCATCGCGCACATGCGCCACAACATCAAGCCCGACTTCATCGGCCAGCTTGAACAAGCCAAGGTGAGGGAAGCCGAACGCTTTGCCCATGATCGCGTCAACATCTTCGATTGTCATGTCTTGGGCGAGCGCTTCTTTGGTCGCGCGCTCCATCGCGTAAATGCCGATGCGGTTGGCGATAAAGCCGCGCATGTCTTTGCATTCAACAACTTTTTTGCCCAAAACGCGGTCGCCGAAATCTTTAATGAGATCAACATAGGCCGGGTCTGTGTGGGTTTCGTTCGCAATCACCTCAAGCAAATGCATATAACGCACTGGGTTGAAAAAATGCGTGTTCATGAAGCGTTTTTTGAAGGCGTCGCTTTGGTCAATTGTGAGTGTGTCTGTTTGCATCATCGAAGTGTTGGATGAAATCAGCGCATCAGGCCTCACGATTTTTTCGATCTCTTTATAAACCTTCTGGCGCACTTCGTTTGGCACCAAAATGCTCTCAATAATCCAGTCACAATCAGCGATCAAATCAAGATCATCAACGCTAGAACCTGTTGTGATATTGGCGGCATTTTCAGGAATCATGAAACCATTATTAAACGCATCCGTCGGCTTGGATTTCACCATCCGCTGGATGGCTTTATCGGCGTTTTCTTTGGTCAGGTCTAACATCACAACTTCAATGCCTGCGTTTGCAAGCTGCGCCGCAATGCCGCTGCCCATTGTGCCTGCACCGATAACGGCGACTTTTTTAATCTCTTTGACCATGGTATAATGTCTCCTGATCCCTGTTATGTATTGTTTTAGATTATGACGGCTTAAAAGACGGGTTCTCGATAATCATCGCCATGCCTTGACCGCCACCTACGCATAACGTTGCCATGCCGTAGCGTTTGTTCTCACGGCGCAAAACTTCGGTGACGTGCCCTGCAATGCGCGCGCCTGTTGCGCCGAGCGGATGCCCCATCGAGATCGCGCCGCCATCGACATTGACCTTGTCCATATCGATATTCATGCCCTGCTTTTCCCATTCCTTGATCACAGCCAAAGACTGCGCGGCGAAAGCTTCGTTCAGCTCGATCACATCCATATCTTCCATATTCAAACCCGCCTTATCAAGCGCTTCTTTGGCGGCCTCAACCGGGCCAAGACCCATAATTTCAGGCGCGCAGCCAGATTCGCCAACCGCTAAAATGCGCCCCAAAACAGGCAAGCTGTTTTCAATCGCAAACGCTTCGGAGGTGACCATAACCGCAGAGCCGCCATCTGTAATTTGCGAAGCGTTGGCCGCTGTCACGCTATCGCCTGCAACCGCGCGCAGTTTGGCAAGCCCTTCGACAGTGCTGTCAGGGCGGCCGCCATCATCGTGATCGAGGCCTGCAATCGGCAGGATTTCATCTTTAAAATGACCGGCTTTTTGTGCGGCCAACAAGCGCTGGTGCGAGCGCACGGCAAATTCGTCTTGTTCTGTGCGGCTGATATTGTAAATTTTGGCCAGATTGCCCGCTGTGGAGGGCATATCCATGAAAGCCGCCGCGTTGCCGCTATGGACTTTGCCGTTTAAATGCGGGTTCCGTCCGCCCATTGGCACTTGGCTCATGCTTTGAACGCCTGTGCAGATGTAAACCGCGTTTGGATTACGCGCAATCAGGCCATCGGCAAAGCTGATCGCTTCCAGCGAGGAAGCGCAAAAACGATCAATCGAGGTGCCGCCGACTGTGTTGGGAAGCAAGCAATCTTCGTGCAAAACATTCAGGCGCGCAATGTTCAGCCCCATCGAGCCTTCTTGATGCACTGCGCCTGTCAAAACTTTGGTGACCGCGCTTGGGTCAAGCCCTGTGCGCTTTAAAAGCTCGTTAATCAGTGGCACTTGCAAATCCACGGGGTCAATATCAGCGAAACGGCCAGGCGGCTTACCGCTTTCAGGAACGGCGGCTTTGGCGAACGGTGTTCTGACATAGCCGACAATAACGGCGTGGTTTTTAACTTCATTTCCCATGATGATATCTTTCCTGTTTTCTTTTTATTCTTTGTCATAGACAATCGCGCAGACTGTCAGTTTTGTAAAGCCTCATAGCTCGTTTTGCCCACAGAACTCTTGCGTTTAGACGCGGTCTGTGGTGCTATATTTTGTAATATTTAAATAAGGTATTTTGTTGAAATGATGAATTCGAAGATTTTTTTATCGCTTTTGGGCGTTATTTTTTGTGGTTTCTTATGGGCGGCTTCAAGCGTAAAAGCACATGAAGGGCATGATGATGTCGCTGATCTTATGGTTCCTGCTGAGATTACAGCCGAGATATTGCAAATAAAGCCTCTTGCAAAGGGCGAGAATGGCTCTTTTGTTTTGTCTTTGAAAAACCCTGATGGGGGCTTTCCCGTGATGGTTGAACAGCTGGAGATTACCCATACAAAACCAATCCATATATTTGTCATCGACCGGTCATTAACTGATTTTCAGCACATCCATCCGCGTGTGGCGCGCGCGCCCGGTGAGTATTTGTTCGGTATGGTGCCGCAAACGGATTGCGGCTATAAAATGTGGGTGTCAATAAAACCACAACTCATGGACACACAGATTTTACCGCTGGATTTAGATGGTAAAGAGGAATGTGAAGCGCCGTCTGTAAGCGAAATGGCTCAAAGTCTGCGTGTTGAAGATGAGCGTAATATTTTTGAGTTGAAATTGGAAACGCCTTTAAAAGCCCATGAGCATGGTTCGTTTATTTTACATGTCACAGATAAAAACACAGATGAGGATTATGCGTTTTTAGAGCCAGTTTTGGGCGCGTTTGCCCACGCGGTCGGCTTTTCTTATGATCTGAAAACGATGGCGCATATCCACCCTGAAGGAGACGCGCCGCAAAGCTTTACAGACCGCGCAGGGCCGCTGATGAAATTTCATATCACCCCGCAGCAGAGCGGCTTACTCAAACTCTTCGTGCAGCTCCGCATTCACGGCAGCGAAGTCATAATTCCCTTTGCCGTGGACGTTGAATAATCATTTTAAGCTTTATACATCATCGTCAGATATTTTTCGCCGCGATCACATAATAACGTCAGCACTTTTTTGAGCTCAGGGTGTTTTTTGCGAACAGCGCGCGCCGCCAACAAATTCGCGCCGCTACTGGGGCCAACAAAAAGCCCTTTAGTGGAAGCCATAGTCTGCGCTTCCTTGATCGCCTCATCACTATCAATGGAGATAACGCCATCGACAATATGTTTATGGCGGTCGTAAATCGTTGGCACAAACCCGTCTGAAATTCCTTCAATTTTGTGGTCGGCGACCATACAGCATTCAATCGTGCGCGACTCGCTCGGCTCCATCGCAAAAATCTTGAGATCGGGATTGTGCCACTGGCGCAACGCTTGCCCGATACCGATTAATGTGCCGCCTGTTCCAACGCCCTGAACGAGCGCGTCTATCTTCATATCTTGCGGAATTTGTTCGATAATCTCGCGCCCCTGCCATTCGCGATTTTCATCAACATTCCACTCATTATCAAACTGCGCAGGGCAATAAAAACCGTCCTGTTGCCCCAGCTCAATCGCCGCTTGGCGCGCTTCGTTTACCTGAAAATGCCCGACAAAGCGAATCTCAGCGCCAAAGCCGCGGGAAATTTGGACACGCTCATTGGTATAGCCCGCAGGGATCATCACAATCATTTTATAGCCCTTCACGGCGGCAATCATGCTCATGGCGTTGCCCGTATTGCCACTTGTGGCCTCAACGATCGTATCGCCGGGTTTAATAAGCCCTTCTTCCTCGGCGCGCTCGATCATATAATTTGCCATGCGCGCTTTGATCGAGCCGGACGGGTTAAAATATTCAGCCTTGGCGAAAATGCCGTCTTCGATTTTAAGGAAGGGTGTGTTGCCGATTGTTTGTAAAATGTTGTCCGCAATCCCTGTTTGTTTTGTCTGTCCCATAAAGTGAAGCCTCCCCTACATCTGTATGCATTAAGAATTTAGATTTGAAATCAAGATATACTCAAAAAAGGGATAAGAGAAAACCAATCTCTTTGCGGGTACGCCAACTATCTATGCTGCGGCACAGCGACAATAAGCCGGCACGAAGGCTTATTGGTAAAATAAAACGGGGGTAAAAAAATGAGTAAGACGCCGTTAAGACTGCTCTTGGTCGATAAAAACGATCAAGATGCAGAGATGATTTATGGCCTTTTGGCAGAGCAAAATAAAACACTGTTTCATCTGGAGCGAAGTTATACATTAAGTGATGCAAAGCGCGACAAAGACTTTAATGATTATGATGTAATTTTATTTGATTTTCATCGGTCTGATCTACAAAATTTGAGTACTATAAAGGCGATGTTAAGCGAAACGCATAGAGCTGTTGTCGTGTTTGCGTCCGACCCGCATGTGACCATGACATTGAAAGCCATTCGTAGCGGCGTACAGGATTTTTTGCAAAAGCCTGATCTGACAACCGCCATTTTGCTACAATCCTTAACATTTGCCATTGAGCGCCAAAAGGAACATGACAGACTCTATTCGCTCGCATATCGTGATGAAATCACAGGGCTACCAAATCGTAATGCTTTCATGGAGCAATTTAGCAATGTGCAGGATTTACCTGCCACCAAAGATGCCAAAATAGGCATTCACATTATACGAATGGCCAATTTAAAAAGTACGATTATGGAGCATGGCCTGCCGACGGGCGAGGCTTATATGAAAGCCATTGCAACGCGCATTTATGGCTTTTTTCAAACAGGGCAGTTTTTCGCTCGTCTTGAGGGCGAAGATTTCGCCTTGCTTCAATCTTCCGTGGAACATGACGGCCATATGGCCTACGTCACGCGGCGCATTCACGAACAATTGCCGCAGGAGCTGAATTTTCACGGCCATGAAATTGATGTGTCTTTGTGCATCGGTCATGCCATAGCGCCCGATCATGGCGGCTCGATCGAAGAGCTGTTTGCACATGCATTTTCAGACATTGAGGCACATATGATAAAAGACGAAAGCGCGCAGCAAGCCGTTTTAGGCTGAAGATCAGCCGTTCAATGCGTCGATGAGTTGTCAGACGGATTAAATTGCGATAGTTTTTGAAGACATTCAAAAAAGATCGGATTCGTGCCATGCCTGCAATCACACCTGTTTTATCACCCAATGAGTCTGTGTTTGATGAAAATGCGGCGCAGATGCGCGCGCTGGTCGATGATTTAAAAAACAAAATCGCCGTTATATCGCAAGGTGGCGGGCAAAAGGCGATTGATCGCCATGTTGCGCGCGGTAAATTACTGCCGCGTGACCGTATCCAAAATCTGCTCGATCCTGGCGCGGCGTTTTTAGAGCTGTCCGCGCTTGCTGGCTATGAAGTGTATAAAGACGATGTGCCAGCCGCAGGCATTATCACAGGCATTGGCCGCGTAGCAGGGCGCGAATGCGTGATTATTTGCAATGATGCGACAGTGAAGGGCGGCACATATTATCCGCTGACAGTCAAAAAACACCTGCGCGCGCAGGAAATTGCCGCGCAAAACAACCTTCCATGTATTTATCTGGTCGATAGCGGCGGGGCAAATTTGCCGCAGCAAGATGAAGTGTTCCCCGATAAAGAGCATTTTGGGCGCATTTTTTACAACCAAGCCAATATGTCCGCCAAAGGCATCCCGCAGATTGCTGTTGTCATGGGAAGCTGCACAGCAGGCGGAGCTTACGTTCCCGCCATGAGCGATGAGAGCATTATCGTCAAAGATCAAGGCACAATCTTTTTGGCGGGCCCGCCGCTGGTAAAAGCCGCCACAGGTGAAGAAGTGACCGCCGAAGATCTGGGTGGCGGCGATGTTCACACCCGTATTTCAGGCGTTGCTGACCATTTGGCGGAAAATGACCGCCACGCGCTTGAAATTGCCAGAAGCTGTGTTTCAAACTTGGGCAAGCGCCCTGCATCTGTGGGCGGCGGCGATGCTTTAAACCAGAACTGGCAAGAGCCGCTTTATGCGCCTGAAAATATCTATGGCCATATCCCCAAAGACCTCAAGTCACCGCTTGAAGTGCGCGATATCATCGCCCATATCACCGATGGCAGCGAATTTCATGAGTTTAAAAAACGCTATGGCACAACGCTTGTCACAGGCTTTGCTAAGCTTTACGGCATGGATGTCGGGATTGTCGCTAATAACGGCGTACTGTTTTCCGAAAGCGCGCTGAAAGGCACGCATTTTATCGAGCTCTGTAGCCAGCGCAAAATACCGCTGGTTTTCTTGCAAAATATCACGGGCTTTATGGTCGGCAAAAAATTCGAGCAGGGCGGCATCGCCAAAGATGGCGCAAAAATGGTGATGGCAGTTTCGTGCGCCAAAGTGCCAAAACTTACCGTTGTGATCGGCGGCTCGTTCGGGGCAGGGAATTACGGCATGTGCGGGCGCGCCTTTGACCCGCGCTTTATGTGGATGTGGCCGAATGCGCGTATCTCTGTGATGGGGGGCGAACAAGCCGCAGGCGTTCTCGCCACCGTCACCCGCAGCAAAATGGAGCGCGACGGTAAAACATGGTCTGCCAAAGATGAGGAAACATTCAAAGCCCCCATCCGTGAAAAGTACGAAAAAGAAGGCCATCCTTATTACGCCTCCGCCCGCCTTTGGGATGATGGGGTGATTGACCCCGCCGACACGCGCCGCATGTTAGGGCTTGGCCTTGCGGCTTCGCTCAACGCACCGATTGAGCCGACAAATTTCGGCGTGTTTAGAATGTAAATGCAGATGAAAGATCAGATCATGAAAAGACACTATGTGTTCCTTCCGCTATTATTTTGTGCGATGAGCCTGCCCATCACAGGCGCGCTTGCTAATTCTGCGCCGCCCTCCAAAATATTAAGCCCTGTGACGAGCGAAGGATTTCAGGGTTACGATGGTTATGAAGGTGATATTAAAATGCCTGATTTGATGCCTGATCCGTCATGCGATTTTAATGAGCTGCTCGGCTTATCTGTCGATTCGATTGACCAAACCGCGCTTTTCCAAGATCGCCCTGTGCGCGTGCTTACGCCTTATAGCATTGTCACGCAAGATTACAGCCCCTCGCGTGTGAATGTAACTTACGATGAAGAAACCCGCTTGATTATCGATGTCAGCTGCGGTTAGGGCTGATAATCCATTATCGGCTGTTTCACGCCTGCATGCATGTAATAATGAATGTCATTAAGGCGACGATGGGTAAAGGCAAAGAAGCTCTCGCGCGATAATAAGCTTAGCGAAGCGCGCCCAAGGGCGGCATCGATCATATCTTCGGGCTGTCGCTCGCCGCTATAAGGCCAAAATGAGTGATCATAGGTTGTAAAGGCAAACGCGCCGCCCGGCTTTAAGACGCGCCCCATCTCGATAATTGTTGAATAGGGGTCTTCCAGCAATTCAAAAACACCCGTTGAGGCGACCACATCAAAGCTATGGTCAGGAAACGGCAACCCGTCTTTGTGAAAATCATGACGAATTAACTGATCAGCCACTTTTTTTACGCGGCACTTATGAATCATTCCGGCGGAGAGATCAATCCCTGTAATGTGCGCTTGCGGCGCGACATCTCTAAAGGCTTGGCTTAACATGCCCGTGCCAACGCCAACATCCAAGATTTTGATGCCGCGCGCGCTCATATCAAAAATGCCTGAAAGCGTATCTTGCGCTTTTTGCGGACCGCACCATTTGTTTGCCGCAAACTCACGATCATAGCGATAAGCCCAATTATCATACATATTGCGGATATAGGCAGGAGAAAAAGACATAAGCGTACTCTTGTTATGTTAAATTACATTTGTTTTAACAATTAAAGGGCGCATCTGTCAAAATTAAAACAAACTTACGATTGATAGAGCCGACAAAACAAGTGTGGTGCTTACAATAATCGTCAGCCGCATGCGAAATTTAAAATAGCCCTGCGGGATAAACTCAATAGGCATAAAGCGTTTGTCCGCTTCAAACATAACCCAGAACATAGAGGCCAAAATAACCAAAGGGAGGACAGGGTCGACAACAAACGTCCATATCATCAAAAACAGGCACACAATAGTCGGCAGCATGGCAAATGCCATTTGTTTATGGTGGTTGCGCGGGATAGCTTGCCCCCAGTGGATGCCCGCCAAAAACGATAATATCATGGCGCTATATGCTGTTTGAATGAAGGTGAGAAGCTGTGCATGCTCAGGATCGCTGATTAGCAAGGTCAGTAGCAAAAACAAAACAAACGGCAGCGCGCCAGCATAGCCAAAAATAACCGGAAGGCGTGACATATATGTTCCTTTTCTTAAAAACGCCCGCTTGTCGCGGCGGGGCAGTGTGGCTTTTATTGTTGGTTCAGGATACACTTTAAAGCGTATTATTCACGTTTTATCTCACGGAGCCTGACATGACCAAAGAATCCGAAGCTATCATTCTTGTTTCTGAAAAGGATGATGTTGCAACCATCACCCTTAACCGCCCTGCGGTGCATAATGCATTTGATGAACATATGATTGCGGCGCTGTCGGCTATTCTGGAAACATTGCGCGCGCGGGACGATATCCGCGCCATTGTTTTAAAAGGCGAAGGCAAAAGCTTTTGTGCGGGCGCGGATATTGGCTGGATGAAGCGGGCGGCTGATTTTTCCGAAGAACAAAATTATAGTGACGCGCTAGCCTTAGCCAAAATGCTGCAGCAATTTTACACGATGCCGCAATTGACTGTGGCTTTTGTACGCGGTGCGGCTTTTGGCGGCGGGATGGGGCTTGTTTGCTGCGCTGATATTGTTGTGGCGGACGAAACCGCGCGCTTTGGCTTGTCTGAAGTCAAGATCGGTTTGATCCCCGCAACAATATCCCCTTATGTCATTCGCGCCATAGGGGCGCGGCATGCGCGGCGGTATTTTCAAACGGGTGAGCGCTTTGATTCCCGCACCGCTTTTGATATGGGGCTTGTTCATGAATGTGCGGCGCGCACGGAAGAGGCCGATTTTATATTGCGCCATATTTTGCAAAATGTCGCCTCCAACAGCCCGCAAGCCATGCGGGCGTCCAAAGCTTTGTTCAATGATGTTTTACTGCACGATATCAATGACGAATTGTTGCAAAAAACTGCCAAATCAATTGCACAAATCCGCGCAACAGACGAAGCCAAAGATGGGCTTGATGCGTTTTTAAACAAACGCCCGCCCTCTTGGGTAAAAGAACATAATTAGAACATAATGTTCTTTATTTGTTCCTGATATTTTGTTATGATGTATCTTAATCATCATCTCAGAATAAGGACAAAGCCGCATGGAAGTGGACGCGGGGATAAAGTGGCTGTTTTTGGATTTAAACAGCTATTTCGCAAGTGTTGAACAACAGGATAACCCGTCCTTGCGCGGGCGGCCCGTTGCGGTTGTGCCGATGGAATCAGACGGCACCTGCGCCATTGCCGCTTCTTACGAAGCCAAAGCTTACGGCGTAAAAACAGGCACCAAAATATATGAAGCCAAACGCATGTGTCCCGGCCTTGTGTGCGTGCCGGCGCGCCATGATATCTATGTGCAGTATCATCACAGAATTTTGGAAGAGGTGCTGAATCATATCTTGATCACCAAAGTCTGCTCGGTGGATGAATTATCTTCTAAGCTTCCCAATAGCCTTTGTGATATAGACGCGGCGCGCGCCATGGCACAGCGTTTAAAAGAAGGCATTTGGCGCAATATCGGCCCTGCCATTTCCTGCTCGATCGGCCTTGCGCCCAATGCGTTTTTGGCCAAAATCGCGACCGATATGCAAAAGCCGAACGGGCTTGTGATTTTGCAAGGGCGCGATTTACCGGGGCGGCTGTTTGATCTGGAATTAACCGATTTGCCGGGCATTAATGTGCGGATGGAGGAGCGCTTGCGGCGCGGTGGTATCAAAACGATTGAAGAATTTTGGAACATCTCGCCCAAACATGCCCGCAAAGTGTGGGGCAGTGTGCAGGGCGAGCGTTTTTGGTATCGGCTGCATGGCTATGATCTACCCGAAATTGAAACCCAGACCAGCATGATCGGCCATAGCCGTGTGCTGGACTGGGATTTACGCGCGCCCGATACGGCGCGCCAAGTCACCCGCCGCCTTGCCACCAAAGCCGCCAGCCGCTTGCGGCGCAAAGATTTTTACGCCACGCGCTTTGTTTTGGGGGTACGCCTGATGGATGGTCGCCGCTGGGGCGGGGAAATGGCGCTGTCGCCCGCGCAGGATAATTTTTCGTTTTTAAAGGCGCTTGATATACTGTGGGCGCGGATGGTGGCGGCTCATCGGCCAGATAAGCTTAAAAAAGTGTCGGTCGCCCTCGTCGGGCTTTGCAAACGCGAGGAGATCACGCCCGATTTGTTTGATGTCAGTTCCGAAACATTCCAAAAAAGCCGCCAAAAAAACGAAACCTTATCGAGCATTATTGACGCGGTAAATAAACGCTATGGCGCTGAAAGCCTAACACTCGGCGTTTCGCCCAAAACAAAGACGGGTTATGTCGGCACCAAAATCGCCTTTTCGCGCATTCCCGATCAAGCCGAATTTTGGGAGTAAGAAAGCGGCAAAAAAGCAGATTGAATTCAATCCCGCCTTGGGCTACTCTAATGTCCATGTTTGATAAAATTCTCATTGCAAATAGGGGCGAAATTGCCTGCCGCATTATGCAAACCGCGCAGCAAAACGGCGTGATCTGCGTAGCAGTCTATTCAGACGCGGATCAAAACGCGCTCCATGTCCGCATGGCGGATGAAGCGCACCATATCGGCGGCGCGGCGGCGGCGGATTCTTACCTCAAAGCCGATGTTATTTTGGAAGTGGCCAAACGCACAGGCGCGCAGGCCATTCACCCTGGCTATGGATTTTTATCGGAAAACGCGGCCTTTTCCCGCGCCTGCGAAGCGGCAGGGATTAAATTTATTGGCCCGAGCGCAGATGCGATTGATGCGATGGGCTTAAAAGACAAAGCCAAAGACATTATGCATAAAGCGGGCGTTCCCGTTGTTCCCGGCTATCAAGGGGCAGGGCAAGAACCAAAAATGCTGTCGAGCGAGGCCGAGAAAATTGGCTTCCCTGTTTTAATAAAGGCTGTTGCGGGCGGCGGCGGTAAAGGGATGCGGCTTGTTGAAAAAGCCGCTGATTTTGCCGAAATGCTGCGCTCCTGCCAGCGCGAAGCCAAGGCCAGTTTTGGCAACGATCATGTTTTAATCGAGAAATACATTCAAAAACCGCGCCATATCGAAGTGCAGGTGTTTGGGGACATGCACGGCAATGCCGTGCATTTATTCGAGCGTGATTGCTCGCTTCAGCGCCGCCACCAAAAAGTGGTTGAAGAAGCGCCTGCGCCGTCCTTGCCGCCAAAAGTGCAACAAGCGCTCGGCGATGCCGCTGTAAAAGCTGTGAAGGCTTTGGGGTATGAAAACGCAGGCACGATTGAATTTATTATGGATTCAAAAACCTACGAATTCTTCTTCATGGAAATGAACACGCGCTTGCAGGTTGAGCATCCTGTCACCGAGATGATAACAGGGCAAAATCTTGTGCGGTGGCAACTCGAAATTGCTGCGGGCTACCCTATCCCTTTGAGCCAAGATGAAATCAAAATCAACGGCCATGCGTTCGAAGTGCGGCTATACGCCGAAGATCCTGCCACGATGTTCTTGCCGCAAACAGGCATAGTGCATTTATTTGAAGGCACAAGCCAAATGCGCCTTGATACGGGCATTGAAGCCGGCGATGCGATCAGTATTCACTACGATCCGATGGTTGCCAAAATCATCACGCACGGCAAAGATCGCGCCGATGCGGCGCGACTGATGCAAAATGCGTTGGCGCAAACAAAGCTTGCAGGCTTAAAAACCAACCAAGAATTTTTGCGCAATATTTTTGACCATAAAAGCTTTTTGGATGAAGATATCGACACAGGGTTTATTGAACGTCACTTCAAGGATTTAGTACCTGAAACATACGGCATTGCCGATAAGAAAGCACATAGTTTGATGTGTCTTTACAAAGCCTGTGCTGTGCAAAATGAAATGAAATCTGTCTGGAATCAAAATGATAACTGGCGTGGTGTAGGCGCATTTTCGCGCAGCATAGAATATGTCCATAATGCACAAAATTATGTGTTTGACGTTTGTAAGCAAGGCGATGATTATGTGATCGAAGGCGAGAATGTGAAGGCGAATGTGCAGCATTCATCACTATCAGTCAACGAAATTAAAGCTGTGATTGACGGCGATTGTGTGACGGCAAGCGTTTTCAATGATGCACAAAAAAACGTTGTCTGGCTATTGATTGATGGGCAAAGCCTTGTGTTCGAAACGCCTGATTATGACGCGCTCGCCACAAGCGCGAGCGGATATGGGCTTATCATTGCGCCGATGCCGGGCAAAATTATTGATGTATTGACCAAAGCGGGCGATAGCGTGAAAAAAGACCAGCCATTGATTGTTATGGAAGCGATGAAAATGGAGATGACCATCCGCGCTGATCATGACGGCGTGGTGGAGCAATTACCCGTTGCTGTCAACGATCAGGTGCAAGATGGCGCGCTTTTGGTTGCCATTACAAAAAGCGAATGACGATGCCGTTACCTGAATTTGTAAAAATTGTCGAAGTCGGCCCGCGTGATGGCTTGCAGAATGAAAGCAAGATTTTACCTGCCGCCGTCAAAGCCGAATTTATCAATCGCCTTTCTGGCACAGGGCTTTGCTATATTGAAGCCGCCGCGTTTGTCTCCCCGAAATGGGTGCCGCAAATGGCTGATTCACAGGCTGTTTTTGACGCTATAGAGCAGAATGATAGCATTACTTATGCTGCGCTTGTGCCAAATGAAAAGGGCTTAGAAAGCGCAATAGAGGCGGGCGTAAAAGAAATTGCGGTTTTTACAGCGGCCTCTGAAGCTTTCACAAAAAAGAATATCAACTGCACCATCGAAGAAAGCCTTGCGCGCTTTGCCCCCGTGATCGCGCGCGCCGCGCAGCAAAATATGAAAGTGCGTGGTTACGTTTCCTGTATCGCAGGCTGCCCCTATCAAGGCACTGTAAGACCAGAGAGAGTCGCTGAAGTCGCAGCTAAGCTTTATGAGGCAGGGTGCTATGAAATATCGCTTGGTGACACAATCGGTGTCGGTACACCGCCCGCCATTCGTCAGGTGATCTATGATTGCGTTGAAACCATCCCCGTTTCCGCCCTCGCGCTCCATTGCCACGACACACACGGCTTAGCGCTTGCCAATATTTTCGTAGGGCTTGAAATGGGCGTCTCTGTGATCGACAGCGCGGCAGGCGGCCTTGGCGGTTGCCCTTATGCCAGCGGCGCAAGCGGCAATGTTGCCACAGAAGACGTGCTTTATATGCTGGATAAACTCAATATCAAAACAGGCGTTGATCTTGATAAAGTTCTAGTCGCCGCCGCCTTTATCTTAAAAGCGCTTGAGAAAATGCCTTCCTCCAAAGTGGCTCTGGCGCGCGGTACATAAACTTGACATAAAAAATATTTTACTTGTATAGTCCGCCTTCAATCAAGAAGGAAAAAAATAATGACATATCCAAATAAATTCGCACTGGCTTTGGCCGCTGGTATGGCCGTTACAGGCATGAGCGGCGCAGCAATGGCTGATAACGCCCCGCGCGAAGTGGGCGAAGTGGACACGGCTGTTAAATTATTCGGCCCCAATCACCAAATCCGCATCGTTGCGTTTGAAGACCCTGAAATTGAAGGGGTAACATGCTGGATTAGCCGCCCTGTGGCGGGCGGTATTTCAGGCGCGCTTGGCTTTGCCGAAGAGGTTTCCGATGTTGCCATCGCTTGCCGCCAAACAGGAGCGATTGTGACCACAGGTGATATCGAACGCGGCATAGACGGCGAGGAAGTCTTTAACGAAAACCGGTCTGTCTGGTTTAAAGAGCTGCGCGTGACACGCTTTTTTGATGAAGCCGCAAACACATTGGTTTATCTGACATCTTCAACCAAACTGATTGATGGCTCACCGAAAAACTCAGTTTCAAGCGTTGTCATGATGCCGTGGCAAACGCAAGGGGTGCAGCCCGTTATTCGTTGATTTTGAAACTTTAATTCTTACGCTAAAAGCCCTTCATAAGGGCTTTTTTTGTTTTCTTTACCTCGCCCGCGAAAAACTCTAAACTCTACTCAAAATTTACAGGGAGAGAAGCCATGTCAAGCGTTGCCAAGATTGCCAATGATGAAACACAATTTGAAAAAAGACAGGGACAGATGATGATTGATTACCCGTCATTAAAATTCAACCACGGCGAGGATATTGAAATGATGCGCGCCGAAGTGCGCAAATTTGCGCAAAACGAAATCGCGCCGATTGCCGAGGATATCGACCATAAAAACGTATTCCCGCATCATTTATGGCAGAAAATGGGTGATATGGGCTTGCTCGGGATGACGGTTTCTGAGGAATATGGCGGCGTGGATATGGGGTATCTCGCGCACACAGTGGTGATGGAAGAAATTTCGCGCGCTTCGGCCTCTGTCGGGCTTTCTTATGGCGCGCACTCAAATTTATGCGTGAACCAGATTTATTTGAACGGCAGCGAAGCGCAAAAGCAAAAATATTTGCCTAAACTTGTTAGCGGCGAATTTATCGGCGCACTAGCGATGAGCGAACCGGGGAGCGGCTCAGACGTTGTCAGCATGCGCCTTAAGGCCGAGAAAAAAGGCGATCATTACGTTTTAAACGGCAACAAAATGTGGATTACAAACGGCCCTGAAGCCAATGTGCTGGTGGTTTATGCCAAAACAGATGCGGCGGCTGGTTCTAAAGGCATTACAGCCTTTTTGATTGAAAAAGACATGAAGGGTTTTAGCACGGCGCAGAAGCTGGATAAACTCGGCATGCGCGGCTCAAACACATGCGAGCTCGTGTTTGAAAATTGCGAAGTGCCTGCGGAAAATGTTTTGGGCGAACTAGGCAAAGGTGTGCGGGTTCTGATGAGCGGGCTTGATTATGAGCGCGTTGTGCTGTGCGGCGGCCCGCTTGGGATTATGCAGGCCTGTATGGATGTGGTCTTGCCGTATGTGCATGAGCGCAAACAGTTTGACACGCCAATTGGCGAGTTTCAGTTGATGCAAGGAAAACTTGCTGACATGTATGTCGCCCTTTCCAGCCAGCGGGCTTATGTGTATGCCGTCGCGCAAGCGTGTGATCGCGGCGAAACAACCCGCAAAGACGCGGCAGGGTGTATCTTAATGAGCGCCGAAGCGGCCGTAAAAGTAGCCGAAGAAGCCATCCAAGCTTTGGGCGGCAATGGTTACATCAATGAATACCCCACAGGGCGTTTATGGCGCGACGCCAAACTCTACACCATTGGCGCAGGAACCTCTGAAATCCGCCGCATGCTGATCGGGCGGGAATTGTTTGAGGAAACGAAGTAAGGCGCATGGGCAAGCTTACCAAAGATTTTTACAATGCGGCCTCACCCGAATGTGATCCGTTTCACCGTAACAGCAAGCCGGCTGTGCGGTTTGAGGTGGTGAATGGATTTGAGAATATTGCGGGGTATTATTTGTTTCCGGATGGGATGAATGCTTCGGAATATGAGGATTATATCAACACGAAGCGCTATCCTGAAAGCGCGGACACGATGTTGGCGGAGTGGGGCAGGCTTGTTGCGCTAAACCCTGAATTGTCGGTGGTGAAGTTTGATGCTTCGGAGTATCGGCAGGTTTATTATGCGGTAATGGGCGCGGCGTGTTTATTTAACCCGATTGATATTGATTTTTTTGTGAATTTTAAATCATTTACCAACCAAGAATTTACCGCCGAAGCCACGCGTAGTGATCCGCGCCATATGGCTTTGCTGAGTTTTGTAAATGCGCATTACCCAGACCTGCGTTCGATCTGCTGGGTGCCTGCGCCCTCGACTTTGCTTGAGATTAAGCGCCAGCTTGATCGCAAAATTGACCAAAGCGCAGGGGCGCGGTTTAACCCCGATGCGCATCATCCCTAAAACTTCTTTATAAAGTAAATGCTGCGATTTTTTGCGCGCGTTTGGCGGGTGTGTCTTGCCTGTCTGTGTCGCGTTGCAGGCTCAGGGGGCTGAGCTTTAAATCCAGCACTAGGCTTGGTTGTGCTGCGATCACTTTGACACTATTGGCAACGCCATAGGCTCTGAATGTTTCGCTTAAACGATCAAGCTCTTCGTCCGTTTTGTTTGGGTCATGATGGTGCGTTACCAGCACAGGCACTTCGGCCTCATCACAAACGCGCACGCCATGTTCACCGCTTGAATGTCCCATGCCGAGGTAAAAGCCCGGGTTGCTAAGGATTTCCGCATCGCTGTAATGGCAATCATAAAGCATCGCATCCGCGCCGCGCACAAAGTTCAAAAGCGCCACATCCAAAACAGGGCGGTCATTATTTTTGCCGATCACGCTATGGTTTGTGTCGCTGACAAAGGCAAAAGACGTGCCGTCAGCATCGTTAATGCGGTAAGCAAAGGATTCCTCAATGCCGTGTCTTACGGGCATCCATTTAATTTCGACATTATCAGAGAGTTTCATGCCTTTCACATTGTTACGACGCAATGTGTTAAAGGTCAGGTTTGCAGCATAATGCTTCATTAAGTCAGGATTGGCGGGGCGGTTTGCTTTGCTTTGAAACACGCGCTTAAGGCCGGGGGCAAAGGCGGGGCCATGCATGTCAATTGTATTATCGGGGCGAAATAAAAATGGCGATTGTGCCAGACCCATCGTGTGATCATCATGATAATGGCTCAGAAAAAGATTCAGGTGATGTGGGCCTTTTTGATCCATCAATGTCTCAAGCGTATAAGGCCATTTCCAAAAGCCTGAACCAGCATCAAGCGCGATGAGCGTGCCATCACTCGCGATGACACCGACAGACGTCGTGTCCCCGCCATATTTTTCAAACGGACTATCTGCGGACGCACCCAATGGGCGGCTACCACGATTTCCAAATAAAATGACTTTCATGGTTTATCCTGTTTAACGATATTTATGGTTGTGGACAGCTTGGACAGCCATCACAAGTGCAATCAGAACCAATATCAGAGGGCTTGTTAGGGTTGATTTCTTCCATCGTAACGGTCTGGTCAGCAAGCGTTGCGTGATGCGTATGATACTTTATGATGTGCTTATTATGCGCGATGCTGACAACAATTGTGTCTTTGGGCAGTTTCTCCATCATATCCTGATAAAGACGTTCGCCTGTCTCTTGGTCCAGCGCGGCGGTGATTTCATCCAAAATCAAAACATCGGGCTGATGTAACAAAACCATGGCGATCATCAGTTTTTGTTTCTCACCGCCCGAAAGTTGCGATTTAAACTGGTCGCCTGTCACAACCTGACGATCCATAAAATAGGTTAAAGTGCTAATAACATCGCTGGCGATGGATTTGGCGCGCAAAGCCAAGCCAAATGCGCTCAAAGGCCATGACATAGCGTTAAAAAGCCCTGAAATGGCGCTCTTTGATGTTTTTTGACCGATAATATGGTCAATATTATCCATGGCCTCATCAACAACGCTTGCGGCTTGCAAGGTGTTTAATCTGATTTCGCGCTCTTTATCGTCAGTGTCATCGTTGCTTAAAAATGCTTTCATCTGTGTCTTTAACGCGCGGCGGGTTGCCCATGACAAATATGCGGCTTTGGACGGCGAAAGAGAGAGCGTGCCGCCAATTTTTTTGCGGATAATTTTGTGAATAAAATGCGAGACATTTTCTCTGGCGGCGTCAGCGAGTGCAATATCGATATCATTGACCAGTAAGTTGGCAAGTGCGGCGCGCTCGCCATCGCTGGTTTCAAGGCTTTGCTGGGAAACAACATCATCGACAATTTTGTGCATATAGGCGCGCTGTGCATCGGGTGTATATTGAACATACTGGAACTGTTCGCCGACCATTTTTTTGATTTGAGAGTGAAGCGCGCGGTGAACTTGTGTCTGTGCTGTTAGTGCTTCGCTTATCAATGGTTTGAGGTCATCCATCAACATTTCAACCTGTTGACCTGGAATGTGCTGAATCATGATGTCGCGGCCAACAGCCTGCAAGGCTTTGCGCAAATCTTTGTCATCAAGCGTGCATTTGTCGGCGGGGCGCATATTCATGATTGAGCGCAAATTTGAATTAGGGAAATGTGGCTGTTGTGACATGGACATAATTTTAATACCTGTGGGCATAATAACAAGTCCATCGCCATAATCCCACTGGTTTAACAAGGCTTTGGCAACGGTCGTTTTGCCCGTGCCGGATGCGCCTGTTAAAATAACGCGGTCGCCCGTTTGCAAGTCCATATCCAGATTCTTGACGAGTTCCACGCCATTATGCCCCGGTGTTCTCACGGTTAAGTCCTTGATGATGATATTCTTGCCGCCTTTTATGTTATCGGTCACCAAAATATAGGGCATGATTGTCGCGGCTTTAGCGGCGGTCTCATCAAAATCTGTTTTTGTGTTTGTCATGGTTGTCTCTCTTTTTGCGGCTCTTGCGTTTGCGTTCATCCGTGCTTAAGTCAACTTCGGTGAAATGGGCGTGACATCATTGTCGCCGCCGGCAAGTGCCAGTCCCTGTTCTTTTTTCTCTTTTTCAATCTGGTATGACGCATCAACCGCCAGATCAAACATATACATACGCTGGGCTGTTGCCATCCAAGCCGTGATCTGGTCAAAGCGGTTGACAATAAAGCTGAGCGATGAGGTGACGCGGTTAAAAGCGTAGTTCAATGTCTGGATTGTACCCATAGACGCTGTGCCCGCCGCAACGCCTGCGAACGAGGCTGCTAGGTAAGGAATGGGAATAGACACATTACCGGCTGTCGCATCAACCACAATCAAGCGCACCTGTGTGCTAATTTCGCGTAAAGAGTTGGTCATCACTGGCTTGAAGCGCTTTTTGATTAATGCTTTTTCGATTTCTTCAGTGCTGTTTTGAGCGATCAGGTCGGCATTGTTATCAACATTATCAAGCGCTTTACGAAGGTCGGCTTCGCGGCGCTGTTGTTGTCTTTGAATCCATGGAAGTTTATAGCCAACACCGACAGTAAGCGCTGTCAGTGAGGCCGCATAAGCAAGGCCAATCCAGGCAAACCCGCCCGGCACGCCAAGAACAGGGCCAAGCCCCCAAAGCATGCCGAAAAAGGCGGTTAAGGTCATGCCCGCGCCCATCACACCTGTCATAAGCGAGACGGTTGCGCCGGTAAATTTTGCGGGGTCTTCTTGCATACGCTGGCCGGGGTTGTCGATGTTATTAAATGTGTTTTTAATCCGTGAGAACGCTTTGGCGCCGAGCCATTTATTGGTGTAGTAACCTGTTGTCCAAGCGCGCCAGCGCAAGGCGAGGAACTGCGCTGATTTGTAAGCGATGATCGACATGGCGGTAAATTTCAGCGCGATTGTCACCAAATCGCGGCTATACCACGCGCTTTTTAGCGCCTCTTTGGCATCTTCGCTTAACGGCTCAAGCATTTTGCCGCCGCGCACAGCATCGGCCACAGAGTTAAAGCTTGTTGAAAGCGCGTTGCCTGTGTTTTTAAAGAAATCTCCGCCTGCAAGAGACAGTAAGTTATCAAGATGCTCTTGAATGTCAGGACGGCTTAAAAGATCTTGTGTGATATTTTCACGGAACGAGGATAGCTCGTTCATTAAATTCGGATTTTCTGCCAAGGCGGTTTGGAAAGAGGGGAACTGTAGGAACAGATTCTCCAAAGTCGGATTTTCCTGAAGCATTTCCGCCATGCCTGGCGTTTGGCCGATTAATTCGGCAAAGGCAGGATTGCGCAAAATTTGCGTCGCATCAGGGTAAAGCATCAAGGCTTGGTTCAAAAGCTCGTCTTGTTCCAAAACAGATTGTAGCGCGCCATATTGACCGACAATATCGGCGATAATATCAGGGCGGCTTTGAATCATGGTCTGGAAAAGTTGTTGTGTTGTGTTCACAAGGCCACTCTGCCAGTTACCGAATTCAACCGTAATTTGAACCGCGTACCATGTCATCGCGAGTGATGTCGCCAAAAGCGCCGCGCCCATGAGGCGCTCAGGCACAGCGGCTTTGGTCCAATAGGGGGTTAAAACACCCGTAATGGCGCGCATTGTACTGCGCGGTGATTCCAGCGAACTGGCATCCATAAGCTCTTTGCGCTTAGCTGGTGTCAGCGTTGGCGGAACATGCTTATAATTCCAGCCACCTTCAACAGCAGCTTGCGGATTGAAAAAATCTTTGAATCGGCGAATTGGACCTGCCACCGCTTATCTCCCTATAAATTTTTATGATTATTATGAATAGCATTAATTACGTAATATCATTCTGTCAAATACTTTTTCCGAAATCACGGAATACATTTTTGTTGCTGTGCATCATCAAAGGGGCTGGATATGGAAGGCGATTCCGTCTATTTTAAGCGCATACAAGAACAGGGAAAAAAATGGCAAAGCTAGCAACCACATTAAAAGATGTATCGCTCACCGATAAGTTTGAACTCAGCGAAGGCGCGGCTTATATGTCTGGTCTTCAGGCTTTGGCGCGGATACCGATTGTCCAGCGTCGCCGCGATATTGCGGCTGGCTTGAACACGGCTGGCTTTATTTCGGGCTATCGCGGCTCACCGCTCGGCAATGTGGATCGTGAATTTTCCCGTGCGAAAAAATATTATAATGACCTTGATATCAAATTCATGCCCGGCGTGAACGAAGATTTAGCGGCCACAGCGGTGTGGGGGACACAACAGGTGAATTTATTGCCCGGCGCCACAAAAGACGGCGTTTTTGGCATGTGGTATGGCAAAGCCCCCGGCGTTGATCGTAGTGCGGATGTCATCCGCCATGCCAGCGCCAACGGCACATCGGCTCTTGGTGGTGTTTTGGCGCTCATTGGCGACGATCACGGCGCTAAATCATCAACGCTGTCTTGCCAAAGCGACCATGTTTTATACGCGATGCAAATCCCCACGCTTTATCCGTCTTCAATTGAAGAGTTCGTTGAATATGGCCTATTAGGCATTGCGATGAGCCGCTATTCAGGCTGCTGGACAGCTTATAAGCTGACAAGCGAAACAGTGGAAACAACTGGCACAGTCGATTTATCGCGCGAAAACCGCGAGATTTTGATGCCGACAGATGAAGATTTCACCATGCCGCATGGCGGGCTTCACATTCGCCTCAACGACACGCCGCGCGATATTGATTGGCGTTTGCAAAATTATAAGCTGTTCGCCTGCCATGCTTTTGCGCGCAAAAACAAGATCGACCGTGTTGTCATGGATAGCCCCAAGCCGCGTTTTGGCATTATTACCTCGGGCAAGTCTTACGGCGATGTGCGCCAAGCCTTGTTTGAACTGGGCATAACCGAAGATGTTGCCAAAGAGATCGGCCTTCGGGTTTATAAAGTCGGCATGACATGGCCACTTGAGCCAAAGGGCGTACAAAAATTCGTTGAAGGCTTGGAAGAGATTTTGATTGTCGAAGAAAAGCGCGAGTTGATTGAATATCAACTCAAACAACAAGTTTACAACTGGGCTGAAGGCCGCCGCCCGCCTGTGATTGTTGGTAAGTATGATGAGAACGGCAAAATTTTGTTGCCGCTTGAAAATGACTTCAGTGTCGGCACTGTTACCCATGTGATCGCCCAGCGTATTCGCGGCTTTTACAATAATGACAAGGTCAAGCAAGCGCTAGAATTCCATGATAATTACGCCAAGCGTGAAAAAGCTTATTTACCGCCCTCATTGCGCAAGCCTTACTATTGCTCTGGCTGTCCGCATAACACCTCCACCAAAGTGCCGGATGGAAGCTTTGCGATGGTCGGGATTGGTTGTCATTATATGGTGCAGTGGATGGATCGTAACTCTTCGCTTTGCACGCATATGGGCGGTGAAGGCGTGCCGTGGGCAGGGGCGGCGCCATTTTCAAAAACCAAACATATTTTTGCCAATTTGGGCGATGGCACATATTTCCACTCAGGCATTTTAGCCATTCGCCAAGCTGTGGCCTCCAAGGTCAATATTACTTACAAGATTTTGTATAATGACGCTGTCGCCATGACAGGTGGACAGGCGGTGGATGGTGAACTCTCCGTCTGGCGTGTTGCGCAGCAATGTTTGAGCGAGGGCGTTGCCAAATGCTGGATCGTGACAGAAAATCCGGAGCTTTATAAAGACCGCAAAAACATTCCTGATGAAGTGAAAGTTTTGGAGCGTAGCTGGCTAGATTCGATCCAAAAAGAGGCGCGCGAAGTCGAAGGCACGACAATCATTATCTACGACCAAACCTGCGCCGCCGAAAAACGCCGCCGCCGCAAGCGCGGCCTGCATCCTGACCCTGATAAGCGCATCTTTATCAACAAAGCCGTCTGCGAAGGCTGCGGCGATTGTAGCGTGCAGTCAAACTGCGTGGCCGTTCAGCCGACCGATACCGAATTTGGCCGCAAGCGCAAAATCAACCAGTCCATGTGCAATAAAGATTTTTCCTGTGTGAAGGGGTTTTGCCCTTCTTTTGTCACCGTTCATGGCGGCGCGCTGAAAAAGACCAAAGCCGAGAATGACGATGGTATTTTTGCAGGGCTTCCAACGCCAGCGCTCCCTTCGATTGAAGACAGCGCCTACAACATTATGGTCACCGGAATCGGCGGCACAGGCGTCGTCACAATCGGCGCGCTGATGGGTATGGCCGCGCATCTGGAAGGCAAAGAATGCCGTATTTTGGACATGGCTGGCCTTGCACAAAAGGGCGGCGAAGTTCTTTCTCACGTGCGGATTGCTGCCAACAAAGATGAAATGCGCACGGGCCATATTAACGCAGGCGGCGCGGATTTATTGCTGGCTTGTGATATTGTCTCCGCTGTCGGCAAAGGTGCGCACGAAACACTGAACCCCGAGCAAACGCGCGCTGTGATTAACACGATCAACACGCCTGTTGCGGGTTTTGTTCTGGATAAAGACATTAATTTTCATGACAATCAAATCAAGGAAGAATTACTGTCCGCAACGCTGAAAGATGCGCAGCATTTTGTACCGGCCACTGAAATTGCCCGCGTGCTTTTGGGCGATGAGATCGCCACCAATATGTTCGTGATGGGCTTTGCTTGGCAACAAGGCTTAATTCCGCTTGAACGCGCTTCGCTGATGCGCGCCATCGAGCTGAACGGCGTGGCGATTGAGATGAACAAAAAAGCGTTCGATTATGGCTGTCTCGCCGCGCATGAACCGCAAAAAATTGATGACATGGTTGGGGCAGTGAAAGGCGAGGGAGATAATGAAGAGCCAATCGCGCAAGCGCTTGATGATGTGATTGCAAAACGGATTAAATTTTTAACATCCTATCAAAACCAGGCCTATGCCAAACGTTATGAGGCGGTTGTTGATCGTGTCCGCAATGCCGAGCAAAAAATTGTTGCCAACAGCGAAGCCCTAACGATGGCGGTCGCGCGATATTACGCCAAGCTATTATCTTATAAGGATGAATATGAAGTGGCGCGGCTTTACACAAATGGTGATTTTTTGAACGATCTGAAAAAGACCTTCGGTGGCGATTATAAGCTCAGTTTCCATCTCGCCCCGCCAATTATGGAGCAAACCGACCCCGCCACAGGCCGCCCGAAAAAGCGCGAATTTGGCCCGTGGATGATGCAAGGCTTTAAGGTTTTGGCCAAAATGAGCTTCCTGCGCGGTACAATGTTCGATGTTTTCGGCTATAGCCACGAGCGCAAAGAAGAGCGTGGCTTGATCACGCAATATGAACATGATGTTGAAACCATGATCGGGCTTTTATCGCCGCAAACGATTGATATGTGTGTGGAATGGATGAGCCTGCCGAACGATATTCGCGGCTATGGCCCTGTGAAAGAAGGCAATATGAAGAAAGCCACTGCCAAACGCACGCAACTCATGGAAGCGATTGCCAACGGCACAGCCGCAAGCGACAGCGAAAAAATGGCGGCTTAATCAGGCGTTTTACTTGCGATATTTCAGAATTCTGTATAATCTCTTGCTTATTCACATAAGTAAGGATTTGGCAAAATGAGCAATCATTCAGCGCGCGACAATAATGAATTCATCAATCCGAGCCTTGAAGAGCTTGGTGACTTTTACGATGTGCCGGCCTTCGTTGATCTTTTCTGCGAACAAGAAAAATCAATAGATGTGGTTCATATTCAAGGTCTTACCATGCCCGAAATGGCCGATGGCGAATTTGATTGTGTTATAAAATTTGAATATCACGATGAATTTGTGGCCACCTTAAAAGATCGTACCGCGCGTGGCCCTGCCTTCAGCCTCATCGTCAATGATGCCCAAACAGGCCACACCTACATGAAAATTACACATATCATGACCGATGAAATGGTGGATGCTTTTGATGTTATTGTCAGCTCTACCGATGAAACATTTTCCGATTTTGTCAATGCGCTCGGCGGTGTTCATGAAGCGATCAAGGGGCTTTTAAGTGCTGAACCGCAAGAAGAAGCGGATCTCGATTTTTCATCACCTTTTGCGAAGCCGCCAACAATTAACTAAAAAAACTATTTCAAACGCCATAAATTCATACTTTCTACACGCAATTGTGCTAATGTTGTAAATGTAGAAATTTATTAACCACAGAAGGATTCTGATGGTTTCGGATGTAGGAAACATCTTGAACATTACGCAACAGCGCCAGCTGTTCGCGATTAAGTCAACGGCCAATGCTGTTGACAAAACACAGCTGCGCCTTGCTACAGGCCAAAAATTCTCTGGTGCCGTTGATAATCCGCAAAACTTTTTTGCCTCCCAAAAGCTGAATTCCAAATCCTCTGATCTAACGCGTCTGTTGGACGGCATTGGTCAAAATATACAAGTGATTAAAGCTGCGGATGCCGGCGTTCGCGATGCGCTTAAAATTCTGGATATTGCCGAAGCTTTCCTCAATGAAACCGAATTGGGTTTAATTAACGGCACACTCACCCCCGATACATCCGCCTCTGGCGCTGTCGTCATCACGAGCGTTGCCGATGTTTTGGCCGCCAACCCTGAAGCGATCCACTTAGGCGGCGGCGAGATTGTCCATACCTATGACAGTGTCGGAACATTTACCTTCAACCCACCAGGCGGCGTTACAGATGTGCGCTATCTGGTTGTTGGCGGGGGCGGCGGCGGTGGCAGTTCCACAAGCTTTAGCACCGCAGGTTCGGGCGGTGGCGGCGCGGGCGGCGTGCTTACAGGTAATTTAACCATCACAACCCAGCCTTATACAGTTGTGGTTGGGGCGGGCGGTGTTGCAGGCGCGCCAGGTAATAATTCAGGTCAGCGCGGCCAGGCTTCAAGTTTCGGCACGGTGCAAGGCACAGATTTAACCGCTCTTGGCGGCGGATTCGGAATCGGCGGTAATGGTAATGGTGGGCCGGGGGGAAGCGGCGGCGGCGGGCGCGGCGGCGCGGCAGGCAATGGCTTGCAAGGCGGCACGCCACAGGGCGGGCTTGGCAATGATGGCGGAACCGGCCCGTCACCCGGCGGCAATAGCGGTGGCGGCGGCGGCGGTGCAGGTGGCGTTGGCGGCGCGCTCTCATCTTTGGCGGGCGGTAATGGCGGCGCAGGAACAACATCGGACATCACAGGCACACTCACAAGCTATGGCGGCGGTGGCGGTGGCGGTGGCGCCAATGCCGATATTATCGGTACTGGCGGCATTGGTGGCGGCGGCAACGGCGGCAATGACGGCACAGCCGCAACCGCAGGCATAGACGGCCTTGGCGGTGGCGGCGGCGGCGGTAACAATAATCGTGTTGGCGCGCGTGGCGGCGCCGGAACGGTGGTTGTGCGCTATACTTTTAACGACATTTTGGGCGGTCCTTCAATTCCGGCCGTAGACCCGCTCTCACAAGAATATACAGCCATTATCGAACAGCTTGATTTGTTGGTGGCGGATGCCTCCTACCGCGGTACAAATTTGCTGGATGAAGATGAATTAACCACATTTTTCAATGAGTTTCGTACCAGCTCGCTTGTGAGTGAGGGCATATCGGCCAATTCAGATGGTCTTGGCTTACGGACAAATGATTTCACCTCTCTAGAACAAGTCCAGCTTCGTATCGAGGAATTGCGCCTTGCGCGTGAAAGCTTGCGCGCTTTTTCATCAAGCTTGTCCAATGATCTGAACATTATTCGCACGCGCGAAATTTCGATTAACCAGCTCGTCAATGTGTTTGATGAGGGCCGTGACAAGCTGACAATTATTGACCAAAACGAAGAAGGCGCCAAAATGCTCGCCCTTCAAACCCGTCAAGCCATCCAGTTCTCATCCTTCAGCGCTCGCACAATCTCAATCGCTGACTTCTTGTTATAAGAATAAGCATGTGATAATCCTTGTAGATAAATTTTATAAAGGTATTTGAATATGGATTTGAAAAAGATTTTTGGTGAGTTTGCTGGGCGCGAAATCGAGACAATTCGTGCGGAGAGTAAAGTTTTCAATGGTGGCGGATATACTTGGCGCGCACAAAAACATAATCCTGACCCTACGCTGAGCCAAATCTATGATACGGCGGCTACAAACCAAATAAATTTGCGTATTTTAACGCCCGCAGAAGTTGCCAGTTGGGACTATGATTCTGACCGCTTAAATATGCGTGTTGTAGAAAAAGACGATGGCCGCTGGGTTGTCTCCGATAAGTTTGAGTGGGGTTAAAACCATTTCATTTTTTTGAAGATCAGCACTTGAATCGCAACAATCGTGACAAGGAAACCGCAGAAAATCATAAAGGATTGAGCATTATCCGCCCCCGGTATTCCGCCGACATTAATGCCGAGAAGACCTGTTAAAAAGCCGAGTGGTAAAAAGATGGCGGCGATAACCGACAGCACATACATGTTTTTGTTTAACCGATCCGCCAAAGCGTTGGCAAGCTCGTCTTTCACAATTTGCGAACGTTCACGGATCATGTCGAGATCTTCGATATAACGCGTGACGCGGTCATATGATTCTTGTATGCGGCGCTTGTGAATAATATCAATCCATTCCATTTCACAGGTGCGAATATGCATTAAAACATCGCGCTGCGGGGCAATATAGCGTCGTAATGTGATGGCTTGCTTGCGAATAGCGATGATTTCTTGTCTTTCTTTGATGTCCGGATCATCAAGAATTTTTTCTTCAATATCGTCTGATCGTTCGTCAAGGGCTGTGATGACAGGTTCCATCCGCTCAAACAAACGCGAGGAAAGGGCGGTTAAAAAATCGGCGCTGTTTTTCGGCCCCTTTCCCTGAAGCAAAAGTGTGCGGATATCATCAACGGCTTTGAGCTTGCGAAGGCGCACGGAAATAATGCGGTTTGCATCAATCCAAAGGCGAATAGAAACCATATCGTCCGGCGCTGCGCCTTCGTTCAAATTCACACCGCGCAAAATAAGCAATAGCCCTTTTTCAAACTCAACGATCCGCGGGCGTGTGTTATCAGCCAAAAGCGCGTCAATGATAAGACTGTCTAGATAAGGCACTTCGCTTTCCAGCCAGACCCTTGTTTCGGGGTGCGCGGCATCGAAGTGAACCCATGCGAGTTGCTTATTTTTTATAATTTCGGAGATCGCCCGCCCTTCAAGATGCGTGGCCTGACCTTTATCGTTAATTTGCAATGCGTGCAAAATATGTGCGTTATTATCATCCATGAGGTTTGTCCGTGATCGCGCAGGTAAGCTCGCATTTGGCGATCAATTTACCGTTATCGGCTGTGATCGGGATGTCCCAGACGTGTTTTGTACGACCAAGATGGACAGGCTTTGCTGTGGCGGTGATATAACCTTCGCTGATAGGGCGCAGATGGTTCGCCATAATTTGCGAGCCGACCGCATATTTTTTGGATGGGTCAATGCACATGAGTGAGGCAAAACTACCAACGCTTTCAGCCAAAACACAGCTCGCTCCGCCATGTAAAATGCCGTGAATCTGATGCACGCGATCATCGACTTTCATACGCGCTGATAAAAAATCATCGCCGATTTCATGAAAATCAATATCCATCAGCTGTAAAATATTCTTATGCGTCATAAAGCCTTTCAGCTCGTCCCGCGTGTAGTTTTTAAACCAGATCATTTATACGCCTTTTGATTGCAAATTATGATATTGTTTTCATGATTGCATAAATCACCGCTTGTGAGAATGCCAATCTCATATTTTCCCGCTCTCGCACTGATAAGGACATCTATGAGTATTCAGGACAAAATCATTGCCCATTATACAAAGCCTGATATCGCCGACGATATTTTAAGCAAAGCTCATGCGCGCCGTGAGGGTGAGCCGCGCGATATCAGCGTTGATGATCTGGCGCGGTTTGACCAGATGCATATTGGTGGGCATCACGCCACAAAGCGCTTTTTTGACGAGATGGGCTTTGCGCCTGACCTGAAAGTGCTGGATATCGGCAGCGGCCTTGGTGGCCCTGCGCGCTTGGCGGCGCACCATTACAACCTTCATGTTAGCGGCATTGATCTCACGCCTGACTATCAAAAAACAGCCAAACGCCTCAGCCGCGCGGTCGGGCTGCATCGCCAGACAGACTTTATCACAGGCAGCGCGCTTGATCTGCCGTTTGAAGATAAAAGCTTTGATGCGGCTTATATGATTCATGTCGGGATGAATATCGAAGACAAGGCCACATTATATAAACAAGCTGCGCGCGTTTTGCGCCTTGGTGGGGTGTTTGGGATTTATGATGTGTTTGCTGAAAATCAGGCGCAGGCTTTACCGTTCCCGATGCCATTTCCTATGCCATGGGCAAAAACACAAGAGAGCAGTTTTGTTGTTTCAAAAGAGAGCGCGCAAAGCTGGCTGGTTGAGGCAGGCTTTGAAATTTTGAATGTCTATAACCGCCGCGAAGAGGCGCTCGAAGCCATCTCTAAAGTGATAGACGCGCCTGAAACTGGGCCCAAGCTTACAAATCTACATCAAGCCATAGAGCAGGGAGTTTGCAGCCCGTACGAGATTTTTGCCAGACGTTAGTTAGCAGGGTTTTAAAGGCATGGTAATTGGCACGCGATAGTCGCCTTGTTCAAAAACGGCAGTCTCTTGGCCTTGCGCGCGTGTAATAATGTGAAAACCATCACTGCCTGTCACAGGATGCTCATCCACTACAAAAAAATCTTGCCCATCTTGGCCGATTTCGCCGCTGATAAGCTGGTCGATCAAAGACCATGCATAATCACCCCCAGAGCCGAGGATAAAATCGTCAATCATGAAGACATTGCCTTTTTCAGCATCATTGTAAAATGCCGCAAGCATATTGCGCGGCAATGAACCTGCCGTAAACAAAATGCCCGCATCTTCTAAGGCCTGCAAAGTTTCAAGACGGGTGTTAATATCCACCTCACCACGTTGATAGTGAAGACCATATTGCTCGATTTGTGATCTGGTTGCTCTTTCTAGAGAGTTGAAATCAAAGAAAGTGGGAACGCTATCATCACAATAGTCTTTCACACGCGCGGCCTGCGTTTCGGCATAAGCAAAGAGGGTTGCAACATCATTGGCGGTTTCAAAATTAGCGAGTTGTTCGCGCAGATCATCGCGCTCGTTTTTGACGGACACATAATGCCCGATTCCCGCTGCCCCCAAAAAGGCGGCAATTGCGAATGCGGGGGCGATATCTTTTAATTTTTGCTTTGTCTTATGGTTCATTTCAATGTGTCCCTATTTTATCTAAGGTCTTGTTACCATAAGAATTTAAGGTCACGCAAGTTATGATTGACCTTTATTTGTTATAAAAAGCCGTTACAATCATTTCAAAATAATCAGGAGAGCGTTTCATGAACAGCCATAATCCCGCAAATGACCCAATCGTAATTGTCGGCATGGCCAGAACGCCGATGGGTGGCTTTCAGGGCTGCCTTAGCCCACTCACAGCGCCCCAGCTTGGCGGCGCGGCGATTTATGCGGCGATTCAGCGCGCCAAATTAAGCGAAGAGGATGTTGATGCCGCGATTATGGGCTGTGTGCTTCCTGCGGGGCTGGGGCAAGCGCCGGCGCGCCAAGCCGCGCTTGCGGCGGGGCTAGATGATGATACAGGCTGCACCACAATTAACAAAATGTGCGGCTCTGGCCTGAAGGCTGTGATGATGGCGCATGATGAGATTATCGCAGGTAGCCATGATGTGATGGTGGCGGGCGGTATGGAAAGCATGACCAACGCGCCATATCTATTGCCAAAAGCGCGCGGTGGCTTGCGCATGGGGCATGGGAAAATTGTTGATCATATGTTTTTGGACGGGCTGGAGGATGCGTACGATCAAGGCAAATTAATGGGTGTGTTTGCCGAAGATTGTGCCGCGCATTTTGAGTTTACGCGCGAAGCGCAGGATGATTTTGCGATTGAATCACTAACTCGCGCTCAAAACGCGATTAAAAATGGTAAGTTTAAAGACGAAATTGCGCCTGTCACTGTCAAAACCAGACAGGGCGAAGAAATCATTGATACGGACGAACAGCCCCCCAAAGCCAATGCCGACAAAATCCGCACGCTGCGCCCTGCTTTTGCGGCGGATGGCACAGTGACAGCGGCAAATGCCAGCTCCATAAGCGATGGCGCGGCGGCGCTTGTGTTGATGCGCCGCTCGATGGCGCAAAAGCGCGGCCTTAAAATTCTGGCAACGATTGCGGCACACACCACCCACGCCCACGCGCCTGAATGGTTCGCCACCGCCCCTGTCGGCGCGCTTGAAAAACTGTTTGATAAAACGGGCTGGGCGCTTAAAGATGTTGATCTGTTTGAAATTAACGAAGCCTTTGCCGTGGTGACAATGGCGGCGATGAAAGAGCTTTCAATCCCCCATGATATCGTCAACATTCACGGCGGCGCATGCGCGCTTGGGCACCCAATCGGGGCGAGCGGGGCGCGGATTTTGGTAAGTCTCATTTCCGCGATGGCGCAAAATGATCTGAAACGCGGTATGGCCACCTTATGTTTAGGCGGCGGCGAAGCGGTGGCGCTCGCGGTTGAGCGAGAATAAAGGAGAAACAAGATGGATATCAAAGGCAAAACAGTGATTGTAACGGGCGCAGGCTCGGGCATCGGCGCGGCAACGGCGGATTATTTGGAAAGCCAAGGCATGGTTGCGGCGCGCTGGGACATTCAAGGCACAGATTTTGAATGTGATGTGACAAGCGAAGCGTCCGTGAAGGCCGCGCTTGAGCAAACCATCGAAAAAATCGGGCGGCCTTATCTGCTTGTGAACTGCGCGGGCATTTTAATCGGCAAGCGCATGATTGGGCGCGAAGAACCTGCGGATTTGGCGCATTTTCAAAAAGTTGTCATGGTCAATCTGGTCGGCAGTTATAATGTCATGCGGCTGGTTGGCTTTGAAATGGTGGAAAACGAGCCTGTGAGGGAAAGCGGGGAGCGCGGCGTGATGATTAACACCGCCTCCATCGCCGCGTTTGACGGGCAAATCGGGCAGGCGGCTTACAGCGCCTCTAAAGGCGGGGTTGTTTCGATGACATTGCCGCTCGCGCGCGAGCTTGGAAAATTTGGTGTTCGGGTGATGGCGATTGCGCCCGGCGCGGTTGAAACGCCGATGATGGCGGGGGTGAAGGACGAATATCGCGAGGCGATTGAAAGCGCGATCCCGTTCCCCTCGCGCATGGCAAAGCCAGACGAATTTGCCAAGCTGGTGGCGCATATCGCCGATAATGAATATTTAAACGGCGAAACCATTCGCCTTGACGGCAGCGCGCGATTGGCCGCCAAATAATAAAGGATAAACAGCATGAAAACCGCAGGACAAAGATTAAATGAGGCCCTAGCGCAAGAAAGCCCGCTTCAAATTGTCGGCGCAATCAATGCCTACAGCGCGATGCAGGCCACGCGGGCGGGGTTTAAAGCGATATATTTATCAGGCGGCGGCGTGGCTTATGCCAGCAACGGCTATCCTGATCTGGGCATCACAGACATGCATGATGTGATCGAAGAGGCGCGCAAGATCACGGGCGCGGTTGAAGCGCCGCTTTTGGTGGATATTGATGTCGGCTGGGGCGGGGCGTTTAACATTGCCCGCACAGTCAAGGAAATGTGCCGCGCAGGCGTTGCTGCCGTGCATATCGAAGACCAGATTGCCCAAAAACGCTGCGGCCATCGCCCGAACAAACAATTGGTGACCAAGCAAGAGATGGGCGACCGCGTCAAAGCCGCGGTCGATGGCAAGCTTGATAAGGATTTCATGGTCATGGCGCGGTGCGACGCGCTCGCCTCCGAAGGGCTGGACGGCGTCATTGAGCGCAGCGTTCATTACGTTGAATGCGGCGCGGACGCGATCTTTGCCGAGGCGATGACGGATTTGTCACATTACCAAAAAATCAAAGACGCGATCAATGTACCGCTTCTGGCCAATATCACAGAATTTGGCAAAACCGATTTATATGACACCGATCAGCTCGGCGCGCATGGCGTTGATATGGCGTTATACCCGCTCTCAGCCTTCCGCGCGATGGCCAAAGCGGCGGAAGCCGTTTATGGCGCAATCCGCAAGGACGGCACGCAAAAAGCTGTGGTTGATATGATGCAAACCCGCGCAGAGCTTTATGATGTGATTGATAATGCATCATATGAAGACAAGCTGGATCGTTTGTTCGGCGCAGATAAAGATTAATACATTAGATCACGCGCATATAATGTGAAATGCGCGGCATGCTGGTTTGATACATCTATAATCTGATCGCAGCTGAGATAATAGCGCCCGAGATTGAGCGCTCCCATAATCGCTTTCAAATATTCGTTCTCAAGCTCTTGCGTTTGAATATGCGCGCTAGAGGTTTCGCCCTCATCAAGGAACATATCGCCACATTCTGAACGCAAATCCGGCAGTTTTGTGTGTTGAAGCAGACCGCTGTCTATACGCGTTTGCGGAGCTATATCAACACATTCGTCAAGCAAAACGGGGATGACATCAATGCCGGGAATGCAGTGCAGATAGCGGGTTAAGCTTGTGTCATAATGCAGATCGTCCGATAGACACCCTAAAACATGAAGCCCGCCTGTTGTCTGGTAATAAATGCGTGATGGTTTTGCGTCCAGATCATGGGCGATTAAACGCGCCATGTGATAATTACGCGCTTGCATCATTTCTGGCGAGAGAGCGTTTAGGCTAATGGAGGCGGCCTCATTAAAACAATCGCGCAGTGATTGCACCGTTTGCGGATCGTTCGGGTCAATAAAAGATTGCTGGCGGCTGACATCATTAAAATGAGCGCGGATATTACTTTCAAAAATAGAATGCATCATCATGTAAGAGGATTGAGGCGCATAAGAGCCATCATCGGGGGCGGATAATTTTGCATTTAAACCCACTGTGCCGTCTTGATTGTCATGATTAACAACAGGCTCTAACCCCGCGCTGACGGGGAAGCCAATACAGCTATCGATCATACTCAGCACGTAATTATGCGGATATTCGCGGCCAAAGGTTGTCAACGGCTCGGCGCGTTTGAGCATATCAAGCACGACCATGTTATGCAGATAATGCGAAATTGTATCATGACGCTCGCCCACAGCTACGACCAGTGGCTCATTTTGTCGCCCGTCTTTGTCCATATCAGCGCGCTGGCTCATAATCCTGTCAAAGGTTTGTGTCGCGCATTTCATGACGGCTTCAGCATCTTGCGTGACCATGGCGGGGTCTAAAATAGCGGTGCGAGAGCCGTATGAGCGCCTAAATTCTTGGTAAATATTTCGAAGCATTGCAGTGCCTATACCCTGTTCATCGTCTTTTTTCTTTGTAAAAGGGCTACGATATTTGCGGTTATACAGCAAGAAAAAAGATTTACGGCTTTAGCTTTGGCGCCTTGCTTGCTCCGCTTGCGTGTAGATGCGTGCTCACATCACTCGGGCTTGAGAGCGCGCCACTTTTATGCACTTGATGAAGATATTCACTCATTTTAGGGGGTATGTCGTCATTTTGCACAGGCGGCACTTGCTGGTTCAAAAATGCCCGTAAATCCATCTCTTCACGAACAAAAAAGGCAGGGTTGTTGCGATGAAGATTAAAGGCAAAGAAATTATCGGCGACTTGGGTGGTCGGCTCGCGTTTTTCAGGCAATTTGCCAATAGTATCCGCCCACTCGCACGCATGGCGCGCACGGTAAAAATAGGGGAGGCGCGGGTCAATCAACCCCAGATCAATACCGGCAACATATTGAATGGTGGATTGCCACGCTGTCCAGCAATTATAGCGCGCATGCTCTATATGGTCATCAGGAATGTCGCGTGTGATATGGCTATCATCGTCATGACCCCAAGGAAGATAGCTTGCAACATGTGTGAAAAAGCGCTGCAAATTGCTGCGCTCTTCAAAAGGCGATTCATAGCGACGTAATCGTCTAATCTCGCCTCTGTCATTCTTTTTCATAGCGCCTTTATAAGCCGTTTGCAGCCCGCCAAAATGTCTTGCTGTGGTTGTTTTTTCAAAATCTGTGTTTTTATTCATCATCATCGCAAAATAATAGGGCGCGCGAGAATCGCCCAGCGGCGTTGCCATTAATGTCTGCATATCCATAAAGCTTTGAACGCGCTGAATCGCGTCCATCGAGCAGGGGATGATTAAGCTGTTAGGAACGATAAGAGCGCGCGCGCCTGTGTGGCAGGTGTCGTTTAAAGCAAAGCCTTTACCGCGTACAAAACCATTATGGGTCCATCCTTCGATCTGGCCGTTAAAACCATGAGGACGCCACATTGTAAGCCGACAGTCGCCGCTAATATTAAGAGAAAAGAATCCAAACATGGGCGTCATATTATTATGAAAACTAAATGAGGTCAAGATAATCTTTAAGGAAGAAGGCGCGGCGCGCTGCTTTGTCCTGTTGTATGAAGATGGGCGCTGGTGGTGGTGGGCGACAAAAGCGCGCCGCTCTCGTGCGCGGCTTGCATATATTGCAATATGGTTTGCGCTTTGCCCTCAGCATCAAGAACGGGGACAGGCTGTTGTAAAAAATCGCCAAAATTTATGGCCCTGCGCGTAAAAAATGCAGGATGATTTTGTCCGAGGTTAAAACCGACCATGCGATCATCAATTTTTGTCGTATTACCAAAAAGCGTTGGCCGCCCAAGTTTTATCGCCCAATTTTCAGCATGTTTTGCGCGATAGAAATAGGGAAGTTTGGGGTCTATTTCGCCAAGGTCGATTTCGGCAATATATTGAATAATGGATTTTGATGCTGTCCAGCAATTGTAACGCGCATGCTCAAAATGATCGTCAGGGATGTCGCTTTCAAAGTCTTCAATGTCGTTAAAGGCCGCACGTCCCCAAGGCGTGAAACGCGCAACATTCGTAAAAACGCGATGAAGAATATTGTCATAGCCATAAGGGTCAATATATTGGCGCAGACGCGAAAATTTGTGACGATCATTGTGATCAATCGCATCTTTATAGGCTGTGTCATCCCCGCCGAAATGCCGCGCGAGAGGGGATTTTTGAAACATATGTTCTTTGGTCATTGGAATTGTAAAGTAATACGGGGCGCGTGCTTCACCATGTTGGTTTGCCATGGTTTTTTGTATATCCATAAAGCTTTGAACGCGCTCAAACGCATCGACGGTGCAGGGTATAATAAGGCTGTAAGGGAGAATAGAAATCTCTTTGCCATCATGATTGGTGTCGGTCAATGAAAACCCTTTTCCGCGGCCGACATGATTGTATGTCCACCCTTCGATCTGGCCGTTAAAGCCTTGAGGTCGCCAAAAGCTGAGGGTGCAATCACCACCGATTGAAAGTGCGAAAAATCCAAACATAGCGACTATGTTATTATGAAAAATAAAATAAATCAATAAAATTAAGCTGAATGGAACGGCATCATCACATTTACAAGGGCATTTACAAGGGGGCGTGATGGTTTATATTGGAGGAAAATAAAACACAGGGGAAATCAGATGACATCCGTCCAGAAAAAAGAACCAGCCAAATCGCCGACCAAATCTAAAGCTAAAACAGGCGGGCTTGCGGGCATAGTCGCCGGCGAGACCCAAGTCAGCGCGGCGGGCGGGGAGCATAACCTTGAATATCGCGGCTATTCGATTTATGAACTGGCCGAACATGCCTGCTTTGAAGAGGTGGCTTATTTATTGGTCTATGGCGATTTGCCGACACAGGCCGAGCTTGAAGGTTATAAAAACAAACTAAAAAGCGCGCGCGCGTTGCCGCCAGTGCTTTGTGAAGTGTTAGAGCGCATCCCCAAAGGCACGCACCCGATGGATGTGATGCGCACCGCTACATCCTTTTTCGGCCATATCGAGCCTGAAAATGACCATAATGGCCAGCACGCGATCACAGACCGTTTGATTGCCGCATACCCCGCCGTGATCGCCTATTGGTGGCGCTTTACCCAAGAGGGCGTGCGCATTGAAACACAGAGCGATGCGGGCGATGTCGCTGAACATTTCCTGACGCTTTTGCACGTTAAAAAGCCAACCGCCCAGCACATCAAGGCGATGAATGTCTCGCTTATTTTATATGCCGAGCATGAATTCAACGCCTCCACATTCACAGCCCGCACGATTATTTCGACCATGTCGGATTATCATTCGGCTGTGTGCGGCGCAATCGGTGCGCTGCGGGGGCCGCTGCATGGCGGGGCGAACGAGGCGGCGATGGAGTTGATTGCCAAATTCAAATCGCCGCAAGAGGCCACAGCGGGCGTAAAACAAATGCTGGCGGACAAAGATATAATCATGGGCTTTGGCCACCGCGTTTACAGCGTGGGTGATCCGCGCAACCGCGTGATTAAGGAATGGTCAAAAACACTTTGCACCGAAGGCGGGCGCGCAGGCTTATTTGAAGTCAGCCAAGCGATTGAAACCGTGATGTGGGAGGAGAAAAAGTTGTTCCCGAATTTGGATTTTTACAGCGCCTCGGTCTATCACATGATGGATATCCCAACGCCTTTGTTTACGCCAATTTTTGTCATGTCACGCATAACAGGCTGGGCATCGCATATTTTTGAACAACGCGAAAACAACAAACTGATCCGTCCGAGCGCAGATTACACAGGCCCAGAAACGCGCCCGTTTGTTGAGATTGCGGATAGAGCATAACAGGGGCTTACATTGGATTTATTCTTAAGCACATATTCAGGGCTGTTTTTATCAGCGTTCATTAGTTTTTTCGTTGTGGTTGACCCGTTCGGCACATCAGCTGTGTTTGTGAGCCTGACCAAAAACATGGCGGCAGCGGAAAAGCGTCGTATCGCTGTGAAAGCGATGTTGATTGCGATCAGCCTGATTGTTGTGTTTAGCCTTTTAGGGCAATGGGTTTTAAACCATATGAATGTCTCGCTGGATGCGTTTCGCATAGCGGGCGGCCTGCTTTTGTTTGTGACCGCGTTTAGGATGATTATGGGCTTTCATGACCAAGATCAGCTTGAATCAGAGGAGACGGTCTATAAAGACAAAAGCGCGATTGCCGTCTTCCCGCTCTCCATTCCGCTTTTGGCGGGGCCTGGCGTTTTGACCGCGGCGCTAATGTTTGTGACGACGGCCGAGACCGTGGCGGGATACAGCATTGTTTTGGGCGCGGCTGTTTTGATGCAATTTATTGCGTTGGGAAGTTTATTAAGCGCGGCTTACCTCGCCAAATTTTTCGGCGAAACAGGGAACAGCATCATCGCCCGCGTCATGGGTATTTTATTGGCCGGAATGGCCGTACAATTCATTGCAGATGGTTATAAAAGCCTGATGCTCTCACTTTAGATATAAAAGGAAAAACAAATGGGAAACCTTGCGCACGCCAATACAGACAAAAACGAACGACCAGCCTTTGATAAGGTGCTGACAGACATTGCGGATTACGTTACGAACTATGAAATTAACTCCGATTATGCATACGAAACGGCGCGTTATTGCTTGATGGACAGCATTGGCTGCGGGATTTTGGCGCTTAAATTTCCGGCCTGCACCAAGCTTTTAGGGCCTGTTGCCACGGGGCAAACAACGCCGAATGGCGCGCGCATTCCCGGCTTGCCTTACGAGCTTGATATGCAAAAAGCCGCTTTTGACATTGGCGCAATGGTGCGCTGGCTGGATTATAACGACACATGGCTTGCCGCCGAGTGGGGGCATCCATCGGATAATCTGGGTTCAATTTTGGCGGTGGCGGATTATATCTCGCGCCAAAATGAAGCCGAAGGCAAAGAGGGCTTCACCATGCGCGATGTTTTGAGTGCGATGATTAAGGCGCATGAAATTCAAGGCTGCCTTGCGCTTGAGAACTCGTTTAACCGTGTCGGGATTGACCATGTGATTTTGGTGAAATGCGCCTCTGTGGCGGTGGCGACCATGTTGATGGGTGGGGCAAACGACCAGATCGTGAGCGCGCTGTCGCAAGCTTGGGTTGATGGGCAAGCCTTGCGCACCTATCGCCACGCGCCAAACGCCGGCCCGCGCAAAAGCTGGGCGGCAGGCGATGCGTGTCGCCGTGCGGTGACGCTGGGGCAAATGACATTGGCGGGCGAAATTGGGTATCCATCCGCGCTTACGGCCAAAGGCTGGGGGTTTTATGATGTGCTGTTCAAAGGCAAAGAATTTAAATTCCAGCGCGCTTATGGCACGTATGTCATGGAAAACATCTTGTTCAAAATTTCCTACCCTGCCGAATATCACAGCCAGACAGCGGTTGAATGTGCGGTGGCGTTGCACCCACAGGTGAAAGACCGCCTTGAGGATATCGACAAAATCGTTCTAACAACCCACGAGGCCGCCATTCGGATTATTTCAAAAACAGGGCCGCTCCATAACCCTGCCGATCGCGATCATTGCCTGCAATATATGGTGGCTGTGCCGCTGATTCATGGTGATCTGACAGCGGATCATTACGAGGATGAGCAGGCGGCTGATCCGCGTATTCAGATGCTGCGCGATAAAATGGTTGTGGAAGAAGATTTGAAATATTCCAAAGAATATCATGAGCCTGAGAAGCGCGCTTTCACAAACGCGATACAGGTCTTTTTCAAAGACGGCAGCAAAACAGAGAAGGTGGAAGTTGAATTCCCCATCGGCCACCCGCGCCGCCGCGAGGAGGGGATTCCGCTATTAAAAGCCAAATATGAAGAGAATTTGAAAACGCATTATGACGACGAGCAAGTGCACGCGATTTTAGCGCTCACACAAGATCAAGAAACGCTGGAAGCGATGAAAGTCACAGATTTCATGGCAGCGCTTGTCAAAGCTTAGTTCAAGGTCGGGCCGGGCAAGACGACCTTGGCGTCCTCGCCATCCATATGCTGCATGAAATTACCGACAGTCTCAAAAAAGTGGCTGTAATTGGTGCTGGATTTTAAGGAGGCGGCGATGGTTTCAAGCTTGTCTTTGTCGCCATAAAGCAAGATCATATCCGCGCCGACAATATAGCCGCCAACGCCGTGCATCGTTTTTAAAACAGCGACTGTGTCTTCGAAATGTTGAAATTCAGGATCTTGCATCGTAGCTGTTTTGTAAGCTTGGATAAGCGCATCATTTTGATCTGCCGAATATTTCACATCGTCCGTTTGCTCTTGCGAATAGGGAGTGACAAACAAAACTTCCATGTCAGTGGTCAAATCATCGGGTAAATCAAGTTCCATAGCGTTCTCCGTCAGTTAAATTTGGTTTAACCTAGAGCATATGACAAATGATTTCAAACTTTGTTTTTCAGCGCCGCGCTTTCTTCTAAATCCGCATCTGTAGGGGTTGCGGGCGAAAGCCCATATCCGGCAACGCGCGCAGAGATTTTTTTGTGCTTGATGGTTTCACGCCGCACAATGTAAAGCCCGCTCATAATAATGATGAAGCTTCCAGCGTAGATATACCATGCCGGAAATGTCTGCCAGATGAGAATATCCGCGCCGATGGCGACAACAATCGCCAAATAGCTAAACGGCGCGACATAAGCCGCAGGGGCATGGGCGTAAGCGTATGTCAGCATAATTTGCCCGACGCCGCCGATAAGGCCAGTCATGATTAAAAAGAAAATCGTTTCAGGGTTAATCGGTTGCCATGTGAAAGCCATACCGATGGCGCCGATGATCATACCGTAAATGGTGAAATAAAACACGATCGTCATCGCGTGTTCTGTGCGGCCAAGCTTGCGCACAAAAATCATTGCAAAGGCCGCAAAGACAGCCGCCATAAACGCAATGATACTGCCTGTCATTTGCGTGCCACCATAACTCATTTGCGGCCACACCATCAGCCAGACAGCCATCAAGCCAACAATTACAGCGCCCCAGCGATGTTTGCCGACTTTTTCATTCAGCATAAAAACCGACAAAATAGTAAGCAAAAGCGGCCCTGCAAAGTGGATCGCCGTTGCGTTTGAGAGCGGCAATAAATCAAACGATTTAAAAAAGCAAAACATCCCCGCAACGCCTATAAAACCGCGCCAAAAATGCCCGAAATGATTGCTGGTTTTTAAATTATCCCACTTCCCGCTGCTTTGGCGCGAGACCATATATAAAATCAAAAACAGCGCAAACGCATTGCGCGCAAACACAATCTGCGCCATCGAATAATCGATCGCGGCAATTTTCACAAACACATTCATCACCGAAAACGCGATCATGGCGCCAGCCGCCATAATGAAAATAAAAATCGGGTTCTCAACGCTCGTTTCAGCCGCGCTGTGCTCTTTTTTAGACATAGATTTAAACTTTTTAAAAAGGGGTCAAAGGGTTTAGGGAAGGGGATTTTTTGTGAAAAATGACCAAGCCCGACGGTTAATATAGACAGCATTATCGTAATACCAATGATTATGATCGTCCAAAGTCACAATAAATGTTTTATGTCCTTTTTCGGCGAACGCCATAGCGGATTCTTTCACAATAGCGACCGGAAATAGCGGATCATTATCGCCCACCATAAAATAAAGCGGAACTTTGCGCGCGGCGCGCTCAATTAAAGCTCTATCGGAGGGTTTCATCAAGTGCGCAGCATGCACGGCGCTGGCGGCAAACATATCGGCATGGGCAATGGATAAGTAAAGCGCGATAACACCGCCCGCCGAATGCCCGAATAAATAAACGCGCTTAGGGTCAATAATGTGCTCTGCGGCAACATCTTGCAAAACAGCGCTGATAAAGTCTGTACCATCTTGTTCGAAATCCCAGCCCTCACCCGAGGAGGTCGGCCCGACCAAAATAATCCCGTTTTCGTCGGCAATACGCTTCCATTTTTCAACCAGCGAAATGCCCGATCTGCCCGCGCCGTGTAGTAAAACGACCATCGGCGCTGGTTTGGTTGAATTGCTTAGCTTTGGCGGCAGATAGATTTGATAAGATCGTTCTTGCTTTTTAACCATGACGCCACGACGTATTTGGCCTTCATCATTTTCGACATAATCATAGGTGTAAAGATGCGACGGCTTGGGCGCATATAATGTGGCCTCGGTTAAATTCTCATGCGCGCGAACAGGCTCAATGAAAAGAAAAGCCGCACAGCAGAGCATGACGAAAAGAGAGCGCCGCAAAATCATTCCAGCTGTTTTTCCTCTCGCTTATACAGGCCGTTCACGACAGCAAAGATAAACGCTGTTGTCCAGCCGAAGAGGATAAAGCCGTTTGCGGCTTCAACACCGCTTAAAATACGGCACGATTCCGATAAAATAATATCGCCAAGGCCAAGCGTGGTGTAGGAACTGATCGAGAAATAAAGCGCGTCCGAAAGGCTAGCAATCGGCGCGCATTCATACACCAGATACAGCCCTGCCCACATCCAGATAACAATGATATGAATGCCGTAAATGCCCATAACGATGATCGATGTCATTATAACTTGCCAAGAATGTTTGAATTTTTGGCTGATAGGATCGCGCAAGCGGGGTGAAAGGCGGATCAAAATATCGATGCCGACGGCGTGAACCACCACCGTCAACAGCAGCATCACAAAACCTATTGCTAATTGCTCAATAATCATAAATCTATACTGCCTATGAAGGCATTAAATTGAAACCTTAGATTTAAAAGACAGCTATTTTTTTGATAAAATAGGGGCTATATCAGGCTGGGCTTGTTGCGCCTGGACGGTCTCAAAGGTCTGATAGTCATATGCCATACGAAGCGTATTCATATTTATCTCCGTTGGCGGCAAAGACACGCTGTTGAGCTTTACATCTCTGAGCAAATTTAAAGACGCCAAATCTTGCGCATGCGCGCCGCATAAATCGATTTGAATATCAGGTTTAACAGAGCGGGCGCGTGAAGCGGCTTCTCTGATGGCTTTGATAACAGGCTTATACAATGTCAGGAAAGGGTCTTTGTCTTCTTTATGTGTCGTCATCATCGCATGGCGCGCTTCGTAATCATGGCGCGGGCAATCTAAAATGGCTTCTGTTAGGTCATTTGAGCCGATGCTTAAAAAATCACATTCAGCCACAATCTCTTTGATATTCTCGCAGGCCTCGATGGTTTCCAGCATCGACCCGAACGTATAATCCTTCTCGCTGAGGTCGTACTCGGCGGCAATATTGCGAACCATCGCTTTCACAAAGCACAGCTCCGCGGCCGTTTTGGTCAAAGGAACCATAATTTCAACTCTGGCGCGCTGTGTGTCAGACTCATCATTGCCCCACTCTGTGGCGCAATCTTTGTGGCCCACTATAACAGCATCAAAGATAGCGCGTATCTGCGCCTTATAAAGCGCAGGAATTTGCGCAGCAAGCTGCACGCCGCGTAGGTTTTTATCGCCATAAAGGGTTTCAAATTGCGTCTGTTCTGCTTGGTCAAAAGCTTCTGCGGGCGGCATATCCATCAGCCTGATGCGCACCGGAAAGTCATCGTGCGCCGGATACAGAATGCCTCTTAAATCCATATCCAAAGCTTGGCGCATTTGTGCAAACGCGTTATCGTCTTGGTTTAAGATCGCGCGCTTGAAAAAGCTGAGCTGCTCTGCGGACGAAAGAATAAAATGCTCTGTTCTTAAAAGGCCAATGCCGTCCCTGTAAGCATATTGATCTGGCGCATCAACGTTGGATTTAAATTTTAGCCCCGTAATGCCTTTTTCTGAATGCCAGTCTTGCAGCCATCTTTGCACATGCGAGGTCCATCTATATAGGCTTTCATAGGGCGCTTCTGTGATCGTAAGGTGGGTCGGCCATAGCTCCGCATGATCGCCATAACGACTTGTGATAATGGTGACCCGATCACCAGAACGGATGGCAACATTTTTGTCTGCGTGCGAAGGGTCGATGATTAGGGGGGGCAGGGCGCTGAGATGATCATCATTAACATCATTATCATCACTCCATCCGTCTTTGGGCATATGGTCATCAATATGTTTGTTTCCTGCGTGGTAAAACGCATTTTCAAAATTGGTGAACACGCGGCTTGTGCCTGCCCCGCTTATTTCTTGCGTTGTTTGTAAGGGCCTGCCATCAGGCTTTTGTATAAAAGAGAAATGCTTGCGCATGTCTTTAGCGCCAAGCGCGCCTGTGACGCCATGAGAGGCCAGCAAAATCTGCATGTGGCCTGATAGCCCAGCATCCAGCAAGACAATCCCTGCCAGATCGCCCAAATGTGGAATAAAACTGGTGGTGTAATCTTCCAAAAACAGAACGGGCTTTTTGCCCGCGCTCACGAGCGTCCGCACTTCATCCAGATCAAACGCCGCATAGCCATTGACGGGAACGCCGACTGATTGTGAGAAAATCGAAGATAAATCTTTGATCTCTTTATAATTGCCTTGCTGGACCATATCCACCGAGGCTTCGTAACGGCTATGAGAGGTTTCGATGGCCTCTTTGCCAATCAGGGTAAGGGCTTCGTCCCTGTCAAATTTGCTCTTATTCACCATATTAACAATATCTTCGGCCTCCAAATCGCCGCGCGCCAAGATGAAGGCATCAATTTCGTCTTCGCTCATCGGCAAGGCGAGGTTTAAATGCTCTTTTAAAAATGCGCGGAAGGTCGTTGTCTTGGCTTCACGGTGGCCAATTTGTCGATCATTTTCATGGATGTCTTGCGCTAAAAACATCTCTGATACATCAATTGCATAGCTCAGCGCCTGCGGGAAAAAGCGCAATGTGGCTGTCTCGGCCTCTTGTGCCATCTCTAAATCTGCCGATTTAAAGAACAAGAGCGGCGGCGCGTTTTCTGGGCGATGTTCTGAAAACCATTCCATGGTCTTATGGGCGTTTTCTATCCCGAATCTGCTGTTATAGTTGCCGACATCAAAACAATCGGTCGAGACGATATCCGGAATAAAGCCGGACTCAAAAAGCGCTTTTGCTTCATAAAAATTAGTGACAGTTTTGATCTCGGCGTCCGGCAAAAAGGCTTTGAGTGGCCGTGCCATTAAATTATGCCGTTGGTCATCAATCACAATTATTTTTTGTATTTTGGTCATTCTATTCTTTCGCATTTTAGCTTTAACACTATTTTCTATAATATTAATTCTTTGATTGCAAAGTTTACTTTGGGGCGGATTTTCTTGACAAAAGCGCGTTTAAATAGTATGTTTTTAGTACTAGATAACGAGATGCGAAAATCTCGAACTCACAAGAAACGACTTTTCCAAAAAATAGACCAAAAATAGAGATGTGTGACTTAAGATCGACTCCTAAGACCAACTGGGGCGCGAGACAGCTTTGGCTTTGCGGATTTATGAATTGCAAGCCTGACCTGTTGCGAGAAGCCTGCCGAACCGTAGGTGTGACAACAGGGCACATCAACATATAGGAAAAGGAGATCTTATGATGTCGTTTAAGAACCAAAGAAGTCACCCCAAAAGCCAATTGCGCAGGCAATTTGACGATGGCGCCGGATTTTTCTTTATGGCGGCCATACTTTATTTTGGCAGTGATTTCGTATCACTAACCAGCAACCATCCGGTTGCACATGACGCGCCCGTGCCAGCAATGGCCTAACGGGTCATATAAAAAAAGGCACTGCCTTTTTATGACAGAGCGGCGTCAGGAATGCATAACGCATCGCCTGGCGCTTTTTTTATGGGAATATTATGTGTTCTTGAACAAACATCTTTGATAAGGCATGATCGTGTTTGGTAATTTATATAATTATGACAGGAAACTTCCTATGACACATCGCGCGGCTATTTGCCTTTCACTTGCCCTCACATTGTTTATGTTTGTCTCCATGCCCGTTTATTCGGCAGAAATTGAGGCGAAATCGAGCATTACCAAAGCCACTGTTTATGCCAACAGAGCAACCGTCACCCGCGAGGCCAGCGTGAGCATGGTCGCAGGGGCACAGACGATTGTCTTTAAAAACCTGCCTGAAACTTTATTGACTGATTCATTGCGCGTTGAAGGTAGCTCCAGCGCAAAGGTTACATTCGGCGCGCTTTCGCACAAGCGCGTGATTTCAAAGGATTTAACCTCTGAACGTGAAAAAGAATTAACTGATAAAATTCAACAGCTAACAGATCAAGTCAGCGGCATTCAGGTGCAAAAACAAGCTTTGCAAGCGCGTCGTAATTTCATAGAAGCGCTCGGCAAACAAGCCGCTGACCGCACAAATGAAGAGATATCAAATCTATCCTTGAATGCATCGTCATGGAACGAAGCGGCGGCCGTGATCCAAGATAATTTCTCTGAAATTCTGGCTTCAAATCTGGCGCTTGATATTCAAATGCGTGATGTCAATGAAACTATTACAGCTCTTAAAAGAGAGCTGAATTTATCGCGCACAGGCCAGCGTAGTTCGTTTGAAGTGCATGTGCCGCTAGAAGCCGCCAGCGCGGGAACACTTAAAATTGCGCTGGATTACCAAGTGCCAAACGCAAGCTGGAAGCCTGTGTATGATGCGCGTTTAGAGACGGCAGATGCCTCGCTTGCTATCGTGCAATACGGCGCGGTGCGCCAAAACACGGGCGAGGATTGGAGCGATATTAAACTAAAACTCTCCACCGCCCAGCCTCATCGCGGCGCAAGCTTGCCAGATTTAACACCAATGTGGGTGAATATGTGGGATGGGTCGCCGCGTAAGCAATCAAGAATGATGCGAAGCATGGGGGCAAGTTCTTCAAACCTGATGGCGGCTGATAGCATGGAAATGGCTTATGCAAGCGCGCCCGAGATCATTCAGGAGGCCACCTTCCAGGCCGCCGAGATTGAAACAGGCGGCTATGTCAGTGAATATAGCATTCCTGCAAACGCAACGGTATTATCGGATGGTAGCGAAACCAAACTTATGGTTGGGCGCTTTGAAACCGACACAGCGCTTAACATTCATGTGAAGCCACAACTTAGTAACGATGCATTTTTGGTGGCGCAAACCACGCTCAAAGGCGAAGCGCCTTTATTGCCGGGGCAGGTGAGCTTGTTCCGTGATGGCGCGTTTGTTGGTCAAAGCACTGTGCCGATGTTGCGGGCTGGTGAATCGCATGCGCTTTATTTTGGCGTGGATGACCAAGTCTCTGTCACGCGCAATGTCTTAACCGATGAGCGCAAAGATGCAGGCATTATCTCGCGCGATAACGAACTCACGCGCCATTATGTCACCACCATCAAAAACCTGCATACATGGAATGTGAACATGGTTGTCGAAGAAACGATGCCTGTAGCGCAAAACGAGAAGATCGAAGTCGAAGTCCTTGAAAAGCACACAACCACAGGCTATGTATCGGACTATGAAGATGTGAGCGGCTTGATGCGCTGGGAATTTGATCTGGGCGCAGGGGACGAAACCAAAGTGAATTTGGGCTGGCAGGTGAACTGGCCGAAAGATCATAATCTCAGCGGTCTTTAAATTTAGCGATCAATCAGGAGGTGCATCATGGCATTTTTTACCAAAAACATATCCCTAACCGAAGACATATTAGAACTGGTGGCGCACCTCCCGACCACAAGTTTGCAAACGCTTGCTGATGATGATTTCTTTGCGCAATTTAGCGACAAAGATTTCATGCGCGTGGCAACGCTTCTGGCCAAAAAAAGCTATGATGAAGGCGGTTGCCCGATTGGCGGCGTGATTGTCCATAACGACACAAAACGTATTGTCGGCAAAGGCCACAACACTTTGGTGCAGGAAAATCATCCTTATAATCACGGCGAAACTTCAGCCATTCGCGATGCCGGGCGGCGCGATTTCAGCCAGGCAACAATTTATACATCCCTCAGCCCGTGCGATGTCTGCGCGACCTTAATATACATGCGCCAGTTCAGCCGCGTTGTTGTCGGCGATGTCACAAGCGCCTCAGGCAATGAAGATATGATCCGCGCCAAAGGCGTGACGGTTGATATTTTGGAAGATCAAAAAGCGATTGATCTCTATGCGCGTTATCGCAGCGAAAAACCGGAGCTTGATATTGAAGACTGGAAAGGGCTGGCGGCTGTGTAAGCCAAAGCCTTAACTTTTTTGTTCACTTTGTGCGAGTTCTTTTAAATCATAAAGCGCCTGTAGCGCCTCACGCGGCGATAGATCATCAGGATTAATCGCGCCGAAGGCCTGTGAAATTTTTGAAGGCAGCGCGGGCTTTGACTGCGCGGCCTGTGTTTTAAACAGCGGCAAATCATCCGCCATTTTAGCCAGCGCGCCCGAAGATTTGCCCTGTTTTAAACGTTCTAAAATATCGCGCGCCCGGTCAATCACAACAGGCGGCAAACCCGCAATTTTGGCAACATGGATGCCGTATGAATGATCGGCACTGCCTTGGATGACTTTATGCATAAAGACAATGTCGCCCTCCCATTCTTTGACCTGCAACGCATGGCACGAAAGGCTTTTCAGCTTTTCAGAAAGGGTTGTCAGCTCGTGGTAATGAGTGGCAAACAAAGTGCGGCATTGATTGATTTCATGAAGCTGTTCAACGCACGCCCACGCAATCGAAAGCCCATCAAACGTGGCTGTGCCGCGCCCAATTTCATCCAAAATCACCAGCGAACGATCAGTGGCCTGGTTTAAAATAGCCGCTGTTTCAACCATCTCAACCATAAAAGTCGAGCGCCCGCTTGCTAGGTCATCGGATGCACCAACGCGGCTAAAGCACTTATCAATCGCGCCGATCACGGCTTTGTCGGCAGGCACAAAACTGCCGATTTGCGCCAAAATAGCGATCAAAGCGTTCTGGCGTAAAAATGTTGATTTACCTGCCATGTTCGGCCCTGTCAAAAGCCAGAGGCGCTGTTTATCTTCCAAACGGCAATCATTGGGAATGAAATCACCATTGCCGACATCTTGGTTTGCTGAATCTTTGAGCGCTTGCTCAACCACAGGATGACGACCGCCCTGAATATCAAACTCTTTGCCACTTGTAATGTGGGGGCAAACATAGCGTCTTTCGCGCGCAAGACTGGCCAGCGAAGTGCTGACATCAAGCGCGGCGATGGATGAGGCGATCGTGGCAATCGCGCTTGCGTGGTCATTGACATTTTGGACAAGCTTGGCGAAATACTCTTGCTCCATTGATAAAATACGCTCGCCCGATTGCGATATATCGCGCTCAAGCTCGGCCAGTTCAGGCGTTGTGAAGCGCACCGCGCTTGCCATGGTTTGGCGGTGAATAAACGGGTTATCGGCGGGCTGTTCTTGCCCTTTGCGGACAATCAAATCTTCAGCGTGTTTGGCAGGCACTTCAATGAAATAGCCCAAAACATTATTGAATGAAATTTTCAGCGAAGATAGCCCCGTCATATCGATATATTTGGCTTGTAGGGCGGCAATTAATCGTTTTGATTCTGTCTTCATAAGCCGAAGATCATCAAGGCGCTGGCAATAGCCACTCTCGATAAAGCCGCCATCACGATCTAAAAACGGCAGGTCGCTCTTTAAGGCTTGCTGTAATGTGTCCGCCAGATTTTGCACGGCTTGGGGCTGCACAAGGCCGCTTGTTATGGTTTCAGGCACATTTGATTGCGCGAGGATCACTTTAATCTCAAGCCCTTTGGCAAGCCCATCGCGTATTGCGCCCAAATCACGCGGGCTTCCGCGCTGAGCGGTCAGGCGCGCTAATGCGCGTTCCATATCAGGGGTTTGTTTTAAAAATTTGCGGATATCATCGCTTAAATCCGCGTTTTCAAAAAAGCATGTCACATCATCCAGCCGCTTTTGAATGGCCGCAACATCTTTGAGCGGGGCAGAGAGGCGCGATTGTAAACGCCGCGCGCCTGCGTTCGTTACCGTGCGGTCAATGCACGATAACAGCGAGCCTTTGCGCTCGCCGCCCATCGTGCGGGTCAGCTCTAAGCTGCGGCGCGTGGCGGCGTCGATATCCATCATGGTGGAGGATGTTATCTGGCGCGGGCGCTGTAAATGCGGGATCACGCCTTTTTGGGTGAGTGAGATATAACCAATCAGCGCGCCCGCCGCCGAAATTTCGGCGCGTGAAAAGCCACCAAATGATTCAAGCGTTTCAACTCCGAACATATCCTCAAGGCGCTTTTGCGCGTTTTGGGTGTGGAAGAGGGTTGGTGATTGCTGTGTGATCTTGCTCTGAACCATTGCCAGCTGTTCATAGCTTTCGCCCTGATCGCGCAAAGTGTCGGCAATTAAAATTTCGGTCGGGCGAATGCGCTCGATCGCGGCGCTGATGGCTTGGCTTTCAAGTGGCTGGACGAAGAAAACACCTGTTGAAACATCCACCCACGCAAGCCCTGATTGCCCGCCAATATGGGCGATGGAGGCGAGAAAATTGCTTTCTTGTGCGTCCAGTAAATGATCTTCAGTGAGCGTGCCTTGGGTGACGATGCGCGTCACTTGCCGGTTTACAAGCGCTTTGGAAGCGGGCTTGCCTTCGCGCTTTGTGCGCTCTTTGGCTTGATCGGGGGTTTCGGTTTGCTCGCATATGGCGACTTTATGGCCGGCTCTGATGAGTTTTGCCAGATAAGGGCCGTAAGAGTGAAACGGGACGCCTGCCATCGGGATATCATCGCCGTTTGATTTGCCGCGCTTTGTGAGCGTAATATCAAGAATAGGGGCGGCAATTTCGGCGTCCTCAAAGAACATCTCGTAAAAATCGCCCATGCGGTAAAACAGCAGACAATCAGGATGCGCGGCCTTAATGATGTGAAACTGGGCCATCATCGGCGTGTGACCGTCGGCGAGATAATCGTCAACTGTGGCGTTTGTTTTTTGTGGCTGTCCCATAAATTTGTTTTTACGACAAATACTGCTTTTTGCATAGGGCGCAGGGCGATGTTTCAACAGATATTTAGGGGTTAGCCGGCTTTTGCCGCATTTGTGCCTGTTGAACCAAAACCGCCTTCGCCGCGCTCTGTTTCGTTCAATTCTTTGACAACGTTCCATTTCACAACTGCGTGGCGCGCAATCACCATCTGTGCGATGCGCATGCCGCGCTCAATCGTGAACGGCTCTTGCCCGTGATTGATGAGAACAACTTTAATTTCACCGCGATAATCAGCATCAATTGTGCCGGGCGTGTTTAAAACCGTCACGCCGTATTTAATGGCCAAACCTGAGCGCGGGCGAATCTGCGCCTCATAGCCTTCAGGCAAACCGATCGAAATGCCTGTTGGTACAAGCGCGCGCTCACCAGGGCTGATTTCAATGGCTTCTTCAAGCGCGGCGGTTAAATCCATGCCGGCGGATTGCGCGGTGGCATAGGTCGGCAAATTCAAGCCCACCGCATGTTCATGCGGGGTCAGTGAGATTTCGATTGAAGATTCTTTGTTTATGTCGGTGGTCATGTTTTTAACTCTTTCATTCGGCGGCATGGTCAATATGGTGGTCGCGTCTCTTTTGCTCTAAGCGCGTGATTATATCAGCCACCAGCTTTTGGGCAATCTCTTGTTTGCTTAAAAGCCCCAAATCCAAAGCGCTTTGCTCTGTTATGAAGTGAATATGGCTTGTGTCTTTCCCAAACACGCGGTTATCGCTGACGTCATTGGCCAAGACCAGATCGCATGATTTTGCCGCCAGCTTCAGGCGGGCATTTTCAATGATATTTTCGGTTTCAGCGGCAAAGCCAACGACGATTTCAGGACGGCTCGGGGAGGGGCGGGCAAGCGTTGCCAAAATATCAGGATTTTCTTTGAGCTTTAAATCAGGCGGGTTTTTGCCACCGTTCTTTTTAATTTTGTTCTTGAAAGTTGCCGCCGCCGACCAATCACTGACCGCCGCCGCACAAACGGCAATATCGACAGGCAAAGATTTGCGCGCCGCATCGAGCATTTCAACAGCTGTTTGGGCATTGATAACGGTAACGCCCGCAGGCGCTTGGATATTCACAGGCCCGCTGATTAAGGTGACATCTGCGCCCGCATGGGCAAGCGCGGATGCAATGGCATGCCCCTGCTTGCCAGAAGAGCGGTTGCCCAAAAAGCGCACAGGGTCAATCGGCTCAAATGTCGGCCCGCTGGTCACGAGTGCGCGAAAGCCGCTGAGAGGCTTATTATCTTGTGTTGATACAGATAAAATTTCACTGATACGCGCAAAAATCTCAGCTGGCTCGGACATGCGCCCGATACCGCTTTCATTGCAAGCCATCGCGCCGCTTTCCGGGCCAATGATGTGAAAGCCGCGGCTCTGAAGCGTTTTTAAATTATCCTGCGTGGCGGCATTGTCCCACATTTTATGGTTCATGGCAGGGGCAAGCAAAACAGGCTTGTCATTAGCCAGCATGGTGGTCGAAGCCAGATCATCCGCCAACCCATGCGCCAGCTTGGCCATCATATTCGCGCTGCACGGTGCAATCACGATGATATCGGCTTCGCGCGTGAGGCGAATATGCCCCATTTCGCTTTCATCCTTGAGCGACCATAAATCTTGATACACTTCGTTCTCGCTCAACGCGGACACGCTCAGCGGCGTCACAAATTGTGCGCCGCCTTTGGTTAAAACGCACCGCACCGTGCCGCCATTGCTGCGCATAAGCCGGATTAATTCAAGCGATTTATACGCTGCAATCCCGCCCGTTATTATCAATAAAACGCTTTTACCATCGAGTGTCATATCACTCCCGATCCTATAATTTTATTTAATATCCGCGCATCATAACGGCTTTACGTCGATAAATCATCATAAAAACGGTGCTTTTAAGTCTATAAATTAACGTTTTTTTTAGTATAAACCCATATTATTTATGTAAATCAAAGAAGGGTAGTGAATGTCAGGCATGATGCTAAATGATACGTGGCCGCACAAAGTCGCGACAGAGAATATTGTTGCCGCCTTTGGTGATAAGGCAGGCGAATCACTATCATCTGAACTGGGTTACGCAAATGTTATGGATGATGCGCCCTCATTTTCGCTTGGCGATATTTTTGATGCTTTTCCAAACGCACAGTATTTACCGCCCCATCCGGACAATGGGAATGAATATATTTTAGATGAGAACGGCAAAACAATCTTGCTGTTTCAAAAAGACAAAAATGGTGAATTAGCGCAAATATTTGCCCCGCGCAGAGCTTCCGAACTTACGCTTTTATTAGCTGGCGTCAGAGATAAATATCCTATGGCCTATAAATATTTAGAGGATATTTATATATTAAATGCGCGTCCTAAAGAGCCAAAAATTGATATGGCTTTCATGGTTGAGCCTCCTGTTTCGCAAACCGTTTTATCAACTGTTGAACTTATGAGACAAGAAAAGCAAGCTGCAAGGGAAGCGGAAGAAGTGCGCAAAACAGACCTTCTTGCGCGCCAAGAGCCATTTGATTATGGCTGGTGTTATACGGATCACAAGGATGGTAAGGAGATTCGGACAGACTTTCGTGCTATCGATTATGTTCAGGACGAGCCTTATGCTTCGTCGCTAAAATCAATGGTTGCCAAAGTGGGTTTGCCTGAAGCAGATGTATCGCAATTTTACCGTGGCACACATCATGAACTACTTTTCATTGAAAGCCACGGTGTGGTTTTAAAAATCGGCCCAACGGATCTTGAAGATTTGATCCATCCGGCAATTCTACAGCCGCTGGGCTGGGTGGAAGATAAGGAAAATAATCTAACACTTGCCATATATCCTGGCATTGAGCTTTATAAACATTTTAGAGGTGATGGCACGAGCCTTGCCAGCGCGCAGCAGGCCATGGGCCGCACGGGGCAAAACACAACTGATATCGCCGGAAATAATTTAGGCATTATGCGTGTCAACGGTAATAAACCTGTCCAAATGGCTCTGGATGTTGATAATCAATTTAATGGCACCAAAGATGCGAAGCGTGAAGACGCCAAAAGAACCGCCATGTCTGAAGGATCGGCCACATCGTCCGATCTTTCGCGCGCTGTTTCAAACGCCATATCCAAAACATTTAACGCTGAAGACGAGTTGGAGAATTGGATGCAGGCTTTTGAGGTGCATCAAGGCTTGCGCCACTCTTTTTGGAAAGCGTTCGGCAAAGACCAAGGGGGCACTGAAACGATTGATCCTGAAGCCCTCAAGGCATTTTGGGAAGAGTGTAAACAAGCCACAGATGCGCCGCGCGGCGCGGTTCGCCATCGCTGGAGCAAAGATATAAATGAAAACGGCGTGCCGATATGGACAAAATATGAAAGCGTGATTGATGTTGTGGCGCTTTACACACCATGGACAGACAACGAAAAAGACAGGCGCCCTAAATTTGCCACAGGGGGCGAGCTGGCCACAAGGCAAGCCGCCATTTACGCAGTTGCTGAAGATCCTGCATTGTTAGATGAGCAACCGCGCAAATATCGCTTTGCGGTTCCTTTTGTTGTTGAAGCGAACCAGCTTAATAGCGGGGTCTTGCAACATGTTCTCTCAAAGCCAATTGAAAATAAAGACATTGCGATCGGTCTTTATCAACAGACGCGTTCAAACCGTGACTGGGACGATCAAGAAAAAATTCTAGCTCAAACCTCTCCCGCGATAAGAAACGATCCTGATTTTTGGATGCAAATCGTAAAGATAGGCTTGGCAGTCAAAAACTTAGATTTTATTCCCAAATCGATTGAAGGGTATAGAGATATTCTTATGCAACACGCCGTTGAGAGCCCGCGCGCGGTGGCAAAGTTGCCCTCGTCAATAACAGGTGTTTTGTTTATGGTCGAGGCGATTGCCAAAAACCCGCAAATATATAAATTTGCGGCATTGCACCATCGTTTGGACCCTTTAATATACAAAGCCGTACTAAAAAAAGATGCCTCCCAATATGCGTCTCTCCCCAATGAATTAATCAATGATAGAGATATTTATGACATGGTCGTCGCGGACTTTCCGGAGGCTATATTGTTTGCGGGACCGGATATTTTAAATGACCTTTCAAATGTTTTGGACGCCATCGAGCTTAACCCTAATCTATATGGTCACATTTCTGATGAAATGCGCTGTACTAAAGAAGTCCTTCTTCATCATATTAAGTACGCTTCAGACGCAGATTTGATTGATTTATTTGGTGTGCCTGAAGAACTTAATGGTGATGAGGATGTATATCGCGCACTTGCCCATACAATGAGGGCTGGCGAGCTTATGTTTGATGCGCCTGCTAATATTGTTGATATAAAAGATATTGCCAAGCTTTGTTTAGAACAAAATGCGGATAGCTTTGTCCATTTGAGCGAACGTTTGCGCGGTGATAAAGAGCTGGCCTTGATGGCGGTCACAGTATATCCGACGTTGCTTCAATATGTTGCGGACGAGTTGGCAACAAATGAAGATTTTCTGCGCGATGCTGTGGCGCTGAACCCGGCGATAGTCCGTCATTTCACACCGCAAATTATCGAAGACAGATCGCTGTTCTTGGCATTAATTCAAACGGAAGGCGTTCAAGCTGCGCATTTACCGCGCCGTGTTATTGCCGATGAATCTTATCGCAAAGAGGTTTTGGATGTTTGTCCTGCTTGGCTAGATGATGTCCGTATGCAAGTTTTTGAAGAGAAGGCGAGAGCCGCAGCCATAGACGCAATCGCAGCTGCAGTTGAAGGGAAACTTAATAAAACCATGCGAAGCCCGTCTGCCATCCGCGATTTAATGATGGAAAAAGGAAAGGTGCTGAAAGCGTTTGAAAATTCAGACGAGCAAATGGCAGAGTTTCGTGATGTGCCAGCGCAAGGCTTGGCACAGGCTTTTAATGGCGCTGTGGCTGATGAAATCCCTGATTTTAGAGCGGAGGCGATGAAGAAAGACATTGTTTTTGAGGGAATGGATCGGCCAGAGACAAAGAGTTCTGAAAAAGGAAGCAAAGGCTCTCAGGATAATGACTCCAATAGTGGCCCGAATAGTGGCCCGAATAGTGGCCCGAATAGTGGAATGCACCCTACTTAATTTAGTGTCTCATTTTTAAGCAATAAAAAAACAGCCGCCTTTGTTGAAAGCGGCTGTTTTGAATTTGTGATTGGAAAGAGATTGTTCCTGATAGAAGGTAAAACCTACATTTCGTGCTTCATGTGGTCTGTTTTCTCTTCAACCGCATCGCCAGCGTCTTCCGCAGTGTCTTCAACAGCATCTTCAACTGTGTCCGCAGCGTCTTCTGAGGCATCGCTGACATCTTCAACAGCTTCGTCAACCATTGTGTCATCAGCGAGTTGCGCGTCTGATTCAACAACATCGTCAACCATTTCTTCTGTCGCTTCATAAGCGTCTGAGGCGGCTTCTGCTGTGGCGTCATAAGCGTCTTCAACTGTTTCGGCTGTGGCGTCTGTGGCATCGCCAATGGCTTCGCCGGCATCATCCATCATGTTGCCTGCTGTATCGCCGGCATCATCCATAGCGCCTTCAGTTTCATAACCGATTGTTTGAACCGCATCACCGACATAACCGCCGATTGAGCTGTCATAGCCTTCAGAAACCTGACCAGCGGCCGGCTCCATTGATGCAAAGCGTGCTGTTTCACTGCTGTCGCTGAAATAAACGTTATAGACGAAATACGCACCGGCAAGGCCAACAGCCATTACGGCGATGGCTGGTGTGACGTTACGCATGATATTAGTGACTTGATTATTCATTGTTAATTTTCCCTCAAATGTTTAACTGGCTGGAGTAAAACAATTTTTCATGAAATATGCAAGCTTTTTAGTTTGTCATATTGTTGCGTTTGTTAAAACGTAAGCCCCTAGCTGTTTTAAGCTTTTACACCATGGTGGATGGCGACAACGCCGAAGGACAAATTTTGATAGTGGCTTTGTACGAATCCGGCTTGGCTGAGGCGTCTTTGCAAGACGCGCTGGCGCGGAAATTTGCGGATGCTTTCCACTAAATATTGATAGCTGTCTTTGTCTTTAGCCACCAAATTACCAATAGCGGGGATGATTTTATAGGAATACATATCATAAAGCTTGGCAAGAGTCGGGTCTGTCACATGACTAAATTCCAGACAGAAAAAACGCCCGCCTGGCTTTAAAACGCGGTAAGCTTCCGTCAGCGCGGTATCAATATGGGTGACGTTACGCAGGCCAAAGGCGATGGTGTAAACATCAAAGGATTGATCCGGAAAGGGCAGGGCTTCGGCGTTCCCCGTTATCCAGGCAAATTCATTCAGCCAGCCGCGGTCAATGGCGCGGTCGCGGCCAACCCGCAGCATTTCTGTGTCCAGATCACAAATAGTGATGTCAGATTGAACGGCGTTTTGTTGCTCTAATCGCTTTTGAATCCGAAAGGCGATATCGCCTGTGCCGCCCGCAACGTCTAAAAAGCGCATGTCGTTTTTCGGGCGTATCATCCGAATCAGATGATCTTTCCAAAGGCGATGAACCCCGCCGGACATCAAATCATTCATCAAATCGTATTTTTCAGCCACAGAATCAAAAACCCCGCGCACAAGGCGTGTTTTTTCATCGGCCTGCACGGCGCGCTCACCAAACCAGTTTTTCTCGGGGTTATTGCTCATATATTTTATGTAGGCTTTTCAGGCGCGCTTGTCACATTTTTTATGAATGTTTTTCGCAATTATGTGACTGATTTATGCTGCCTGACTTATACAGGCTGAACAATTTGTAAATGCGGGCGGCCTGATTGATGGTCACGCATGAAATTAACATCTTGCCACGTTTGCCCTGCTTTGCTCAGAACGGCGATCAACTCGTCAAAGGTAGGGCCCTCAAAAATCATGGCGGGTTTCTCGCCAGTATTTTCAGATTCATGCGCGGCCTCATCACTCATTACGGGCTCTGAAAGCCATAAATTTGATGGCTCATCCAAGTCCCGAAAATTCATATTGAATGCCAGCAAGCCATGTTCTTTTTGATTTGTATCTGACAATATATTTTTATACATGCGGAAATGAAGGGGGCGCTGTACGTTCCATTGCGGGTCTGTGCGGTCAAAAATGCCTTGCCCGTCATGATTATAAATATGCTGTAAAAACGAGGCGGCCTCTGCGGGTGTTTTGGCAACCAAGCTCATTTCGCCGTCATTCACGGTTTTAAGCTTAATTTCAGCCGTGCCGGGCAGGAATGGATATTGTCCAGCCTTTGCGCCAAAAAGCGCTCTTAAATGTTTTGCGATAATGACATCCATAGCTATAATTCCTTATTTTGTAATTATGGCAAATAATAGGATAAAGATTTCATTTTGTCAAAAACGATAAATCACAATAAGATACGCCCTATGAAGTTGATGAAAGCCATGGCAACCGTTGCGGGTCTGACCGGAATTTCGCGTATCGCGGGATTCACGCGCGATATCATGATGGCCTCTGTTTTAGGCGCAGGGCCTATTGCGGATGCGTTCTTTATTGCCTTAAAGCTACCGAACTTTTTCCGCCGCGTCACCGCTGAAGGCGCGTTCAGCGTTTCGTTCGTGCCGATCTACGCCCAAACCTTAAAGCAAGAAGGCGAAGAGGCGGCTTCGGCTTTTGCTTCGCAAGCTTTTGCGATGATGCTGTGGTCTTTGCTGGCGATAACGCTTCTGGCGATGCTGTTTATGCCCCTTATCATTTACGCCATCGCGCCTGGGTTTGAGCCAGAGGAAATGCGCTTTAGCGCCGCCATCGAGATGGCGCGCGTCACGTTCCCTTATTTATTATTAATGTCATTAACGGCGCTGATGGGTGGAATTTTAAACGCGCATGATCGTTTTGCGCCGTTTGCGGCGGCGCCGATTGTCTTTAATTTAACGCTCATTGGCGCTTTGTTTTTATCGGGCTTCTTTGAAACGGCGGGGCATGCTTTGTCTTGGGGCGTGTTCACAGCGGGCTTTTTGCAGTTTTTATTGCTATATGTCTGCATGCGGCGCGCGGGATTGCGAATAAAGGCCCTGCGCCCGCGCATGAGCCCAAAAGTTAAGCGGCTGTTATTTTTAATGGGGCCTGGGGTGCTGGGGGCGGGGGTTATGCATGTTAATTTATTCGCTGATCTCATTATTGCTTCGTTCTTGGAGGCGGGGTCTATCTCTTATCTTTATTATGCTGACCGCTTAAACCAGCTTCCGCTGGGGATGGTGGGGATTGCTGTCGGCACAGCGCTTTTGCCGATGCTCTCCAGATCACTGGCCTCAAACAGCGCCGAAGATTCGCGCCATTTGTTTAACCGCGCGCTGGAAGTTTCGTTATTGCTCGCCTTGCCTGCCGCAACGGGACTATGCGTGATTGCCGCGCCTGTCATCATGACATTATTCCAGCATGGCGCTTTTACAGTGGCTGATGCGACTGTCACGGCTTCGGTGTTAATGGCCTATACGCTGGGCATGCCGGCCTATATCGCGATTAAAGTATATTCCACCGCCTATTGGGCGCACCAAGACACATTAACGCCCGTGAAAGCGGCGGTGGCGGCAACCATTGTGAATGTCGGAATGAGTGTTTATCTTTCGCTTTACACGCCGCTGGGCGTTGCCGGCATTGCGCTTTCCACTTCACTGGCGGGCTGGATGCAAATCTGGCTATTATCGCGCGGGCTGAAAGCGATGGACGAAGTGCGGGCTGACGCACGCCTTAAGCGCGCCGTTCTCAGAATTGTGGCGGGCTGTGTTGTGATGGCGGCGGTTTTATATGGTTTAAGCGTGCCGCTTGCCAAAATGTTTGCGCCCGATATGTCGACAATCACCCAAATCGGTGCGCTGAGCGCGCTGGTGTTGGTCGGCGCTAGCACATATGGGCTTGTCATTATCGGGTGCGGTGTTGTAAAACTGCGCGATATAAAGAATATATTTCGCAAATAAATCTTACAAATAAAGGCTTACAATGAAAACGAAACGTATCTTATCTTGCATGCAGCCCACATCCCATCTTCATTTGGGGAATTATTTGGGCGCACTGAAAAACTGGGTGAAATTACAAGATGAAGGCGGCGAATGTTTTTACGGCGTGGTTGATTTACACGCGATTACCCAGCCTTATGAGCCATCCGCACTCACACAAGCCACACGTGAAATTGCCGCCGCCTACATTGCGGGCGGTGTTGATCCTGAAAAATCGGCTTTGTTTGTGCAATCAAGCGTTGCAGGGCATTCCCAGCTTATGTGGCTTTTGGCCACCATGACCCAGATGGGCAAGCTTGAACGCATGACACAGTTCAAAGACAAAGCGGGCAAGAACAGCGAGCGCGCAGGGCTTGGCCTGTTTTCATACCCTGTCCTGATGGCGGCGGATATATTGATTTACAAAGCCACCCATGTCCCTGTCGGCGAAGATCAAAAACAGCATCTGGAGCTGGCGCGCGAGATCGCCTCAACTTTTAACACGCGCTTTGAAGTCGATCATTTCATCCAGCCCGAGCCGTTCATAACAGGCGCGGCAACCCGCGTGATGAGCCTGCGCGACGGCACACAGAAAATGAGCAAATCAGCTGAATCGGACATGACCCGTATTAATTTGACCGATGATGCCGACACCATCGCCAAAAAAATCCGCAAAGCCAAGACAGATCCAGAACCATTGCCCGAAACGCTTGAAGGCCTAAAAGATCGTGCGGAGGCGGATAATCTGGTCACGATTTATGCCGCTTTGACAGATCAATCCCGCGAGGCTGTTATCGCTGAATTTGCAGGACAAACATTCTCGGCCTTTAAGCCCGCATTGGCAGAAATTGCAGTCGCGCACCTTGCGCCAATTACAACGCGCATGAATGAATTGATGGATGACACCGCCATGCTGGATGAGATTTTGCACAAAGGCGCAGAGCGTGCGCGGGCGGTTGCGACCCCTGTCATTGCAGAGACAATGAAAATTATGGGTTTTTGGCGCTAACATTCCTTTGCTTTTGCGCTCTCGCATGGCAAGATAGAAAAAAAACGGGGTTTGCCATGAAGTTGATTACATTTTTATCTCTTACAATTTTCCTGCTGAGCATGTCTTTTGGCGTGGCAAAGGCTGATTATTTTGTCTGGGCTGACCCTCAAACGGGGCTTTCCTTTTCTTTCCCCGATGATTGGCAACGTGTTTCAAGCGCTGACCCTGACGATATCATCACCGTGATGCCGCCTTCAGGCCGCGCTCACGCCGCATGCCGCATCCGCGCGCGCAATGATATGCGCTATTCGGTTTATCCGGTGCATTATGCCAATGACATTCAAAAAGTGGCCTATGGTCTTCCTTACATGAATGAATATCTGCGTGAATATGACGACCCGCAAATTTTGTCGATCATGGATAATGGTGGCCTTGGTCGTGGTTTTGCGACCTATGCGGTTGTGTCATACAAAAGCGCTGTGCAAGGCCCGCTGATGGAGCGCAAGGCGACAGTATTTGCGGCTTATTATGCTGATCGTGTGTATTTTTTGGAATGCTCTTCTCATAAAGACGCTTACGCGATGTGGGAAAATATGTTCTTGAGCATTGCCAAATCAATCGATTTCAAAAAAGCCGATCACGAGCTTGTGAGCGGCAATTATCGCAATTTTTTGCCTGATCCTTACAAATATTTTTCTGGCGATGAAGGCATGAATGTTGTGCGTTATTAAGGCACAGCCTTTGGCGCGCACCTCGACGCCATATTTCAATGACGCTATATTTCAATAATGACTGACAAAGGGCGACAACCGTACCATGCAAATATACTTGCCCATCGCCGAAATGACCGTTCCGGTTGAATCGATCTTGGCTTTGGGCGTGGCTGTTGGTTTTTTATCGGGAGTTTTTGGTGTCGGTGGAGGTTTTTTAACAACGCCTTTTTTAATCTTTTTCGGCATCCCGCCCGCCATCGCCGTTGGCACGCAAGCCAACCAGCTTATCGCCGCCAGTTTCTCTGGTATTTTAGGGCATTTAAAGCGCGGCAATGTTGACTTCAAGCTCGGCGCAGTCATGTTCGGCGGCAGTCTTGTCGGCTCTGTCCTTGGTATTTTGATCTTTCGACTGCTTCAACATACAGGGCAGATCGATTTTGTAATTTCGGCGCTCTATATTGTCTTGCTTGGGGCGATGGGTCTGATGATGCTATATGAAAGCCTGCGCGCGGTTTTAAAAAATAAGATCGAAGACGGCGAAACCAGCAAGCTTCAACACCACCCCTTCTTTTTAGCGCTTCCCTACAAAATCCGCTTCATGCGCTCGCGCCTTTATATCAGCGCACTCATCCCCGCAGGGATAGGCCTTGTCGGCGGCTTGCTTGTTGCGATTATGGGGATTGGCGGCGGCTTTATTTTGGTGCCGCTGATGATTTATGTGCTGGGCATGCCGACTTTGCTTGTGGCGGGCACATCACTTTTTCACATCATGCTGACCTCTATTTTCACAACGCTCCTTCACGCCATTGCCAATAACACAGTCGATATCGTGCTTGCCTTTATGCTTATTATCGGCGGCGTTGTCGGCGCACAGATCGGCACGCGCGCGGCGCGCAAAATTCGCGGCGCTTATGCGCGTGTTTTATTATCGGCCTTGTTGCTGTTGGTTTGTTGTTTTTTGATGGGGGAGCTGTTCATTGGCCCGCTTGATATTTACCACACAGAGGTGCGATAAATGATGCGGCGCTTATTCCACATATCGCTCTGTGCGCTTTTCGCGTTTGCCGCTTTGCTGAGCGCAAAGCCGTCAATGGCGGATGATGTTCTGGCTGTGGATTTGTCGGATCGCTCGATCAATATCACAACCGGCTTTAACGGCGCGCGCCTTTCCATTCACGGCGTTAAAATGTTGCCGGGTGATGTTGCCCTTACCTTAACAGGGCCGGAACGCCGCATGGTCGTACGCCGCAAAGATAAAGTTTTTGGCATGTGGATGAACCGCGAAAGCATGACATTTCGCAATATTCCCGCCTATTATGATTTTGCCACCAGCCGCCCGTTACAAAATATAACAGACAGAGCGGTGCTGGAAGAGAACACCATCGGGCTTGATTTTTTAAATTTGGAAGCTCTCGGCCGCGCGAGCCCGCAAGACGTTGAGCCTTATCGCGAAGCCTTGATCCGCAACAAACAGGTGGCGGGGCTTTATGCGCTTGAGCCTGAAACAATTGGTTTTATCAACAACCAATTTTTCCGCGTTGATTTTGATTTGCCGCCCAATGTGCCGAGCGGCGAATATAAAATTGAAACATATCTTATCAATGAAGGCGTTGTTGTTGGCAGACATCAAAGTACATTACGCATTGGTCAGGTCGGGGCGAGCGCGTCTATCTATAAATTTGCTAATCAAAATGAAATTTTCTATGGTTTTGCCGCGGTGCTATTGGCGCTTATGTCCGGCATTATCGGCTATTACATTATGAGACGAGATTAAATACTGTCACAGAATAAGAAACGAAACGGGAAGTTATAAATGTCTGATTCCAACATTATTGATCTTGATAGCATCGAGGAAAATCCGTTGCGCGGTCGGCGCGGCGATGGCGGTGTTTATTTGGTTGTGGCTGATGAAAGCGATGAATTTAATCTAGCGCTTCGCTACGCCGCGCGCCGCGCCATTGCAGGCCGCGCGCATGTCGGCATATTGCACGTCATAGATGTCGATGATTTTCAGCATTGGAGCAATGTCGAAGATATGATGCGCAAAGAGCTACGCGAGGAGGCCGAGAAATTTGTCTGGACAGTGGCCAAAAAAATCAATGATCTGGAAAATTTATGGCCTGTTATCTATATCAAAGAAGGCGGGCGTATTGATGCTGTTATTGATGTGATTAACGAAGATATCAATATCCGCAGTTTGATTTTGGGCGGCGGCACACAAGCCACAGGCCCCGGAAAGCTCGTGACACACTTTACAGGCAAAGGCCTCTCGCGCCTGCGTGTGCCGGTGATGGTCGTTCCAGGGCATATCGAACCACAAAAGATTGACGCGCTCGCTTTATAGGACTATTTTAGTCCTGTTATTGAACCAAAATAAAGAGCGACATTATGTTTATCGAATATGAAGAGACCCCCAATCCGAACACGTTAAAATTTATTCCGGGCCAAATGGTGCTGGAAAAAGGCACGCGCGATTATAAAAACGCCGAAGATGCCCAGCATTCGCCGCTGGCATTGCGCCTGTTTGGCTTGGCAGGGGTGCGCGGCGTGTTTTTGTCGGGGCATTTTGTGTCTGTCACGCGCGATGATGTGACAGATTGGCCGATGTTACAGCCGATGATTTTGACAGCCTTGATGGAGCATTTCTCGACAGGGCAACCTGTTTTAGACGAGCCTGAAAGCGCGCCAGACGCGTCCGCGGACGATGCCGAAGAAAGTGAAATTGACCGCCAAATCAAAGAGCTTTTGGACACGCGCGTCAAGCCTGCCGTGGCCATGGATGGCGGTAATATTGAGTTTGTCGAATTTGACGATGGTGTGGTTTATTTGCGCATGGAAGGGGCGTGCGCAGGATGCCCAAGCTCAACCCAGACGCTCAAGCACGGTATTGAAGAGCTATTAAAGCATTTCATCCCTGAAGTTGAGCGCGTTGAGCAAGAAGCTGCCTTTTAAAGAGGCTTTATTCTTTTAAACTTTATTCTTTTAGATTTTACTCTTTTAGATTTTACTCTTTTAGATTTTACTCTTGCGAGGCGAAATTTGTTTCGTCCATTTCGTCACGAATAAACATCATTCCCAGCCACCGCCATGTGACAATTTCATCGTCTGAAACCGTCGGCATTGTGCAATTAACGCGGGTGCGGCGGGCATATAAATCTTGATCCATCCGTATTTCAACGCGGCCATTCTCAAATTCTTGCATGTCAAAATCCTGAACGTTGCTGATAAAGCACTTTAAATCGCGCCAATCTTTGACAAGGCTTTTATCAACGCTAAAGCCAATTTCAGGGCGATTATTTTGTAGCATCATATCATTCGGCGTGATCGCAGAGACATGAAGTGGCTTGGCTTTTGCCGTCAAACGAAAGCGCTCGATACTGCCATAACGCTCGGTCATACTAAAGCGCGGCAGGGCGAACAGATCACTACTTTCGGACGCAACGCCGGATTGCAGGCCGAAGGCGGCGTCAAAGCCGGCTTGTGAGATGACATCGCGGTAAAGAGCGCTAAACTCGCCAAAAGGGTAGGCGAAGAATGAGGGAACGTCACCCATCTGGTCACGAAAGCGGGCTTTAGCATTGTTGATTTCGTGCTTGATTCCTGTGCCATCCAAATGGCTAATCCGGTCATAACGGGCAGGATGGAGACCAAAACTAACGCTGTTTTGACGCGCGAATTTTTTAATGTCGCTCCAATTTAAATAGGCTTTTTTGTTCGCGTCCAAATTGTCCGTTGAAACAAAAACGGTGAATGGCAAATTATGCTCCAATAATAGTGGCACAGCCTCTTTTAAAATAGAGGCGTGACCACCATCAAAAGTAATCGCAAGCGCATTCTCAGGCAGGCTTGTGTTATTTTGAATGGCGTTGATTATCTCTTCTAATCTAACGACAGGGTAATTCTCGCTGATGATGTCTTGGATATGGGCGGCGAATTGTTCGGCGCGAATATTTTGCTCGGGGTAGGCATCTTCGCCGATGCGGTTATAAACATAAATGGATGTGGCGTTTCGATCTTGAATCAGCTCGCTGGCATGGGCGCGCTGAGAGACGCTCGCAAAAAAAGCGCCCCATAAACCGAAAAGAATAGCTGTTTTTATTATCTTCATTTCACACCCAGAATTCCTTATTTTTACGCTAAAGCCATGACAAAGACCAGAAAATAAAAGCGATATGACCCGCATTCTATTGATTTCATAGTGAGATAGGCTTAGTTTCAAAGCCAGCAAGGAGAAAAAGAATGAGTAATAGCAACAAAATTTTATCAGACAAAGATCTGGACATTTTATTTCGCGAGGCGCGCACCTATAATCATTGGAAAGAACAAGATGTGTCTGACGTTGTTTTGCAAGGCGTTTTTGACCTTTTGAAGATGGCGCCCACTAGCGCAAACTGTAGCCCCGCAAGGTTTAAGTTTGTCAAAAGCGAGGCCGCCAAAGAAAAGTTGAAGCCACACTTAATGGGCGGCAATGTCGATAAGACAATGACCGCGTCTGTCACGGTCATTATTGCCAATGACATGGAATTTTATGAACATTTACCAAAACTATTCCCGCACGCAGACGCCAAAAGCTGGTTTGCTGGTAAACCAAAAAGCATTTTAGAGACAGCCACCCGAAACGGCACATTACAAGGCGCATATCTTATGATGGCGGCGCGCGCTCTTGGGCTTGATTGCGGGCCGATGTCCGGCTTTGACGGGGATGGTGTTAAAGACGCATTTTTCAAAGACGATAATGTTCAAGTGAACTTCCTTTGTAATCTAGGCTATGGCGACCCCAAAGATATGTTCCCGCGTAGCCCGCGTTTTGACTTTGATGATATTTGCGAAATTGTCTAAATCACACCAAAATCATGCGCCCCGCTGGGCTTTGGCTTTTGATACGGCTTTGAGCGGCTGTAATGTCTGTGTTTTTGATGGCCTCAAAAAGCGCGCCGTTATTGAACAGCAAGAAATGCAGCGCGGGCAAGCCGAAGCGCTTGTGCCTTTGATTCAAAAAGCCGTTTCTGATGCTGGCATTGCTTTCAAAGATATTGACGTCATTGGCACAACAATCGGCCCGGGCTCATTTACAGGCTTGCGGGTAGGGCTTTCAACGGCGCGCTCCTTTGCGCTGGCGCTTTCGATTCCATTGGCAGGGTTTACAACATTCAAAATCTTTGCAGATCGTTTTTTTCAAGACAATGTCGATATGAACGGCAAAAAACTATGCGTTATCATTGAATCAAAGCGGCAAGATTTTTATGCTCAGTTTTATGATGATGAGGGTGCAGAGAGCGGCGCACCGCTCTTGATTAATGTTGAAACGCTCAAAAACATTGATAGTTTTGATACAATCATTTTCACGGGTGATGGCGTTTTGCGCTTTCAAAGCGATATTGGGTTTGAAGTGAATTCTTTTATGCCTGAAAGCAAGCTGTCATCGCCGCAAATTATTGCCGAAAATGCGCTTCGTCTTATGATCGTGGGGGCGCTTGATCTTGAAAATACGCCGCAGCCTTTTTACTTGCGCGAGGCGGATGTAAGCGCGCCCAAAAGAAAAAATAATGTTATTCAAGACTAGATTCATGTATAAATAGACATGATGTACTTGGCTGAATAGGATTTTTAAATGGCAGGCGATATTGAACATAAAGAATTACTTGAACTTACCAGCAACATTGCCGCTGCGCATGTGTCTAACAATCAAATGAGCGTGGATGAAATTCCCGCGCTGATTCAAAAAATTTATCGTACGCTCAGCACAGTGCAAGCCGACAACGAAGGGCTTAACGAGAGGCCACAGCCCGCCGTGCCGATCAAAAAATCGGTGCTTCCCGATCATATTATTTGTCTTGAAGATGGCAAAAAATTGAAAATGTTGAAGCGCCATTTGCAAACGGCCTATGGCATGAGCCCTGAAGATTACCGCGAACGCTGGGGCTTGCCTGCCGATTACCCTATGGTTGCACCAAATTATGCCAAAGAGCGTAGTCGTCTTGCCAAAGAAATTGGTCTCGGCAAGAACACGGGCAAAAATACACATAAATCTTAAGCCTTTAATATAATTCTCAAAAATAATACCAAGAAACGGATTGGCTTATCGCGCCGGAGCGCGCTATGAATAAGCATGAGTGATTTTCCAGAGCAAGTGATTGCACAATCCATTGACTATCTTGTCGCGCATTATGATGAGCGCCCCGATCTTGAGACGCTCGCGAAGCATGCGGGCTATGAAACCACGCATTTTCAAAAACTATTTCGCGCTAAGGTGGGGATCAGCCCGAAAAAGCTGGTTCAATATATGCATATGCGCAAAGCGGCGCAGGTGCTGGAAAGCGGCGGCACAACGATGGATGCGTTTGTTGATAGCGGCCTATCAGGGGCAGGGCGCTTGCATGATTTGTTTGTTTCAACACGCGCCATCACGCCCGGCAAAGTGCGCGAAAAAGGCAAGGGCATCGATATTTCCTATGGTTTTTTTGCGACCCCAATAGGACGCGTGCTTGTGGCAAAAACGCAATATGGTGTTTGTTATCTCGGCTTTATTGTTGATGAAAGCGATGAGATGCCGCTGGCGAGAATGAAGGCACATTTGCCGCTGGCCTCATATGTTCACAATGATGATGCGATTGCACCTGAGGCCGCGCAGATTTTAAATATCTGGAGCGGAACAAACGAGAAAAACCAAAAACTGCCATTGGATTTATACGGTACAAATTTACAAATTCAGGTATGGCAGGCGCTGTTAAAAATCCCTTATGGACGCACATGCACCTATAAAGACATCGCCACCCAAATTGAAAAACCAAAAGCATCGCGCGCCGTGGGCAACGCTGTCGGGGCGAACCCGATTTCGTTGCTCATTCCGTGTCACCGGGTTATTCGCGGCACAGGCATTATTGATAATTATGGCTGGGGTAGCCCGCGCAAGAAGCTGATTTTGGGCTTTGAAGGCGTAATGGTATAAATAGATTATAGATCAAACACATCCTGCATATTGTAAAAGCCATTCGGCTTGCCTGCCAGCCACATTGCCGCCTTGAGCGCGCCGCGCGCGAAAATGTCACGGTCTGTGGCGCGATGGGATAGTTCAAGGCGCTCTTTTTCACCAAAGAACGACACAAAATGCTCGCCCGCCACATCACCGCCGCGCATGACAGCATAGCCGACAGAGCCATCTTGCGCCCTTGCGCCCTTGCGATCGGCTGGCGGCGCGCTGTCAAAAGGGATGTCGCGCCCGGCAGAAGCGGCTTTGCCAAGCAAAAGCGCTGTGCCGGAAGGGGCATCAACTTTATGTTTGTGGTGGGTTTCCAATATCTCAATGTCCCATTCCGGCCCTAATGTTTGCGCCGCTTTTTGCACCAGAGCGGAGAGCAAATTAATACCGACGCTCATATTCGCGCTATATAAAATAGGGCAATGTTTTGAAGCTTTTTGTATTTCAATAAGCAAATCGTCCGATAAGCCTGTTGTGCCGATAACAATTGGCTTTTGTTGCGCGCGTGCGATTTCAATGTGGTTTTGTGTGGCTTGCGGCGTGGTGAAATCAATCACAATATTGGATTTTGCAAAAAGCGCGGCAGGGTCGTTTGTCATGAAAAAGTCATTATGATGAGAGTTGTTACGTGATGTACCACCCGCCAAAGTTAGATGATCTGACATTGCTTTACTTTGCAAAAGTGAAACAAGCCGCGCGCCAACGCGGCCGTTACAGCCAAGAATACCGATTGATAGTGATTGATTATGAGACGGCGCGTTTTTCACGACAAATCTAGTCTTTCAAATCTTCCCACAAATCTTTCATCTTGGACATAGAGCCAGATGATTGCGGGTTATGTTTGTCGGCCTGTTTACCGCCGAGTGAGCCATCGAGCTGCTTCAGCAAATCTTTTTGCTTTGAAGAGAGATTAACGGGAGTCTCAACAGCCACTTCGATATACATATCACCGCGACTTTCAGAGCGCAGAACGCTCATTCCTTGGTCTTTAAGGCGAAATTGCTGACCTGATTGTGTACCTGCAGGAATTTTGACCTTGGTGGTTTTTCCGGCAATGGTCGGTACTTCGACTTCGCTACCAAGCGCGGCATTTGTCATGGCGACAGGCACGCGGATGTGAAGGTCTGCGCCATCGCGCTTAAAGACTTTGTGCGGCTTCACGCTCATCAAGACATATAAATCGCCTGCTGCGCCGCCGCGAAAACCGGCTTCGCCCTCGCCAGCAATACGGATGCGGCGACCATTTTCAACACCGGCCGGAATTTTGACTTTCAGGTTTTTCTCTTTTTGAAGGCGACCCGCGCCGTGGCATTTGCCGCACGGATCGCGAATGATTACGCCTTCGCCGCCACATGTTTGGCAGGCGCGCTCGATTGTGAAGAAGCCTTGCTGGGCGCGAATTTTGCCAGCGCCGCTACAGGTGGAGCATGTTTCACTGCCACTGCCAGATTTTGCGCCGCTGCCTTTGCAGCTATCGCATGATTCGTTGACAGGGAATTTGATGGCGGCTTCTTTGCCTTTGAAGGCGCTTTCAAGCGAGATTTCCAAGGTATATTGCAAGTCATTGCCACGATTGGGCGCGCCGCGACCACCGCCGCCGCGCATCATGTCACCAAACATATCATCGAAAATATCCGAAAACGCGCCGCCAAAGCCTGCGCCTTGGCCGCCGCCGCCGCCTTGATTACCCATCGAGCCATCAAACGCCGCCGCGCCAAAACGATCGTAAGCGGCGCGCTTTTGCTCGTCTTTTAGAACGTCATAAGCTTCGTTCAGTTCTTTAAATTTGGCCTCCGCCGCATCATCACCTTTATTTTGGTCGGGGTGATATTTTAAGGCAAGCTTACGGTACGACTTTTTGATTTCGTCTTTGCCGGCGCTTTTGGTAACACCAAGCGTTTGATAAAAATCTTTAGACATGGGAGATGGCTTTCTTCTGTGCGTTGGTCGTGCCGTTGTTTGTGGCTTCTAAAGAGCGCAACGGCCAAAAAATTTCTTTTAAGGCGGATATTGTTGCGCTCATTTTTTTATTATTGTTGGCGGCTGTTCTTTTCATGGCCGCTACAGTTTGCTTTTTAGCGAGAATCTTCAAAGCCCCGCTATTGTCATTGGCACGAATAGCCATTTGGCGTGCATGCTGGCGCTTTTTTACCAGATAATTATTATAAGCTGTCCGCTGCGGCGCTGTTTGTAAAACGCGATAGGCATGGGCGATCATTTGAAAGCGGTGAACGGCAGTCTTATCGTTCTGCGGGAAGCGATCCGGATGCCATTTCTGTGCCATCTTCAGATATGCGCGCCGCACATCAACATCCGAACAATCGGGTGTGATGCGCAAAACGCGATACCAGTTTAACGAAAATTGCGGTTCACGGCGCTTTGTTTTTTGCCGTGAAGGCGCGGCCTGATGCGAATATTGCGTATGCGGATATGGCATGGGCCGTTTCCTTTACGCGCTCTTTTGGTCTTTGTCGTCTTCATCCATTTCAAGATCAATGACATCGTCCTCATCAACAACATCTGCTTCCGCCACGTTGTCACTGTCATTATCCGCATTGTCCGGATCGCCGGCAGCTTCGTCTTGCGCTTGCTGATAGGCAAGTTCACCAAGTTTCATGCTGGCTTCCATTAAGGCGTTGGTTTTGTCTTCGATCTCTTTTTTATCTTTACCTTCCAAAACAGATTTCAGATCTTCCATCGCGTTTTCAGCGTTGAGCCTATCTTCTTCCGGCACTTTATCGCCAAGGTCTGCAATCGTTTTCTCGGTTTGGTGAATAAGCGATTCTGCTTGATTACGCACTTCAACAGTTTCGCGCATTTTCTTGTCTTCGTCCGCATTCACTTCGGCGTCTTTAACCATTTGGTCAATATCAGCATCTGATAAACCGCCGCTGGCTTGGATCTTGATCTGCTGCTCTTTGCCCGTGGCTTTGTCTTTGGCTGAAACCTGAACGATGCCGTTCGCATCAATATCAAATGTCACCTCAACCTGCGGCACGCCGCGCGGGGCAGGGGGAATGCCAACCAGATCAAATTGACCCAGCATTTTATTATCCGCCGCCATTTCACGCTCGCCCTGTGCCACACGAATGGTCACAGCGTTTTGGTTATCTTCAGCGGTTGAAAATGTCTGCGACTTTTTGGTTGGAATGGTTGTGTTGCGCTCGATCAAACGTGTGAACACGCCGCCCAGTGTTTCGATACCAAGAGAAAGCGGTGTCACATCCAAAAGCAGAACGTCTTTCACATCACCTTGCAAAACGCCGCCCTGAATCGCCGCGCCATTGGCAACAACTTCGTCAGGGTTCACGCCTTTGTGGGGCTCTTTACCAAAGAACTCTTTAACAGTCTCGATAATTTTAGGCATACGTGTCATGCCGCCAACCAAAACGATCTCGTCAATGTCCGAGGCTTTTAAACCGGCATCTTTCAGGGCATCTTTCAACGGCTTGGTTGTGCGCGTGATAAGATCATCGACAAGGCTTTCAAGCTTGGCACGCGATAATTTCACGTTCAAATGCTTAGGCCCTGAACTGTCGGCTGTAATAAACGACAGGTTCACTTCGGTTTGTGTGGCTGAAGACAGCTCGATCTTGGCTTTTTCTGCGGCTTCTTTTAAGCGCTGTAAAGCCAGCTTGTCCTCACGTAGATCAATGCCTTGTTCTTTTTTGAACTCGTCAGCCAAATAATCAATGACGCGCAAGTCAAAATCTTCGCCGCCAAGGAATGTGTCACCATTGGTTGATTTCACTTCGAACACGCCATCGCCGATTTCAAGAATCGAGATATCGAACGTACCACCGCCCAAATCGTAAACCGCAATCACGCCGGCTTCTTTTTTATCAAGGCCGTATGAAAGCGCCGCTGCTGTCGGCTCGTTAATAATGCGCTCAACTTCAAGACCGGCAATCTTGCCTGCATCTTTTGTGGCTTGGCGCTGTGAATCGTTGAAATAGGCTGGTACTGTAATCACAGCTTTTGTGACTGTCTCGCCGAGATAGCTTTCGGCGGTCTCTTTCATTTTTTGCAAGATCATCGCCGCAATTTGTGAGGGCGCGTAGCCTTCGCCTTCAATTTCGACCCATGCATCGCCATTATCACCTTCAATAATTTTGAAAGGCGCTTTTGACGCCATATCTTGCACAGATTTGTCGCTAAAGCGGCGGCCGATCAAACGTTTGATGGCGTATGTTGTGTTTTCGGGGTTTGTAACGGCTTGGCGTTTGGCAGGCTGACCAACCAGACGCTCACCGTCTTTTGTGATGGCAACCATGGAAGGCGTTGTCCGTGTGCCTTCGGAGTTTTCGATCACTTTTGGCTCTTTGCCGTCCATGACAGCAACACAGGAGTTGGTTGTTCCTAAATCGATTCCAATAATTCTACTCATTTTCGTTCCTCTTTCTTTGTGGCGAATACTAAAGATGACCCTACCATAGGCATCATCTTGATTCCCGTTCCGACATTTACAAAAATATGAATGCTAATATAGCATATTGTTTTGAGATTGCCAGTGGGTGATTGATTTCTATTCTCTTTTACAGACGATATTTCCTAACAAAAACGATGAAGACAATCAATCATAATTATATACGCACTTATTTTACGGTTAGATCATAATATTTGTTTAAATTTATGCTTCAGTGTCAATGCGTCCGCCCTGTGACCCACCGTGTGATCCGGGCGCGCTACTTCCGCCATCTGCTTTGGCAATACCAACACGCGCCGGCCTTAAAAGACGGTCATTCAAAACATAGCCCGGCTCGATGATTTCAACGATTGTGCCGGCGGCTTTGCCTGTTCCGGGGGCTTCAAACATGGCTTCGTGAAAATTAGGGTCAAATGGCTGATCCATCGGGACAATTTTTTGAATGCCATGACGCTCCATGGTTTTAATCAAATCTTTGCTCATGGCTTCGATACCGATGACAAGATTTTTCATGACAGGATCCGTTTGTGCGTCTTGCGGCACAGAATCGAGAGCGCGGGTGAAATTGTCGGCAAAGTCCAAAAGGTCTTTGGCAAAATCGGCAACGGCAAATTTGCGCACATCTTCACGCTCGCGCAATAAACGCTTGCGGGTGTTTTCCGATTCAGCCACAGCGCGCAGCATCTGGTCTTTGGCGTTTTCAACTTCAATGCGTAATTTGTGAATTTCGTCCTCGGCGCTCTTGCCGTTATCTTGTTCTGCGCCTGTCTCCTCGCGGTCGCTTTCTTCGGCGAAAGCGCGATAGGCAGGGTCATCCATCGACGGTGCATCATCAAATTCGAAATCGGACGCGCCAGCTTCGTCTTGCGGCTCGTTCTCGTTGTTGTTTTCGTGGTCTCGATGGTCTTTGGGGTCGATCATTTATATCTCCTGCATTTATCGCGCCTGAAGTTTAGGTATATGGGTTTAATCGTATAAGCCTGGAATTTTCGCCAAGACAGAAATTTTTGTCGTGACCGTCTTAGGCCCGTGTAAGCCATATTCTTCTTTTGTCATGGACATATGGCCTATTTCAAAGCCGTTTTCAAGTCTTTCGGCGCGAATACTCTCTCGCTTGAAGCGATCATTCGCGTCAACAACATAAACAAAACGCTTATCGTTTAAAGGCGATTCAAACCCTCTGATTTCATCGCTCAGGCGCTTTAGGCCGTTTTTTTGTATGTAATCATCAAGCGTGGCGGCATAGTTGCGGTCATATTCAAGGTCGGGCGCCCAGATCAAATATGTGTTTTGTGGATAGAACCAAAACAAAAGCGAATCTTGGCGCATGGAAAGTGATTGCGGCGTGAACAGCTCTAGGCGTGCTTTGTGAAGCGGGTCGGGGTCAAGGCTGACGAAGCTGTCATTTAATGTCAGGACAAATTGATTGCGATCCGTGCCGTAATACAAGCTTACCGTTGTGATATCTTTTTCCAAGAGTTCAGTGCGGTTTAAAACCAGATCGCTGGCGGGCGTGACAGGTTTTTTGATGCAAGCCTGATTGCCTTTGGGCGGCGCAATAGAAAGAGGCGTGATGCCGACTTCCAAAATTTGAAAGCGGTAATTGGTGAGATAGTCATATCCTGTGAATTCTTGGCAGCTATTGATGCTGTCTGCGGTGGTAAAGCGCAAAACAAACTCGCCTTCCGCCAAATCCGGCTTTCTGACCAAGGCAATCACATTGCCTGCATTCTGGCTTGCCCAAAACATGGGGGCGTCTTTGTCTTCCGCGCTTTCTTGCGGTGCTTCGTATTGCAAGGACGAGGTGCTGTTCAGCATGATGTCAGCGCGCGCTTCGCTTGCAAAATTTGCAAATGCGGCGAACAGACAAAAAGCAACCAGTAAAATCAGGCGGGAGGCCAAAAAACGAGCCATAAATCCTCTTATATTTTCATTGTTAAAAGTGGCACATTATAACGCCGCATATCTTGTCTGGTAAAGCGTTCAAACAAAGTTATCAAGATGTCATAAGTCTTTTTGATGTTTAAGAGCCAATCAGGCGCTGCATCACTTTGGAGGTATAATCCAAAAGCGGGATGACGCGGCTATAATTAAGGCGTGTCGGGCCGATAACGCCAATAGCGCCGACAATGTTGTTTTCTTGTGATTTGTAAGGCGAAATCACCATTGACCAACCCGTATGTTCAAAGAACTTATTCTCCGCACCGATAAAAATCTGAACGCCATCACTATGTTGCGCGGTTTCAATCAGCTCTAAAATCGCCTGCTGTTCTTCGAGCGCTTCCAAAAGCGTGCGGACATGCTCTAAATCTTCAAGGGCGCGAATATCGTTCAAAAGGCGCGATTGACCACGAATAATGATATGGCTGTCTGAATCATTGGGGGCAAGCGCAATGCCTTTTTGCACCAGCGACTGCGTTAATTGGTCAAGCTGGGTCTTGTTTTCCGAGATGTCTTTGTTGATAACGCTTTGTGCTTCGCCAAGCGTACGGCCTGATAATTGTTCGTTCAAATAATTGGCGGCCATGACAAGCGCATTTTGCGGAATGTCGGCTTCCACTTCCATTAAGCGGTTTTCAACCAAACCATCTTGCATCACGAGTATGGTGAGAATGCGGGCGGGGTCAAGCTTTACGAACTGGATTTGTTTGACAGGCTTATTAACCTTGGGCGCAACCACGAGCCCCGCGGCCTCGGACAAGCCCGAAATCATTGATGAGGCGCGCGCCATCACCTGATTGATCGAATCACCTTCGGCGGAGCATTGGCTTTCGATATGGTCGCGGTCTGTTTGTGATATCTCGCCGACCTGCATCAAACCATCAATATAAAGCCGCAAGCCTTGGTGCGTTGGCACGCGCCCTGCGGAAATATGGGGGGCGTGAAGTAAACCTTCGGCCTCAAGATCAGCCATTACATTACGAATCGTGGCAGGAGAGAGGTTTAAATCCAGCGCTTTTGAAATCGTGCGCGAGCCAACGGGCGCCCCTGATTTCATATAGGAGTCCACGATATAGCGAAAAACCGCCTCTGATCTGTTATTTAAATCCGAAAACATAGTCTACCTTATATATTTTTATTGCATAAGAATGCAATTCCTTGTTGTTTGCGCGCACTAAATAAAAAAAGACGCTATGATTGCACCATCTAAGATTTCAGAAGGGGCATATTCATATGCAAGAGAGTGAAGCTTACGGATTTGAGCAAAAAATAAGAGATACTCTTCGTGAGCATGGGTTTGTGCCAGCCAAAAGTCATGGTCTGTCTGCCGTATTTCTGTGCGCGGCAAAGCCGGCTATACGCGTTGTCAGACAAGCGGGGCAAAGCCGACATTCAATTTGTGATTACGGTCAGGTCATTATCGAAAAAAGAGATAGCGCCAGCGGTGAATTTAAGGAAAGCGGACGCGAGTCGGTTCAAAATATCGCGCAAAACCCTTCGTTACTGTCGCGCCATCTCATATAATTCATCAAAGCCTATGTAAACGCCGCCTATTCACTCGTGAATTGACATTCAGCCTTTGCGCGTTACAGTGCGCTTTGAATTTAACAAAAGGCATATTCCCCATGAACAGACCCTCCGGACGATCCGCAGACACAATGCGCAAAGTCGAGCTTATTACCAATGTATCCAAACACGCCGAAGGCTCTTGCATGGCTAAGTTTGGTGACACGCATGTGTTGTGCACGGCGTCGGTCGAAGATCATATTCCGCCGTGGCTGCGCGGGCAGGGGCGCGGCTGGGTGACAGCTGAATATGGTATGTTGCCACGCTCAACCAATAGGCGCATGGATCGCGAAGCCGCCAAGGGCAAGCAAAGCGGACGCACGCTGGAAATTCAACGCTTAATCGCCCGCGCCCTTCGCGCTGTGGTGGATTTAGAAGCGCTGGGCGAGCGCCAGATTAAAATTGATTGTGATGTTATTCAGGCCGATGGCGGAACGCGGACAGCTGCTATTACGGGGGCGTATGTTGCGCTTTCCATGGCGGTCGATCATCTTGTGAAAATCCGCGCATGCCACAAATCACCGCTGGTTGACAGCATCGCCGCCATTTCATGCGGTATCTATAAAGGCGTGCCGGTTCTTGACCTTGATTATGACGAAGATTCAAACGCCGACACAGATGCAAACTTCGTGATTACCGGCACAGGCGGCCTTGTCGAAATTCAAGGCACAGCCGAAAAAGCGCCGTTTACGGATGAGCAGTTCTTTGCCTTATTTAAACAAGCAAAAGCGGGCTGTGTTGATCTTACAAATATTCAGCGGGTCGCTTTAGGGCAGGATTCATAAAAACATGACGCGCCTGAGCAAGCTAACCACAATCGGCAAAAACAGCGTGCGCCGCCGCAATTTTGGCGTGATGTTTGAAAAGCTGACATTGCGGCTTTTTGAGCGGGATGATCCTGTGAAAGCGCGCGCATGGTGTCAAAGTCACGCTGAGGACTATAAAGCGTTTTTAAAACAGATTGATGCTAATCTTTATAATGAAACCGAAAATGTTTGTGATCTCATAACGCAAAACGCGCAAGTCAAGATTGATAAGCTCGGGCTTGATCTGGGCGGTGGCGGTCATATTCCGCTTCTGTACTTCTTTACGCGCCATTTAAAGGCAAAAACAGTTGTGGAGACAGGCGTTGCCGCTGGCTGGTCAAGCCAGACGATCTTAACCGCCATTCATAAAAATAATAATGATGGCCATTTATATTCAAGCGATTTCCCTTATTTTCGCTATGAAAACCCGGAGCAATATGTCGGCTTTGTGGTGATTCCCTCATTAAAAGAGCAATGGACGCTTCATATTGATGGTGACCGTAACAATATTCCCAAAATTGATAAAGCGGTCGAAACAATAGATTTGCTTCATTATGACAGTGATAAGTCGAGCAAAGGCCGTAAATATGTCTGGAATACGCTCTCGCCAAAACTATCTAGCAATGCGCTGGTGATTTATGATGATATTCAAGACAACATGCATTTCCGTGATCTCATGGAAAGCATAGGGCATCCTTTTAAAGTGTTTGAATATGGCGGTAAATATATCGGCGTGTTTGGGGCGTTTTTGGATCATTTGGATGATGCGTAAATTCACTGAAAAAACATTGGTTTTGGCGACGCACAACCACGGCAAAATTGCCGAGTTTAATGGCTTGCTTGCGCCCTACATTCACAAATTTGAAAGCGCGGCTTCGCTTGAGCTGGATGAACCAGAAGAAACAGGCGCAAGCTTCGTTGAAAACGCCATTTTAAAGGCGCGCGCGGCGGCGATGACAACAGGGCTTCCGGCGCTGGCTGATGATAGTAGCCTTAGCGTTACAGCGCTCAATGGTGAGCCGGGCATTTATTCAGCGCGCTGGGCTGGGGCAGACAAAGATTTTGATAAGGCGATGGCGCTGGTGCATGAAAAACTTGGTGATTCCAAAGACAGATCGGCCGCTTTTGTTGCGGTGCTAGCGGTTGTTTGGCCGGATGGGCACGCCGAGACATTTGAGGGGCGATGCGCAGGTGATCTGATCTGGCCGCCGCGCGGGGAGCTTGGTTTTGGTTATGATCCCATGTTTGTGCCAGCTGGTTACGTCCAAAGCTTCGCTGAAATGGATAAGGCACAAAAACAAATTATAAGCCACCGCGCTTTGGCCTTTGAAAAAATGGCTGATTCATTATTCTAAAAACGATAAATACAGCTTGAGAGCGCGCTCAGCGCTATTTTCTTGACGAAATCAACAGACTCGCCGTATAGTGCGTTTAAGATTTATAGAAAAGGAATTGCGCCATGATTTTACGTTATATATCCAAGCTATCTTTGAGTGTTTCAGCCGCCATGTTTGTCGGCATGCAAGAAGCGAGCGCAGCAAACTTTTCCACAATTTCAGAAAATATTGTGACTTCAATTGAAGGCATTCCAGGGCTTTTGTCCGGTGTGGCTTATTTGTTTGGTCTTTTGCTGGGCGTTTTGGGTATTTTGAAGGTCAAAGACCATGTTGAAAACCCTGCACAAACGCCTTTAAAAGACGGCGCGATCCGTATGGCTTGCGGTGGTGCATTATTTGCTCTGCCGATCGTGTTTGAGGCCATGCAGGTTACAATCGGCGAGACAAGCAACAGCGTAAGTGCGGCGGATTTGAACGCGGTTACGTTCTCGGTTCGCTAGGCCGTTATTCCTTATGGCATTTGGTATTTACGTTCATTGGCCGTTTTGCGCCGCCAAATGCCCTTATTGTGATTTTAATTCTCATGTTCGTGAAAGCATCGACCAGCAAGTCTGGCGCGATGCTTATGCGCGCGAAATCTCGTATTATGCCGATCTGATAAAGTCCCAAAATAAAGGGCAGGGTGATCGGCTCGTCACTTCAATTTTTTTTGGCGGCGGCACGCCATCATTGATGGAGCCTGAAACAGTGGAGGCCGTTATCAAGGCGATCCGCAAAGAATGGCGCGTCTCTAATGATTGCGAAATTACGCTCGAAGCCAACCCGACATCGGTCGAAACAGCTAAATTCCAAGCGTTTCGCGGCGTCGGTGTTGATCGTGTTTCCATTGGCGTGCAATCACTTGTACCGAACGCGCTTTCGTTTTTAGGCCGTGAGCACAATGTTGATGAGGCTATCATAGCGATTGAAACCGCCGCAGAATGCTTTGATCGTTATAGTTTTGATCTGATGTATGGTCGGCCTGAGCAAAGCATTGAAGAGTGGCAAACGGAGCTGACGTGCGCGCTTCCCTACACAGGCGGTCACTTATCGCTCTATCAACTAACAATTGAAAAAGGCACGCCGTTTTACACCCGCCACCAGCGCGGCGAATTTATTATGCCTGACCAAGACAAAGAGGGCGATTTTTACGAACTGACCCAAGCGATATTGGAAGGAGCGGGGCTTGCGGCCTATGAAATCTCGAACCATGCCGTCCCGTTTCAGGAATCGCGCCATAATCTGACCTATTGGCATTATGACGATTATCTCGGCATCGGCCCTGGCGCGCATGGCCGTCTCACACTCAACGGGCAAAAATTTGCGACCCGCATGCATAACGCCCCTGAAATTTGGCTAGAGCGTGTGAGCGAAAAAGGCCACGGCACGCACCCGCACGAACTTGTCGCGCCACAAAAGCGTTTTACCGAATGTTTGATGATGGGCTTGCGGCTTCGTGAAGGTGTTCCTTTCGAGCGGCTCAGCCAAGAGGCGGCCAATGATTGGGCGGCTATGATCGAAACACAAAAGCTGGAGCGTTTAATCAGCGAAGGCTATATCACTTTAAGCGATACGCATATCACCGCAACCGACGAGGGGCGACAACGCTTAAACGGTTTGCTTAATTATCTACTGTAGATTTTTGCAAAGCCCGCCGCCGTACGATCAAAAGCGCAACAAACACAAAATTCATCAAAACAAGCGAAAGCGGATAAAGCGCGGTGATGATCGTCACGTTTGAAAGCGCCATCGTCGCCAAGATAAATTTCGTGCCTGCCATAATATAATGAAACATCGTTTCATCATAAGGCTTCATCCATGATTTGCGGAATGTCGGATAAAAGCCGAGCGCGTCAATGATGGTGATGATAATCACTGACCAAAGCGGGTTATCTGTAATTAACCACACGGGAATGGCGGCAATTGCGGCGATGAAGGTGAGCCAGTCGCCGCGCGTGATGGTCTTTTCGCCGTAAAAGAACGCATAGCCCGCGATGAAAAAGCTAATGCCCGCGCTTAAGCCCGTCACCCAGCTTCCCGGGCCTGCGCCGTCACTGACTTGGGCGAAATAGGCGATGGCGGTCAAGGTCGCCCAGATTAACCATGAAAACATGTGTGGCTTGGTTTTGCCCGCAAACATGGTTCTGAAATATTGAAAATATCCCGCAAGCGTGAGGATGATTGCGATAACAGCCAATGTTTCATGGCTGAGGAAAAACTCACTCATCATTTGCCAAGTCTTCTTTAACCAAGTCTTCTTTAGCCAACTCTTCGCCGCGCTTTTGGGCGGCTAAAAGAGCCTTGGTAAATAGCGGCTGAATACCGTTTTCGTTCATCAAAACTTCAAGCGCGGCGGCGGTTGTCCCGTTGGGGCTTGTCACATTTTCGCGCAAAGTCGACGGCTCTGTCTGCGGCGATTGCTTCACAAGCGCGGCACTCCCAACCACAGTCTTGCGAGCAAGCCGCGCGGCCAAATCGGCAGGCAAGCCGCACGCAATTCCCGCCTTTGTCATGGCTTCAATCAGCAAAAATACATAAGCAGGGCCACTTCCCGAAAGAGCGGTCACCGCGTTCATGTCGCGCTCATCCGTGATCCATTCCACATCCCCCGTGGCGGCGCACAAATTTGTGGCGATCGCGCGCTGGTGATCATTGACTGCGCCATTGGCCACACAAACTGTTATCCCCTCACCAATGGCGGCGGGGGTGTTTGGCATAGTGCGGATGATGGGCTGTGCGGCAGAAAAATATGTTTCAAAACTACCGATTGTTTGCCCCGCCGCGATAGACAAAACCAGATCGTCATATGTCAGCGTTGATTTTAACGACAGGCAAACATCGCGCATGATTTGTGGTTTCACCGCTAAAATAAAAACACAAGCGCTTGAGGAACGTGCAGCTTCAAAGGCTACGACCGTTTCAAAAACTTGGATATTGTGATGATCTTTCAGATTTTCGGGCAGGCCATACGGGTCAATCACGCTGTAAGTTACGGCAACATCATGGGCTATCCAGCTTTCAAGCATCGCCCCGCCCATTTTGCCGCAACCAATCAAAACCAAATGGATATCAGAGGCGGCTGGTTGTGCGGGCTGCTGGCTCATCTTATGCCGTGCCGGCGCTTTCTGTCATGGCTAAGGTAATGACATCATCACTCAGCTCTTCAGCGCTAGCGAGCATGTTAAAGAGCGGATAGCTCCGCTCGCAATGCGCCAGCGCAATTTCGATTAAATCAGCGACATGATCCGCCCCTGATGAATCCGCCATACCGCGAAATAATGTGGTGTGGCGATAGATCGGCGTGCGGCTATCTTGCGGCACATCAAAATGCCCAAGCCATAGATCATCATTGATCGTGCGCAACGCGCGGCACGCCATGTCATCACGCTTTTTAGGGATGTGCAGGTCAAACTCGCAAAAAAGCTGCATCGCGCTAAATTCTTCCTGCCAAAAAAATGTCATTCGATATGTGCCGCGTGCCCCTGTCACATGAACAAATAACTCATCATCATGAGCGCGCGTAAACGACCAATCATGACCCGCCATAATATCTTCAATTGAATCAAGCGGATTACCAATTTCTTGTTGTATATCGATTGTTTTGTCCATCATGTTAGAGGCTTCTTCTCTTTTTGTTTTTTCGCAGGTGTCTTTTTAGAGGGCTTTTCAAGCGCGCTCACCCGTTCTTCTAATGCTTTAATCATCAGCAAAGCATGATCTAAATCTGCACGCGGAACCAGATCAAGGCGATCCGCCATGTCATCAACGCGCGCCTTCACATCGTCACGAATTTGCTGCTGCACGCCGCTCAAAATATTGACCGCACCGCCAGCAACGCGTGCCATATCATCTAAAATTTTGGGGTCGCGTCCCATGATGGCTATCCTGCTAAAATTAATTTTTAAGTGTGTCTGGACTCCTATCAGGACTCCGCTATCTCGGCAAGCCTATGATGCATATGTGTAAAATAGGATGTGGACAAATTGTATGCGCCATCATTCCTGTTGCCGCTCGCGCAATTTATGCTAGGTTTAAGCGCTATAAGTTTAAATGTAAAAAGGATGTTTTTTGTATGATTATCGTAACAGGTGGCGCAGGCTTTATCGGCTCTAATCTTTTGGCAGGGTTAGAGGAGCGGGGCTATCGCGATTTGGTGGTTTGTGATGTGCTGGGCACGGATGAAAAATGGAAAAACATCGCCAAGCGCGAACTGCGCGACATTATCGCGCCCGATCAGTTGTTTGATTATATGGATTTACACGGCGATGCCATCGAAGCCATCTTTCACATGGGCGCGATTTCTTCGACCACTGAAAAAGACGCAGATTTAATCGTGCAGACCAACTTTAATTTATCGCGCCGTTTGTGGAAATGGTGCACCGAGAAAAATGTCCGCCTGATTTATGCTTCCTCTGCCGCCACATTTGGCGATGGCAAGGCGGGTTTTGATGATGTGGAAACGCCCGAAGCGCTTTCGGCCTTTCAGCCGCTTAATGCCTATGGCTGGTCAAAACACGCTTTTGATCGCCGCATCAGCCGTATTGTTCACGATAAAAGCGCCGCTGGCGGCGAGACGACACCGCCGCAATGGGCAGGGCTTAAATTTTTTAACGTCTATGGCCCCAATGAATATCATAAGGGCGAGCAGATGAGCGTTGTCTGTAAATTGCACCCCCAAGCCAAGGCGGGCGCGGCGGCGCGCTTGTTCAAATCAAACGATCCCCAATATGCCGATGGCGGCCAAATGCGCGACTTTGTCTATGTCAAAGATTGCGTCGATGTCATGTTGTGGCTTTATGATAACCCAAAAGTATCGGGCTTGTTTAATGTTGGCACAGGCAAGGCGCGCAGCTTCAAAGATTTGGCAACATCTGTTTTTGATGCGCTCGGCAAGCCCCCTAAAATCAACTATATCGAAATGCCGCAATCACTTCTTGGCAAATACCAAAACTTCACCGAAGCCAATATGCAAAAGCTTCGCGATGCGGGCTATGACAAGCCCTTCACAGAACTTGAAGACGGCGTGGCTGACTTTGTCCAAAACTACATGGAAGCCGACGATATTTATCGTTAAGAGCTTGTTATAATAAAGAAAATAAATCATGGCATTAGAATTCCCTGCGATTGACCCTGTTTTAATCTCGATCGGCCCGTTTGATATTCGCTGGTATGCGCTGGCTTATCTGGCGGGTTTTTTACTCGGTTGGCGTTATGCGATGGCGTTGGCAGGGCGCCTGAGCGGCGGCGTTAAAGGGGCGTCGGTTACGAAAGCCCAGATCGATGATTTCCTGCCTTGGGCGATTGTTGGCGTGATCATTGGCGGGCGGCTTGGCTATGCTTTGATTTATCAGCCTGGCTATTATCTAGCCAACCCGCTTGAAATGGCGAAAGTCTGGAAAGGCGGCATGTCTTTTCATGGTGGGCTGAGCGGCGTTTTGGTATCGATGATGATCTATGCATGGCGCCATAAATTATCGTTTTTACGCCTGTCCGATATTATCTGCTGCGCCGCGCCGATTGGCCTGTTCTTCGGGCGCATCGCCAATTTCATCAATGGTGAGCTTTATGGCCGCGAAAGCGATGTGCCATGGGCGATGGTGTTCCCGACAGCCGCCATGGCGGGCGAAGAAAACCTGCCGCGTCATCCAAGCCAGCTTTATCAGGCGCTGCTTGAGGGGCTGTTATTGTTCTGCGCGCTGTATGCGCTGACCTTCGTTAAATTATTCCGCACCCATGCCGGATTTTTATCGGCGTGCTTTATAAGCGGCTACGGAATCGCGCGTTTTACGGCTGAATTTTTCCGCTCGCCCGATGGTCATATCGGGCTTATGTGGGGCGGGATGAGCATGGGGCAATGGCTTTGTGTGCCAATGATTATAAGCGGGCTGTTATTGGCAATCTATTTAATGATCAAAAGAAAAGCGCATATAAAACAAAGTGTTCATGGCTGATTTTCAAGCACAAATAAAAGCTGATATTGCGCTGAATGGTCCGATGCGGCTCGATATATTTTTTGGCCGTTGCGTATCGGATTATTACGCAAACCATCATATCTTTGGTGCAAAGGGCGATTTTGTCACCGCCCCCGAAATCTCGCAATGCTTTGGCGAAGTGATCGGCGCATGGGTTGTGGCACGCTGGCACGATCTGGGATGTCCTGCCGCGTTTCATTTGATTGAGTGCGGGCCGGGTAATGGCACGTTAATGGCTGATATTTTGCGGGTCACGCGTCATGTGCCATCGTTTCATTGCGCGCTCCGCCTTTGTTTCATCGAAACCAGCCCCGCCTTGCGTGCGCGTCAAAAAACAGCTGTTGAGGCCTGTAGTGCGCGTGATGTTCAATGGTGTGATGACATCAATGACATGAAAACAGAGTATCCGGTTATCTTGATTGCCAATGAGTTTTTAGACGCGCTTTCAATCCGGCAGATAATTTATAATAACGAAAGCTGGGCGGAGCGGGCAGTGGGGGTGCGCAACGATCAATTGGTTTGGGGTTATATGCCGTTGCTGGATATTCCGCATGTTGATCTGTTTGAAAAGACAAAACCAAAGCAAGGCGCAGTTTTTGAATTTTCACCGCGCCGCGAATTATTTGTGGCGCAGGTCAAAGCGATGATAGCAATGCAAAAAGGCGCAGCTCTTTTTGTTGATTATGGTCATGGCGTGTCAGATTATGGTGACACGGTGCAGGCGGTCAAATCACATAAGTTTGTTGATCCGCTGGAATATGCAGGGAATGCCGATTTAACATCGCATGTCGATTTTGAACCGCTCTTGCGTCATTGCGTAGGGCATTGTGACTTTGTGAAACAGACCGAATTTCTGCAAAGAAACGGTATTGAAGCGCGCCGTGACGCGATCATGAAAAACGCATCTACGGCGCAACGAGATGACATTGAAAAAGCGGTTCATCGCCTGTGTCATGAAGATGAAATGGGAACATTATTTAAAGTCATGGAGTGTCGATGGTATCCGTAATTACAGCCCTCAAAAAACATCCAAATGCGAAGGCCATCTTTTGGGGACGCGCGGGCGGCTTTAGCAAGGGTGTCTATGAAAGCCTGAATTGCGGCCTTGCCACAGATGACCCGCATTTAATGCAAAACCGTGAGCTTGTGCGAAACAATATGGGCGCGGCGCACTTGCTGTCTTTATACCAAGTTCATGGTGATGTCTGTCACGTAATAACGCCAGACAACGCCGCCGAAAGCGTTGCAAGCCGCCCACAAGGCGACGCGATGGTCACGGCGCATCCGCAAATCGCCCTTGGCGTTTTGACCGCCGATTGTGCGCCCGTGTTATTTTACGGTCAAACGCAGAAAGGCGCGCCGATTATAGGCGCGGCGCATGCGGGGTGGGGCGGCGCTTTTCGCGGTGTTCTTGAGGCCACGATTGACACAATGAAAAATCAGGGCGCCGAGCCTGAAACCATAACCGCATCAATTGGCCCGTGCATTGCACAAGAAAATTATGAAGTGACACAAGAGTTTGTCGATCGCTTCATCGAGCAATCCCGAAGCCATAGCGCGTTTTTTAAAAGCGGGAAGGGTGAGGCGCATTTTATGTTTGATCTGGCAGGTTACGTCGAACACAGATTGTGCGCGGCGGGGCTGACATCTATCGAGCAATGTCGCCGTGATACTTACGCTTTAGAGGATGAATATTTCAGTTTTCGCCGCGCCACACACCGCAAAGAGCCTGACTATGGAAGGCAGATTTCCACCATCATGATCGCGCCTGTGGTCAAAGCGTAAATAAGCGGCTGATCGCCATTGATTCCCTGACTGTTTTTTTGCTAAGTCTGGTGCGCAGACATACAAACGCACGCTTGCCGTGAACCAAAATGAAAAGGCCGCCCTCATGATTTTGATTTCAGGAAATTCGAACCGTCCCTTATCTGAGGCCATCTCAGCCTATTTAAAAGTGCCGCTGACCAAAGCTGTAATCCGCCGCTTCTCGGATATGGAGGTCTTTGCCGAAATTTTGGAAAATGTGCGCGGTGAGGATGTTTTTGTCATTCAATCGACCTGCTACCCCGCAAACGATAATTTAATGGAGCTTTTGATTACGATTGACGCACTACGCCGTGGCTCTGCAAGACGCATTACTGCCGTGATACCGTATTTTGGTTATGCGCGCCAAGATCGTAAAACAGGCGGCAGAACGCCTATTTCGGCCAAGCTGGTGGCAAATTTAATTACAGCGGCCGGTGCAGATCGCGTTTTAACGATGGAGCTACATGCCGGGCAAATTCAGGGCTTCTTCGATATTCCTGTTGATAATTTACACATTGCCCCTGTCTTCATTCCCGATGTTGAAAAACGCTTCCCTGATGAAAAACTTGTAATGGTGTCGCCCGATGTTGGCGGCGTTGTCCGCGCGCGCGCTTTTGCCAAGCGTTTAAATACGGATCTGGCGATTATTGATAAACGCCGTGAAAAGGCGGGCGTCTCTGAAGTGATGAACGTGATTGGCGATGTTGAAGGCAAGGTCTGTTTGATGGTTGATGATATCGTTGATTCTGGTGGCACGCTTTGTAATGCTGCCAAAGCGCTCAAAGATAATGGCGCAAAAGCCGTTTATGCTTATGTTGTGCATGGCGTTTTATCAGGCGGCGCTGTGGCGCGGATTTCCTCATCACAAATTGAAAAACTCGTCATTGCCGACACCATTCCGGCAACCGAAGCGGTGCGTGTTTCAGACTCGCTTGAGATGCTGACTGTTGCGCCATTGATTGGCGAAGGGATCAAGCGCATTGCCGAAGAGCGGTCAGTTTCGGAATTGTTTAAATAATTCCTTGCTTTTTACCCGTAATTTTGGTTTCTATCATCTGCTGTGGTGCAGGCACCCCTGGAGGCTGTACCGTTTTATCAATCCGAGATTAAGGAATACGCTATGTTGAAAAATTATGCTTTAAAAGCAGATGTAAGAGACGAGGTCGGTAAGGGGGCTTCTCGTGCGTTACGTCGTGAACAAAAAGTCCCTGCGGTCATCTATGGTGACAGCAAATCCCCTGTTACAATTACGTTGCCATCCAAAGAAGCCACGCTTGAGTTTCACAAAGGTCATATGTTTACCACGCTATGTGATTTGCATGTTGATGGCGAAAAACATTTGGTTTTGGCACGTGATGTTCAATTGCACCCTGTCAAAGATACGCTGGAGCATATCGACTTCTTGCGCGTGACACAGAAGACGAAGCTTACAGTCAGCGTGCCTGTGCAATTTGTGAATGAAGATAAATGCCCGGGCCTTTTGGAAAAAGGTGTTTTCAACATTAACCGTTATGATGTCGATATTGTGTGTAAAGCAGTCAATATTCCTGAATCCATCGAGATTGACATGAGCACCTTCGAGATCGGCGACGCGATTAAAATTAGCGATGCCATCATGCCTGAAGGCGCAAAGCCAGCCATTGATGATCGTGATTTCACGATTGCCATCATTTCTGCACCGCGTCGCTTGCTTACGCTTGAAGAAGAAGAGGAAGCCGCTGCAGCCGCAGAAGCCGAAGCAGACGCTGCTAATGCAGAAGGCGAAGACGGAGGCGGAGACGCTGAAGAAGGCGAAGAGGCTTCTGATAAGAAAGATTAAGCCTCTTTCATATAATTTAACAAGTAACAGCGGTTTAATAGACCGCTGTTCTTATGTGAGGATCATGTAATGATATTCGGGCGAAAAAAAGCCAAATCAGCGGGCACTTTATCAGATGGCTCATCTGATACATGGCTTTTTGTCGGCCTTGGAAACCCCGGGGCGGAGCATGCGCATAATCGTCATAATATTGGTTTCATGGCGATTGATCGTATTTCTGAGTGGTATAACTTCCCATCATACCGCACAAAATTTCAAGGTTTGTTTTGTGAAAAAAATATTGAAAATCAAAAGCTTGTGCTATTAAAGCCAACAACTTACATGAATGAATCAGGGCGTGCCGTACAGGAGATTGCACGCTTTTACAAAATAAAGCCGGATCGTATCGTTACGTTCTATGACGAGCTTGATATTGCCCCCGGAAAGCTGCGCGCCAAGTTTGGCGGCGGGGCGGCGGGGCATAACGGTATTCGCTCCATGCAAAAACATTTAGGCACGCCGGATTTTTGGCGGGTCAGATTAGGGATCGGACACCCCGGCGACAAGTCACGCGTTAGTGGTTATGTCTTGCATGATTTTTCAAAGAGTGAAGGCGTGTGGTTAGAGCCATTGCTTGATGCATGTGCGCGTCATATGACGCTTCTGTTTGAGGGAGAGGCAGAGCATTTCATGACCAAAGTGGCGATGGATGCTCCCCCGTTGAAGGCGAAAAAAGAGATAAATAAACCAAATCAAACTGAAACCAAATAAATATATAAAAGGATCATCAAAATGGGCTTTAATTGTGGAATTGTCGGCTTGCCGAATGTCGGTAAATCAACCTTATTCAACGCACTAACCGCAACCGCGGCGGCGCAAGCGCAGAACTTTCCGTTTTGCACAATTGAACCGAATGTCGGGCGTGTCGCTGTTCCTGACCCGCGTATCGACAAAATTGCCGCCACGGCCAAATCAGCCAAGATCATCCCGAGCCAACTAGAGTTTGTTGATATTGCAGGGCTTGTCAAAGGTGCAAGCAAAGGTGAGGGACTCGGCAATCAGTTTTTGGCTAATATCCGCGAGACTGACGCGATCATCCATGTTTTGCGCTGTTTTGAAGATTCTGACGTGACCCATGTAGAAGGATCAGTTGACCCGATTCGTGATGCAGAAACAATTGACACGGAATTGCTGTTGGCTGACATGGACTCTCTCGCGCGCCAAATCGAAAACATCTCACGCAAAGCCAAGTCTGGCGACAAAGACACCAAGGCTCAATTGGAGTTCATGACCGAAATCAAAGCTGCGCTTGATGAAGGCAAAGCCGCCCGCACGGTGGCTGTGCCTGAAACGATGGTCGCGACTATGAAGCATATGGGCTTAATCACTGCCAAGCCTGTGCTGTACGCTCTGAATGTCATGGAAGACGATGCGGCAAGAGGAAACGATCACACGGCAAAGGCCGCCGAAATGGCGAGCGCCCAAGGGGCGGAGCATGTGATTATTTGTGCCAAAATCGAATCCGAGATTGCCCAGCTTGATGACGCTGAAGAGAAAAAAGAATTTTTGGAAGCCATCGGTTTAGAAGAGCCAGGTTTGAACAAAATCATCCGCGCCGGCTACGAGCTTTTGGATTTGCACACCTATTTCACCGCAGGCCCCAAAGAAACCCGCGCCTGGACAGTGCGCCGCGGCGCCAAAGCCCCCGAAGCCGCAGGCTGTATCCACACAGATTTTGAAAAAGGCTTCATCAAAGCCGAAGTGATCGCTATTGAAGACTACATAAGCTTAGGCGGCGAACAAGGCTGCAAAGAACACGGCAAAATGCGCCAAGAAGGCAAGGAATACATCGTCCATGACGGCGATATTATTCTGTTCCGCTTTAATGTTTAATTGCTTTTATTCTTAGAGCTTTAGCGCGGCCCAATAGCATCAATATCGTAGCTGCGCTCGACTTCGAGAGGGGCTGTTGTTACGGTTGGCGTATCAACAATTTGCGTGTCTTCGAAGGCTTCGTGCGTGCCGGCGACCATTTCTTTTGTGTCGATCGCGCCTTGCGTGTCGCCCAGTTCAGGTCGCTCTAAAATCGTGTCGGCCATGACTGTGTAACGTTCAAGCGCGCCTTGATAGTCACCGTCGTTAAAGGCGGCTCTAGCGGCGACATAATGCGCGGAGATTTCCGAGGCATAATTCATCATCTCAATGTTCATCTCTTCCGGAAAGTTTTCCTGAAAATTAATCATGGCTTCATAAGCATTTTGATCAAGTGCGCCCATCGCGCTTCTCGCGCTATCGTTTTCAGGCACAAAAGCTGTCGGTGAGACACTCACAACCGCATCATTAAACGGCTCGGTTGCGCTAATCTCCGGGGTTCCGTCTTCAGCAGGCGTCTCATCTATTTCGGGTTCTGCATCAACAGGCGCAGCAACCTCACGTGATGGCGGCTCAACGCCGCTTGCAATATCGCGCGCTGCCGTTCTGTAGGCTGTTTGAAGGGCTGCTTCGGCAACATGCTGGCGGGACATCATATATTCGTCTGAAATGTCGCCGCCTGCCTCTTCATGGATATCTTGGCGCAGTAAGCTATCCATCAATTGTACGTGATAGGAGTAATAGCTGTGATCGATATCGACAATAACGGCCGGTGGAACGCCGCGCTCATGATCGATCTCAGCTTGTATGTCTTGCATGGCGCGTGTTGTGGCGCTTTGCGGGTCAAGCGCGCCGCCTGCGCTGTCTTGGTAATGCTCGATGCGGTCTTCCAGGCGCTGAATATAAACCGATGTCGGATGCTCAAGATCGTCGGCCTGAACCCAGCGCTCAGACATATAGCGAATGGCATCTTCGGGTTGAATCACAATGTTTTCATAGGCAGTGACTTGCTCGGTTATGGCTTGCGTTTCTTCTGCGCTCAGCGGGTTGTCTTCCCCGCGGCTTGGCGCAAGATATTGCTCGATATATGTGGCGGCCTTATCTTCAGGCGTGATTTCTAAATGGGTTTCAACGCTTTCCAAGCTGGCGTGAAACGTTCCGACACTGTTAATGCCTTCCGTCAGATTATTTGTGTACGCATTGAGTTGGCGTTCCGTAAGCGGCTCGCCTGTTTCGCCACGGTAGCCTTGACTGTACTCTCTGACAGTACGCTGGATTGCGTCTTCTCCGGCAACGCCGGATTGGATCATATCCCATGTGTTGCGGACATCGGGGTTAAATTTGGGCAAGATGACAGATGTCATATAATAATTGGTGTTGTCGGCGTTTGTCGGTTGCGGCGGTTCGGCGCGCTCTGGCGTAGCGTCTGATGCCGGAATTGTACCGTCGGCGAAATTTGCGATGAGAGTGGCAAAGGCGGGCGCCATTTCGGCCGTAAATTCAAAGCTAAAACCATCAACAAAATCATCCAGATGCATGCCGTATCCTTGCGGATCAGCCATGCCGAAGGTTGATGTCCACATCATCATATCAGCGGTGCTAAGGGGAGCCGTATCAACGCCGACCGCGCGCGTTTGAAGCTCACTTCTGTTTTCTTGTAAGACAGATTGAATATGACGATATTCACCAGCCGTATCGACAGGATCACCGGCAGAGGGGGCAACCATCAAGCCGGCAGACAGCAAAAAAGCCTGCGCCGTATTGGCAATGGCTTGATGAAGCTCGCTCAACGCCGCTGTATCCGCCAAATTATTTAATTGGAAAAGAGTATTAGAACCCGCCATTTACACACCTTAATATCTCTATATTTCTATTTCTTTTTTTATATTATCGCAAAATATCAGTGTTTATGCAAACTTAACTTCACATAAGAAAGGCTAGGTTAGGCAAGCGCGCGTGAGAATTATCAAGCGTGCGTAAGAACTTGATAAGCCTCTTGCAAGCGCGCCGTGATTTTGGACGGTGTGTATGTAATATCATCAATCCGCTCAACGGCTGTGATCTCGGCGGCTGTGCCTGTTACAAACACTTCTTCATAGCCGCTAATTTCATCGGGCATAATAATTTTTTCTTCCAGATCATAGCCCATTTCAACCGCCATTTTCATAACGGTCTGGCGCGTAATGCCGTTCAAAAAACATTCAGGAATAGGGGTGTGGATCGCGTTGTCTTTGACAAAGAAGATGTTCGAGCCTGAAGATTCTGCCACGCGTCCTTTATAATCCAGCATAAAGGCATCATCATATCCGGCAGCTTCGGCTTCGTGCTTGGCCATCGTGCCGATGGCGTAATTGCCGGCGGCTTTGCTTTGGACAGGGGCTGTTAGCGGGTCAGGGCGACGCCATTTCACGCTTTTTAGCGCAATCCCCTTGCTTTCTTCGCCGCCTTTGGGGAAGAAATATTTCGGCCATTCCCAGCATGTGAACGCCACGCGAATGGATGTATTTTGACCCGAAACCGCCATTTGCTCTGGGCCACGCCACGCGATGGGGCGCACATAGCCGTCAATAATGCCGTTGGCTTCGATCACTTCTTTAGAGGCTTGTTCAATTTCCTCAACGCTCATCGGTACTTTCATATCGAGCATGGCGGCAGAATCGATTAAACGCTGCGAGTGTTCGCGCAGTTTAAAAATATTTTTGCCATAAACGCGCTCACCTTCAAAAACACTGCCGCCATAATGGAGTCCGTGCGATAGAACATGAAGCTTGGCATCGCGCCAGGGCAACATTTTACCGTCAAGCCAAATAAAGCCGTCGCGATCGTCAAAAGGGATAAGAGCCATATCAATAACTTTCTGTTAGCATGTGGTGCGTTTACGTCTTTGCGAAAACGATTTTGCTAAAACGTACTGGCTGATATAGTAAATGACATTGTGGTCATGCCCAAGAGAAATTGTGACAAGAGAAGTTGTAACAAGAGAAAACGCGATAACACGCTAAAGGAATTATAAAAATGCCTTCGCCGCCACTGACAGGACAACAAGCAGGCTCTCAAAACGCGCCCGCGCAAGGATATGAAATGTTGCCGCATGTTTTGGTTGTGGATGATGATGATCGTATCCGTGATTTGCTGACGCGCTTTTTAACCAAAAACGGCTTTGTGATTTTGGCTTCGTCCAATGCTGACCATGCCCGCAAAACCATGGAGATGTTCATATTTGATGCGCTCATCGTTGATATTATGATGCCTGAGGAAACGGGGCTGGTCTTCACCAAAACATTGCGCGAAAGCGGCCAGAACGTTCCCGTGATTTACTTAACTGCGCTCGGCGAGGCGCAAGACCGCATTGCGGGCTTTGAAACAGGGGCGGATGATTATTTACCAAAACCATTTGAGCCGAAAGAGCTGTTATTGCGGCTGGAGGCTTTATTGCGGCGTACTATGAATGTTGCCGCTTCGCAAAAGCCACAAGCCTATATGATCGGCGGCTGGCTGTATGAGCCTGAAATGCGCGCGCTGCAAAAAAATGAGGATACGATCCGCTTGACTGATGTTGAAAATAATCTTTTATCTGCGCTTGTGGAACTGGCAGGCCAAACCGTTGACCGCGAAACATTAGCGCAAAAATGTGATCTGGATGGCGGCGAGCGCACGATTGATGTTCAGGTAACACGTCTGCGCCGTAAAATAGAGGCCGACCCGAAAAATCCGCGTGTTTTACAGACGGTGCGCGGTAAAGGCTATTTGTTAAGAGCCGAGGCTGTGTAGAGATAAATTATGGCTGGAATGATTAAAAAAACGATGAAAACCATCTTGCCCCGCACATTGTTTGGGCGGTCCTTGATGATTTTGGTAACGCCGATTATCTTGATCCAGATTTTCACAACATTCATGTTTTTTGATCGGCACTGGAACCGTATGGCGGACAGGCTGGCTTTTGCGGTGGCCGGCGAAATTGCATTGGTTGCCGGGCGCGTTGAGAGTGATGGAAGCATTGAAGAGCAAGATATTGAAGATATTATTGGCTATGCAGGGCAATATCTTCAACTGTTAATTAGCTATGAGCGAGATGGCACGATTGAAGCGCAAGATCAATATGGGCGCGGTATCGGTAGGCGTTATGTGATTAAAGAAACATTGTCGCGCGCGCTCGATGAGCAGGTGCGCAGACCATACGTCATTAATGTAGACCCGCGCGAAAAATGGGTGGAACTGTCGGTTCAGCTTGCGCAAGGCGTTTTGCATGTTTCAATGCCGGAGCGGCGTTTGTTTTCTTCTTCTAGCTATATTTTTATCCTTTGGATGATTGGAAGTTCGACATTGCTGTTGGTTGTGGCGGTGTTATTCATGCGCAATCAAATACGCCCTATTCGCCGCCTTTCGGTGGTCGCGGAGCGTTTTGGCAAGGGGCAGGATATCCCCGCCAGCTTTAAGCCCGAAGGGGCGACTGAGGTCAGACAGGCCGCCAATGCGTTTTTAGATATGCGCCGCCGTATTAAACGCCAGATCGAACAGCGCACGACCATGTTGGCGGGTGTGTCGCATGATCTACGCACGCCGCTAACGCGGATGAAGCTTGAGCTTGCGATGCTGGATCAAACGCCTGATATCATCGCGATTCAAAAAGATATCGAAGATATGGAGCATATGATTAATGCGTATTTGGATTTTGCAAAAAATGAAGGTGATGCGGCGCATGAAGAGCCTGTGCGCACAGATATTGCCGCTCTCATTGCGCAATCTATCTCGCAATCTATTGCTGTTGCAAAGTGCGCTGATGTTACCGTCAATCAAGATATTGAAGCAGGTTTGTCGCTTTCCGTCAGGCCGCTTCTTTTGAAGCGCTGTCTGGTGAATCTGATTGGGAACGCCGCGCGGCATGGCGGACGCAAAATTGATGTTTCAGCCGCGATTCAAGAGGATTATCTTGTGATAAATATTGAAGATGATGGCCCGGGCATTCCGCCGGAAAAACGAGACGAGGTATTCCGCCCGTTTTATCGTTTGGAAGAATCACGCAACACCGCCACAGGGGGCGTGGGGCTTGGGTTGCCGATTGCGCTTGATATCGTTCACAAACATGGCGGGCGCATCGCCCTTGATGAAAGCCATTATGGTGGCTTGAAAGTGCAGATCAAATTACCTGTGTAACGCCTTAATATAAACGAGCGCCATTGGGCACAGGCTTGTCGGCATTGATTAATGTGACATTGTCACTGTCATCGGGAAACCCCAAAACCAGAACTTCGGACATGAATTTACCGATTTGGCGCGGCGGAAAGTTCACCACAGCCGCAATCTGACGGCCAATGAGCGCTTCTTTTTCATAGTTCTGTGTAATCTGCGCCGATGTTTTCTTTATTCCAATATCCGCCCCAAAATCAATCCATAGCTGATAGGCGGGTTTGCGCGCCTGCGGGAAGTCTTTGGCATCGGTAATTGTGCCAATGCGGATATCAATCTTTAAAAAATCTTCTATTGTGATGTCAGTCATTTGATTTTCTTTTGTGATTTTAGCGAAAGATTAACGATAAAGCGTCACATTCAAGGGGGAGAGCGCAAGAAAAATAAACGTCTATCTCACAGGAACATAACAGATAATGGTCGCACCATCGACGAAATTTAATATCAATAATGCGCCCGGATCAAAAGGATTGGGGCGTGCGCAGATATTTATTGCCTGCGTGGGTGTTGCGCTGTCTTGCGCTGCTTATCTGTTTTTAAATAATTTCACCAAAGAGATGATCCAAGCCAAAAACGAACAGGCGATTGTTCTGACCGAGCAACAATTGCGCAATGATTTAAGCGACTTTAAACCAACCCTGCAAATTGCCGCACTGGTTTCTGATAAAGTCATCTATGAACAAACAAAACGTGCAAAAGACCAGTTGATCTATAGCGTGCCTGACCTTCCGATGTTTAATCAGCTTTTATTATTCAAGAGCAATAATGGCGATGTGTGGCAAGCTTATAAAATCTTTTCACAACCCGATCTCGCCCAAAATCGCCCCTTTCAATCAACCTCCAACGAAAATTTGATCGCCTTTGTACAAAGCTACATTTCAGGCAATCCTAATTTTGATTATGCCGTCATGACAGACGTACCGGGGGGGCTTGAATATCAGGAGCAATCCGACCCTTTCATCAGCGCCCCACCCGTTATTTTGCTACATCGGACAAAAAATGCGCGAAATGAGACATTAATAATTGCGGGCGTCACATCACTTCATAATATACTGCGGAAGTCATGGGTGACACAGAATATTGATGTCGCTCGAATCCAAATCCAAGATAAAGAAAGTGGGCGCAGGCTTTATGTGCTGGCCAGAGGCGCTACAGAGTTCGACGCGCCACGCGCTGCGGGCAGAGATTTTAGCTTTGAAATATCGATGGGCGATAAGCAATGGCAAAGCAATATTCGGTTACAAATGGACAGACAATCCACGATCTTGAAAGATTTTCCGGTTTTTATATTTTTTCTAGGGTTGATGCTGACCCTTTTAACTGTCGTTTACATGCGCAAAAATCGCCATCAAGCAGCACACACGGCTTCCATGAACAAAATGCTGACACAAAAAAACTATGAATTGAATAGTGAAATCAATGAACGCGAGAAGCTGAATAATTCGCTTAAAAAGGCCGAGCGTGAATATCGCGCCATTATTGATGCCGTAAGTGATGTTATTTTTGAAGCCGATATCAATGGTAAATTGATGTTTTTGAACGATACATGGGAGAAGGTTACAAAAATTAAGGTTTCAGACGCTATCGGAAAAGACATTTTTGTCATGGTGTTGCCGCAAATGCGCGATGAGCAAAGACGTATGTTTGAAGATCTAATCGCGGGCAAGACATCGGCTTATAACGTGATTACCAAGCTCAAAACAGCCGATGGCCTTTATCGTTCCTTTGAAATGCGCGTCTCGATGATGCGGCAAGACCAAAACAAAAACACCCGTGTTATCGGCACGCTGACCGATGTGGAGGAACGCCAGCGCACGGAAAAAGCACTGAACGAGGCCGAAGAAAAATACAGAACTATTGTTGAAAACGCTGCGGGCGGTATTTATCAGATTACAACAGATGGCATGTTTTTAAGCGCAAACCCTGCGATGGCAAAAATTTTGGGCTTTGAAAATATGGATTCACTTTTAGCCCACCCAGAGTATTCGCATATGAAAATATACACCAGCGCCCAAGACCACGCGCGTTATGAGCGTGAGTTACAAACATTTGGGGCGTTACAAAATTTTGAAACCATGGTTGTACGCAAAAACGGCGAGCGTATCTGGGTCAATGAAAATGCCCGCGCCGTGCAGGACAATGCCGGTCATGTCTTATATTATGAAGGCAGTATGGAGGACATTACATCCCGCAAAAAAGCCGAGTTGAATTTAAAAGAAGCCAAAATTCAATCAGACGTCGCAAACCGTGCTAAATCTGAGTTTTTGGCCAATATCAGTCATGAATTACGGACACCGTTAAATAGTATTATTGGCTTTGCTGAAATCATTAAAAATGAAATGCTTGGCCCTGTTGAAAACAGACAATATTGGGAATATGCCAAAGATATTCACGAGGGTGGTTGTAACTTACTGAAGATCATTAACGAGATTTTAGATTTATCGCGCATTGAAGTCGGCGAAAGACAATTGCGTGACGATGTAGTTGATGTGAAAGATGTGATTGAAGCTGCGCTCAATTTCCTCGCGCCCCGGTTTGAGCGCGGGCAGCTAACCATTAAAAATAGGCTCGAAAACCATAATGTTTTGATTATCGGCGAAGAGCAGGCCTTTAAACAGATTATGCTGAATATTTTATCAAACGCGATGAACTTCACCCCCGAAGGCGGGCGTGTCACGATTTCGGCGGAACTTGATGGTAAAGACCAGCTTAGAATCTCAATTACCGATACAGGGATAGGGATGGATAAGGCCGATATTGAAAAGGCCATTACGCCGTTTGGACAGTTGGAAGCGGGCTTTGATAAAACCAGAGGTGGCGCGGGGCTTGGTCTGACGATTGTAAATGCACTTGTGGGTTTGCATAAAGGCAAGCTTGATATTGTTTCACAAAAAAATGTCGGCACGACTGTTTCAGTGATTTTGCCGGCACAGCGCGTCAAACTTTTTGAAACGATACAGGCCGAAGCCATCACGCAGAATGCAGAGCCTCAAAAGGATGAGTCAGTTGTTGATGTTCGTGATGAAAGCTTGCCCAAAGACAGCATCCATGATGATGGCAAAGGGTCTATTCACTAGGCGATCGAATGTATTTTACAATGAGGGCAGAAAGATACCGTGATCGTTTAGCTCGTCTTCGCTGATATCTAAAATGCGGCGACAAACATCGTAAGAAAAGCCCGCGCGTGCCATAGCCCCGATCCATTTGCGCTCAAGCGGTTGTTTATCCTCATGCGCCATGGCAGCCAATTCATGCCGATATTTTGAAAAAATCCCGATTTTTTTACGGCGCGCCAAAATAAGGGCGGCATTAAAATCATGGTTTACATCTTCGCCTGTCTCCTCAAAAGAGGGAACTGAATTTTCATTGTCACGGTTAACTTCGTCAATCGCGCTTTTAATCATATCGCCGCCAATCCGCTTTTGCCGGAGCTTGGCTTGAATGCCGCGCGCCGAAATGCCGCGACGTCTGAGTGAGCGCACCATCCCGAGCGTATAGCCCTTATCGTCAATCATACCCTGATCCAAAAATTCCTGCACCACTATTTCAAGCATTTGCAGGCACTCATCGCGGCTTTGATCTTTGTGATGACGGCATGATTTGTCTATTTTGCGGGTCATCACCACACGAAAATGACCAGAGGAGGTCACAAAGCGCTGCAAGTAATACAGGCCGCTATTGCGCAGGTAACGCTCTGATATCTTCTTAGGAGGTTTGATTTCCTTTGAAGATGGTTTTTGTTTTGATGTGTGCGGGTTGATTTTTTGCATAAACAGCTTAGGTTGTGCGAGTAACAAAAAGATGAGTAACAGAGTATCATGAGCGAGCAAAAAACACCAAACACACACCCGCCTTTAACGCCGATTCATGTTGGCGCGATTAATTTTACGGGCGTTAAAACCTTGGTGCAAAAAGAAATTGGCCGTTTTGTATCGGTTTATATGCAAACCATTATTGCGCCTGTCATCACAACCATCTTGTTTTACACTGTTTTTGCGCTCGCTTTTGGCGGCATCAACAAAACAGTGGGCGATATTTCGTATCTGGAATTTTTGGCGCCAGGCTTGATTATGATGACAATGGTTCAAAATGCCTTCTCTAACTCTTCATCATCCATCATCATATCAAAAGTGCAGGGGAACATTGTTGATGTTCTGATGCCGCCGCTCAGCCCACTTGAGATTTATCTCGGCTATGTCACTGGCGCTGTTTTGCGCGGTCTGCTGATTGGCGTGGCCGCGGCGTGTGTTATGGCGTTGTTTGTGCCGATGAAGATCACTTCGTTTCCGATTATTATTGGCTTTGGTGTTTTGGGGTGCTTGATGCTGGCAAGTCTGGGGCTTGTGGGTGGCCTGTGGTCTGAAAAATTCGATCATATTGCGGCAGTAACCAACTTTATCATTACACCGCTGACATTTTTGTCAGGAACATTTTATTCCCTCGATCGCTTGCCCGAAATGTGGCAAAAAGTGGCGCTGTTTAACCCGTTCTTTCACATGATTGACGGTTTCCGCTATGGCTTTATCGGTCAAGCAGATGGCACGCCCTATGTCGGTCTTTTGTTTTTAGCAGGGATTAATATCGGTTTGATTTTACTGTGCTACATCATGCTTAAAAGCGGATACAAGATTAAAAGTTAAAATATTTGAGTGTCTTACGACTTTATGAGAAGATGAGATGTCTTTAATCATAATCTGGATTTTGCCGTGAGATATTTCATTCTGTTTTTTGCAGTCATCGCTGTGACATCGGCCTGCACCACCAAAATACCGCAAGGGCAACCATTGCCTGAATTAACCTATCAGCATTTGAAGCCTTACGCACTTCAAGCGAGCCGCATTACAATTGATAATCAATATAGCCCTGTCACAGACCCGCAAGATATGTCTTCCAGCTTTCCAACACCACCTGATATTGCCGTGCGCCGCTACCTTGAAAACCGTTTCGAAGCGGGAGGCACAGGAAACGAGATTGTGTTCTCCATCGAGGAGGCTTATGTCTATCAACGCGTTGAAGGGCAAACAGGGGGCTTGTCCGCCTTGTTCGGCAATCGTGGCAAAGAAGTGTATGACATGATGACCAAGGTTCGTTTTTATCAGCGCAATGCCTTAAAAGAAGAAGGGCAAAGCACCACTTTGACGTTTGAGCGTTCGTTGAACTTGCCGCAAAACTATTCACTTGTTCAAAAAGAAAAAGCCAAGCTGGAATTTTTGGAAAGCTTTATCAAAAGTGTTGATGTTGCGATGTTAGAGGCAATTGAATCGCAAGGCATGATGGTTTTTGCAGATGAGTCTAGCGCGCGTGCGCCGCTGCAGCTATTAACGACGCCAAAAAGCGGGCGTTAATAATACCAAAACGGTAAATAATTCCAGCCGTCCTAAGATCATCCCAAAACATAAAATCCATTTCGCTGTGTCAGGCAGGGGCGCAAATGTGCCGTTCGGCCCGATAATCTCGCCAAGGCCGGGGCCGACATTTGAAATTGATGTGGCTGCGCCCGACATCGCAGTCAGAAAATCAAGCCCGACAAATGAAAGCGCAATGGCGAGCAGTGCAAACATGAGTGCGTATAAAAAGAAAAAGCTCATGACAGACGAGGGAACACCCGCAGGCAGAGGTTTACCGCCATAATAAGGTAAGAAAACGCCATGCGGGTGCAAAAGCTGTTTCATTTGAACGGAAGTGACAGCATAAAGCACCTGAAAGCGGAATATTTTAATACCGCATGTGGTCGAGCCCGCACAGCCGCCGACAACCATTAAAAAGAACAACAAGCCAACAGCAAAGCCGCCCCAAGCGCCATAATCGTGGCTGGTGTAGCCTGTGCCTGTAATGATCGAGACAATGTTAAAGCTGGTGCGGCGCACAGCCTCCAACAGATCCATATTATTGTGCAAAATAAGATAAAGCGACATTATCATGATGCTCGCGCCGACGATGGATAAGAACCAGCGCACCTGCGAATCGTAAAAAAAACACGAGATATTTCCGCGCACAGCCCGCAGATAAAGAACAAAAGGCAGGCTTCCTAACAGCATAAACGTGATAGCGATCAGCTCTGTCCATGCCGTGTCAAAATTGCCGAATGAGGCATCATAAGTTGAATAACCGCCGGTTGCGATGGTTGTCATCGCATGGGCAACTGAATCAAACAAAGGCAACCCCGCCGCGTAATAAAACAAGGCGCAGATCGTTGTCAGGAATAAGTAAACATAGGCAATCGAGCTGGCGAGTTTTGCCGCGCGCGGCAATGCTTTTTCGTTTTCCGATGATTCGGAGCGGAAGAGTTGCATCCCGCCGACTTTTAGAAATGGCAAAACAGACAAAGCCATCACGATAATACCAATACCGCCCAGCCATTGCAGGATGGCGCGCCACAATAATATACCCTTGGGCGCTTCGTCAAGGCCGACAATAACAGTAGAGCCTGTGGTGGTAATACCTGACATGGCCTCAAAAAAAGCATCTGTAAAGCTTAGATCAAGGGCGGAAAGCCAAAAAGGCAGGCTGGCAAAGGTTGCTAAAACCATCCAGCTGGAGGTGGTGAGCAAGAATGTTTGCCGAATTGAGATTGTAAAATCTTTGCCGGCGTTGGTGAGAACTAGCATGCCGCCAAAAAACGCTGTCGTTAAGATACAAAGGAAAAAGACCTGCCAGTCATCACTGCCGAAATATAAATCGACCAGCATGGGCAAAACCATACTTGTGGCAAGAATGGAGAGGAGAATACCATTCACATATAAAACGGGTCGGAAGTCCAAAATGCTTGTGTCCTGTTTGTGCGTTAATTCACAATCGCTTGTTGGTAAGGGCTATCCAGCGAAAAGGCAGGGATTTCGATATCCATCGTTTCGCCGTTTTGTTTTTCCATGTGATATTGCCCCACCATAAGCCCGCCGGGTGTGCGTAAAGGCGCGCCGCTAGTATATTCAAAGCTTTTCCCCGGATCAATGCAAGGCTGTTCACCAACCACGCCATCACCGCGCACTTCTTGCGACAGGCCTTGCGCGTCGATAATCTTCCAATATCGCGATTTTAAATGGACAGATTCGCTACTCAAATTGTCGATTTTGACGTGATACGACCATACGTAATGACTATCTTCGGGCGAGGATTCTGTTTCCAGATATTGCGGGTTCACAGTCACCGTGATGTCGTTTGTTGTTTTGATATACATTATCTTGATCCATCCAATAAAAAACCGCGATATAAAAAAATATCACGGTTTTTAATGATTATAAATACGAAGGCTTACTCAAACGTGATTTGGGCACGTCTGTTTGCAGGTTCGCGAACACCGTCTGATGTTTCAACAAGCATTTCGCCTTCACCACGACTTTCGACGCGAAGCATTGAACCATCAACACCACGTGCGATAAGCGCGTCACGAACAGCGTTACCGCGGCTTGTTGAGAGACGCTCGTTGTAAGCGGCTGGGCCGGAACGATCTGTGTGGCCAACAATCTTGATTGTGTTCACGTTGCGGGCTGTAATTTCGCCGCTCACTGCGTCAAGAACGTTATTAGCGCCGGCCGTGATTTTAAACGAATCATGATCGAAGAAAACAAGATACATCGCTTCTTCAGGCAACATCGGCTCGGCAGCTGGTGGCAGTTCGGACACAATCGGCGCGAGTTCTGCGACAGGCATAACAGGGCCAATCATACCTTCAAGCGCGTTGATGGCGCTGAGATACTCATTTTTACAAGCGGCGATGTCGCCATCTTGCCAGTTTTCTTCTTGCTGTTCGATCCAGCAATCAAAGCGGGCTTGTGCAATGGCGGCTTGTTGGGGCGCAATTTCACGGCCACCAAGGTCAAACGCAACCAGCAAGCGTCCGCGTGCGGCGCTCAGCTCTTCCATATGCATTGTGTTCAAGTTCCAGTCACTGATCGGCTCAGGCATAACAACTTCGCCACCGGCCGATGCCAGACCTTTGCGCGCGAAGTGAAGCGCATCAGGATAATCCATCATATCGTTCATTTCGCTGTTCGCAAACATACGATACTCTTCGGTCAAATACTGTGTGAAGGGGCTGCCGACAGGCTGAACTTCATTCAATGCTTTGACTTCACTATGTGAGTCGAAGTTTGTACATGCACCGAGAGCCAAAACTCCGGCGATTAAGAGAGAATAACGAAATGCTCGCATTATCCAAATTCCTTTAGGTCTAAGTTAAAATTCCAATGTTCTTATGAGTAGCTTCAAACGAAACGACAAACGATTAATTCGTAAATGCATTCTGCGCGAAACCCTCAACGCTTTCAAGGTCAAATGTTTATAATGTGTTAACGGCAAAGTAAAGCGAAAATCAAATTATCGTAAATCCGTTCACATGAAAGTGAGAAATTAGCGTTATGAAAGCGATACGATAAAAGTGCTATTTTGGAAAATGACTTGACAGTTTGGCTGTGAATCATCAATTGTATGACAAATCCAAAGACAGCCCGCTCGATTTGCGCCCTCATGCGCGTTCAACAATGTTGGCTTTCTCGCAAGCAATTATAATATTTAAAATTCAGGAGTATGTTTATGAGTCACAGTTTGTCCGGTTATAAAGTCGCTATCGTTGTTGGAAACGGATTTCATCAAAATGACTTAACCGATATGCAAAAGGCTGTGATGGCCCAAGGCGGAACGCCGCGCATTATTAGCTGTGAAACAGGGCTTGTGAATGGGTGGGTTGAAGGCGGTTGGGGGCATAATTTCGCCGTTGAAGAGCCGCTCAGCACAGCCCTTGGCTCTGATTTTGACGCCTTGGTTATCCCCGGCGGCGAGCGTAGCATTCAAAAACTGAAGCTAACCCCGCACAGCAAGCGTTTTTTAAACAGCTTCTTTAACGCCGGCAAGCCTTTGGCGCTGATGGACGAAGCGGTATCAATCTTGGCGCATAGCGATCACATGGCGGGCAAAACAATGACCGCTCCTGCGGTTATGAAAGATATGGTTGTCGCAGCGGGCGCCGTGTGGGACGACAACAATATCAGCATGGACGATCATTTGATGAGTGTGACATTAACAGACGAAACACGCGCTGATGTGATAGGCTCTATTATTGCGTTTTTCGCCGAGAAATTACACGCAAATGCGATGATGCATGCCGAGCGTGCCGCATAATTTATAAAGTTTAACCGAGAGCAAACATGCGCGCAGAAACATTAGCATTGGTAGCCGACATTGATGAGTCGCTCATATTGCTGAGGAGGCATCTTTGACTGGGATGCCGCCCTTCATAGACTAGACGAACTTACCGCGCTTTGCGAAGATCCTGATTTGTGGTCGGATCAGGAAAAAGCACAGGCGCTGATGCAAGAGCGCACACGCCTTTCTCAAAAAATTGAAATTGTTCAAGATGTTATTTCGCGCCGCGAAGAATCTGTCTCCTTGATTGAGCTTGGCGAGGAAGAGGGCGAAGACACAATTGTCAGCGAAGCTGAAGCCGAGCTGGAAAAACTTAAAAAACAAGTGGCCAAACTGGCACTTCAAAGCCTTTTATCGGGTGAGACTGACCCGAATGATACGTTTTTAGAAGTCCATTCCGGCTCTGGCGGTACGGAAGCGGCGGACTGGGCGGGTATGCTGTTTCGGATGTATCAACGCTGGGCCGACAAGCGCGGCTATAGCGTTAATATATTAGAACAAAGTGTTGCTGACGAGGCAGGAATTAAATCCGCAACGATCCGTATCTCTGGTGAAAATGCTTATGGATGGCTCAAAACCGAGAATGGTGTGCATCGTTTGGTGCGGATATCACCGTTCGATTCAAACGCCCGTCGCCACACAAGTTTTGCCTCTGTGGTTGTGGCGCCCGTCATTGATGACCAGATCGAGATTGAAGTGGAAGAAAAAGATTTGCGGATTGATACTTATCGCTCAAGTGGGGCGGGCGGACAACACGTGAACACAACAGACAGTGCCGTTCGCATGACCCACATCCCGACAGGCATTGTCGCCGCCTGTCAAAGCGAGCGCTCACAACACCAAAACCGCGCCAACGCGCTTTCTATGTTAAAAGCCAAATTATATGAGCAAGAAGTGCAAAAGCGCGAAGCCGAACAAGCCGAAGCACACGGCGATAAAACAGAGATCGGCTGGGGACATCAAATCCGCTCTTATGTATTGCACCCTTATCAGATGGTGAAAGATTTGCGCACCAGCTACGAGACATCGGACTCGCAAGGCGTTTTAGATGGTGATCTGGACGGGTTTTTAGAAGCCTCGCTTGCGCATCGTCTTCATAAAGATGAATAACTATTCCTTTTTCATAAGGTTTGCGCTTATTCTCCATATGTGCCACTGTCTAGGCTATAAAATTTGCATGCAAAAGGGGTGCGTATGACGCAATTAAAGATTAAAAATAGAGATTGGGGACGTACAAAGATGACGGTTTCTCATCGGCCATTTTGCTTCACTCTCGCCGTCATCATGCTTTGTTTCAGCGCCCCCAAAGTGCAGGCGGGGTTTGAAGCCTCATTGCCTGAAAATGCTGTGCCCACTAGCGGCTGGCTCGTTGGCCCATCTGTTGCCGCGGTGCAGGATCTGAGCATTAAAGCAGGCACATCGCCCCATTGCGTTTTACTGAACCAGTTTAGTGATGGTGCCATTTTACGGATCGCAATGTCTGCAGACAAAATTGAAGCCATCGCGCTCGATTTACGCCAAAGCCGTTTTAAGGTCGGTGCTGATTATGCGGTTGATGTCTCGCTTTATAACAATCCGCAATCAATTTCATTTCAACAAAACGTTATCGCGCGGCCATTACAGGAAAACGTCTTGCTGTTTGGTGTGCGTGAGATCGACACATTAAAAGCAGCCTTAAAACAAAACCGCATTTTGCGTTTTGATTATGGCGGCACGGCGCATTCATATGATTTATACGGTTTGGATGACGGCTTTAACCGCGCCGCTGCGCAATGCTATGCCGCCCCGCAAGCGCCGAACGACCAAATTATCAACGCGCAAAAGAGTGCCCCTGTTGATCGGTCCGCATCCTCTTTATCTGAAGTCGAGCCGGCAGGCGGGGCTTATAGCGCTTTGCCTGATGAAGTGCCGTCGCAAAAAGCAACGATTACGTCGTCCGCTTTAGCCGGGCACTGGATGCTGACACCGTCTTTGCAAGAGGTGGCGCTGCCGCCTGCGGCGATCTCGTCTGTTGTTCCTGATCGCCAATGGCGCGTTGTGATGGGTGCAGGGCTTCGTGAAACCATTGATAATTGGGCCATGCAAGAAAATGTACGTTTGGTCTGGCGTGGTGATGAGCAGGTTAAAATTCCGGCCAACGCAACATTTAGCGGCCGTTTTGAAGAGGCTGTGGGAACATTGCTGGTTTTGGCGCGCGACGAGGGGCGTAACGTGAACGGTAATTTGTATTTTGATGATCGTGCTGACGAAAAAGTGTTGGTTATCGAGGTGCAGTGAGGCTAGTTTGTGTGCGTTATTGCGCGCCGCTTTCACCTTGTTTTAATGTTATGAATAAAATCAAAAATCCAATTTTGATTTTCTGAGCGAATACGTATAATGTTCTGGCTATAATTTGCAGGCTTTTAATTCGAAAAAAGAAAAAAGATGAAAATGAAAAAATACAACTTTAAATCATTGATGGTGGCAACATTTATCGCATCGGCGACATTGACCTATAGCGTTGATAAGGTTAGTGGCAAAACATTTCAGCCCAATGGTGGCTGGGCGGTTTCAAAAGTGGCTGAAACCAAAACAGGCAGCTTGCCTTATTGCGCGCTCGCCAGACGGTTTGATGAAAATATTGTTGTCACGATGGCGCGTAACACAGGCGATGAAGCCTCTATCGCGATTGATTTTCAAAAAGATATTCTCGGGTTGCCTGAATATAATGTTTCGGTAAACCCTGGCGGTGGCCTTGCGCGCTCATACCGCGTTGAGCCTGTGTCCGGTAAAGCTGTGGTTATCCGCATGGGCGAAGATTCAGCGTTCAAAAAAGCGTTGGCGCAATCAGGCGTTCTTAAAGTCAACATAGCTGATCGTGACTATGATTTTAATTTTGACACGATTCAAGACGGCTTCATGCAGATTGAAGACTGCCTTGCCAGCTTGCCAGCACAGCCAAGCGATGACGCGGCGCGTCAGGCGAAGCCAACACAAACAGCATCAACTGCCAAAACGCCAAGCCCGCCCAAAAGCGCATCAGCGCGCAACACGCCTGTAGCCATCAGCCAAGATCGCGTGCCTTCAATGCCGGCTATGCCTGTGACAGCCGTTTCACAAAGCGGCGCAGGGCAAGTGAACCAAGCCGTTGCGGCGCAAATACAAAATTTGCGTGAAGATAATATACGATTGAAAAATGCGCTCTCGCGCGAGCGCCGTATGTATGAAAACCAATATATGACCGAAGGCGAAACCAGCAGTAAGGTTGCCGAACTGTCTGAAAGACTAGAAATTTTAGAGCGTGAAAACAACGTATTGCAGGATCAAATCCGTAATTCGGGCGATCAAGTGCAATCTGCCACGACGCAGGCGCAAGCCATCGCCGAACTTAAATCGCAAAATGATGCGCTGAAAACGCGTTTGGACGGCGTGATGTCTGATTACCGCTTGTTAAAAGGTGAGGCAAGAGAGCCTGAAAACACACAAGAAACATCGCAGATGGCGGCGACATTACAAAAAATGCGCGACCAGCTGGCGCGTCAAACCGAAGAAAACCTATCATTGAAGCAACAGGTTCAAACAATCGATTCGTTGCGTCAGCAACTGTCGTTAAAAGACGCCGCAGTGGCCGCCGCCTCACAAACAAGCCGCGTGCTTCCGTCTGTTGAGTCCGTTGCGATGAAAAATTTGGAGGAAAAGCTCACCTCTTTAAACGCACAAAACCGAACATTGCAAAATGAAGTGGCGCAACTTCGTGCACAAAGCGCTAATGTTTCATCAAATTCACAGCAAAATGTTGTTTTACAAACCCAGATCAATGACTTGCAGGCGAAATTAGCGCATCAATCTAAAATGAATGAGTCCCTGCAAACAAAGATGCAGGGTATGGCGCAAAAAACAGTGGCTCTTGAAAGCGAAAGCAGAAATGCAGGCGCGATGAGCGTTTTGAAAACCGAAAATGACCTTTTGAAAAAACAGGTGCGCGAAACTAACAGCACCGTGTCTTCATTACAGGCGAGCTTGGAAAAAGCGCAAGCTAATACTATGACGCCCGCAGTTTCCCGCGCAGCAAGCACAGTGCGCGCCTCTGAAGTGGATGCTAATCTGGTGCAGCGCCTCTCACAAAAAGTGAAAGCGCTCGAAGAGCAAAACCAGATGTTACAATCAAGCAATGGGCAAGCGGGGGCGGCCAATGCCTCACGTCGCGCGTCTTTGTCACAGCTGCGTTCTCTTGAAGAGCGGGTGCGTCTGATTTCACGCGAGCGCGACAGTTTAAAGTTAGAACTGAGTAAATTCAGTGCGGAGCAAGGCAATGCGCTGATTAATATCTCAAGCGAAAATTGGGACCTGGAGCAGGCAACCAAACGCCTGACGGAAGCAGAACGCGAGGTTGAGCGTTTATCAGATCAATTATTAAGCATGCGCCAAAGCTGTGAAGTTGAAAAAACCAAGCTCGAATACATGCTTTTTGATCCGGATATTGCACAAGAGGAGCAAATTTCTAAATTAATTAGCCTTGAAGCAGAACTGTCCCAAATGCAAAATCAGCTTGAAAGCGAAACATTAAGCTATCAAGCAGAGATCGTTGCGATGCAATCTAAGCTAGACAAGCGCGCGAGTGGCGTACAAATGGCGCAAGCCAGCGCGCCCATGCTACCGCAAATAGCTCAAAAAACGGCTGTGCGCGTTTCATCGAAGGCAACATCACAAGATGAAACACAGACCGCCTCAAACACACCTTCCATGCCGCGCGCCGTTGCCGCGCCGCAATCTATCTCGCATCCTGTGGCTTTAAAGCCCGTATCGCGCGCTTCTATTCAAGAAAAACGCGCGCCGCAGTCACTGCAATTAATGCCCAAAACGACAACGAAACTACAGCAAACAAACGACACAGTGATGGCTTTGCAGGCTTCAAACATCGCCTCACTAGAGCCGGCGACAGGATTTTCTCAACATAATGCAATCCAGAAGCAAACAGCAGCCAGCGTCCATATGGCCTCCGTGCCGGCCCAAGCTGCGCCGCAGCGCTTTGCTGTCGCAAAGCCGATGATGACACAGACACAGGTGCAAAACATATTGCAACAAGCCAATATCATACCGCAAGGCACCGTTAAGCTTGTGCCTGGGCGCACACAAGCGGTTGCCGGGTTTAACTGGGATACAGGCGCTTTGTACGGAACGATGGAAGTTCAAAATATTGGCGCAGGCCAAACATTTGCGACATTGTCCAATAACTATCTCGGTAAAATCCAGACGCGGTGTGATGGCGATTACGCCTCCGTGGAAACCAATAACCGCATTAGTGGCTCTATCACTGTCAGCGCTTATGAAATCGCCTGTATCATGGGCGAGGGCGGGGGCACAGCTTCCGTGGTCTTTTATAGTGATGGACAACAATTCATGACAATTGCCCATGAAGCATCGATAGATAATATGGATCTAGCCATGGATGCACGTGATCGTTTATTCTCGTCGCTGAATGGTCAAAGCATCGCAATGCGTTAATTATCAGCTCGCTTTTATTCACTCACAAATACATACAATTTAACTCAAATTTTACGTAAATTTGAAGTAAATATTAACTATTATTATGTAATATAAAATAGTGAGGCATTCTTTTCTCTTTTTTAAGATATGCCCGTTAGACTTAAAAAAAAGCGTAAAATAATTTGTGTCTGTGAGTGTTGATTTATGACTGATCTATTATCCAAACATCTTAAAAATTTGCTGCAAGAGCAAAATCTTATCGCTTATGTTTGGCATGAGGAAACAGACGACATGCAATGGGGCGATGATTTTGCTGCTTTTGCCAATATCCGCTCCAATGTCAGCCCCAATTTAAACCAGACAACAAGCCCCATGAAAGGGCGCGCATTTAACGGATATTTAAACCCCGCCCACGTGCCAGAGCGCATGCAAATGCTTCATGCCATATTAAAGGGTGTGAATAGCCCCTATAAAAGTAGACACCTTGCTACTTCCATAGCTGCTGTTTTTCAAAATCGATTGGAGACAGCATTTTGTTATTACCATGCTTTCTTTTCGGATTGTAGAAAAATTCGATGTAATCG